>Ga0169931_10004851_pt1 | contig 20737 bp, 12 predicted proteins | sample Kivu_15m_20L_FD_129675 | JGI IMG/M metagenome (GOLD analysis project Ga0169931, IMG submission 129675) | Freshwater microbial communities from Lake Kivu, Western Province, Rwanda to study Microbial Dark Matter (Phase II) - Kivu_15m_20L... | ecosystem: Environmental > Aquatic > Freshwater > Lake... | reverse complement strand
ACGCCAAAAACGGCTTGACGTCCGCCACAGTTACTCACCCGCCGTTCTCGATGCATCCGCATCGAGAACGGCGACCTCTCCCCAGCGGGGAGAGGTGGGGGCTGCTGGATCCTTCGCCAAAGGCCTTTTTTCTCGAATCGCGAACCGTGTCCTGCACCCTCAGTCGGGCGTCAGAGGCTCTTCCAGTTGACAGCCGCCGGGAGGCTGGGTATTCGGCGTCCCCCGCGCAGGATGCGTGGGAGCCATTGGAGGGCGGATATGCCACGGACGGCCGCCGGAGCGTGCCTGTTGGCGCTTCTGTTCGCTTCCCCCGCCGACGCGCAGGACGTGCGTTGGCGGACGGATTTCACCGCGGCCCGCAAGGAAGCGGCCGCCGCCGGGAAGCCCCTTTTCCTCGACTTCGGCAGCGAAAACTGCATCTGGTGCCGCAAGCTCGACGCCACGACACTCCGCGATCGGGCGGTCGTCGAAGCGCTCAACTCCCGATTCATCCCGGTGAAAGTGGACGGCGAACGCGAGCAACGCCTGGCGCAGAGCGTCGGCGTGGAAGCGTTCCCCACACTGGCGATCGTCACGGCCGAGGGCAAGGTCGTGGCCAAGCACGACGGTTTCGCCGAGGTCCCGAAGATGCTGGCGTTCCTGAGGCAAGCCCCCGCCCCGGCGGCGCCCAAGGAAACGCCGAAGCCCGCTCCCGTGGCTCGCACGCCCGCCGCGGACCTGCTCGCCTCCGCTCGACTGGATCACGACGCGGGCCGCTACCTCGATTGCCTGCAGAAGTGCGATCGACTCGCGGCCGCGTTCGCCAACAGCCCCGAATCGACGGACGCTCGCCGCCTCGCCGCCGGGATCGCCGCCGACCCCGGAAAGTGGAAGCGAGTCACGGACCAACTTGAAAGCGATTTTTCCGCGGTGAAGAAAGAAATCGACGCGGCCCTGAAGCGTTAACGTGGTAGCATCGATTCCAATCGACGACCACGAGAACCGCACATGTCCGCGATCGGCACGCCGTTTCTGGCGCTGGCTCTGCTCGTTCCCGCCGCGCCGCCCGAGAAAGCCGTCGACTACGAGAAGGAACTCAACGACAAGCTCGGCGCCGGGATCAAACCCGAGGAGAACGCGAACGCGAAGCTTTTCCTCGCGTTCGGCCCGAAGCCGGAAGGCGGCCTGATGCCCGCCGAGTTCTATCGGCGGCTCGGCATCGCGGAACCGCCCGAGAACGGCGACTATCTCATCGGCATCGGCAAGTTCGGCCGCGATCGTCTGCAACTCGATCCGAACGATCTCGACATGGTCTTCAAGCAGCAGGGTTGGGCGTCGGCTCGGCCGTGGGCCGCGCTCGATTATCCCTTCATTGCCGCGTGGGTGACCGCGAACACGAAGCCGCTCGAACTCGTTCATGAAGCGGTGAAGCGGCCGAAGTACTACAACCCGCTCGTGTCGCGAAGGACTGCGGACGACCCGGGCTCGCTCATCGGCGTGCTCCTGCCGAACGTCCAGAAGTGTCGTGAGATCGCGGCTCTGCTCTCGGCCCGCGCCATGCTCCGCGTTCAGGAAGGCAAACTAGACGACGCCTGGTCGGATATCCTCGCCTGTCACCGTCTCGGCCGTCATTGCGCCTCCGGCGGCACTCTCATCGAGATGCTCGTCGGCATCGCCATCGACGCGATCGCGAGCCAGGCCGCGATCGCGTTCCTCGACAACGCCAAGCTCACTTCCGCCGAGGTTCTCGCGAAATTGAAGGATCTTCAAGCCCTGCCGCCGTTCCCGAAGGTGGCCGACAAGTTGGATCTCACCGAACGCACGATGTTCCTCGACTGCATCCGGCTGCTCAAGCGTGGCGGCCTCGGCAACCTCGAAGGCATCATTGGCGGAACCGGCGCCGGCAAACTCTCGGACGAGGAGAAGAAGGCCTTGGACGCCATCGACTACGCTCCAGCCCGCGCCTCGGGCATGAAGTGGTACGATCGCATGGTCCTCAGCTTGAAGAAACCGACCCGAGCGGAACGCGTCCGCGAGATGAACGCGATCGAGGCCGAACTCAAGGATCTGAAGCAACGCTACGTCGGCAACGCGGAGAAGCTCCGCGAGGATCTTCTGAAGAAGGACCCCGGGCCGGCCGTGGGCCAGGCCATCGGCGATCTTCTGCTCGCGATGCTGGCCCCCGCACTGCAAAAGATGATGGACGCCTCCGACCGGCAGGCTCAACACTCCGCGAACGTCCAAGTCGCGTTCGCGATCAAGGCCTTCCACCTGGATCGCGGCCAGTACCCGGCCACACTCGCGGACCTCGCACCGAAATACCTCAAGGCCATCCCCCGCGACGTGTTCTCCGATGGCGCCCTGCTCTACAAGCCGGATGCGAACGGCATACGAGTCTACAGCGTGGGCGCGAACGGCAAGGACGACGCGGGGCGCTGGTTCGACGATGAACCTCGCGGCGACGATCCCCGGGTGATTCTGCCACTCCCGCCATTGAAAAAGGACTGAGCCCGGACCTGCGATTCACCGGGTTTCGCTTGCCGGGCCGCTGGCGGACGCTAGAATACCCCTCTTCACGAAACTCGATCTTTTCGGGGCGCGGTGTCATGGCGCATAAAAAGGGACAGGGCTCGGTCAAGAACGGTCGCGATTCGCTTCCGAAGCGTCGCGGGATCAAGCTGTACGCCGGCGAGAAGGTGAACGTCGGCGGCATCATTGTGGTGCAGTGCGGCACGAAGTTCGCCCCCGGGCGTTACGTCCGCCGCGCGAAGAACGATTATCTCTTCTCGCTTGCCGAAGGCACCATCTACTTCGATCAGGGCGGAAAGCGCGTGAACGTGCTTCCGGCCGACACGGCCAACGTCAAGGTTTGAAGTCGAGCCGGTGTCACCGGAGTTTCAGACGCTGAACAACTCCGGTGACTCATGTCACTCAGATATGCGTGTAGGCACAGTTCTCCAGAGAAAAGTTTCAGGCGCTGAACAACTCCGGTGACTCATGTCACCGGCTCGAAGGCTCCACAACCCGTGCAGATTCACGTCGAGCTGATCAATTCTCTCCCATCTCGCTTGACTAATGGCCTTCCCTATCCTGAATTCCTTTGGTTACACTGGTAGGGCTTCCAGCGGGTGTCAGGATTGGTTGGCGCGTGTAAACTGTTCCATACGCCCCTCTCCGAACGTTCCGCTGCCAACGGAATCGGATGGTTCAGATGTGTCGCTTGGCGGCACCTGAATTCGTCCGAATGCGTTGTTTTTGAGGCAGTTGCTGCGTTTCGCTGAGACCGCAATTGGTGGCTTTTGGCAGCGGTGCGCGATCCGGCATCGAGTGTGCTTCCTGAGGAAGCCATTCCCACCGTGGTTCCGTTGCACGCCGTGCAGGCCACCCGACATTCACGAGAAACTGCCGGGAGGCCCCGTTCATGTCCCGCCCCAACGACCCGCCGAATCCGCCGCTATCTCCGTTTCACACGCCGGCGAACGGGATGCTTCAACCGGTTCCGATGCCGCCCGTGGGTGGGCCGTATGGCCCCGCGCCGGGGTATAACGCCGGCGGCGCCCCACCGAAGGCCAAGGCCGGGCCCAGCCCCGCGGGCATGCTGAACACCCTGAAACGCCGTTGGGTCCTCGCCACGTTCCTCGGCGGGCTCTTCGCCGCCGCCGCCGCCGCGGGCGTCTGGTTCCTGATGCCCGCCGGCAAACACCAAGCCAAGGCCCTGATCCGCCTCCGCCAAAAGTCCAGCGAACTCGGCAAGTCGCAGGAGGACTTCGACAGCTTCCGCCGCGATCAGTTGGTGATCCTGCGAACCCGCGATCTCATCCTGCGGACGCTGGCCGAGCCCTCCGTGGCGAGCCTCGAAACGGTGAAGGGGTCGGACGATCCGGTACGGTGGATGGAAGAAGGCCTCGCGGTGAAGGACGTCTCGCCGACCACGCTCTCCGTCACGCTTCCCGGCGACATTCCCGACGATCTCGTGAAGCTGCTCGACATCCATGTGAAGAAATACATCGACGACGCGACGGCTTACGACCGCAAGACCCGCGAAGACCAGATGACGAAGTTGGAAGCTCTCGCGAACAAACTCCGCGGCGAGATTCAGGCCAAGGAGCGCGCCATCAACTTGATGATCGACGCAAACAGCACCGCGGGCGGCGAGGCCTCAGGCGCCAAACAGGCCCGCATGCAGCAGGAACTCGCCAAGCTCGATGCGGACGTGTTCGCGACCCAGAAGGAAATCCAGGAACTGGAAGCCAAGATCGCCGTGATGCAGAAGAAGGTGGACGCCAAGCGGTACGAACTGGACCCGCTCGAACTCGCGGCCATCGTGAACGCCGATCCGCGGATGAACATTCTGCTTGTCGATCAGTCTCGGAAGAAGTTCACGCTCAAGCGCGAGTTGGAAGTCGCGAATCTGAAGCCGGGCGAGATGGTGCCGCCGACGATCTCGGAGCTTCAGAACCAAATCGAGAAGCTCGAACAGGACATTGTGGCGACGCGGAAACTTCTCGATCCCGAAGTTTCGCAGATGATGGCGAAGGTGACCGAGCAGCAACTCAAGAACAAGATCGCCGATTCGAAGGATCAACTCGAATCGTCCAAGAGCATCTACGCGACGCGAAGCAAGTTCCGGGACGAGTTCCAGAAGGGGATGAAAGAGACGATCCGCGGCGACTTCAACGCGGACTCGCTTCGAAAGGAACTCGAGCCGCAGCGAGAGGCTCTGAACACGATCGAGCGCCAACGCGTCCAGCTTCAAATCGAGAAGGACATGGACGCCCGCGTGACGCTGATCGAGCCGCCGTTCGTTCAGATGAACCTGAACGTGAAGCAGAAGATGATGCTTTCGATCGGCGGGGCCGTGGCGGCGTTCGGCCTCGCGCTCGTCGTCATCGGGTTCCTCGAATGGCGGAGCCGCCGCATCGACGGCGTCGATCAGGTGGTCACGGAACTTGGCATGCGGGTGATCGGGACCGTGCCCTCGTTCCCGAACCGAGCCAGCCTCAAGGCCGCCGAAGCCGCCGGGAACGCGAACTGGCGCTTCATTCTGAACGAATCGATCAACAGCACCCGCACGATGCTCCTTCACACGGCCCGCACGCAATCGATGCAAGTCGTCATGGTCACGAGCGCCACGCAGGGCGAAGGCAAGACCTCGCTCGCCAGCCAACTCGGCACGAGCATGGCCACCGCGGGCATGCGAACCCTGATCGTCGATTGCGACCTCCGCAATCCTTCGATCCACAAGCTGTTCGATCTCACGCTTCAGATGGGCGTGAGCGAAGTGCTGTGCCAGGAGGTGGGCGCCTCGGACGCGGTGCAGCCCACGGCCGTGCCGAACCTCTGGGTCATCCCCGCCGGTCAGTGCAGCACGCGGGTGATCTCGGCTCTCGCACAGGGCCAGGCGCTCGAGTCGCTGTTCAACCGCCTCCGCGGTCAGTTCGATTTCATCATCGTGGACTCGTGCCCGGTGCTGCCGGTGGCGGACGCGTTGCTGATCGGCCAATACGTGGATGGTGTGGTGTTCTCGATCATGCAGGACATCAGCCAGCTTCCGAAGGTTCTGGTGGCGAGCGAGAAGCTTCAGCAACTGAATGTGCCGCTGCTTGGAGCGGTGGTGAACAACGTGAGCGGCGGCAGCGCGTACTACGCCTACGGTTACAACTATGTCAAGCAGCTCCCGGCTTGAGCCAGGATCCGCGACCCGTGCGGAGGGCTCGATGCCGCGAACATTGTTGATCGTCGCCGCCGTGGGGGTGCTTGTCGCCGCCGCCGTGTTCGAGGGAATTCGCTCGAATCGCTGGGGCGCTTCGGACGATCTCAAGGCCGCGGCCGCGAAGCTGGACCGCGTGCCCCACGAATTCGGCTACTGGAAGAGCACGGCGAACCCGATTGATCCCGAGATTCTGAAGAAAGCTGAAGCGATCGGCTCCGTGTCCCGGGTGTACGAGAACCAAAACGATCGCACGCGGATCGCCGTCTTACTCCTGTGCGGTCGCAGCGGCCCGATCGGAGCGCACACGCCGGACATCTGCTACGCCGGCCTCGGGTTCAACATGAAGGGCGGCGAGATTCGGAAAACCGTCGGCGAATCGAGCTACTGGTCGGCTCGTTTCGAGAAGCCGAACCGAGAAGGCAGCCTGATGGTGTCGTGGGCGTGGGGCGTGGACGGAACGTGGCAGGCGGCCGAGAAGCCCCGCGTCGAGTTCGTCGGCCGCGACGTGTTGTTCAAACTGTACGCCACCCGCGGGCTGACCCGTGAGGAGCAGGACGGAATCGCGAGCGGGATCGACCCGACCGCCGCGTTTCTGACGGACTTTCTGCCCGAAGTGAAGCAGGCGATTGGAGCGCCATGAGTTCGATGCCGAAGAAGCCCGTACCGCCGCCGCCCCCGGCTCAACGCGAGCCGTGGCCGGAGATCGACCGCCTCGACGCGGACGCGGCAGTGGACTTCGCCGTCTGCCCGACGTGGTACGCGGTGGGCAAAGTGCTGCTGGACTACACGATCGCCGTGTTGGCGTTGCCGATCGCGCTGCCTCTGATCGCGCTGGCCGCGATGGCCATCCGCCTCACCTCGGCCGGTCCGGCCTTCTACCTCCAGACTCGCGTCGGCCTGAATGGGCGGCTCTTCAACATCATCAAGCTCCGCACGATGTACCACGACTGCGAGAAGCGTTCGGGCATCAAGTGGGTCGGCAAACACGACGACCGCATCACTCCGCTCGGGAAGTTCCTCCGCAAGACGCACGTGGACGAACTGCCGCAACTGATCAACGTTTTGCTCGGTCACATGAGTCTGGTCGGCCCGCGGCCCGAACGCCCCGAGGTGATCAAGGCCAAACGGCTCGAACAACTCGTGCCCGGCTACAAGCACCGCCTCCGCGTGAAGCCCGGCGTCACCGGCTTGGCCCAAGTCCAACTCCCCGCGGATTCCGACATCACGAGCGTGCGCTACAAGATCGTTCACGATCTGTACTACGTCCAGCATCAGGGCGCCTTCTTCGACCTGCGGCTGATCGCGGCCACGGTCGCCAAGGCCATCGGAGCGAAGGCCGGCTTCATTCGCCGCACGTTCTTTCTGCCGAAGCGAGACAAGCTCGCGGACGTCTTCCATCGCAGCGTCCAACCGGACACCGCGCCCCTCTCCAGCAGCCTTCAACCCGCTTGATCCCTCCCGTTCTCTACCTCACGCATCGGGTGCCGTTCCCTCCGGACAAGGGGGATCGCATTCGGAACTATCACGTGCTGCGGCAACTGGCGCGGCGCGGGCCCGTCTGGCTGGCGTGCCTCGCGGATGAACCCGTGACGCCCGAAGTGGACGCCGAACTGAAGCGGCTCTGTGAACGGGTCGCGATCGTGCCCGTCACCGGCGGCCGATGGTGGCGAGCGGGCTGGAGCGTGCTCCGGGGGCGAAGCGTCTCGGAAGGGGCCTTCGCCGAGAGCGGCTTGCACCGCGTGATCGCCGAATGGCGCCGCGAATCCCACTTCACGGCCGCGGTGATCTCCGCTTCGAGTTTGGCTCCGTACCTGAAGGTCCCCGAACTCGCGGACGTGCCGAAGGTCGTGGACCTCGTGGACGTGGACAGCCAGAAGTGGAGCGACTTCGCGGACGCGGCCCGCGGGCCGAAGCGGTGGCTGTATCGGCTTGAGTCGCGGCGCATACGCGAACTCGAACGCGATCTGCCGAAGTGGACGCGGGCGGTCGCGATGGTGAGCCGCGCCGAGGCCGCGGTGTTCGATTCGTTCGCGGGCGCGGGTACGGCCACGGTCGCCGCCAACGGCGTGGACTTGGATCACTTCGCCCCGACACTCGCTTCCGAAGTCGCGTTCAGCGCCACGTTCGTGGGCGCGATGGATTACCTGCCGAACGTCGATGCCGCGGTCTGGTTCGCACGCGATGTTTGGCCCGCGATTCGGGCGAAGTTCCCCGCCGCCACGTTCCGCATCGTCGGCCGCAAACCAACCTCCGAGGTGCAGCGCCTCGCGGGCCTGCCCGGCGTCGAACTCGTCGGCCAGGTCCCGGACGTGCGGCCGTTCGTCGCCGAGTCCGCGGTCGTGGTCGTGCCGCTGAGGTTGGCTCGCGGCATTCAGAACAAGGTGCTTGAAGCGATGGCCATGGGGAAGGCGGTGATCGCGGCCCCGCCCGCCCTCGCGGCTCTGAAGGCCGAGCCCGGCACACATCTGCTCGCGGCCACGACACCGGGCGACTGGGCAACCGCCATCGGCGATCTGTTCGGAAACGCGACTCGCCGCGAAGCCCTGGGCCGCGCCGCCCGCACGTTCGTGGAAACGCACCACCACTGGGACACGTGTCTCGAACCGCTCGTCTCGAAGGTCTACGGCTGAACCGCGGCCGCTTCCCTACATTTTCTCCATGAAGCGCCCGTTCGCGATCGTGGCTTTGCTCCTCCTCGTCGCGTGGGGTCGTACCGCGTTTCATTCCGTGGACTACGCCGAGTTCGTGTACGTCACTCGGTTCGGCGAACGGATCGCGATTCACGACGGCGAAACGGACGCGGGCCTGAAGCTGAAGGCGCCGTGGCCCGTCGATTCCGTCACGCGGATCGATCGCCGCGTGCAATCGTTCGACCTGCCGGCCATCGAATCGCTCACTCGCGATCCCGTGAACCGCACCGTGGACAAGACCCTGGCCGTGGACGCGTTCGTGACGTGGAAGATCCCGGACGCCGCCGCCGCGGACCGCTTCCTCACCGTGATGCGCACGCCGGAACAAGCCAAGAAGATCCTCGCTCCGCTGATCAACGGCCGCCTCGCGGCCATTATCAGCACGATGCCGCTGGACGAACTCGTCGGCGTGGCGGAGATCCCGGCCATCGACGGCCGTGCGGATCGCATCCGCCGCCGCCTGCTCGGAGAACCGGCCACGGCCGACGATCTGAAGAAGAAAGTGCTCGACGAGTACGGCATTCAACTGCTCGACGTCCGGATCCGCCGCTTCAGCTATCCCGAAGCCGTGCGGGCGAGCATCGCGGAACGCATCCGCAGCGAGCGGGCGCGGAAAGTGGCGGACTACGATTCGGACGGCAAGAAGCGAGCGGCGGCGATCGCCACGGACGCGAGCGCCGCGGCCCGCAAGATCGAGGACGACGCGGCGGCCCGCAAGACCGTGATCGAAGGCGAAGCCAAGGCCGAGGCCGCCCGCATCCGCGGCGCGGCCTACGCGCAGGACCGCGAGTTCGGCCTCTTCCTCGAGAAGCTTCAAGCCTTCCAGGCGATGGTCGCCGACACCCGCGACGTGCTCCTCCTGTCCACGAAACATCCGCTCTTCGATCTGCTCCGCGGCCCGCCCCCGCCGATGAAGTGAGTCATGCATCGCGAAGTGAACACCGCCGACGAACCGTTCCAGTCCGAGGCTCCGCTCGGATTGTACGCGCTCACGGCGCTCGTCGGCGGGTTGCTGTTCGCGGATGTGGAGCGGTACCTGGTCGGGTGGCTGCAACCGCTCGGGCTCGACCTTCCCGTTTGGGAACCGACTTTGTTCGGGTACCGATTCGCGCTCGTCGCCGCGGTCATCGGCGGGGCCCGCGTCCTGTACAACTCGCTCGAATCGCTCTTCGACGGCCGCATCGGCGCGGATCTCGCTCTGGCCATCGCCTGCCTCGCGGCGATCGTGTTGAAGGAAGAACTCGTCGCCGCCGAGGTCGTGTTCATCGGCCTCGCGGGGGAATGCCTCGAGGCGTTCACCTTCGCCCGCGCCCGCCGTGCCCTCGGTTCGCTCGCCGAACTCTTCCCCCAACGCTGCTGGGTCGTCCGCGACGGGGTCGAGATTCGATCGTACACGTCGGACGTGATTCCCGGCGATCGCGTCGTCGTGAAGCCGGGCGGCCGCATTCCCGTGGACGGCATCGTGACGGACGGCCGCTGCGCCGTGGACGCGAGCGCCCTCACCGGCGAAAGCCTGCCTCAGGACAAAGGCCCCGGCGACGAGGCGCTCGCCGGCAGCATCGTGATCGGCGGGTCGCTCACGATCGAAGCGAAAAAGGTGGCGAAGCAAACGGTCGCGGGGCAGGTGATCGACCTGACCGCGGCGGCCCTGCGGGACAAAGCGCCGCTCGAACGGCAAGCCGATCGGTACGCGAAGCTGTTCCTTTCCGCAGTGCTGATCCTCGCGCTGGTCACGTTTTTCGGGAACCTCGCGTTTCAGACGATGGGCACGCCGCCGCCCGGAGTGCCAAAGGCGGGATGGTCCGCGGCGGCCCGCGTCGCCGCGTATCCCGCGCTCGGCGTTCTCGTGGTGGCGTGCCCGTGTGCCTTGATTCTCGCGACGCCCGCCGCCGTGATTGCCGCTCTCGGCCGCCTCGCCGGCACAGGCGTTCTCATCAAGGGCGGATCGGCGCTGGAACGACTCGCCGGCGTCACCGCCTTCGCCTTCGACAAAACGGGCACGATCACCGAAGGCAAACTGGAACTCGGCGACGTCATCGGCTTGAACGGCGCTTCACCCGAAGCCGCTCTCCGGGCCGCGGCCATCGCCGAACAAAAGAGTGAACACCCGCTCGCCGTGCTTCTCGCGAACCATCCTGACAACCGCCGGGATGAATCCGGCGCCTCGTTGGACGAGTTCGTCTCGCATCCGGGGGCCGGGGTCGAAGCGGTGGCCGCGGGCGTGCGGTACTTGGTCGGCAACCGCCGCCTGTTCGAAGAACGCGGCATCGTTCTCGGTCCGGACGTTCTCGCGGCCTTGGAGCGACTCGATGCCGCGGGACAGACCTCGCTCCTCGTATCGAAGGATGGCACGATCCTCGGTGCGATCGGCGCGCGGGACGCGGTGCGGTCCGAAGCCGCGCCCGTGCTGGCGGAACTTCGGGCCCTCGGCCTCGCGCCGATCGCGTTGCTCACCGGCGACCGCACCGCCGCGGCGCGGGCCGTCGCGGATCAACTTCCTCTGACGGAGATGCACGCGGAGTTGCTGCCGCATCAGAAAGCCGAATGGGTGGCCGCATCCGAATCGGTCGCGTTCGTGGGCGATGGCGTGAACGATGCCCCGGCCCTCGCCCGTGCGGCGGTCGGCATCGCCGTGGGCAGCGGCACGGACATCGCCGCCGAAGCGGGCGACATCGTGCTGATGGGGCCCGGCCTCGCCCCGCTGCCGCTACTCGTGCGGCTCTCGCGAGAAACCGTTCGCATCATTCGGCAGAACATTCTCGTCTTTGCGTTCGGCGTGAACCTCGTGGGCATCGTGCTCACCGGGTGGCTCTGGCCGCTGTTCGCCCCCACGCCCGCGTGGTATGAACGGGCCCCGCTCGTAGGCGTGCTCTACCATCAACTCGGCTCGCTGCTGGTGCTGCTGAACTCGATGCGGTTGCTCGCGTTCGAACGCACGTCCACAAGCCCGACGCTGACCGCGATTCGCGACACGAGCCAAGCCGTGAGCCGCCGCCTGGACACGTTCCGCATCGACGACGTGCTCCACGGCCTGCTTCATCGGTGGAAGCGGATCGCGACCGTGCTCGGGATCCTCGTGCTGCTCGCGTGGTCATGTACGTCGTTCGCCACGATCGAGATCGACGAGGTCGGCGTGGTGCGCCGATTCGGCGCCATTCAGGCGGACCTCGAACCGGGGCTTCACGTTCGTTGGCCGTGGCCGATCGAAACCGTGTCGCGGTTGCGGCCCAATGAAATTCGCACGGTCGAGGTCGGCTTCCGCGGGCTCGTGGAATCCTCGCCGGACCGCGTGCAGCGACCGGACGGCGGGGCCGGTTGGTCCAGCGCCCACGCCGAGGGCGTCGCCCGCCTGACGGACGAAGCCGTGATGATCACCGGCGACGGAGACCTCGTCGAGATTCTCGCCACCGTCCGCTATCGCGTGAAGGAGCCGACCCTGTATCTGTTCGCGGCCACCGACCCGGACGCGATCATCCGTTCGACCGCGGAATCGGTTTTGCGTGAACTCGTGGCCGGCGAACGCTTCCTCGAGCTGCTCACGATTCGCCGTGCGGGTCTGGAGAAGGACGCCCTCGTGCGGCTCGAACGCCGCCTTCTGCAGGGCACGCCGGGCAGTTTCGGCGTCGAGATCGACGGCATCACGCTCCACGATCTTCATCCGCCGCCGGAAGTGGTCTCGAGCTATCATGCGGTCGCCCGTGCGATTCAGGAGCGGGACCGACTCGTGAACGAGGCCGAGGCGGACGCGCTGCGCACCCGACGCCGAGCGGACGAAGACGCGGACCGCACTCTGCGGCGGGCCGCTTCGGACGCTCACCGGCAAGTCGAGGACGCGAAGGCCCTCCGGGACGCGTTCGCGGCCTGGCACAAGGCGCGAACCGAACTCGCTCCCGAAGAGGACGCGGCGTTCCGGGCCGAACGCGAAAAGCGAACCCGTGCCGGCGAAGCGGCTGCCGCCGTCGATCGCGATCTGGCGGACCGCAAGGCGAAGGTGCTCGCCGAACGGCGACACTTCATCGAAATGCGACTCACCACGAGGGCCGTCACCGACGCTTTCCGGCAGCGGGACAAGATCCTGATCGACGCCGGCGACCTCCCCGGAAAACGGAGCCTCTTCCTGCTCGATCCGGATCTCTTCAAACTCCCCGCGTTCGGCCCCCGCCCCGGCGAACCGTGATTGGCGAATGGCGGCCCGTTCGAACCTCAACGCGGGCTGCCGTCGAATTCGAGGATGCCGTCGCGGGTCATCAGCTTCAGTTTGTCGCCGTCGAGCCACATTGATTCGCTGAATGTGGATTGCATGCCGGGGCCGCTCGCCTCCGGTTCGCGAATCGCGATCACGTCCTTGCCGGTGGCCAGATCCCAGACGCGAATGAGGCGGCCGGAGTTCACGCCGGAACGATCGTAGTCCAGCGTGAAGAGCCGCGATCCGTTGCGGGAGAAGACCGCGCTGTGGGGCGTGCCTTCATGGCCGATCAGCCGCTTCGGCGCGGGATCGGTCGCGTTCCACACCACGGCGTTGCGGCCATCTCCCACCGCGATGCGGCCGACGGAATCGAACGCGATGATGCTCGTGGTGTACGACGCGACCGGCCCGTCTCGCGGCTCCACCACCTCCCGCAGCAGCGTGCCGCTCGCGGAATCGAAGACGCGAACCCGCAGCAGATCGTCGTTCGTCTGCCGCACGGCGAGGGCGAGTTTCGATCCGTCCGGGGAGAAGGCGACATCGGGCATCGCCGGGCTGTACTCGGGGCTTTTCGTTCCGCCGGTGATCACGGTGATGGGCGCGGGCAGCTTCCAGTCCCACGCCTTCTTGCCGGCCGCGATATCGAAGACTCGCAGCGTCACGGGTGATCGGTTCGAGCCCCCCTCGGGAACGGCGGCCCGCAGGTCCACGGCGAAGCGGTCGCCGGGATCGATGGTCGGAAGGTACGACAGCCCCGCGCCGGGTGGCTCGGTGAATTTTCACGGCGCCGTCCGTTCCGTCGCGAATGCGGAAACCCGGAACGATGCCGTGTCCACGCGACGGGCCGGCGTCCGCAAGCGGTTCGATCAGCCAGGCGCCGCTGAGGGAGGTTCGCAGGGAGAGATCGGGAGGAAGCGCTCCGCCGGCCACGACCTTGATCGAGAGGCGATCCGTGCCGGCGGCCGCAAGCGAACGGATCTCCCATCGCGACTCGTCTTTCTTCGTCGTCAATCGTGCGACGATTCGCGAGCCGTCCGGTTGCATGTGTTCGATCGATTCGTAATTCACGGTGTCGGACGCTTCGCCCCATCGCGTGGAGCCCGCGACGGGATCGTGGAGACCGAGCGAGATGCGACCCGTGACGCGATCCGCGGAGAAGGAGTGGAACAGCACGCGCTCGCCGAATCGGCTTGGCACCGCGTAGCTCTCGGCTCCGCCCTTCCGGAGAGCCGCCGGCCACGCGGTCGAGTAGCCCGGCGGGCTCCGCAGATTCCAACGGTAAAGCTTGCCGTCCAACCGCACCGCGACCAACTCCGAGCCGTCCGGCGAACACCAATAAGTTCCCAGCGAGTTCGGGTGGGAGTAGGCCGACGGGCCGCGAAGCGTGCTGACCCGCCATCGGGAATCCACGACGTTGCGCGCCACGTGGATGATCGATCCGTTCCCCGCGAGCACGACCGTGCGGCCATCGTCGCTCACTGTCGCCGGCCAATAGGGGTTCGGAGCCGTCCACGAACCGAGCTTTTCGCCCGTGGCGGACGAGTGGACGAGGATCTCGGGCGGAGCGTGAATCATGAAACACGTGCCGCTCGGGCTGAACCGGGCCGACTGCATGGAGTTCGGAAGCGCGATGGTCTTGATCGCCTTCGGTGTCGTGGTCAGGTCCTGAACGACGAGTGTGGTTCGGACCGCGGAAAGCGGTCCCTCCATCGGAGAGGCGCCGCATGGCATCAACGCGATCCGGCCGCTCGGGCCGAAGATCGGCACATCGGCGTGAAGCCCGTCCGGGATCGGCATCTCGAGCTTTCGGAATCCTGTGCCCGGCTCCCAAATTTCGATGGGGACCGATTTCGGTTTCTCGCCGCCGGGGCCCTCGTAGTTCGCATAGGCGATCATCACACGCGTGCCGTCCGCATTGACGTTCGGAATCATCGGCAACTTGCCGCGGCGGGGCGGCATCAAGTCCGTGCCCGAGACGCGATCGACGACGCGGCAGACGAACTCCGCCGGCAACCCCTCGCGATTGGTCTTCACCTCGCGCAGAACGACAAACCTGCCGTCGGCGCTGGCTCCAAACGCTTGCGAGGAATCCACACCGAGCGGCCGATACGCGGCGATCAGTTTTCCGGTCTTCGCGTCGAACGTGCCGCCATCCTCGAGCGATGCCAGCCCGACGACGAGCGGCGAGGTCGCGGGTGGGGCCGCGATCCGCGTGCCGTCCGCCGTGAGGAACGGGAGATCATAGTACTGGCCGCCGCCACCGAAACCGGCGACGCCGGACGGTGCGGATCGCGGCCCTTTCGACCTCGGCAACGCGGCCACGTCCGGTATCGTCTCCGCGTTCCACGAGTACGTTTGCCGATGCAGGAAATGCCACTCCCAGTTCCGATAGTCGGTCTTGCCGGGATCCGGGCGGGTGAGGTCGAGCAGTTCCGAGAGGCGAGCCGTGCTTTGATCCCGATACGCGATCTGGGCATGGTTCATCTGGCTGATGTAAAGCAGGTGGTCCGCCTTCTCGCGTTCGACGAGCAACTCGGCGGCGCGGGCATCCGCTTCATTGCGGGCGCGGTTCGCGTCCCCTTCGCGGGACTCGGCTTTCTCGCGAGCCGCATTCGCCTGAATGGCGAAGTACGCGGAGACGGCCGTTCCCGCGGCGAAGAGCACGAACGTGAGCGCGAGCAAACTCGCGATCGCGGGAGACCGCTTCGCCCAGCGCCACGCTCGCTCGAACCCGCCGACGGGCCGCGCCGCGATCGGCCGGCCGGCCAGGAATCGCTCGAGGTCGTCCGCCAGAGCGAGGGCCGAAGCGTACCGCTTCGCGGGCTCCTTCTGCAGGCACTTCAGGGCGATGGTCTCCACGTCCCGCGGCAACTTCGGATTCAGCGCCCGCGGCGGCACCGGCTCCTGGTTCCGCACCTGATCGATCGTCTCGACGAAGTCCGCGCCTCGGAATGGCGGGCGACCGGCGACGAGTTCATAGAGGATCGCGCCGAGCGAGTAGACGTCCGCCGCGGGGCCGACCGCCTTCGCTCCGCCCGCCTGCTCCGGCGGCATGTAGCTTGGGGTGCCGAGGATCGCCCCGGTGTTCGTGTGCGAGTCCGAATCGAGCGACTTCGCGATTCCGAAGTCGGCGATCTTGGGGGAACCGCCCGCGGAGAGGAGCACGTTCGCGGGTTTGAGATCGCGATGCACGATGCCCGCGGCGTGGGCGGCGGCGACGGCGCGAGCCAGATCGACGACCATGCCCGCGGCGCGAACGCCGTCCCACGGGGCGCCGTCCAGCTTGTTCGCCAGGCTGCCGCCGGCCATGAACTCGCATGAGAAGAAGGCGCGGCCGCCCGCTTCGCCCGCCTCGTACAGTTGCACGATGTTCGGATGCGAGAGCTTCGCCGTGTTCTCGGCTTCGAGGCGAAAACGAGCGCGGGCCGATTCCCCCGCCAGTTCCCCCGCGATCATCAGCTTCACGGCCACGGTGCGGTTCGTGGAGAGTTGCCGCCCGCGATACACGAGCCCCATCCCGCCGCGGCCCACGATTTGTTCAAGGTCGTACCCGGGAATCTCCGGGCGGGCGGCGTCGAGGCTGGACGTCGCCTGTTCGGCGAACGATGCGGTCGCGCCGGCTCCGGTGAACGTGCGGGTGAAACCATCCGGCTCGGGCGGCTGAGTTCGGGTCGTGTCGTCGGCCATGCACGAAGACTATCAGATGGCGGGGTTCGCCGCGAGCGGGGCCCGCAGCGCTCGACGGCACGCCCGGAAGAGGAAGATTTGCCCCACGGCCGCGAGAATGCCCAAAGCGCAGACCGCGAGCGCGAGGCGGAGCGACCACCGATCCGCGGCCTCCTTCATCGTGTCCACCTTGCGTTCCGCATCCTTCAGGGCCACGTCCACGCGGTTGGTCACGTCCGTGGCGGCGGCGAGGGCCTGATCGACTTGCGAATACTGTTCGGCGGAGACTCCCCCGAGCGGGACGCCGAGCACCGTGCGGGCATTCTTCAGGTCCGAGGCGGCGGAAACGAGTTGCGTGCGGGCCGCGTGGATGTCCGCGGTCTTCACGCCCAGCGCGGTCTCGTCCGGCTTGTGTTCCACGAACACGTCGAGAATGGTCTCGGCGACGATGACGGCTTCGGAAGCGACGCCGACCGCGTCCCGCGCCTTCTCGACTTCCGCGGGAAGCGAGCGCTGGGCTTTCCACATGGCGAACCGGACCGTGGGATCCTGGACTTCGCCGGGCGGCCGCACGTCCGATCGTGCCGCCGTGAGCGAGGCCTGGGCTCGAGCGATCGCTTCACGCACGAGCACGATGACACGGTCCGCGATCTCGCTCGCCCGGTGCGCCTTGGCCACCGCGTCCACCATCTGCCGATCGGCCTCCCGCTTGGCGCTCCACACGCCGACGGCGATCGCGACGAAGATCGCGAACCCGACCACGGAGAGAATCAACCCGATCGCCGCCATCGCTCGTCGCATGGTTCTTGCCTCTAAGCACATTCAGATCTCGGAGGGAATGCGATCACTCTTTCAGTTCCACGATGCGGACGCCACCGGCGGGCACCGTCAACTGGATCGCTCCCGAGGCGGTCGCAGCCAGTTTCTCGTTGCGGAACCACTCCGTGGCCGAGGCGAAGATCTTCGAGGCGCGGATCGTCACGGGGCGTTCCTGCGAATAGTCCGTGGGTGTCACGCCGTGTTGCGGCTTGTTCACCCCCGCGGCGTTGATCAGCGTCACGATCCAACCCGTCGCAGTGCGGTTCAGCAAAACCTCGACGTCGCCAGTCACTTCCACCGGTACGAGCCCCTGGCGTGCGTGGCCGAGCACGAGCGGCACGAGCGGGGTCGCGGAGTCGTCCAGCCCCAGGCCGCGGGGCACGGAGAGAACCACGAGGCGGCCCTTGCCACGTTCGAAACTCGCGGCGATGGCGTGCCCTTTGCCCGCGGTCGCGAGCGGCGTGCCACCCGTGATCGGCCTGTACTTGAATCGTTGGGACGCGATCGACTTCTTCGACGGGAGCCACTCGAATCGGGCGTCTTCGGCGGTGGCGTCGAGCGGCGGCAACGTCAACGCGGCGAGGCCGGGGCCGGAAAGAAGGTCGTCCGTGACGATCAGCGTGCCGCCCGCGTTCATGTATGCGGCCAACTTTGCGCCCCACTCGGCGGAGAGGGTCACTTCGCCGCCGAGCACGACGACCGGATACGCGTCCACGGCGTCGCGACGAGTCGGGCTGGTCACGAGCACGTCGAAGATATTGCCGAACTGGCCGGGCACGTACACTTGGTTCGTGCCGGTGTTCGGTTCGGCTTCCTTCGGCCCGTATGGGTGGTACGCGATCTTGAACCACTCCTTCAACGCTCGGCCGTGGCGACCCATCGAGAACGCGGCGGGGTTGTCGTGGGGCTCGTGGCCGAACGCGCCGGTGAGGTAGCCGTTCGGATCCCAGCCGTGAGCGCGGTCGAGAAGGAAGGCGATGGGCGTGTACGGCACGCCGCGATCCGGGCGCTCTTTGGTCATCCGCAGGAACTGATCGATGAGCAGGCCCTTCGGCGAGAGTTGGAGCGGCTTGAGTCCCGTGGACATTCCGCCCGGCTGCCAGAATTCGTCGTGCCCCTGCTCGTTGTAGAACATCCCCGAGCCGGACATGTACTGGTGCCAAATGTCCAGCTTATACCACGTGCTGCCGGCGCCGGCCCACACGTCGTACTGGTTGTCCAGCAGGTTCTGCGGCGTGGCGGGGTAGTGGTACCCGGCCTTGGCGAAGATGGTGGCGGCGTCGCCGAAGTTCGCGGAGCGGTAAGAAGCGAAGACGCCTCCATACTGGCGGGCGCTGCCGCGGAGGAAGGCCATCCGCATCGCGAGGCTCGGAAACACGGCGGTGTTCTCGAAGCCGACGGTGGTGGCGCCCCACTCGCGGGCCAAGTGACAGAACGCCGTCATCTCGCAGGAGTGGCATGAGATCGTCTTCTCGTACGGCTTCGCCTGATCCTCGCCGAAGATCGTCTTCTCGGACTTGGCTTTGCCCGCCATGTAGATCTCCGTGATCGCGGCGGCCAACTCTTCCCGCGTCTTCGCGGCCTTGAACTTGGCGGCGAGCGCGGCCCCGTCCCAACTCGGAATGCCGATCGATTCGCCCGCGATCGCGCCCACGTAGCGGTCCTTGAACTTCGCCCAGTTTGCCCTGGCCTTCGCCGTCATCGGCTTCACTTCGGCATAGTTCGTGAGGTTGCCCCAGGGCCGGTCCGGGTTCGTTTCCAGCCACTTCACGAAGTTGTCGTCGTCGAGGACGTGCGGGCCGGACGAGTGCCACGCGGGGACGACACGCGGGTCGCCGAAGATCGGCACGTCCGTCTTGTTCCCGTAGACCTTGCGGAACTCGTCCACGAGTGGCAGATCCGTGTGGAACGGCACGACGATTCGGTTCGCGGCTTTCGACGCGAGTTCGTCCTGCCACGGCTTGCCGACGTTCCACAGGTACAGGAAGCCCTTGTCCCGGAACGTGCGGACCTTCCACGAGTCCGGGGTGGCGAACGTGCCTGGGAGCGGGGCGAGCGGCTTCACTCCGTGCGCCAGGTCCGGCTTCGCGCGAAGCTCGTCCATCAGCTTCCATGTCGCGTGTTTGGGTTTCTCCCGGTGCCGCGGTCGATAGGCCTTGTCGGTGGTGAGGCAGATGCAATCCACCTGCCGGTGCTTGGCCTGCTTCACTCCGGAGAGCAGCCTCAGCTTCGCGGGACCTTTCACGAGTGCGGCGGTTCTCGAGTCCCAGGCGAACGCCCATTTGAAGAGCAGCTTCAGTTCGTCTTCTTCGTCGATCACCGCCTTCTCGCCGAAGGTGAGAATGCGAGCCGGTTGCCCCGGCTGTTCGATGGCCACGATGAAGACTTCGGTTTCGTTCCGCCAGTCTCGGTAGCGCACCCACAGCGCCCATTCGCCGGCTTCGGGCACCTCGATTTCCGTGAAAGCGGACGCTTTGTCGTCGTCGCCGGCGCAGGCGACGCTGAGCCATTCGCTTTCGCCGCCCATCGTCCATTCGGGTGCGATGCCGGGGCCGGACATGGCCCAGTGCCCCGCGGTCTTCTGATCGAAGTCCGGGAAGCATGCGCCGCGAACGCCGCGGAGATGTTCGGTCTCGATCCAGAGGGATTCTTGGGCGGACGCGATGGACGCGAGGAGCAGCGAGAGCGCCGTCGCGGTGCGGAAGCTGTGCATGGCGGGACCTCTCGAGAGAGTTCCAGCCATGCTATGCGCCACGGGTCACTTGCCGAGTTTGCCGGTGACGCCGGCGCGGGATCGGGCTCAATGACCTTCCGGCCACCCTAGTGCCGCTACCCAATGTGGATGTCGCACTCGAACGTTCGGTGAGCGGTCCGAGAACCTCTCAGAACGGCAAAGGCCCGTGCGACATAGGGTCATGTCGCACGGGCCGTCCATTGAGCGGAGAGGGAGGGATTCGAGCGGGCCTCGTTTCCGAACTCCTCTTCTCGTCAGGACTTCTGTCGCAAGGTCAATTTCAGTCAGCAGTTCGGTTCGTCCAGTCGGTCGCGGTCGTTCGGGGGCATTCCCGGTTGTTCGGGTGCCGAACCGGGACAAAACCGGGACAAAATCCGCAGGCGCGTTCCCGCTTCGGGCGCGGCGCTCGTCGTGCTGATCGGGCTCGCGCTGGTGTGGGCCGCGCGCCCCGGCGCGGCACCCGACAGTGCGTCCGACGAGCGCCGCGAGCGGGTGCTCGCCGAGGTGCGCGAACTGGTGGCCGGCTACCACGCCCGGCTGCCGCGCGACCGGGCCGTCGCCGTCGGGGCCGCGTACGCCCGCTACTCCACCCGGTTCCAAGATTCGGTGCTCGATCAGCTCCGCGCCATCTTCGAGGACGCGCTCCTCAAGATGGTGTTCGTCCCGCTCGAGCACGTGTTCTTCGACCTCGCGGTCCGCGGGTGCAAGTCCGACCGCGCGGGACTCAACGGATTGCGCGAGTGCCTGCGCCGCCGCGCCGCCACCGTCGCGTTCTTCTTCGCCACCAACCGCCTGTTCCGCAAGACGTACCGCGCGCTCCAGTTCGTCGAGGAGGGAGTGATCGACGTCGGGGCCCGCGCCGTATTTGTGCGGAGCGGCGTGGACACCGCCGACGGCAAGCGGTGGCGCGCCCTAATGAACGTCCACGCGATGATGGACGAGTTCGTCGT
>Ga0169931_10004850_pt1 | contig 20737 bp, 17 predicted proteins | sample Kivu_15m_20L_FD_129675 | JGI IMG/M metagenome (GOLD analysis project Ga0169931, IMG submission 129675) | Freshwater microbial communities from Lake Kivu, Western Province, Rwanda to study Microbial Dark Matter (Phase II) - Kivu_15m_20L... | ecosystem: Environmental > Aquatic > Freshwater > Lake... | reverse complement strand
ATGCCAGCACATCTCGGCGCATACGCTCAAGAAAAGGCTCACCAAACCACCGAGTTTTCCCGACATGTACAGGAGGCGGGATTCGTCGTCGACGTATCCACACGAGTAGAAGATGGAATCGTTGGTGCTGATTGGCCGAAGTTCCTCCGACAGTGCAAGTTCACCGTGGGCATGAAGGGTGGAGCCAGCATCGCCGACCCCTACGGACTTCTCTATGCCCGAGTCGAGGCACGCCGCCATCGAAATGCCTTTTCCCATGTGACACCCGAGTCAGTTCGCTTCCTCCGCCGTCGTGACGGCAAGCATCGATTCTCAGCAATTAGCCCACGACTCTTTGAGGCAGCAGCTGCCGGCACCTGCCAGATACTCCGACCAGACGACTACCTCGGAGTTCTTGAACCGTCGGTGCACTATCTACCCCTAGATCATGATTTCTCGAATGTGCACGATGTGATACGCAGAATGCGAGATCTTGATGCCTGTCAACAAGTCGCGACGAACCTACGAGAGCGAGTTATCGATTCGGGCGAATTCGGGTACCAGAAACTTGTAACGGCTGCATGTGGCGACCTCACTTCCGAAGCGTCCAGATCAAACGACAATCACTGGATGTCTTTTGCAGGCTTCCTAAGGAAGTCCAGCCAATCCTGCAAACCCCACACGGCGCACGTTCACGACGCAGCTCTTCATCTCATTCACGAAACACTTTCCACATCCAGAACCATTTCTGAACGTATCAAGCAGCTGATTGAGCAGCAGACGCATCAATTTGGATTGTCGGATTGGTTAGAAGAGCAGCGGGAATTGGCCGAAGCCTCTCCACTCTCGTTCCGTACCCCGTGGATATGGCGTCAACTAGGCTAGGAAGTTGTCGTCATGAAGCTCACTGACTCCCGAGTGCTCGTCATCGGTGGAGCGGGGTTCATAGGCAGCCATGTTGTTTCAGAGTTACTCCGTACAGATTTACGCGAAGTCGTCGTCTACGACAATCTCACACGAGGTAAGACATCAAACCTCGAAGAATCACTCTCTGACCGACGGTGCCGTGTATTTGCCGATGGTGGCGACATTCGAGACACAGATGTTCTGAAGCGCGCCATGGAAGGTGTTGATGGCGTCATTCATCTTGCAGCTATGTGGCTACTGCACTGCAAGGATTATCCGCGCACGGCCTTTGATGTAAACATTGGTGGCACCTTCAACGTGCTTGAGGCCTGTGTGCAGGTAGGGGTCAAGCGCCTCGTCTATTCGTCCTCGGCTTCCGTCTACGGCGATGCAATTGAGGTTCCGATGACCGAAGAGCATCCCTTCAATAACCGCAATTTCTACGGCGCAACCAAAATCGCTGGTGAGGCAATGTGTCGGGCCTTTCACGATCGATATGGACTCAGTTATGTCGGGCTTCGTTACATGAATGTATATGGCCCACATCAGGACCAAACCGCTGCATATACAGGTGTAATCCCCATTATGTTGAACAAAATCGATGCGAACGAAGCACCAGTAATCAACGGAGATGGTTCTCAGGCCTACGATTTCGTTACTGCACGGGATGCCGCAAGGTGCAATGTGCTTGCTCTCGAATCCGAAGTCAACGATGAGTTCTACAATGTCGGTACTGGCGTTCAGACAAGCATTCGAGAGCTATGTGACCTGATCCTGTCGTTACGAAACTCGAATCTGAAAGTTACATTCAAGCCATATAGCGCCGAGGACGCAAGGCGGTTGGTGCAGAATCGAATCGGTTCACCAGAAAAAGCAGCCCGCGATCTGCACTTCACTCACAAAGATGATTTGAGATCTGGTCTCTTGAATCTCATCGCCTGGCGCGAGAGGAATACGGGGCGATACTGATCGGCTCTGGTCCGGTCACCTCGCTAGACCATCATGTGTGGGATCTGCGGTGTGTTCAATCGCGACGGCTCAGCCGTGTCGCGTGTTGCACTTCGCAGAATGAACGACTCGATTGCCCATCGCGGTCCCGATGGCGAGGGGTACTTCGTCGATGGCGACGTGGGGCTGGGTCACCGGCGATTATCGATCGTCGATTTGTCGTCGGCAGGCGCGCAGCCAATGTCGACTTCTACCGGCCGATTCGTAATCACCTACAACGGTGAGGTCTATAACTATCGCGAGCTGAGGGTGCGTCTGGAGAGTCTCGGACATCGTTTTCGGAGTTCGACCGACACCGAAGTTGTTCTCGCCGCGTGGGCACAGTGGGGCCCGGAGAGTGTTGGAATGCTGAATGGAATGTTCGGTTTTGCTGTGTACGACTCGGTCGACAAGACGGTCACCCTCGTCCGGGACCGGTTTGGCGTCAAGCCGGTGTACTACCACCTCTCCGACCAATTATTCCTCTTCGGTTCGGAGCAGCGCGCCATCCTTGCTGACGGTCGGGTTGCACGCCGGATCGACACAGTTGCTCTGTACGAGTACTTTACATTCCAGAACATCCTGACGAATCGAACTTTAATCGACTGTGTGAAGTTGCTTCCTGCAGGTCACATCCTGACAGTCTCGGCGGATGCCACACGTCTCAAGCGGTACTGGGACTACCACTTCAGTGAACCGGAAGGTCCGGTCGACGAGAGGGAATACAGAGAGGAATTGGACCGACTACTACGTCAGGCAGTCCAAAGGCAACTTGTTGCCGATGTGGAGATTGGTTCGTATCTCTCAGGTGGAATGGATTCTGGGACCCTCACCGCGCTCGCTGCCCGTGCACTGCCGAATATCAAGACCTTCACCTGCGGCTTTGATCTCAGCTCTGCTAGTGGGTTCGAGTTGAACTTCGACGAGCGCGGACGAGCTGAAGCGATGTCGGCCTTGTTCAAGACCGAGCACTACGAGATGGTACTGAAAGCCGGTGATATGCAACGGAGTCTCGGAAGCGTCGCGTCAGCGATCGAGGAACCGCGTGTCGGGCAGAGTTATCCGAACTATTACGTCGCACGTCTGGCCGCCAAGTTCGTCAAAGTGGTGCTGTCCGGCGCCGGCGGTGACGAACTATTCGGCGGTTATCCGTGGAGGTACTACAAGGCAGCAGCTGCTACTGGATTCGAAGACTTCATCGACCGGTACTACGGGTACTGGCGACGACTCGCTCCTGAAGAGAGCATGGAGCGACTGTTCCGCCCCTGCGGCCTGGGAGCCCATGATGTCGACACGAGAGCTATCTTCCGGGACGTCTTCCTGAATCATGCCAACGAACTGTCGTCGCCCGCGGATTACGTAAACCATTCTCTCTATTTTGAGGCCAAGACCTTCCTGCATGGTCTCCTTGTTGTTGAGGATAAACTCAGCATGGCACACAGCCTTGAGACCAGAGTTCCCTTTCTCGACAACGATCTAGTCGATTTTGCAATGCACTGCCCAGTGTCGTTCAAGGTGCGAAATCTCAATCAGGTATATCGCATCGATGTGAACACAATCGGTGACAAGAAGAGAATCTTCTTTCATCAGACAAACGACGGGAAGTCGATCCTCAGGGACGTAATGTCAAGGTATATCCCAAAGTCGATTACCGATGCAAAGAAGCAAGGTTTCTCCTCGCCCGACTCCAGCTGGTTCAGAGGAGAAAGTGTGGACTTTGTGAGGTCAGTTGTCTCGGATAAATCTGCTTTGGTGTATGATTTTCTTGATTTCGGTACGGTGAACAGTCTTGTGGGTGACCATCTTGATGGTCGAGAAAATCGAAGGCTCCTTGTTTGGTCGGTACTTAACCTAAACGCGTATTTGAGAGAGCTGCTTGTTTGAGATCCAGAACAGGCGCACGTGACTATCACGGTGCAGTGTGCTGCGCGTGAGAATCGTGCCGACATTGAGGCAGTAGCACAGGCAGATCCGCGTACGCTCATTTATTCGAGCCCGATGTTTACAGACTTTCTCTCGTTCGCGCTTGGCATTCCGATAAAGACACTCATCGCTCGAGATGACGGAAAACCATCTGGGATACTTCACTACGCCGAACTAGAAGGCACCTTCGGACGCGTTATCAATAGCCTTCCTTGGTATGGGACACACGGAGGGTGCGTCTGTATCCCCAGTGCGCCGAGTCAAGTTCGCTCTGCGTTGCTTGAAGAGTTCAAACGCTTGACAGCCGAAGAAGATGTATTGACGTCTTGCTTAGTGATGAGTCCACATGAAGAGCCTCTTAAAGATTTCTATGTTCAGAAGCTTGAGCCCGAGGCCACCGATGAGCGAATTGGCATGTTCTGCCCGCTGCTGGCGAGCGATGATGAGCAACTGACGATTATGCACCAGAAGACCCGTAATCTCGTTCGGAAGTCATTGAAACTCGAGCTAGACATTCGAAGTGACGACTCGATAGAGGCGTGGAACTTCCTCATTACAACGCACAAGGCAAACCTCGATGCAATTGGCGGCGTTGCCAAACCACGTCAACACTTTGAGGCTCTGAGAGCGACGATTCCCATGTCGAATCGCGAGTTGCTGATTGCATCGCGAAATGGCGAACCAGTTGCTGCGCTATTGACGCTGCGATTCAATGAGACGGTTGAGTATCTCGTCCCCGCAGTTCAAGTTGAGCATCGGTCGACGCAAGCAATGTCGCGTCTGATCTGGGAGGGGATGAGGCGGGCCGCCGCCGCCGGCTACGCGTGGTGGAACTGGGGTGGGACATGGAAGAGCCAAGAATCCCTCTTACGATTCAAGTCCAGGTGGGGGGGCGTGGCACTCCCGTACTCTTACCTCATTAACTGCAGTGAGGAGAACCGAAAGACAATTGTTCGGGAAGCACCCGGGGTGTTCGCCTCGCACGAATTCTTCTACCTCTACCCGAGAAATATGCTGAACGATGCCGGCTGATCCGCACGAATCAGTACGTCGCACGGCTCGCTTCGCGAAAGTCGACTCAATCGAGGAAACGTTCCAGAGATTCAACGAGGCCATTCGCGGAATCGAGGTAGGCAACTTGATGGGAGTCGAATTGCCTCCGCTCGTCTTCATCGTCGGCGTTCCGCGATCGGGGACGACTCTCTTGTCCCAGCTAGTTAGCCGCTTTCTCGATGTCGGCTACGTTGACAACATCGCCGCCCGTTTCTGGGCCAACCCAGTTTTGGGAATCCGTGTATCGCGTGCCGTCCTCGAACCCGATTCAAGATCGAGAATCCAGCTCCGGTCCACACACGGCACGACTGAAGGGCCATGGGGCCCACACGAGTTCGGCTACTTTTGGCGGGAGATGTTCGGTCTTGACCGAACGGCCACGCACAACTTAACTCAGCACGAGAGATATCAAGTCAACGACCAGATCCTGTCAACCCGACTGAAGGAGATTGCGGTCGAATTTGCACGACCCGTCGTCTTCAAGAACCCAATTTGCGGATTTCAAGCGACCTTGGTTGAGAAGTGCTACCCGAACTGTTTGTTCGTCTGCACCGAACGCGACGAGGACGAGATTGTCGAGTCGATTCGGAGAGCCAGAATTGAGAGATACGGATCTGAAGATGTCTGGTGGTCGCTCAAGCCCTCGACCTTTCCAGATATTTCAGATCTGAAACCTGCGGAACGACAGATTCGCTCGCAGGTGCGGGATTGTCGTGCAGAGTTTCTGGATGAATTTGCCCGACTTGACACGGCAGCGATCACCGTTGGCTATGGAGAGATGCGGGAAAACCCTCTCGGCGTGCTACATCGCTTGTGTGAGCGACTCACATCCATGGGGGGTGATGTCACGATGACCGAAGAGTCGAGCTTGTTGAAGTTGCCGAAGGAGATGGGATTATATTGAATCGATGAACATTACCGAACCGTTCTTCGGAGAGGAAGAGGTCGAGCAGGTGCGGTTGGTCCTGTCGTCGAAGTGGGTCACGCAGGGTCCCAAGACAAAGGAATTTGAGGAACTGTTTGCTGCGCGACACGGGGTCTCCCACGCTCTCGCAACCACGTCGTGTACTGCTGCCCTCCATCTCGCCACTATGGCGCTCGGGCTCGGACCCGGAGACGAGGTGTTGGTACCTGCTTTCACCTGGGTCACCTCGGCATCGTGTGCCGAATACGTTGGTGCGAGCGTGCGATTCGTTGATGTGGACCCGGCAACCTACAACATCAACCCATCTGAGCTGGAAGCGGTCATCTCCGACCGCACTCGGGCCATCGTGGCTGTGCACCTCTTCGGGAAGGCGGCACCAATGGATGAAATCAATCGGATGGCTGCACCGAGAGGAATCGCGGTTATCGAGGATGCAGCCTGTGCCGTTGGGACAAGATATGCGGGCCGACTAGTCGGCTCGCTTGGTAATCTCGGCTGCTTCTCGTTCCATCCTCGGAAAGTGATTACCACCGGTGAGGGTGGAATGGTCACGACGAATGATGCTGAACTCGCCAGAAGGGTAAAGAGCCTAAGGAACCACGGCGCCACTGGTCCAGCACCGGGAGTGAATCCCGCCGCTACCTACGCCATGGGAACTTTTGACAACCTTGGATACAACTTGCGTCTGTCCGACATCCAAGCGGCCGTCGGGGTGGCGCAAATGTCGCGACTGGACGCGCTGTTGGATGAGAGAAGGAGACTGGCCCTGTCCTATCGGAACATGCTGGCTGGGCAGGACCGATTCTTGCTCCCTGAAGACGACTCGGGCCATACATATCAATCCTTTGTGCTCCGTACGGCGGATGGTCGCCGCGAGACTCGCAACCAGATAATGGATCGGTTGTCGGGTGCGGGCATCCAGACGCGACCCGGAACCCATGCCGTCCATCGACTCGGCTACTACCGGGAAAAGTACGGTCTGCGAGCGGAGGATTTCCCCGAGGCCGCCCTCGCAGAAGACACATCGATCACACTTCCAATTTTCCCGGGGATGACCGTGGATCAGCAACTCAGTGTGGTGGACACACTCTTGCACTGAGAACCCAGATGTTCTCCAACTTCAATTCGTACAGCTTGGATCTGACCGCTCGCAGAATTCGTAGTAGTTCCACCCGAAGTAGTGTGACGACCGTTCCTCCTCGAGCGATGCTGTTTTTTTGATTACGAACGGCGTCGTAAGCAATCCGCGAATAGGATCACCATATTAAGCCCCCAAAAAAATTGACTTCCAGGTATCCATCGTCCCTAGACCTACGTCGGCGCCACCACGGCGTCCGTAATGTGCTGTCAGGAATTCCCGCTCTTCAGCAGACATCAAACGCCAACAAGTTACCTCTCTATAGGGATTTGTTGTATCCAATATGCCAATATCGACGATAACTTCATCAACTCCAACTACATTGCCTTCACGGTCCAAAAGAAACTCCCCCCTGGAGAGAATGTCAGCCTCCGCAAGTCTCCAGCGACCCTCAGCAAAGAACTCAGCAGATACGTGTCCATTCATTTGTAGAACTCGTGCAGGAATCCCCAAAGTGGTGAGGCCATCTACGACTAGACGCGCCGTTTGCCCACAGTGCATTCGCCGGTCTTTTAGAAGTGCAACTGGATGGTACACCGCTTGTGCCTGTTCGTCAATTGGCGGCAAGCATGAATGCGCAATGGTGTCTTGGATATATGCGGTCCACCTCATCGCCTTCTGTAAATTCCCAACTTTGTCAGATACAACGAGTGAAGCAACCGTGGTAAGCCATTCTCTTGTGTTGCAATCAAACGACAACTCAGGTTGTAGGAAGACACGTTGCCTACCGGCGTTAGCCGTAATGTGATTGACTGACGGCAGTGACTCGTAGGAGGCGATCACACTCGGCTGTGGACACGGCAGCTCAGTTAGCAGTTGCTGCGACGGTAAACCCACAACACCAACAAAGGGAACCTCTGACGTCGGAATTTGAGCATCATTAACCTTCGCGTCTTGGAATCCGTTAGTGCAGGCACTCGTAACCAAACCAATCATGATCAGACATGACGTGATGCGAACTTTCCTCACAGTGAAACGGAATTGGTGATGATGAGAGTCCACATACCGTAAGTGTCTACCAGAAGATTGGATCGTCATCGCGTTGTGGGCAGATCAGGTTCCATCGTCGATCCGTGAAGGAGTAGCGCCAGAAGTCGCTCACGTGACCGTGGGGGCCTTCGCCACCCCACAAGTACCATCCATCTTCGACTACTGCAACGGAACTCTTTGCGTGGTAGCCGGGAGTAGCCATACCTCGATTGTCCGTCGTCCCGTGGTCCTGAAGCACGGTCCATATGCGCTCTGTGAAGTCGAATCTCCACAGATCGGAATAATTTGCCTTTGGATTGCGGCGGGAGCGTCCTCCGAACAAGTACAGGCTTCCGTCGTAGAAGTCGAAGGCGGCACAGTATCGAGGCAAAGGGACGGCAGGAGAATCAGAGTCACCATGGATCAACTCAAACACCCCGTCCCTATGTGCCCACAAGTCGTTATGATCACCTTCATCCGAGAATCCACCGAAGATGTAGACACTCGTGCCGTCCGTGGCCGACTGTGATCCGTAGCGAACACCGGGCCAGCCGGAGCCTTCGATATATCCAGCCGGACCGCTGAACGGGATTTCATACCATGTCGATCCGTGGCGGAGCCATGCATCATTGAGCTTCCTCTTTCCAAGGGCATCTTCGGTATAGCCACCGAAGAGGAAAATCTCGTCGTCGAGAAGGTGGAGATTTGGCGTGTAACGCGGTTCTGGTCTCCCTAAGTTCTCTCTGCTAGACACATCGGAGGCCTCGAGACGCCGCCAGCGAGATTCTGATCGATCAAACACCCACAGATCATTGAGGAAGTTGTATCGAACGTCCCCACCTTCGCCCTGTTCAATTCCCGACCCACCCCAAAGAAGTAAATCCAACCCGATTGCCATGAATCCTGCACATCGACGAGGCGACGGCCATGGTTCCGACTGGGGAACGCTTTGCCATTCACCATCACGTGTATCAAAAATCCACATATCGTGACTGACATCGAGAATCGATTCGGTCAGTCCGGCTCCAACCCCCCCAAAGAAGAAGATCTCGCCTTCCGTATTCGCCGCACACATCATTGATCGACGTGCAACAAAAGGAGTAGTCACAATAATTGGTTAAGAAAACTATCAGGACTACCTACTGAAATACCCCAAGTAGTCACCTAGTTTGATGGCTCAAATTTCTCAACTAGAGATGTAAGGGTTGTTGGAACGAACCCACTCTCAACCAACTGACGAATGGCCATATGAAGCTGAGGCGTTGAATCGACATTTTGGGGGTGGAGATTGATAACCAATGCACCGTCTGACACATCTCGTCTCATATCGTTTGAAAAGTCAATCACCCGTTGAGAAGCCTCATTGTCTGTCATTCGGAGCGCGAACACCATGCCGTCACCGAAAGCGGTGACTATTGACTGATGATTAGTGATTTCGTTGTCAAGTACCAATGGGAATGGCAGAAGCGAGTTACTGATGATCCTTCCGTCAAGTCCTGCGATGTTGGAGCTTGACTTGACTCCGTATTTCAACCATGACTGTGCGTGGCGCCAATACCCGTCATTAAGGAAGCCGTGATTTCGTATCGAACTGGGCATCGAGCCTACGAGTCTCGAAAACCAGTCGATCTGTTGCGAAAAGAGTCGTTCGTATTCTGTCGGCTGCTCGAGGGCGTCCGGGTGGAGACCTAGCTCGATCTCGGCATTCGTTCGCGAGAGAATGCTCAAAGACCGTTTAGAATGCTTGGTAAGTGGATGAAGGAAATAGGTCGTTGGAATTCCAGAGAGAAGCCTCTGCTGTCTTTCGTACATATCCAGATCGGCCTGGTCATCATCTCCAGTCACAACTAGGTATTGCACCGGCTTTCGAAGCTCGATGCATCTTGTGACGGCAAGGGAAGACTGAAGCGACTCGAAAAGTAGCCAAGACCACCAGTCAGCTTGTCGGTCATACAGTCGAGACGGCTCAGCAACTCCCTCGTATAGGTAGTTGGCTCGTTCATTAGGAAATCCCCATAGTGACTTCTCTCTTGATTCGGACTGTACATTCGTGGAAAGCCCTTGCCGATAAGTTATTACATCATCCAGAAACCGCGTTCCGATAAAGATGAAAGTTTCACTCTGGATTACTCGACGAGCCCAAACTACGCAACCATCGTCAGTCTTGACGAGAGGATCGCAATCAAGGCCAGATATAGTGAAGAAATCACTGAGGGTTCTCAGATGCAAATCGCTTGGTCTATTCTTCGATAGGCCGAGCAGTTGACCAGCGCCTATTTGTGTTCTGATTCTGACCTTGATCCCAAATCGAGGAGGAATGTCTTCACCCCTCAGAAATACGAGTCTTACTGACTGGATAGAATTTGGTTGAATCACCAACTCAACAAAAGACTTGGAATGGTCAACCAAGTTGACTTGCAGCAAATTTCCTCCAAGCAGAAACAAGTTTGCGGTCTGCTTCAGGAGACCAATGAGTAGAGATGTTGATTTGTCAGAGACCACTTGGATTACAATCCCGCATTTGCGCGAGCGCATGCATTCCTAAATCAATGTACTTCTCTCTTTGAAAGAAGACACTCCCTTGACGGATCGGAATACTTGCGTTTGCGAATTTTGTCTTGAAACGCGACACTTTTGATATTGGCCAGTCACGTGGAACTTCGGGAAAGAAGGGACCAAGCCGATAGAAATCCATCTTCTCCGCCCGTGCCCACTCAATAGCTCTCAGATGAAGAAGATCATTGACTCGAAATTCAAGGGACTCGGGGTCGGAATAGCCATGCAGAAAGTGCGCAACATTCTTGTAAATGGATATCACCAAGATGCCAACAACGCCGCGTGTTCTATGTCGCGCCGTCAGGGTGATGATGTTTCTTGAGCATTCTCCACGAAGAAGTTCATCAAAGTAGAGAGAGTCGGGAGTGTGCTCTTTGGTACGTTGTCGAGATTTTGAAATCTTGTCAACAAGCAGTTCTAGAGAATCACGATTGTCTGTCACGGATATGTTGATTCCATGACCAGTTGCTTTTCGGGCAGCAGTCCTTGCGGAGCTGGAGATACCAATACCCGGAATGTCAGGATCAACAGAAAGGTCATAAAACTGGTCAAGTGCGAGGGTAGACGCAAAGGGGAAGGGGGTTATTCCATTTGGCCCCGTGTAGAGACCGTAGTTAACTCGTCCAGATGACGCCCAAAACGGTATTGAGTCAGCACTTCCAGGGCGCCACCTGGGAGCTGCATTTTGAACAGACAGCTGGAGACGATCAGCTGTTCCCTCAACTGCAAGCGAGATACAAGTTGAGAGGGCGAGGTTCTCAGCCTCAGTCCTTTCGACAATAGTTAGAGCATCAGATACTGCGATACCAGCATGACGATGAACGCCCGCATGAAAGAGATTTTCAATGAAAGGTCCAAGGGGGAGTTGTGACTTGAATAGTGGCACGACTCCGACTAGCCGCCTGTTTCGTAAAATCGCGAACGAAACATTTAATGCATTAAGTCTTGTTGACTCGAGAAGAATCCATTCGTAACGATGAAAAAGCCAAGCGTCACTGCTATCGTCACACAAACTATTCCAGTCTGATGACGAAACAGCACTAAACGGAATTATCCGCATGATCAAGTTCAGTATTCATACACGACATTGAATCGTGTGGCTGCGTACGGATTAAGTTGGTGTATTGGCGCGATGCGGGTTCGTGCACCAAGTTGTGCACCGAGCTGTATGAAGTCTTCAGTTTGAAAGTTATAGCAGATGATGCCCGGCTCCACCCGCCAAATTTTCCGTTGAATTTGGTTCAGAATTCCACCACGTGAAGAGTTGGGCACTGCTTGCGAAGAGACGGGAGTGGTTCGAGCTATCTCGATTGCAATCTCAGCTGCTGCATCGCGGAATTGTTCGTTCGGAACAGATCCTACGAGTACTCTGCCACCTTTACGAGTGACTCGTAACATCTCTTCCACTATTGGCCTAACTTCATCTATAGATGGAAAGTTGGTGACGACGTCGTAAAGAATTGAGGCATCAAAAGTCTGATTCTCAAAGGGGAGATCCTCGCCATCACACTTTTCAAAGCTGCAATTATCTAAAGACATTGATTGGGCAACGCGAATTGCCTGTCGCGCTACATCGACTCCCGTGTACTTCCGAATCACAGGTGACAGACCAATTGCAAGGAATCCAGTGGCGCAACCAACTTCAAGCAAGGACGATGACTCAGTAACCAGTGTCAAGTCGACAATGCTAGAAATCAGATCTCGGTACCGTCGTTCATCAGCCCAGATGTCTGGATTTCTTCCGCTCACATAGCATTGACCAGATAGGTCATTGGCCTCAAGGTCACAGGCTCTGCTATCGAAGAAGTATCTACTAGCTCGTCGCCAATCGTGGTACGAATTCACGATTGCGATTCAATCTCGGTGAACGTGAAGTGAGGCTCATATACCCACCCTAAATGTCCCAAGATACGACGTCCCACGTGAAAAGAGTGGATTTTTTCAACATAATGAAGAATGTTTTCAGGAGTCTTGGGGAGTTCATAACTACAAATTGAGATACTGATGTCATAACGACCCTCGCCGAGATCAAGATGCGGAACCGAGTACTCGATGGTTCCAAATCCTCGTTCAATTGATTGCCTTGAGAGAAAGAATTTTTCTTCGTGTCCCTCTACGCCTGTCACAGCTTGAGTGCGATTTCCATCAATTCGAAAACTAATGTAGTAGGAAATTGCGGGGTTGAGACGTCCAGACCACTTAGCTTGAATTCTCCATGGGTCACCTGCGGTAAAAAATGTCGTTGCAACGCCCATTGTATTCAAAGTGTAAACAGACTCAATGGTGGCTGTTGCACCGCCAAGTCGATAACGACCGCCGGTCTCAATTGTCGCTGATATTGCTAGTGCTCGCTGTGCATTTGTCTTCTCAAGAACTGATTTCTCCCTGTCCCAGACACTTTGAATATATGCTTTGGCAACAGGCTCAGCTAAACCGTCGGCTATGACGCGTCCTCCCTCCAGCCAGATGGCACGACTGCACAGTTCTGCCACTAGATTCTCCGAGTGAGAAACAAAAAGGACAGTGGCACCACTTAGACAAATCTCCCGAATTCTTCGAAGACATTTCTGGACGAAGTAGGCATCGCCTGCCGCGAGCGCCTCGTCGATTATGAAGACCTCAGGTTCCACACTCATTGCCGTTGAGAATGTAAGACGAGCTTTCATCCCGCTCGAGTACGTTTTGAACGGTTGATCAATCACAGCACCGAGCTCGCTGAAGTCAATTATTGACTGCAGTTTTGATTCGACTTGAGCCTTGGTCATGCCAAGGCACATCCCACCAATGATTACGTTTTCGCGACCGCTATAGTCGGGTTGAAATCCGGTTCCCAACTCCAGAATAGCTGCGAGTGAGCCATTCACTTTTACGTCACCTGTGGTTGGGTCGAGAGTTCCAGCAATGATTCGCAGGAGGGTGCTTTTACCAGCGCCGTTTGGTCCTATCACACCCACTACTTCGCCGCGCTGAATAGTCAAGTCAATCGAATTCAGAGCAGCAAACTCAGAATAGCGATTTCCGCCAAATACCAACTCGCGCAGCATATCCAGTGGTTTCGAATACACCTTGTAGATCTTTGTAAGCTGACGGATCGCTATAGCTGGCTGGCTCACCATTAGGAATTCCTTACAGAAAGCTTCCGAAGGTAGAACTCAGTCTTATGAAGACTCGATATCCGATCACAAACATCGACAGCGCTATCACAATGACGACAAGCCATGAAATCGGGTGCTCGATCCGTCGATAGAAAAACGCATCATGAAAACACCAAACGAGATGACTAAATGGATTGACATAAAGGAGTGGCTTGAATAATCCCGGTATCCAATTCGGCAAGTAAAAGGCTGGAATTAGGTATACCCCTGCAAAGCAAAAGACTTGAACCAAGTCTTTCATGTCGCGAATAAATACTGAAAGACTAGATAGCAGGAGGGCGACGCCAGTCAAGAATAGGGTCTGCAATAGAACAATTAAGGGTCCGAGAATGATCGGTGCGATATGGAATCCAAACTGAATTGTCGTGTACGAAAGAAGGATCAGAAGGGTTACGCTCATGCTAAAAACTGAGGCCACCGCAGCCTTGATTGGTAGTACCTCAGTCGGAAATACGACTTGCTTGACTAACTCCGATTTTGAAGTTACCGAAGTGGCTCCTCGAGTCAAAGATTCCTGAATATTCAGCCAGCATGTCAAACCTGTCAGGACATAGGCGGTGTAATCGAGCGGGAAGTCTCTAGTCCCACCCATCTTTTGCTTGAAGATAAACGCAAAAACGAAGACATATATACCCATGAGGATAAGAGGATGTATGAATGACCAACTCCGCCCGAGTGCCTGACCGATATACCTATCTGTCAACTCTCGCTTGCTCATTTCCATGATGAGGCGACGTTGCTGAAGCAAGGTACTGAACGGTTCGGTTAATGTCAAGATTTGCCAAGTCTACTGGTGGCCCAAATGAGGAGTTTCATATGAGATTGCGACATGACTAGGCAACAATATCGCGTGCAGGTTGGGAGTTTGCAGCGATGACTTCAATGCGAACTACTCAACATGGATTGTCCTCGCGTGATTTAGAGCCATGGCGGCATCCATTTCTAACTGTCAAGAATATTCGGGACTTCCGAGCGTACAGTGAGCAAGTGTGGCAGTTCGCCACTGAGTCTCAGCAACGTTGGCACGAGCCTCTTGACTGCGCCTTTTACGTCAATATGGCTCAGAACATGAACAAGTGGGCCTCAATGTTGAGTCGTCATGGAGCAACGTCAACGCTGTATACGAATCCAATGGATGCGCATCCTTTCAGCAATCCTGCTTGGGAATTCTTTGACGGAGACATAAGCGAGTGGCAGGAGTTAAGTGAATCCCACCGCTCTGATATCTATGCTTCAATGACGAAAGTGCCATGGAAGAACATCCCACTGGAGTCGCAGCCATTCTTAGAAACGACGACGAAGTTTGACCACCGCGATTCGTATGGCTATTCGCGCAGTGATTTCTTCGGCTTCCTTGCCGATGCTCCGACACTCCGCTATGAAACCCTTCGAAGATTTCCAGAAATACTGTCCTATTTCAACCTTGTAGCAGAAATCTCGCGACACAAGGTTTGCTATGCCGCAAGCAATCCCGTTGCGGCATATGCAAGTGGTATCCCATACTGTTCCTTTTCAGTGGGTGGGGACTTGCAGAGTGATTGTGGATCTTCTACCAACCACGGAACTCAGATGGTACTGGCATTTGCTGCCGCAAGGTTCCTGATGCTTTCTAACCCTCACACTCTGGGACATTCACGGCGCCTCGGGTTAATCAATGGTCTCTATCTTCCTTACCCGATGGATACCGGCCGCTACTCCCCCGGATACGGGCGGTCTCGTTCGGAGTGGGTTGCCCGTGCCGGAGATGGTCTCTTTGTTCTCGTTACTTCCCGAGTCGATGCTGCTGTCAAGGGTTTTGATGGGGATCTGATTCGTGAACTCCTACAGCTCCTCCATCGCGAGCCACGCCTCCGACTTGTGTTTACGGACTGGGGCGAAAACGCTGATCTCTTTCGGCGGGAACTTGTTGCTGCAGGTATCGCAACAAGAGCGCTGCTGCTGCCGGCAGTCGGAAAGGAGCGCCTCATTGACTACTACCGTTCGTGCGATCTCGTCCTGGACCAGCTTGTTTATGGCTACTACGGAGCCACTGCGCTTGAGGCGGCTTCCGTGGGGAAGCCAGTGCTCATGTTTATTCGCCGAGATCAATACAATCCGCTTTACAAAGGCGAAAGTGCTCCGTTGGTGAACGTGAGTTCGACAGGTGTCGTGCCAATGTTGGCGGAACTGGCCAACAAGCCCGAAGCACTGATTGAGATAGGTGAGTCAATGAGAGCTTGGGTCCTGAAACATCACGGGGAATCCAAGACCGCTCCACTTCTTCTCGCTCTGTTACAGCTCGCCGCCAGTGGAGACAAACTTCCGTCAGATCTTCAAAACCCACTGAGAGCACCGATAACCGAAGAAGAAGAGCAGTATCACAACTCCTGTCTTGTGTTTACGAGTTAACTGGAAGTGAATTCCAGCTCAACCAAATTGACCTACCAGTCCCGACCATGAGGGAGTGGGGTCAGTTTTGTTGCCAGCAATCATCGACCGGTACGTGGCAAGCTGGATTTCCCTGCATATGCCATGGTGATGGTATTTGCAAAACCATTCTCTTAGAGGGGAACCATAGCGAAGTCTGGTTTCGTCCCTACCGAATGAATTGGTGACAGTGAGAAGCGTTTCAACATGTCGGACGATCTCATCAGCCGTACCTGCCGACATGTACGGCGGGACTGAGCCGATGATTACCGACGCTGTCGCCGTGACGCCTCGCGAAATGAGAGGAGCTCCTTGCTCCATTGCTTTAAACGCGATTCCACCAAATGCTTTCAGTCGAAACTGGTCGAGTACGACATCTACCGATGCCATAAACCGTTGTAGTTTGACCCGGGGCATGGGCAAGGTCCACGTGACATATTCATCTAATCCGCGAAACTTGAGGATTTCTTTTAGATCGTCTACTTGACGTCCCCACTCTATGCAAATGAGTCCGACTGGGTGTCCCTGACTCCTGAGCTCAGTGAATGCCTCAAGAGCTATGAGTGTTCCTTTGTCATGGTCGGGCATGAAGTTGATCGAAGATGGCATCAGGATTAGGAACTCACTTTGGGTTTGCTGGAGTAGGTACCTTCGCAACACTTCATCCTCGTCGTATGGAGCCGATTGGTCCATGTAGTAGGGATGCGGAATCGCCGTCCAGCGATCGGGAAGTATTTCCTCAGCTAAAGCAACGGTCTCATCATCAAGATTCGTAACCCAGAGATGGTCGACGGTAGATAACCAACGTCGGTAGTCCTGGCGCATAGCCGAATCACTTTCAAGGCCTCGCGAAATCCAGCGAAGAGTTCCGTGTTCAAGTGCAACAAAATGCCCCTGGCTTGGATTGCGAATTTGTTGGACAGGGAACCCGTATGCAATATGAATATCGGCACAGTTATCTTGAGAAAGGTGATTCGGGGTCCGCCCTGCCTTCCGCTTCCAGTATCGATACCTTTTGGTTCGTTGGTTCCGTTTCTCCTCAGCGCCATCGGTTGTCGGCAGTTCTCCTGTCAGCAACCTCCTGTCCATAGCTAACGCCTCTAGCTCGTTCGCTCCATCGATACGACTCCAATCAGCTTTCTCAAAGAACCGTGCATCAGGCAGTTCAAAATCAAGTCGCTCCCACGCGGCAGAGGACAAACAATGATCGGAATAGGAAAGCACTCGTTCAGAAGTGACGTCGGAAACTTCACCAAGAATTCGGAAATTGTGGTATCCATTTCCAGCAGTGTTTCCGTAATGGAAAATCTTCACATTTGTTGGAGTCCCTAAGTTCGTGGTTGATGTTTCTTAAGCGAGTATGCCATACTTGGGACTACGGTGTCGGCCTGTTTACTGGGCTCCCGTAGAACGTACTCCATGAACCGTAATGCCATATGGATCAACCTTCGCGTGTGTTATTCTCAAATCCACTTTTCGGAACCATTCCCGAACTTCATCGAGGGTGTGTCTCGATGAATAGCTGGGGTGATACCAGTCAAAATTGATCATGGTGTTCGCATCCTCGCTCAACTCTGGATTCCAGTAGCACTTTAGGAAGTAGTTGTACACCAAGCGCTGGATGTCATGCTTCCCGGCGGGAATTCCAAGAAGCGGGATTTCGGGAAGAATAACCTCAGTTCTTAGTTCCGATAGCTTACGACCCAAGATCTGCAGTGATTTCATATGCGGCTCAGCTTCGTCATAACTTAGGTTCTTTACTTGCTCGTGGAGATAGTCGTCGGAGAATTCCCGAATCGGCCCCTTGCGTTTGTAGACGTAGATGGCAATAACTCCGTCTTCGGCAAGAGCTTCACAGAGATTCCTGAATGCGGCTTCTGGATCACCCGTGTGGTGGAGTACCTCTTGGCAGTAGATGAAGTCAAAGGGCTTAAGGTTGTCAGGAAGCGGTAGCAGTAGATCATGAGGATGCACCTCAACATTTGATTGATGAATCAGATTCTTGGCCGCAATCTCTGATGCAGCTAGATCTACCCCAACCAAAGTTGATTCAGCAGATGCGTGGGAGGCAAGAAGATTCAGAATCCTCCCGTTGCCACAGCCTGCGTCCAAGATCCGGCTGCGAGTTGAGAGAAAGTTCTTTAGTTGAGCTAGAGATGCGAAACCATTGCGATCTAGAATCCAACTCAGAGTGTCAGAGTCCAGCGTTTCTGGACCAACCTGAAAGTCGCGTGAGTGGGACCACTTCTGGGCAAAACTATTCTTCGTTTGTGAAGCACTTGCTTTGTTTCGCATGATTGAGACCCCTCAAGTGAATGATACCGAAGCGCACTCAGCGTCCAGCCCATGAAATCGTCTGTTTCAAACCATCATCAAGTCCGGTGAGTTTTCCTACGCCGATTGATTCCAATGTCGAAATATCTGCCACTAAATTCCTGTCATCTCCATTGAGTTCAAAGTCGGGGTCAACCTGGAGTAGATCACCGATTCGTTGCGTAAGGTCACGAATTGAGGATGTTTCTGGTCCTGCCACGTTGAGAATTCGGGCTCCATGCAACCCAAGACAACATTGAATTGCTCGCGCAGCATCGTCTACGAAGATGGGATTGAGCTTCACACCGCCAGAAGGACTCACCCTCACTACCCTTTTCGATTTAACAGAATCAATGAGACGTGTTATCAGTTTCGATGAATCTTGATCTGGACCATATATGAAGAAAAATCGCCCAATCGTCACATCGAGGTCACCGAAATGTGGTGAGACCATTGATTCAAGCATCAGTTTTGACGCGTAATAGGTATCGAGATTTGGTGGCTGCAAGAGAAGGTCAGTTTCTTTTAATGAGCCAGGTTTATCGGCATAGAGCCCACCAGTTGATGCCACAAAGAGTCGATCAATAGAGCCAGATATTGCTCGATTGAGGATGACAGAAAACAAAGCTGCCTCTTGAGAAATCGCGTCGAGGTTGTTGATCGAGTCCATGGCGGCATGCCGGGTTTGGGCAAGATGAACAATCGCATCAAAGCTCTCATCATCAAGTAGCGCTGCGAGCGAGATGGCATCCGGAGCCACGACATACTTGGCAGTTCCTTTTGCCCGGGCATCTGCTTTTCGAATCGTTGCCGTTAGTTCATGCTCCGTTCCAAACAAGCGGATAAATGCTTTGGCTAGATGACCAAGACCACCCGTTAGCAGAATCTTCATGACCGAATCTCGAGCGTACATAAGAACTACGGCTCTTGAGAAACTCCATAATCTGCGAGTAGTTGCCTCGCAACAAAGTGAGGGGAATGCCACCGATTGGCGAATCCAACGCTTCGTGCAGAGAGCAGGCCTCGCTCGACTTCCGACAGTTCAAGAAACCACTTGATTCGTGCCGAGAGAGTATCTTCGTCAACTGGAACAATCGGGAGCTCATTCCGCATCTCCGCTGGAATGTGGGCAAGGTCTTGTTGGCGAATATACGACATGACCACGACGCCGGCAGCCATTGCTTCTACCGCAACACCGCCGTACCAGCCCGCAAAAAGCTGGTCGATGAGGAGATCGGCTCCGGCAATACGAGACGCCGCCTCAGTGTTGTCGACATTTTCCACAATCTCGAACTCGAATTGGAAGCCAGTGTCTTGAAGATGGGACAAAGTGTTCATGATTGTGGCTGTACCTTTAGCCAAACGATGAGATGGCGCATGGACAATCCGTATCGCACGGTCCTTCGGTGAGGTTCCTCTGACGGTGGCACGCGCGCCAAATGCATTGCTGTACGGCAGAAAGGTACCGTCTCCATCAAGGAACCAATTGAGATCGGGGTTCAGGTAGAAGAATCGGATCTTGTGTTTCCTGTAGCGAGAGAGCAATCGTCGCTTTCTCTGATCCGAATTGGGGTTGTAGTAGTCAAGTCCAACGTGCTGTGCGATTGAGATGTCGAAGCGGGCAAGAGACTCGTCCCCTTGACGGAGATCATCGCCTTGGAAGGTCATGTACATCTTTCTGCCGAGGAGTTGAGCAATGTGGAGCTCGAGAACCTGGAGCATGTCGGTGTATCTGGCGTGGAGGGTACGGAGTCCGCGCCACAAGACTGAGTGTTTTCCAGGCATCCGGACCGTGCCGTCGGAGGGCATCGCAAGCGTGGTACCTGAATTGAAGTGAAGGATGTCGGCATACCTAAGGACTCGAACGATCCAGGCGAGGCGTCGAAATTCTTTCATAAGAAGCGAATCACCTGCAGTACAGATGATGATGTCCGATTGGAAACCGTACGGATCGTCCCCAAAACTGATCGAGATTGATGATGCCCCAAGTTCCCTCATGGCATCGCTAAGCATGGACGTGTTCCCGCCGAGATTTCTGGGGAGGTGAACTACGATCGGCTCCTTCGCCACAGCGACGAACTCCTTCCAGACTCTGGCTGCGGTGCGTCTCATAACGATGGGTCTCGATCTGGCAATAAGGCCCATGCGTTCGGCAATGCAGGAATCGGACGGCGCGATGTCAGTTGCACGTACCTCTCCTCCTGAAGTCTCGCGGTAAAGTCATGATGATGCCTCCTCAGGAGCCATCCACGGGAACGCTGCCGGTGCGTTCTCACGTATTCTTCGTGTCCCGTCCTTTCGCATAGTCTCATCTGCGCTGCGATCTGGATTCGAATCGTGTCCGTGTCGTGTGCGCCGATAAATGGCGGGGGTTCGCCGATCAGCAGGCCTGCAATGTCGCCGAGTCTTCGGGTCAAAACGGGCATT
>Ga0169931_10004849_pt1 | contig 20740 bp, 27 predicted proteins | sample Kivu_15m_20L_FD_129675 | JGI IMG/M metagenome (GOLD analysis project Ga0169931, IMG submission 129675) | Freshwater microbial communities from Lake Kivu, Western Province, Rwanda to study Microbial Dark Matter (Phase II) - Kivu_15m_20L... | ecosystem: Environmental > Aquatic > Freshwater > Lake... | reverse complement strand
TCCCGGACGGGTGAGAGCAGCGGGCTGTTAGCCTTGATCTGAGTGTGACAACTCATGCAGGTCTGCGTACTCGGAACATTGGCGTGCGGTGACCGTTCAACGTTGGTGTGGCAATACAAGCAGGACATGCCCAGCTTCCCCACGTGCTGCTCGTGAGAGAACGGAACTGGCTGCTCGGGGGCGTATCCAACACGTGTGTATTTTGGAGTAAAGTAGTACCACACCATAGCCGTCCCGAGTGCGACTGCGAGAATCACTACGGCGAAAACACGCCGGAGCAAGACGTCTGCTCCTTTGGAAAATATGATTGGCATGGAGTCGCCTCGCGGGGTTCTGAACCAGTCGGATTCGCTTCCGAAACTACCTACTCCAGGTTTGTCTCGTCGCTGGCACTTATTTCCTTATACTCGCTGGCGAAGAATTCGCAAGAATTGTCTTCTGCCGGGTCAATTGACTTGTCGCCGGGATGCCAGTTGGCCGGGCAGAGCTCGCCGTTCTCTTCGAAAAACTGCAACGCATCCACCATCCGCAACATTTCATCGACGCTGCGGCCCAGCGGCAGGTCGTTAATCACCTGATATCGAACGATGCCATCACGATCGATCAAGAAAAGCCCGCGGAGTGCAAAGCCTTCGGTGATTAGAACACCGAAGCTGTGTGAAATACTCCTGCTGAGGTCAGCGATGAGCGGGTAGGAGACATCTCCCAAGCCGCCAGCACTCCGAGGCATTTTCCCCCATGCGAAGTGTGCGAATTGACTGTCGACGGAAACGCCCGTTAGCTGGACATTCCGCTGCTCAAAGTCGCGGATGCGAGTGGAAAACGCAACAATCTCAGTCGGGCATACGAACGAAAAATCCAGCGGATAGAAGAACAAGACGACGTACTTGCCGCGGTAGTCCGAAAGCCTCAAGTCGTGAACCTCGCCATCAGGCATGACAGCCTTGGCAAGAAAGTCGGGCGCCGTAGTTTGCACCAAAGCTGTCATGTCTCTGTGTCCTCTTTGGCAAGCAATCAAGTGTCAACTCTGATGCACGGTTCCGTCTGCCTGCATTACTGTCTGCCAGAACTGTGAGCGCAACGCCTCGCGGTTCAGTTTTGCGATCCAATCAAGGCTGATTTCCTTGGGGCAAACGGCGGAACAGGCGCCCTGGTTCGAACAACTGCCGAACTTCTCGGCGTCCATCTGGGCGACCATACGAAGAACGCGCTGTCCACGCTCCAAGTTTCCTTGAGGAAGCAATGCCAAATGGGATACCTTGGCCGCGGTGAACAACATGGCCGAAGCGTTCTTACAGGCTGCGACACATGCACCGCAACCAATACATCCCGCAGCGTCCATCGCGTCTTCAGCGGTTGACTTCGCGATCGCAACGGCGTTTGCCTCTGGTGCGGCTCCCGTGCCAACCGACACAAATCCGCCCGCCTGCATGATCCGATCCAAAGCACTGCGGTCGACCATCAGATCTTTAACAACTGGGAATGCTGCTGCGCGAAAAGGCTCCAAGTACAAGTCGTCTCCGGAGCGAAAACTCCTCAGGAAAGTTTGGCAGGTGGTCGAGGCCCTTTCCGGGCCGTGCGGCACGCCGTTGATCACCATCGAGCAACTTCCGCAGATTCCCTCCCGACAGTCGTGATCGAAAGCGACTGGATCGCCGCCTTGCGTGATCAAATCCTCGTTGATTTGATCAATTAACTCCAGGATGGACATGTCCGGTGTGAGATTACGCGCCGGGTAGGTTAATATGGCCCCCTGGTCTGTTCCACTCTTCTGTCGCCACACGTGGACTGTTAGTTCCATCACCGGTAATTCCTCACGGCAAGTTGGACGTGTTCCATATCCAGCGGTTCGACATGCAAAGTTGGAGCTTCACCGGTTCCTGCGAATTCCCACACTGACACGTTGCAGAATCGCTCGTCGTCACGCACTGCCTCGCCATCCTTTGATTGATGCTCAACGCGAAAATGTGCTCCGCACGATTCATCCCTTGCCAACGCGTCGTGGCACATGACCTCGGCAAACTCGAGGAAGTCCGCCACCCTTCCGGCATATTCCAATGCTGTGTTAATCCCGGAATCGCCAGGGGTCACCGCGACATCCCGGTAAAACGCGTCTCGTATCGCGGGGATGCGCTGCAGCGCTTTGGACAGCCCCGCTTGGCTCCGCGACATCCCGCATGCCTCGATTAGTAACTCACCTAACTCGCGGTGGAAACTCGCCGCCGGACGCTTCCCACGTCCGGAAAGCAACCGTTGGATACGGTCGCGAGTCTCGGCCGCGGCTTCCCTAAATTCCACGTCGTCGGGGGATATCGAACCGGATGGCGCACGCGTCAAATAGTCACCGATCGTGTACGGCAGGATGAAGTAGCCATCGGCAAGGCCCTGCATCAACGCGCTGGCGCCTAACCGATTCGCACCGTGATCTGAAAAATTCGCCTCGCCGATCACAAACAGCCCAGGCAAGTTACTCATCAGGTTGTAGTCCACCCATAGTCCGCCCATAGCGTAGTGCGGAGCGGGATAAATTCGCATCGGCGTCGCATACGGATTCTCACCGGTTATGCGGTGATACATGTCAAACAGGTTGCCGTATCGCCCGCGGATGGTCTCCTGTCCCAATCGCTGAATCGCAGCGGAAAAGTCCAGGTAGACACCCCTTCTTGTTGGCCCTACTCCGCGTCCTTCATCGCAGACCTCCTTGGCGGCGCGGGAACTTATGTCACGTGGAGCCAAGTTCCCGTAGCTCGGATACTTGCGTTCCAGATAATAATCCCGCTCCGCTTCTGGGATATCGCTGGGGGCTCGCTCATCGCTGACGCCTCCGGGCACCCAAATTCGTCCATCATTACGCAGCGACTCGGACATCAGCGTCAATTTGGATTGGTGCTGACCGCTGGCTGGAATACATGTGGGGTGGATTTGCGTGAAGCAGGGATTCGCAAATCCGGCTCCTTTCTTGTAGGCGCGGAACGTCGCCGTCACATTGCTCGCTTTGGCGTTCGTCGACAGGTAGTAAACGTTGCTATAACCGCCGGTCGCCAACACGACTGCATCCGCAACGCAGGCTTCGATCATTCCGCTGACCAAATTTCGAGTGATAATGCCGCGAGCTCGGCCATCCACGACCACTAGATCCATCATCTCCGTGCGTGTGTGCATGCACAGTTGTCCGCTGGCAACTTGGCGGCTGAGCGCTGAATAAGCCCCTAAAAGCAACTGTTGCCCCGTCTGCCCACGGCAGTAAAAGGTCCGTGAGACCTGAGCGCCGCCGAACGAGCGGTTTGCCAGTTGCCCGCCATACTCGCGAGCGAATGGCACACCTTGAGCCACGCACTGGTCGATGATGCTGTTGCTGACCTGGGCCAGCCGATAGACATTCGCTTCGCGGGAGCGAAAGTCTCCTCCTTTGATTGTGTCGTGAAACAGTCGCCAGACATTGTCACCGTCATTCTGATAGTTTTTCGCGGCGTTGATCCCACCTTGGGCAGCGATACTGTGGGCGCGACGCGGGCTGTCGTGAAACGTGAAGGCATCGACTAGGTAGCCGAGCTCAGCCAGCGAAGAGGCAGCAGAAGCTCCTGCTAATCCTGTGCCCACAACAATGATCCGCTTTTTGCGTTTATTGATAGGACTGACCAGCTTCAGATCGGAGCGGTGCAGATCCCATTTTTGTTCGAGTGGACCATCAGGGATTTTCGGATCCAATCTAAAATTGATGTCGCTCATGGTGCTGCTCCACCAGTAGGCAAACGCAGCCATCCCAGCATGACAGAGATCGGAATGGATGCATTGCCGATTAAGATCACAAGTGCAAGAGCCTGTCCGGCCAAGTACAGCTTCTTGCGAGTCTTCCGATCTGAGACACCCAGGGTTTGAAAAATACTGGATGATGCGTGACTTAGATGAAGTGCAAGAAAGGTCATTGCGATGATATAAGCCCCAGACACATAGACGTTTTGGAATCCCAGTACGACCATCGAGTACACATCGTGTCGGCCTGCCTGGTCAACGAGCTTGTGATTCTTAGGATCGGTGACACCTAACGTGAAGTGCAGCAGGTGGTAGATCACGAAAGCCAAGATCACCAAGCCGCTGCTAAGCATGGTCCGGGATGCAAACGTCGTGTCGACGGGATCATCGATGACGTAACGCTGCGGCCGAGCCAAGCGGTTACGACGATTCAAGCGAACGGCCAAACCGAGATGCAGCGTGAAGACCGCCAGCAATCCTAACCGGGCCGTCCACAGTAAAAGTGGGAGGCCTTTCAGTTTCTTGGCGTAGGAGTTTAGTGACTCCTGTCCCAGGTAAATTTGGAGATTGCCCAACAGATGTACGACCACGAACAGCAGTAAGCCCGAGCCGGTGATCGCCATCCACATTTTGGCGTTCACGGAGGAAGAAGCCGTGCGGGAATTATGGATTGTCGGTGATGCGTGTGTCGCATCGCGGCGTGACGGGATTCGCAGGATCATGCTGTCTCGATTCAGAGCATTCACAAAACACACGAATTGGTTAGATGGGTCGCCTGCTTCGCATTTAGAGATATGTGCAGAACCGCGATTTCCGCCGAGACTTAACTATCCTTGTTTTTCTGGCTTTTCGATTGGCAAAGTCGGCCCTGATGGGATTCCAATCCGGGATTCGCCACATTGGATTCCTCCTCCGGGTTTCTTGCTGCTTTGACAAATGTCAGCGAAGCCGCAAACGTCACGAGCTGCCTGAGCGTGTCACAAAAGGCGGAATAATTCATCTGTTGTCTCAGATCCGGCGTCAGAGTTCGTCCACCAACGACGACCTCAACGCCGGCCTCCGTCGCGACGCTTTGCAGGTGAGCATACTCCTCCAAAAAAACTGGAAGGGACTCGATGCAGGAGGCACTCATTCAGAACAGCTTCGGACGACTGTCGCGTACCGCTTCGGTCATCGTAGCAATGGGCAGCCGCGTACCGAGCGAGGCGGCTTGCCAGCCCAGTTCGCGCAGGACAAGTTCGATCATCGAAGTCGGCAATTCAAACGGGTCACCTTCCAGAGTGCCCCCCACGGCTGTAGGGGCATCTGGCGGCGGAGTTTGCACCGCCATCCGCAGCTCGTGCTGTATTTTGAAGGCGGTCTCGCAGGCGCGTCGCTCACGATAGATCGACAATTCGCCGGCCCCCCAGAGGTTACCGATATCGTGAAACGCCGTGGCAAGTACTTGGTCGCAAATTTCGCAGGCTGATTGCCCGGCGAGATAGAGATCAAACACGATTCGGCGGCACCGATCCTCGTCGCCAGCGATCAGTGTATCACGCACCTGTTCATGCGCCCTCTCAATGACGACTGCTGCTTGCCCGGTGTTCGAGGGAAGTCCCAGGAGCTCGGGCCGAACAAGCGGCTGTCCGGACTGCCTGAGGAACTGGATGACGTTGTCGAGCGTGATCCGCCGATGCCCGCCAGCCGTGCGGACGGCGGTCAATCGCCCTTGATCGCACCAGCGCTTCAGCGACGACTCGCTGACGTTGATGGCTTGAGCCACCTGTTTGGGGGTGACGAGTTTTTTCAAGACGACCGCCGGTTCGCAGAAAGTTGCTGGTGTGACCGATTTGATCGAATTATAGCGCGTCGGTGCATGTGTGTCCAATTTTGTCTAATTTATTTATTGACAGCGACTTACATTTGTATGATTCGATGATAATCCGCGCCTATGGACGTATCTGACTGAATGATTTGAACGAATTAATGTTGACGGACAGATCCCAGGTGCCTATAAATTCGTTAGCGATTTGAACGAATGCACGAAGGGTTGTGCTGGCGGGAATCGAGGGCTGAAGTGGTTTCCTGCATCTTCCAGGTCTTCAATCGCGCAGGTGACCAGCAGAACCAAAGTCGTTCGTCAAATCGCAGCGTGCAAAAAACTCATATGGTGCCAGTCGCTCAGTTTTGAAAAAGGAGTGTCGTCTGTCGGGTGCTTTGAAATGTTCCGCGGCGTTCAGCGCCGCGGTGCTGCTGTTGGTCTCAACATCTGTGGCCGAAGCAGGCAAGAAATGTGCTGTAAACGCAGTAACAACCGTCTCTCAAAAGAAGGAAGTCAAGATGGACATCGTCGACACAGCTGTTAGCGCGGGCTCATTCAAGACGCTCGCCGCGGCCCTGCAGGCAGCGGGCCTCGTGGAAACTTTGAAGGGCAAGGGGCCGTTCACCGTCTTCGCACCGACGGATGAAGCCTTCGCCAAGCTCCCGGCCGGCACGGTTGAGACGCTGCTCAAGCCCGAGAACAAGGCGAAGCTCGTCGGGGTCCTCACCTACCATGTTGTCTCGGGCAACGTGAAGGCTGCCGATGTAGTGAAGCTCACATCGGCCAAAACTGTTCAGGGGCAAACTGTGGCGATCGATGCGAAGGACGGCGTGAAGGTCAACAACGCCAAGGTCGTCAAAGCGGACATCGAAACCTCGAACGGTGTGATTCACGTGATTGACACCGTCTTGTTGCCGCAAGACTAGATCGTCTGATCTTCGGTCATGGCCGGCAGATGTCTGCCGGCCATGACCTTTTGCTCTCCCTGAGTCATCGTTCGCGACAGGTAGCGGAGGGTGTGTCGATGATTCGCCAATCGATTCAATAAATCACTACACGACCTCGGGTCAGCGAGCTCCGGAAAAGCTGCGTGAAGGTGGGCAGGCGATCGCAGAATGACCGCAAGTCTCCATCAGAATTCGGCGACAGATTGTCAAACCGAGATGCTGCTGGAGCCGAAGCTGCCCGTTTAGAGCAGCAACACTTCAATCATCAACATTCCGATCAGGCCACTCCCGACCGCAGTAAGTTGAAGTTGAGAGAGAAAGACGGCGAAGCGATTTTCGAACAGTACCGACGTGGAGCGACGGTTGGGACGCTGGTAAAGCAACACCATCGCTCGAGGACCAACATTCGGCGCGTCGTCAACGAGATGCAAATTCGGCGGATCAGGGAGCTGCCAATAGAGTTCATCCCGAATCCGGAGTTCAGCCGCGAAGACGCTGAAGCGACCATCATGACTAACATGCCAGCCAGCCAATCGCTGGTCAAGTCGGCTCAGCCTCCTGCGGCTCTGACAGGCTACCTCGCGAGCCTCTATGAGGTCCCGCTTCTCACGAGAGAGCAAGAGTTCTACTTGTTCCGCAAATTCAACTATTTGAAGTACCAGGCATCGGAACTGCGTCGCCAACTTGATCAAGCTCAATCAAAACGTATCGGGATGGACCGGGTCGAGCGGCTCTTCGAGGCGGCGTTGGCTGTTAAGGATGAGATCGTGCGGGCTAATCTTCGGCTGGTCGTCTCCATTGCCAAACGTTATGTCGGTCCGAGTAGGGACCTTTGGGAACTGGTTAGCGAGGGCAACATCTCACTGCTCCGGGCCGTTGAGAAGTTTGACTTCGCTCGCGGGTTCAGGTTCAGCACGTACGCAAGCTGGGCGATCATGCGGAACTTCTCCCGATCGATTGTTAGTGAGCAACGCCAACGAGATCGCTTTCTGACAAGCCAAGAGGATTCATTAGGCAATTCAGAAAATCATCGTTCAGACCAGTACGAGCAGGAAATGCTTGAACGGCAACGGCAAGCTTATCTTCGCAAAATCCTGAGGCAGCTTAACGAGCGCGAGCGGCAGGTTTTGATTTGCCGGTTTGGGCTGTTCACTCGGAATGAGCCGCAATCGTTCAAATCCATCGGCGCCGAAATGGGTATCAGCAAAGAACGGGTTCGACAAATTCAAACCCGGGCGTTAGACAAGCTCAGGACTAATGTGGGAGGCGCTCGCATCGATATGCCTGAGATGCGCTGAGATAAGCAACATTGCGTAGCCGTGGGAAAAGTGCTGAGAAGCAGCTCGGACTGGATTCGAGTATGACTCGTTGGAGTCGAGGTGACGGCGATACTGCCCAAAGAAAGGGCGCAACAAATGAACAGCGTGCAGACTGCAAAGCTTCTAATTCTGGCCGGCGCGGGCCTGTCCTTCTTATTCTCGGTTTACTTGTGGTTTACCGTCGATAAAGAGCAAGGCCTGTTCGTGGGAATCTGGGTTCCCTCGATTCTGTCATTCGGTGCTCTGTTGACTAATGGCGGAGGACGGCATCATGAATGACTGGATCATTTTCTTCTTTGGCTGCTTTGCAGCACTTCTGGCCGCTTCTGGCGCTGGAATTCTGATCTTTGCCGCCAAGACTGATGTTAAAGATTAACCCGAGATGCAGTTGATGAATAGTACGCATACGACGACGAATGCCGGTGGCCGCGGTCCTGACAAAGGAGGGTTAAGTGATGCTAGTGCTTTCCCGAAAGATCGGAGAACGTATCCGGATTGCAGGCAACATCGAAGTTGTCGTCACCAACATCCAAGGTGACAAAATCAAGATCGGAATTGAGGCGCCGAAAGACACTCGAATCTTGCGGAGAGAACTAGTGTCCGTTCAGGGAGCGGCATTCACCCGAACAGCGTGAATGACCAGGCTCACTCGCGGCACCCGTCGGCCTGTGACTGATTCGCTGGCTGGCAGTCGCATCTTACAACGAAAGAGTTGCATCCATGCACCCCACCAAAAATGACATTGCTGTCGAGTATCGCGCTTCTGCTGTTGAGATTCTGAATGAACTGCTGGCTGACCTGATCGACCTGCAACTGCAAGCAAAGCAGGCCCACTGGAACGTCAAGGGGCCGAACTTCATCTCCTTGCATGAATTGTTTGATGGCGTCGCCGAGGAAGCTGAAGAGTTTGTCGATACGGTCGCTGAGCGAATTGCGGCACTGGGGGGTAGAGCGGAAGGGACCATCGCCATGGTGATTCAACGTTCCAAGCTCGCTGCCTACCCGCTCGAAATTGTCTGTGGACGGGAGCACGTTGAAGCGTTATCCACCTCGCTGGCGACGGTTGGGAAGGCGACTCGTGCCAGCATTGATCGGGCTGCGGAGATCAGAGATGCCGACACTGCCGACCTGTGCACCGAAGTGTCGCGGGGGATCGACAAGAAGCTGTGGTTTGTGGAATCACATCTGCAGGGGGATCAATGAAGGCGGACGGGGACGACCCGCAGACAACGAAAAGCCGTCTTTGTCGCATCAACCACACCACGAATCGTCTGGGAATTGAATCCGTCAAGCCTGTTGTCAGAAATGAACTGAGTTGGCAGCTACGTCCTGCCGCGCGTGCCACAACGATTTGCCGCGGCTCGATGCCTTAATCGGAGCCGGGAAGTATTACCGACAAATCGGTCTTGAGCTCTCTGTCGAACCGAAGCGAATGTCCACTAAAGTTTCCTTTTCTCTCAAGCTAGGAGCCTGCAATGCCTACTGAACAGACAACCAACTGGCCGGACCTCGCGATCGCTCTCTACGAGCGGCTAACGGGTAAGAACGCACAGATCGCCTATGAGTTTGTTGACATGCACATCAAGGTACCGAGCGGGACTGGCGCGAATGCCGAACATGCTGAGTGGGTCCTGAGCGGTACGATGAAGATCAGCACCTCCGCTGAGGGCAAAGGCCCAAACTGAGTTTGGTCGGCCGTCTTGACGGTAATGTAGACGGCCGGCCGGTGAGTCTCGTTGGCGAACACCGCGACCTCACCCTGCGCGTAGATAATTTCGTCACTTTGTTAACGTTGCGGCGGACCTGGAAAACAAACGGCCGAGCTCTGATCAGTTTGCTCGAGCGTTCTGACTTTCGCGTCCTGGTGCGAGTGGGTCGGTTTGGGGCGATGGAGGTGTTTCCCAAACCTAACGATTTGATACGCCTTTTCCTCCCGCGCTGGTGAACCATGGTAAGTTTCGTGAGACCGAGGGAGCCGGGCAACGCTCCGATCTTCGTAACCGGCGCCAGCGGCTATGTCGGCGGACGACTTGTCCCTGCGCTGCTGGCCGCCGGTTACTCTGTTCGCTGTCTGGCTCGTGATCCCCGAAAACTTGCGGAGCGACCGTGGCGCTCGAACCTGAAGGTCGCCATCGTAGCAGGCGACATGTCGGACCAGGAGCAACTTACTGTCCAACTGCAGGGATGCGCGGTGGCGTTCTATCTGGTCCATTCGATGGAGGCGACCGGCGGGGTCTACGCCGAGAGGGACCGCCAGCTGGCATCAAATTTCGCGCACGCAGCTGCCAGAGCTGGGGTCGGGAGGATTATTTATCTTGGCGGACTTGGCGAGATGGGCCAGGGACTCAGCCAACACCTGCGTTCACGCCGTGAGGTGGAGGCACAACTGGCTTCGACTGAAGTCCCGGTGACAACACTCCGAGCCGCCATGATCATTGGGGCCGGGTCGGCCTCGTTCGAGATTTTGCGTTATCTAGTCGAACGATTGCCCGTCATGATCACCCCTGCGTGGGTGAAGACCGAATCGCAGCCCATCGCAATCACTGACGTACTTTTCTGGCTGGTGCGCTGCGTGAGCGAGCCGGGTACAACCGGCAAGACGTTGGAAATCGGTGGGCCTGACGTGCTGCCGTACCGCGACTTGATGCGGATTATGGCGGACGAACTGCATTTGCGAAAACGGCTGATCATCCCTTTGCCAGTCCTCACGCCCAAGCTCAGCTCGATGTGGATCAGTCTGGTCACGCCGGTGTCTTACCGCATCGCTCGTCCGCTGGGTGAGGGGCTCAGAAACCGCGTCGTGGTGACCAACGACGACGCGCAACGACTCATGCCGCATCAGCCGCTGGGAGTGCGGGAAGCGATATTCGAGGCGCTCAGGCAGGTCGAAGCGAACGACGTGGAAACACGTTGGTCGGCGGCGGGGCCGATTCCTGGCGATCCGCAGTGGGCTGGCGGCACAGTGTTTACAGACCAACGCTCCGTGCTGATCCAAGCCGATCCGCATGCGGTTTTCGCCGCCGTCTGTCGCATCGGCGGAGGTCATGGTTGGTACGCGGGAGATATTCTGTGGCGCATCCGCGGCTGGATCGACAAGCTGGTCGGAGGGCCAGGGCTTCGCCGGGGGAGACGCAACGCCGATCAGGTAGAATTCGGCGAGGCGCTCGACTTCTGGCGTGTGGTTGGCATTGACCGCAACCGTTCGCTGTCACTGCTGGCCGAAATGAAGTTGCCAGGCATAGCCATGCTGAACTTCGAACTCAAACCGGAAGAGGACCGCGGACAAACAACACTCACGATGACGGCCAAGTTTCGACCGAAGGGACTGCTTGGAATCTTGTACTGGTACGCGGTCCTGCCGCTGCACAACTTTGTGTTTGGCGGCATGCTTCGAGGGATCCGGACCGCGGCGGAGTCAACGAATCGGGCACAGGATTCCAAAAGCTCGGGTTCGTCTTCGGGCACTTCCGTTCTTGGATATGGTCGTGCCCGGCTATGGCTGGGCATTTCTGCGGTCGGCACGTTAGTGACACTCACGACTTTGGGTCTGTTTTTAGATCTGCCGGCCAGGATTCAACAAAACATCGACTCGACGATATGGGGACAAGCGCGCGGTCTCTTGGGGTTTGTGCTGCTATATGCCGCGATTCAGTTGCCGTTCGACCTGCTCGGCGGATATCTGCTGCCCAAGCGTTTCGGCCGGTCTCACCAGCGATTGCCAAGCTACCTGCTTAGCCTTGCAAGGGGCGTTACCGCGCACTCAGCACTCTTGTTCCTGGCTGCCATGGCAATTCTGTTGGCCGGTAGATGGGGTGGGATCGTCGGAACTACCGCGGTGGGACTAGGAACGAGTATTTTGCTGCTCCGTGGACGCGTGGCGCTCGCGTCGCTCATGGCACCGCTCCACTTGGACCCGAGCGAACCAACATTTTTTCCGTCCGGCGATTCACTCCCTATTTCCGTGGCCCAAAGTCCCGATGAAGGATTCACGGGAGCAGTCATGGGGGTGTTGCAGCCACGCTGGCAGATTGTGCCAGCAAGGTGGCGGCAGGTACTTGGCGCCGCTGGGTTCGAGGTCGCGGCGAGTCGACGGTCGCTGGCGGTGAAGACCGGCAGTTGGTGGCGAGGGCGTGTCGTAGCCTTGCTCTTCACCCTGGCTGGTCTCAGCATTGCGGCTTGGCTTGTCGGATCAACGAAGCTGGGCACAGTGGCTGGCACGGTTGAGTTCAGTCTCTGGTTCAGCCTGTGGTCGTTCGTTGGGCTGTTGACTCTTCCAACGCTGAGCCGCCGCGGGGTGATCGAAGTTGACGAGCGTGCGCAAATCGAGGGACAAACCACAGAGGCGCTGCGCACCACAAGCCACCTTCTCGACGAACTACAGGATGGAGAACCGAGGAGGCCTGCACTAGGCGAGATCATCTTTCACCCCATTCCGAGCCTGCAAAATCGCCTGGAAGATCCGCGAGCGCAGGGCCGCATTGGATTCTGGGACGCGGCCCGCACCTCCGTCTATCTGAGTCTCGCTGGTCTGAGCCTCCTGGGCCGTGCAGTCCACTGCAATTGTGGAAGGCCGTCACTGTGGGTGTTTCTGCCTACCGACTGAAGCAGGCTGGAAACCACAAGAATGCTTTTCTCACAACAAGAAATTGACGCCGCTCGCAATTTGAGGGAATTGGGTGTTAGTTGGTTCCCCGCTCCTGGCCATTTCGTTTTTGACGAAGCGGGCGTCATCGAACAGCCCTCGCCCTTCCAAGAGCGTGTCTATTTCATCCTTGAATTGAAGCACTTCCTCCGCCGAACAGGCTGCGTGGACCGCCTGAAGGTCGCCCTGTTCTGGCTTCCCACCTGGCACGACGCACGAGAACTCTTGCGGGCTCAGGGAGTTGCGGATGGGGAAGTCGCCGATGCGCTGAGAAATGCCAGGGCCATCGAGAACAGGAGTGAACTACTCACACTCTACCGCTTGATCGCAATCGGGCTACGACGAGATCCTAGCTTCCCAAACATGAAGCGTCGCGAGGAGTTTTCAACATGACGCTGCCCGAGATCGGTCCCACTCCCTCATACCTGGTTTTTGGCGCCACAGGTGGCATCGGCAAGTGTTTGAGTCGCCGGCTGGCATCGCGTGGAGCCAGATTAATGCTTGCCGGCCGGAACGGCGATCAGCTCCAGACGCTGCCAGACGAGTTGGATGCAGCGGCATGCCCCGTGGACGCGACGCACTTCGACGAAGTGGATGCCTGTGTCAAAAAAGTTCTCGACGTACATGGTCGCCTTGACGGTGTCGCGAATTGCATCGGGTCATTGCTGCTCAAGCCGGCCCACTCGACGAGCGAGAGCGACTGGTTGTCGACCGTGGCGACGAACTTAACCACCGCCTTTGCGGTCGTGCGAGCCGGCGCTAAAGCCATGATGAATACCGGCGGCTCCATCGTTCTCGTGTCATCGGCCGCCGCACGGATCGGCCTGGCGAATCACGAGGCGATCGCCACCGCCAAGGCAGGGGTCGTTGGTCTGACTCTCTCGGCGGCCGCTACCTATGGCCAGCGCGGCATCCGAGTCAACTGCTTGGCTCCCGGCTTGGTTCGCACCCCGATGACCGCTCGATTAACCGCCAGCGAAGCCGCTTTGAAGTCCTCGACGGCCATGCACGTTCTGGGGCGGATCGGGGAACCGGAGGACGTCGCAGCGGCGATCGAATGGCTCCTCAGCCCTGAGCAGACTTGGGTCACGGGCCAAGTGCTGGGAATCGATGGCGGCTTGGGCTCCGTTCGCTCACGCTGAATTGTGGAGTGTCCCATGAACTCTCTCTCGGAACGAACCGAATCGCCTGTTTGGGCGACCAGGTGGCTCGCGGCCGCGGGCATCTACAACCTGCTGTGGGGTGCGCTGACGATCGCGTTCCCCAACTTCTTGTTCGATTTCGCCGGCATCGATCGCTTGAATTTTCCAGAGATCTGGCAGTGTGTGGGAATGATTGTTGGTGTGTACGGCATTGGCTATCTGATCGCAGCGGGTGACTCGCGAACACACTGGCCGATCGTGCTCGTAGGGTTGCTGGGGAAGATCTTTGGCCCCATTGGGTTCGTCAACGCTCTGCTGCGCGGGACGTTTCCACCGCTCTTTGGGCTGACGATCCTGACCAATGATCTGATTTGGTGGATCCCGTTCGCCATGATCCTTTGGGATGCGGCGAAGCACCGCAGCGTAGATCGGCGACCCAGCCCGACGATGCTTAGGCACTATGTAAAGGAAAGCATAATCAACGCCCCGGCGGAGGTTGTTTTTCGCTTCCACGAAAGCCCCGACGCACTGCGACACTTGATTCCACCGTGGGAGAAGATGGAGGTCGCCGAATCGGCTGGTTCGCTGCTGCCTGGCAGTCAGGTCGTGTTACGCGGGCACCTGGGATTATTGCCGATCCAATGGATTGCCGTTCACACCGAATACGATCCGCCTCACTTGTTCGCAGACCGCCAGGAATCGGGCCCGTTCGCCTGGTGGTATCACCGGCATCGGTTTCTCGACGACGGTCAGGGGAGAACAATTTTGCGGGATGAGGTCGAGTATCAGGCGCCACTGGGAGTCATCGGCAGCTGGCTGGGCGGCTGGCTGATTCGTCGGAAGCTTGAGCGCATGTTCGCGTATCGGCACGAGACGACACGGCGGCTGATCGAGTCCGGGGAGTGGTCGGGAACCATCACTAGCGCAATGCCCACCTGAAGGGTTACGTGTGACCTGCGACGCGATTATTGTCGGCGGCGGCCTGGCAGGTCTGTGTTGCGCCAGACACTTGCACCAGCGGGGTATTCGTTTCCTGCTCCTGGATGCATCCGACGGCATAGGTGGTCGAGTCCGTACTGACGTCGTGGATGGATTTCGCTTAGACCGCGGCTTTCAGGTCTTCCTGACGAGCTACCCTGAGGCGAAGAAGACACTTAACTACGACGCACTCGAACTAAGGCCGTTCCTCCCCGGCGCTTTAGTCCGGCAGGGAGGCAAATTTCATCTACTGGCCGATCCGTGGCGGAGGCCGTTTGCTGCGGTTCGTTCCTTGATTTCGCCAATCGGTTCATTAGCCGACAAGTTGCGTGTGGCGCGGCTGCGGTCCAGATCGTTGAAAGGAAGCGTCGAGGACCGATTCCGCGACCCCGAAACGACGACACTCCGAGCACTTCAAGACTCTGGCTTTTCAACTTCAATGATCGATCGCTTCTTCCGCCCCTTTCTGGGGGGCATCTTTCTGGATCCCGAATTGCAAACATCCAGTCGGATGTTTCATTTCGTCTTTCGCATGTTCTCGCAGGGCAGCGCTTGCCTGCCCGCGGAGGGTATGGAAGCCATCCCTCGCCAACTGGCTTCGGCTTTGCCGCCGTCCGGCATCCGTCTCGGAGCACGCGTCACACGTATCCAAACCGGTTCGGTGTGCCTTGAGTCGGGCGAGGAGCTTAATGCCCGAGCTGTCGTGGTGGCGACAAACGGTGGAGTTGCCGCGCAGCTTCTGGGTGGTACCGTTTCCACGGCCGGTCAGGGCGTCACCTGTCTGTACTTCGCCGCGCAGCGTCCCCCCATCGAACAGCCCATCCTTGTGCTCAACGGGGAACGCAGCGGCCCAGTCAACAATCTTTGCGTGCCGACACTTGTCGCTCCCGAGTATGGCTCCGGCGACGCGAGTCTGGTGTCGGCGACCGTGCTGGGCATCCCCAGGAACGCCGACCAACTTCTCACCGAGGTGCGAGAACAGCTTGAGGACTGGTTTGGACCTGCAGTTAAGGATTGGCATCACTTGCGAACCTACGGCATCCCCTACGCGCTGCCGCGGCAAAGCCCGCCGGCACTCGATCCGCCGGAACGCTCGGTTCGCTGGCAGCCAGGTATCTACGTCTGTGGCGATCATCGAGACAATGCCTCGATTCAAGGGGCGATGGTGTCGGGGCGCAGGGCAGCGCAGGCCGTGCTGGAAGACCTCTCATGAATGAATCGCTCCCCCACTTGCTACTCCCATTAAACTTTGCGGCAACCCTGTTCATGGTCGGGGTCATCTGGTTCGTGCAGGTCGTGCACTACCCGCTTTTCGCCAAGGCAGCCAGCACAGATTTTCGAGCCTACGAGTTGCGGCACACGGCCCTGACGACCTGGGTCGTTGCACCGCCAATGCTGTGTGAAGGGATCACCGCTTTGCTCATGTTCTGGTTCAAACCTGCGGGGGTTGCGAGCTGGCAGTTGGCGATCGGATTGGCTCTCCTGATTGTCATCTGGCTCTCGACTGCGTTCGTCCAGGTACCGTGTCACAATGCGTTATCCCAGGGCTTCGACACGGTTGTGCATCGACGACTCGTCGGGACGAACTGGATACGGACGACGGCCTGGAGCCTGCGCGCGCTGCTGGTTTTGTGGATGGCCGTTGCCTCTTTCCGCTGAGGGCCCGAGACCTTGAAACCCGATCACGAACGGCACATGCGACAGGCGATCGCGCTGACGGCCAATGTGCCGGAATTGCCGTTCGGTGCGGTCATCGTCCACCAAGAAAGCGGCGAGACTGTGGCCGTGGGCTGGAACAGATCGAAAATCAATTCCACCTGGCATGGTGAGATCGACGCGCTCAATGCCCTGTTCCGAACGGGTCAAACGGCTGTCGGCAGTGAACTCGTGCTTTACACCACCGCCGAGCCCTGCCCGATGTGCATGGCAGCGACTCTCTGGAGCGGCATCCAGATGGTCGTATTCGGCACTTCGATCCGCTTCCTGCAACAACACGGCTGGCGACAGATCGACGTGCTCGCTGAGGAGATTGTCCGTCGCAGCCCAGGCTGGCAATGCACGATCGTCGGCGGCGTGCTACAAGACGAATGCAACCGATTGTTCGCGGCGGGACCGCCTCACGTTGCTTCCGTACCGCCCCGATAGCAGCGAATGACCGCTGGTCAGGTCTTCCGCTTCATTTCTCTGCAACGATCTGAGCAATAACTCACTCGATCCCAGTCGCGTGCCCACTTCTTCCTCCAGGCGAACATTCGCCCGCAGGCCTGACAGCGTTTTGTGGGCAGGTCGGTCTTGGTTTTTCTGCGCGCCATTACTTCGCATCGGCGATGGGTTAGCAGTTACCCGTGGAGTTGGAGCAGGAAAGCGTCGGCGACCCGGAGGTGCTCCTTCAACCGCTGGCCAAGCTTTGCTTTCATTTTTACCATTACGGACATCCGGGGGTTCGCCGCAAAGAAATCGGCATGACGGTCAATGAAGCGCCAGTAGAGCGCATCCCAAACGGCACACCACGGGCCTTTTTTGAAGTCGCTCATCTTCAGCACATAGCTCGACCCACTGATGTAGGGTTTGGTCGTCATCAACCCACCGTCGGCATACTGGCTCATGCCGTACACATTGGGCACCATCACCCAGTCGTAGGCGTCGATAAACAGTTCCATGAACCACTGGTAGATGGCGTCGGGAGCGATGTCGCAGAGTAGTAGAAAGTTGCCCAAGATCATCAACCGCTCGATATGGTGACAATACCCAGTGCGCAGTACCCGGCGGATGACTGAGTCCACGGGCTCGATGCCCGTGGTGGCGTCATAAAACGCCGTGGGGATACCTCGCGTCAATCCCCAGAAGTTGCGGGTGCGTTGCTTACGTCCGTGCGTCAAGTAAACCAGTCGAATAAATTCCCGCCAGCCGATGACCTGGCGTACAAAGCCCTCTAAAGAGTTCAGTGGAACGTCTTCAGTATGAGCCAGAGCCGCTTCGATCACCTGGCGAGGCGAAAGCAAACCAACGTTGAGCATCGGTGTTAGCACCGAGTGAAACAGGACGTCGTGCGCGGCGCTGATGGAATCCTCGTAGTCGCCAAACAACGCTAGGCGTTGGTGAACGAAAGCGTCGAGCCAGACCGCAGCCCCGGCATGGTCGGTTGGGTAACCAAAGTCAGTGTCAGCACCAACCGCTTTGGAAAAACTCGCCCGTACATACCGCCTCGCTGCGCGGACGGATTCGTTCTCCTGAGGGCGGGATAGCATTGGGATTGGGATGCCCTTCGGCAATTTCTTGCGGTTGTCCGGGTCGAAGCTCCATTGACCGCCGACCGGCTTTCCATTCTTCTCCAGCAGGAGGCCCAGACGCTTACGCTGGGCGATGTAGAATCTGGTGAAGTGCAGGTGCTCTTTGCCAACCGTGAAGTCACGAATCATCGACTGAGGCGTGAGGAAGTGCGGGTCATCGACCACGGACGCTACTATCCCCTGCTGCTCTAAAGCCGCTGCCAGTCGGGTCGATAGCCAGTCGTCGCATGGATCAACATATTGCACTGTACGAATCTGAAGCTGTTTCAGCCGACAGGCAATCGCTGCCGTGTCGGCCAATTCACCCGCTTCGATGTAATGAACCTTAATTCTCCGCTTTCGGAGCGCTGCCGCGAACTGCATCATCGTAGCGCGGTGGAAGATGAGCTTCTGGCGATGAAAAGAGTATTGATGGAACAGCAGCGGCTCCTCGACGAGCACGGCTTGTGAGGCACCGACAAGTGCCGGGTGGTCGGCGAACAGTTGATGTGGATAGATGATCGCGGCCCGGTTCATGAATCAGTCTTCCTGGCCGGACTCTGGGTTAGGCAGGTGCTCGTCGGCTGTGATGCCCACCTGCCGAAGAATACAACCGGCGGCGGCAACACCGGAGCGAAATGCCCCCTCGACCCGGCCACCTGCCAGCCAGTCGCCGCAAACGACCAGCCCTGAGTCGTCATCGAAGAACACCAGCCGATCGAGCGACAAGGGGGTGGCACTATACAGCCAGCGGTGCGCGTCGAGGTAAATTGGTTTTAGTGCGGGTACGGCCGTGATAGCGGCGAAAGCGCTAAGCAGCGTTGCCTTCACAACATCCTGGGCAAGATCCTGATGGGCCGCCGACCAATCCGGCGAGGCGTGGAGTACCCAACAGTCTTTGGCGCGATCGCGACCCGGTTTGGAACTGTTGCGAGCCACCCAAGCTAGCGGCGAACCGTGAACGAAGGCCCCATCCCAAACTGCCTCAACGCGCCCGTCGAACGCGGCCAAAACTGCCCAACAGGGCGTCATCGGAATGGCCCGCACTTCGGCGGCAAACCCATGATCACCGAGCAATTCAGCCGCCTGTGGAGCAGGGAGCGACAGGATCACGTGGTCGAAAGGCCCATGGATCTGTCCCGCTGCGTCCGTGACTTGCCAGTCTTTCCCGACACGTTGAAGGCGGACGATTCTTGTGTCCAGTCGGACCGCTAGCTCAGCAGAAAGATGGTGCGCAACGGCCTTCATGCCAGGCACGCCAACGTATCGATGGGGCTGATCAGTCATCGGCCGCACATGGCCGCCGTCGATGGTTACGATCCGGCCGGTCCACTCTCCGACAATTTTCTGCTCAATCCAGGCCTCGACATGGTGGACGAAATGTGGATCCCGGGCGGTAAAGTACTGGGCTCCGTGATCAAAGCTGAGCCCCGGATCGGCTCGCCGCGTCGCCGTCCTTCCTCCAGTCCCTCGGCTTTTCTCAAACACCGTCACGTCGAAACCGAGTTCATGAAATGTCCTGGCACTGATTAGCCCCGAGATGCCTGCACCAATCACGGCGACCCGTGCAACTGCCACCCGACGGGTATGCACAATCATTGTTAGCCACCTCTTGATGTCAAACCGGTTCGTGTTGTCCACTCTGCTAAGATGTAAGTGGTGTTGGAAAGCCAAGCCCTAAATCCACAGGGCAGGAATCCGAGGCTCAGATGCCGATCTTTTGTCGCACGTTGTACTTCTATACGCTAATGGGCTTTTTCGTCATCGACATGGCCTGGTTGGTTCTGTTCGCTCGCGGATTCTACCAGAAGCATTTCGGCTTTTTGATGCGGAGCAACCCCAACTGGTCAGCGGCTGTCGTATTCAATCTGCTGTTCGTGTTTGGCCTGCTGGTCTTCGTCATCGTTCCCAGTCTGGAAACTGGCTCGACGAAGAAGGTGCTAATCCTCGGAGCATTGTTCGGACTGATCACGTACGCCACGTATTACCTGACCACCTGCCGACGGTCAAGGACTGGCCGTGGGTCGTGACAGTCGTGGCTCTAATGAGGGGCGGCATCCTTGCGACTTCGGTCAGCTATCTGGGATTTCCGGCTGGCAAGTGGTTTCAGAGAACAGCCTCAGCCCCAACGACGAGACTGGCAACGAGGCACGCTCATGCTTAAGCCCGGATTCCCCAGATAGCTCCCTATGTTTTGGCACACGATTTGCGCCAGACCTCTGAAAAGCAGGGGTCTTTTGCCAAATCATGCCAAGCTGAGAGGGGAACCCCATGGGTGACGCCCAAAACGACGATTTGCGGGTCGGTTTTGACAGTCGGTTGAAGCTGCGATTCTGCGGCAGCAAGGTCACCAGTGACGCCGGGCTGTTGGCCTACCGCGAATTGGACGAAGCGTTGGGTCTCACGGAACCGAACGCAGAAATGCTGACCGATTCGCGCTTGGGCGCTAACAAGCGGCACTTGCTCTTGCCCTTGCTGCGGCAGTCGATCTACAGCCGACTGGCCGGTTATGAAGACGTGAATGACGCCGAGCGGTTGTGCGTCGATCCGGCCCTACGTTACGTCGTGGGCGGCAGAGCGAGCCTGCCGGACAGGCAAGCGGCTTCGGCCAGTGAGGTAAGCCGATTCGAGACGGAGACGCTCAGCGCCAAAGCCAATCTCACGGCGCTCATGAAGCTCTCCGGCCAGTGGATCGACCAGGTGCATCGGCGGCAGCCGCTAAAACAACTGATCCTCGACATGGACAGCTCGGTGAGCGAGACCTACGGAGACCAAGAAGGAACCGCCTACAACGGCCACTTCGAGTGCACCTGCTACCATCCGCTGTTCCTGTTCAACCAGTTCGGCGATTTGGAAAGCGTCCTGCTCCGCCGCGGCAACAAGGCG
>Ga0169931_10004848_pt1 | contig 20741 bp, 17 predicted proteins | sample Kivu_15m_20L_FD_129675 | JGI IMG/M metagenome (GOLD analysis project Ga0169931, IMG submission 129675) | Freshwater microbial communities from Lake Kivu, Western Province, Rwanda to study Microbial Dark Matter (Phase II) - Kivu_15m_20L... | ecosystem: Environmental > Aquatic > Freshwater > Lake... | reverse complement strand
GTGCAGAACTCTGCCGAGGTCAAAGATATTCTGGGCAAAGTGGCAACGCTTGAGTTCCGGCTCGTCGATCTGCAGAACAGCGTTTCCGAGGCGGTGCAGCGTGGTCGCGCACCGATCGGCTCGAAGCTTTACCAGACGAGTAGCGGTCAGCCGACCTTGCTCAAGCGCGACATCATTGTGACCGGCAACCAGCTCGTCGATGCCGTCACCGCGGCCACGGATTCTGGGCCCGGAGTTTCGGTCAAGCTCGACAGCGCCGGCGGCGATGAGATGCTGCGCACCACCCGTGCCAATCTCGGCAAACCGATGGCGGTGGTGTTCATCGAGCAGCGCCGTGAAGAGATCGAAGTGGCGGGCGAGAAGATCGTCCGTGACATCAAAGACGAGAAAGTCATCAACACCGCAACCATTCAGGGCGTGTTCTCCAACAACTTCCAGATCACGGGGTTGGGCATCAACGAGGCGCGTGAGCTGGCCTTGCTGTTGCGCGCAGGCGCTCTTGCTGCGCCGATCTTCGTTATCGAAGAGCGCGTCGTCGGTCCGGGCCTTGGCAAAGAAAACATCGACAAGGGCGTTACGGCATTGATGATCGGCATGGCGTTGTTGTTCGTGTTCATGCTGGTCTACTACCGCACGTTCGGCATCGTCGCGAACATTGTGCTGTTGGCCAACGTGGTGTTGTTGACCGCGCTGTTGACGGTCTTCAAGGCTGCTCTGTCGCTGCCGGGTATTGCCGGCATCATTTTGACCGTCGGCATGGCGGTCGATGCCAACGTGCTCATTTACGAGCGCATTCGTGAAGAGTTGCGTAACGGCGTCACGCCGCAGACCGCAATCGCCAAGGGTTTTGAAAAAGCCTTCTCTGCGATCGCCGACTCGAACATCACGACCTTGATCGCCGGCATCGTGTTGTGGGCTTTCGGTACCGGCGCCATTCGCGGCTTTGCCGTGGTGCTCTCGCTCGGTATCGCGACCTCCATGTTCACGGCGCTGCTGGGTAGCCGCGCGCTGCTGACGTTGATGTATGGCGGTGCGCGTCGGCCGGAACGCCTCGCCATCTGATCGTCCATTTTCGATAACCGGAGCCCACATGGAACTCTTCAAGAGCAACACGACGATCGCCTTCATGAAAGGTCGCAAGATCGCTTACGGCGTCTCGATCGTGTTGTTTGCGTTGTCGCTTGGTGCGCTCATCTTCAAGGGCCTTAACTTCGGTGTCGATTTCACCGGCGGCGTGACCATCGAGGCGAAGTTCCCGGCCGAAGCGAACCCGGAAACTCTGCGTCGCAGTCTCGAGGGCGCGGGCTTTCGCGAAATCCAGGTGCAGAATTTTGGCTCGTCGCGCGATATCGCAGTGCGTTTGCCGCCGCCGCAGGGCGAGACGGCTGATGCCATTCGCGGTCGTGTCGAGTCTGTGCTGCGCGCTGCCGACGCCGAGGTCGAGATCACGCGCGCCGAGGTCGTGGGGCCACAGGTCGGAGCAGAGCTGCGCAACTCGGCGATCGTTGCGCTGTTGAGCACCCTGGTGCTGGTCTCGATCTATGTGTTCATTCGTTTCCATGCCTGGCAATTGTCGGCCGGCGCCATCTTCGCCGTGATCCACGATCCCATCATCGTGCTCGGGTTCTTTGCCATGACGGGTGTGGTGTTCGATCTCTCGGTGGTCGCGGCGCTGCTCGCGGTCATCGGCTATTCGCTTAATGACACAGTGGTGGTGTTCGATCGCATTCGTGAGCGCTTCGAACTCAACAAGCGCTCGACGCCCGCGGCCGTGCTTGATCAGTCGGTTAACCAGACGCTCTCGCGTACCATCATGACGAGCGCCACCACCTTGATTGTGGTGACCGTGCTGCTGCTGCTTGGCGGGCCGGTGCTGCAAGGCTTCTCTCTGGCGCTGATCATCGGCATCCTGGTCGGTACTTATTCCTCGATCTACATCGCTGCGGCAGTCGCCCTCGACACCGGCATCACTGCCGAGAGTCTGTTCCCAACTCGCAAGAAGTTGGCGCTCGACGACCTGCCCTGATTGCCGGGGGGCGGCGCCTCCCCCTACAATCGGTTGATCATCCTCCGGGGGGAGTCTCATGAACTGGCGCATCAAGCCGCTTGACGAAATTCTGGCCAATGCCGAACGACGCAGTCTTGCTCGTACGCTTGGCGGTCTGCAGCTGACCATGATGGGCGTTGGCGCCATCATCGGCACTGGCATCTTCGTACTCACTGCCGAGGCTGCCCAGAAGGCAGGGCCCGGCATGATGGTGTCGTTCATCATCGCGGGCTTCGTCTGCGCGGTCGCTGCGCTGTGCTACGCGGAACTTGCCTCGATGGTGCCGGTCTCGGGCTCCGCATACACCTATTCCTACGCCGTCATGGGCGAGATGGTCGCCTGGGTGGTCGGTTGGGCTTTGGTGCTCGAATACGCCGTCGCTGCGAGTGCGGTGTCGGTCGGGTGGTCAAATTATTTCGTCGGCTTGATGGACCGCAGTCTCGGCATATCCATCCCCGAAGAGTTCACCCGCGGGCCCTATGCCGGTGGTTTGATGAACGTGCCGGCCGCGACCATCGCCTTGCTCGTCATGTCGCTGCTGATTGTCGGTACTCGTGAGAGCGCCACCGTCAACGCGTTTCTGGTTGCCATCAAGGTGGCAGCGCTGACGCTGTTCATCGTGTTGGCCGTTCCGGTGATCAACGGTGACAACTTCGAACCCTTTGCACCGAACGGCTTCTGGGATGCCACGGGCCTCGGTATCGCAGGTGCCGCCGCTTCCATTTTCTTCGCCTACGTCGGCTTCGATGCGGTGTCGACGGCCGCCGAGGAAACCAAGAACCCGCAGCGTAATGTCCCGATTGGACTCATCGGTAGCCTCGCGATCTGCACGGTTTTTTACCTCTTGGTCTCGGCGGGTGTGATCGGTTCGGTCGGTGCTCAGCCGGTGCTCGATGAGGCCGGTCGCGCCATTTCACCCGGCAGCCCGCAGTTCGCCGCCGTTTGCGCGCTACCCGAGAATGCCCAAGCGGTCGCTTGCAGCCGCGAGCCCTTGGCGTTCGTGCTCGAGCTCATCGGTTTTGACAAGGTCGCGCAGCTGATCGGTCTGGCCGCCTTCCTTGCGCTGCCCTCGGTCATCCTGATGATGCTATTCGGTCAAACCCGTATCTTCTTCGTGATGGCTCGCGATGGTTTGCTGCCTGCTGCCGATACCTTGACCAAGGTGCACCCGAAGTTTCAGACGCCGTATGTCGTGACCATCATCACCGGCATTGCAGTGACGATCTTCGCCGCGTTCTTCCCGGTCGGCGTACTCGCTGACATCGCCAACAGCGGTACTCTGTTCGCGTTCCTGTCGGTGTCGATTGGCGTGATGGTGTTACGTGTGCGCGATCCGGGTCGGCATCGGCCTTTCACCACCCCGGCAATCTGGGTGGTAGGACCGCTCGCCCTGTTGGGTTGTGGCTTCCTGTTCTTCTCGCTGCCGCCCTCGACGCAGCTGACTTTCCTCTACTGGTCGTTGGGTGGATTGGCGCTGTATTTCCTCTACGGGTTCCGCAACAGCCCGATGGCCAAGCGTCAAAGCTGAGACGCTAGCCGTTCGTGGCGGGTTCAGATCCAGCGCTCGCTAATCGCATACTGCTGGGTTTGGTGGTGGGCGTCCTCGCGGGCGCCCTGACCCTGTTGCTCGGGGCGCCCTTTCCGGCGCTGCTCGAGGGCGCGCGCAACCTATCGACTGCGGTTTTTGACCCACTCGGGCAGGTATTTCTTCGCCTGCTGTTTTTCGTGGTGATGCCGCTGGTGTTTGCCTCGCTTGCAGCTGGCGTCGTGCAACTCGGCGACTTGTCGCGCTTGGGGCCGCTCTCGGCGCGAACCTTTACGGTGTTTTTCATCAACATGACCGTAGCTTGCGTGCTCGGGCTGTTGATGATGAACATCTTGCAGCCGGGCGCCGCTCTCGATGCTGACACCCAGAGTCGCTTGGTGATCGAGTTCGGTGGTGACACCGAGAAGATCATGCAGCGTCAGGCTGAGCAGCCGCCGATGAGTCTGCAGACCGTGGTCGACATGTTCATGCCGCGCAATCTCTTGGGTGCGATCACCGGCAGTCAGCGTGGCACCTTGGGCGAAGTACTACCGCTGATTCTTTTTGCAATTTTGCTCGGCGCAGCATCGATGCGTTTGGTTGAAAGCCGACGTCGGCAATTGCAGTCGGGTCTCGAACTCGTCACCGAGCTCATGACGGGCATCGTGCAGTTCGCGCTGCGTCTCGCGCCTTACGCCGTGCCCGCCATGATCTACAGCGTCGTGGTCAAGATCGGCTGGGACATCTTGGTCGCTCTCGGGCTATTTGTGATCGGCTGTCTTGTCGTCATGATGCTGCATCTATTTGGCACCATGTCACTGTGGCTGAAATTGTTCTCGCGTTATTCGCCGCGTGAGTTCTGGAGCCGGGTTCGTCCGGTCTTGGTGACGGCGTTTTCGACGAGCTCCAGCAGTGCCACGTTGCCTACCGCGCTCGCTTGTGCTCGTAACGATCTCGGCATCAAACCGACTACGGCAGGCTTCGTGTTGCCGCTAGGGGCCACCATGAACATGGCGGGTACGGCGCTTTACGAGGGTTGCGTGGTGCTCTTCGTTGCGCAGGTTTTCGGTGTACAGCTCGATTTATTTGAACAGGCGACGCTGTTGTTGCTGGCCGTGTTCGGTGCGATAGCCGCAGCGGGCATTCCGGGTGGTGCGTTGCCGATCATCGCCGGTTTGTTGATGACTTTTGGTGTGCCGGCTGAGGGCATCGGTATCGTGCTCGGCGCCGATCGATTGCTCGATATGGCGCGCACCATGGTCAACGTCGGCGGTGACCTCGCGGCGGCAGCCGTGGTTGATTCGGCAGAGCCTGACTCTCGCGTTAGCTGACGCGCAGCGGCAAGGTTTGCCGCGACCGACTTATTTCTTTCAGTCTTCGCAGAGCGCCGGCGTCAAATGCGGCTTGATCATGGCCACCAAGGCTTCGTACACCTTGGGGGAGCCGGCGATGATGTTTCCGCCTTGCTTGAACTCGCCCCCCGAGAGCGTACCCACGCGACCGCCGGCTTCTTCGATGAGCAGGCTCCCGGCAGCGGTGTCCCATGGGCCGAGACCGATCTCGAAAAATCCGTCGGTGCGTCCGGCCGCCACGTAAGCGAGATCGAGCGCTGCTGAGCCTGGCCGACGCACACCTGCGCTCGCGATCATCACGTCTTTCAACATGGCGAGGTAGGCGTCGAGATGTTCGGTGTTGGCCCGATAGGGAAAGCCGGTGCCAATCAGGGCGCCTTCGATACCGCGCAGATTGCTGACGCGGATACGTCGATTTTCGAGGTGCGCCCCGTCACCGCGTGAAGCGGTGAAGATTTCCTGTCGCATCGGGTCGTGGATCACGCCGTGTTCGATGCGGCCACGTACGCGGCAGGCGATCGAGACACAGAATTGTGGAAAGCCATGGATGAAATTGGTGGTGCCATCCAACGGGTCGATGACCCACTCGAAGGGGCTATGGCCGCTGGCACCACTTTCTTCGCCGAGAAAGGCGTGATCGGGGTAGGCGCGGCGGATGGTCGCGATGATCTCGGCCTCGGCGGCTCGGTCGACGTCGGTTACGAAGTCGTTGCGGCTCTTGCTCGCGATGTCGAGCGAATCGAGGCGGTTCAGGCTGCGAACGATGACGTCGGCGGCTCGACGTGCGGCGCGCACGGCGATGTTGAGTAGTGGCTGCATGCTGGCAAAGAGCGACGGAAAAGGCCGCTAGAATACCATGCGTGAACATGATCTCTGCCGACATCCGCGTCGTCCTCGTCGAAACCTCTCATCCGGGTAACATCGGGGCGGTAGCACGGGCGATGAAAAACATGGGGCTCGAGCAGCTGGTGCTAGTGCGGCCGCGCGAGTTTCCAAACAGTGAAGCCAGCGCTCGTGCCTCGGGTGCAACCGATGTCCTCGAGCGGGCGAGGGTGGCGGCGAGCCTGCCTGAGGCGCTCGCTGATTGCGGTCTCGTCGTTGCGACTACGGCGCGTGATCGCGATCAAAACATTCGCGTGCTCGACGTCAGAGATGCGGCGCTGCGAGTGGTCGAAGAAGCCGCGCGCGGCCCCGTGGCGCTGCTGTTCGGTAACGAGCGCACTGGGCTTACCAATGAAGAACTCTCGTTGGCCCATCTGCTTTTGCGCATACCGACCAACCCTGAATACGCTTCGCTCAATCTCGCGATGGCCGTTCAGCTCGTGACGTACGAGATTTACCGCGCACGCGGTGCTTACCATGTTGCAGCGCCCCACAGTGTGCCGCTTGCGCCGGCAGCAGACATGGAGCGTCTCTATGTGCACCTCGAAGAAGTGCTCGATGAAATCGGCTTTCGTGATCGCACCACGAGTGGTACGAAGTTGATGGAGCGTATCCGGCGCTTTCTCAATCGCGCCGAACTCGATCAGAACGAAGCCAACATCGTGCGCGGCATCTTGACGGCGGTGCAAAACAAGCGCCGCAGCGCAGGGCCGCGTCAGTGACGATATTTCTCGATCATGCTTCGACGACACCCTGCGATCCGCGGGTGATCGCGGCGATCGAGACCTGTCTCAAAAGTGCTGCCGGTATCGGTAACCCTTCTTCGGCGACGCATCATTTCGGTCGGGCTGCTGCTGCAGCGATCACGGCCGCGCGCGCTCAAGTGGCGGCGCTCGTCAATGCCAACCCCGAGCAGATCATCTTCACTTCCGGGGCTACCGAATCTGACAACCTCGCCATTTTAGGTGTGGCGCGCGCTCGTGCCGAATTCGGTCGACATGTGATCACGGCCAAGACCGAGCACAAGGCAGTGCTCGATGCCTGTCGTCACCTCGAGAAGCAGGGCTGGAGCATCACGCGTCTCGAGCCCGGGCGTGACGGTCGAGTCACACCAGAAATGCTGAGCGCTGCATTGCGAGCCGATACCCAACTCGTTTCTTTGATGCATGCCAACAACGAAACCGGCGTGGTGCAGGACATTGCTGCGCTCGCGCGGGTCTGTCGTGACCGGGGTGTGTTCTTCCACAGCGATGCCGCGCAGACGGCTGGCAAGTTGCCGATTGATGTGTCCGAAATCGGCGTCGACCTGTTGTCGATTTCGGCCCATAAGTTCTACGGCCCCAAGGGCATCGGTGCGCTCTATGTGGCGCCCGAGGTCAAACCTTGGCTCGAGCCGCTGGCCTTCGGCGGTGGCCAAGAGCGGGGGTTGCGCCCCGGGACCTTGCCCACCCAGCAGATCGTGGGTTTCGGTCTCGCAGCAGAGATTGCCGCGGGCGAGCTCAAGTCGGACGCGCGTCACGCCGAGACCTTGGTCGCCCTGTTTAAGGCGCTCTTGGCGGACTTACCCGGGCTCACGTTCAACGACCCTCTGCAGGGGCGTTTGCCAGCCTTAGTGTCGGTCAGTTGCGCGGGGGTCGAGGGCGAAAGCTTGCTCGCGGCGATGCCCGAGATCGCTGTGTCGAGTGGCGCCGCCTGCGATTCCGCGACCGGCGAGCCATCCTATGTGTTGCGTGCCCAAGGGGTGCCAAGCGAGCTTGCGCGTTCGACCGTACGCTTGGGTTTCGGGCGATTCAATAGCACCGCTGATGCCGAGCTCGCCGCCCGCGTGCTGCGCCGGGCGGTGCTCGAGTTGCGGGCGCGCGATGCGGCGGGGGCGCCTCCGGATGGCCCTTGGCGGCTGGGCGAGGCGGGTTCGGTGCGCGAGGGAACCCATATCCGTTGCTTCCTCAAGGTCGATGCCGAGCGCCGTGTTACCGCCTTGCAGTTTCGCGCCTATGCCTGTCCCGATACCTGGAGGGTTCTTCAGGCGCTCGAGCAGGAACTGCCCAATCGGACGCTCGATGCGCCGGTGGGCGGCCCCCAAGAGTGGCTGCAGCGCTATTCGGTGCCGATTGAGAAACTCGGCCGTCTGCTTATGGTCGAAGATGCATTCCATCGGGCGTGTGCCGAGCTAAAATGCGCGTGAGGTAAACCGAAAATGTCGATTTCGCTTACACCGGCTGCAGCTGATCGAGTCAAAAGCTTTCTCCTGACCCGAGGGCAGGGCTTAGGTCTGCGGCTCGGCGTGCGCAAGACTGGTTGCTCCGGTTTTGCCTATGTCATCAACTACGCCGATGACAGTCAGCCGGACGACCTCGTCTTCGAAGCGCAAGGTGTCAAGGTTTTCGTCGATCCGGCGAGTTTGCCGCTCATCGACGGCACCGAGGTCGACTTCGTCAAGCAGGGTCTCAACGAGGCCTTCAAGTTCCGCAACCCCAAGTCCAAGGGTGAGTGCGGTTGCGGCGAAAGCTTCAACGTCTAAAACCCCTTTCGAGCCAATCACTTGCACGCGTTTCTGCGTTGCCGGTACCCGCCGTAGGCAGGTACACTAGTCGGCTGTCCGTTTTATCAACATACCTTGAAGGAAGATTCTCATGGCCTTGGAGCGCACTTTTTCGATCGTCAAACCCGATGGCGTCGCCCGTAATCTGATTGGCGAGGTTTACCGCCGTTTCGAGCAGGCGGGTCTGCGTATCGTCGCCGCCCGCATGGTGCATTTGTCCAAGGCCGAGGCCGAGGGTTTCTATGCCGTGCATCGCGAGCGTCCGTTCTTCAACGATCTCGTCAAGTACATGACTTCGGGTCCGGTGATGTTGCAGGTTCTCGAGGGTGAGAACGCCATCGCCAAGAACCGCGAGATCATGGGTGCCACCGATCCGAAGAAAGCGGCTCCGGGCACGATCCGCGCCGATCTCGCTGAGAGCATCGAAGCCAACACGGTTCACGGCTCGGATGCTGCCGAGACGGCTGCTACGGAGATCGCCTACTTCTTCCGCGGCATCGAGATCTGCCCGCGCGGCTGATCGCGCCTCGCGGTCTTCGAGCTCATGTCCGACGCAGCCTCATCACGAACCAATCTGCTCGGTCTCGAGAAGACCGAGCTTGAGGCGTTCGTAGGGCAGCTCGGCAACAAGCCCTTCCGCGCGCGCCAACTCATGAGTTGGATGTATAAGCGCGCGGAGGGCGACTTTGCCTCGATGACTGATCTCGCCAAAGATTTCCGTGCACAGTTGCAGGAGCGCGCGGAAATTCGTGTGCCGGAAATCGTCTCGCGACACGACTCGGCCGATGGCACTCGCAAGTGGCTGTTGCGCGCCGACTCGTCGCAGGCCTTTGAGATGGTGTTCATTCCTGAGGTCGATCGCGGCACGCTCTGCATCTCGTCACAAGTAGGCTGCATACTCGACTGCTCGTTCTGCTCGACCGCGCAGCAGGGTTTCAATCGCAATCTCACCACGGCCGAGATCGTCGGTCAGGTGTGGCTCGCCAATCGTGAACTCGGCTTCGAGCCGGGCGGTGAACGTCGAATCACCAATGTGGTGTTCATGGGCATGGGTGAGCCGCTCGCCAATTTCCGCAATGTGGTGCCGGCGATCCGGATCTTGCTCGATGATCTCGGTTTCGATATTTCCCGACGACGGGTGACGCTCTCGACTTCCGGGCTTGTACCCCAGATGTACAAGCTTGCCGAAGAGGTCAATTGCGCGCTCGCCGTTTCGCTGCATGCGCCGGATGATGAGTTACGCAATGAACTCGTGCCGATCAATCGCAAGCACCCGATTGCGGAATTGCTTGAGGCGTGCTGGCACTACATCGACGAACAGAACGGACGCAGCGTGACGTTCGAATACGTGATGCTCGATGGCGTCAATGATCAACTCGAACACGCTAGGGCGCTTGCTCGCATGTTCAAGGGTCGGCCCGCCAAGCTCAACTTGATTCCATTCAATCCGTTCCCCGGTACGGCCTATCGGCGCTCGCCGATGCCCGTCATCACGCGTTTTCGTGACGAACTGATTCAACGCGGCGTGTTGGCGACGATCCGTCGAACCCGCGGTGACGACATCGACGCAGCCTGCGGACAGCTCGCGGGTCGGGTCAACGATCGCACCCGTATCCGTTTGGGTGACAAGCTCTCAGGTGCGCTTGCTCAGGCGGTTAGCCCATGAGCGAATCTATCGGGCAGATATTGCTGCAGGCGCGAAACGCGCGCGGCTTGAGCACTGCTGAAGCCGCCGCGCGGTTGCGCTGTGACGAGGCAGTATTACTCGCGCTTGAGGCAGAGCGCTTCGATGAGCTCGGCGCACCGGTGTTCGTGCAGGGTCATTTGCGCCGCTACGCCGATTTCATTGGTGCGCCAGTCGATCTCATCATGGCGAGTTGGGCTGAGTTGCGTTCAAGTCGTTTGGCTGACCCCGACTTATCACGCGCTCCGCGCGTGCAGTCGGTCGGTGTCGACTCACAGGCCTGGGGCCGTCGTATGACGGTAGTGGGCGTGGCACTCGCCATTGCTTTGGCAGCGTGGTGGGTACTGAGTGCCGGCGCACCGGTTAGTAGTGAACCTGAGATTGTCGAGCCGATCGCCATCGAGCCGGTCGTTGCTGCCGAGTCAAGCGTTGAGCTGGCGGCGGCCGAGTCTGCGGTAGTCGAGTCTGCGGTAGTCGAGCCGCGCGTGACCGAGGTGGTGGCTGAGATCGTAGCCGAGACCAGCACTGCAGCGCCGACAACTGCCGTCGCCGCAAGCTCGGCGACAAGCCTGGTGTTGGCGCCGCGGGTGGCCTCCTGGGTCGAGCTCTACGATGCCACCGGCAAACGTTGGTACTGGGGGCTCGCGAGCGCCGATGTGCCGCTACGCTTTCGTGTGCAGACGCCGATTCGCTTAGTACTTGGGCGCGCCGATGCCGTCGATATCGAATGGAACGGGCGAGCTCTGAGCTTGCCCGCCGCGCTGATTTTCAACTCGACGGCCTCCGTCAACATCGACGCGCGCGGTAGCGTGACGCGTTATGAGCGTAGCTCACCGAGCACCGACTGATCATGACCGCCACAATCATCCAGCCCGTCAAGGGCATGAACGACGTATTGCCGAGCGAGATTGCGCGCTGGCAGTTCATCGAAGCCACCGCCCGCGATCTACTGCATGCTTACGCCTTCGAAGAAATGCGCGTGCCGGTGGTCGAGCAAACCGATCTCTTCAAGCGCGCGATTGGTGAGTACACCGATGTCGTCGAAAAAGAGATGTACAGCTTCGAAGACAAGGGCGGTGAGCGTCTCACGTTGCGTCCCGAGGCCACTGCTGGGCTCGTGCGTGCGGTCATCTCCAATGGCATGTTACGCGGTGCGCGCCACAAGCTCTGGTGTGTCGGCCCGATGTTCCGCCACGAGAAGCCGCAGAAAGGTCGCTTTCGGCAGTTTCATCAGATCGACGTAGAGGCGATCGGTTTTACCGGTCCCGATATCGACGCCGAGTTGATCGCCTTGACCCATGCGTTTTGGCAGCGTCTCGGTATCAAGCGCGTCGCTCTGCAAATCAATTCGCTCGGCACTGCCGAAGCGCGGCGCGCTTATCGTGCCGAGCTTACCGACTATTTCCGCGCGCACGAATCTCAGCTCGACGAGGACAGCCGGCGCCGGCTCGGCGGCAACCCGCTGCGTATTCTCGATAGCAAGAACCCGGCGCTGCAGACCTTGATCGCTGCCGCTCCGAGTCTGCCTGATCATCTCGATGAAGAATCTCGTGCACACTTCGCCGAGCTGCGTGCCATGCTCGATGCGCTTGGCATCGCCTACACCGTCAATCCGCGATTGGTGCGCGGTCTCGATTACTATTCACGAACCGTGTTCGAGTGGGTGACCGATGCACTCGGTGCACAGGATGCCGTGTGCTCGGGTGGTCGTTACGACGGTTTGATCAGTCAGTTGGGTGGCGAGGCGACGCCGGCGATTGGTTTTGCAATGGGAGTCGAGCGCGTGGTGGCTTTGCTCGAACAGCAAGAAACGGTTGCTGCCGCCGTCAACTCCGATGTTTATCTCGTCGCTCAAGGCGGCCTTGCTGTGCGCCAGTCTTTGCACATTGCTGATGCTTTGCGTCAGGCGCTACCCGGTCGTCGAATTGAGACCAATCTCGGCGCCGGTAATTTCAAGGCCCAGTTCCGTCGCGCCGATCGCAGTGGCGCCGCTCTGGCACTGGTGCTCGGCGAAGATGAGTTGAGTCGCGGTGTGCTGCAAATGAAGCCGCTGCGTGACGGCGCAGGTGCGGCAACTGAAATTTCTTTGACGGACGCGGTTGCTACCGTCGTTCAATGGTTTTCACGTCAGGAGTAGTACACGTGATAGACGACGAGTTTTACAACGAGCAAGAGCAATGGGAGCGCGTCAAGCGCTGGTTGCGTGAGAACGGCCCTTGGTTGGTCGCCGGTGTGGTGCTCGGTTTGGGTGCCTTGGCTGGGTGGCGTTGGTGGGAAGCACGCATCGAGAGCCGCTACGTGCAGGCGAGCGAAGCTTATCAGCAAGTGATCGCCACACTAGAGCGTGGTGATCGCGCTCAGGGAATCAAAGATATCGACGCGCTGCGTGCCGAATATTCTTCTTCGGCCTACGCCGATCAATCTGACCTGCTTGCGGCGCGCCTGCATGTCGAGGCCGACGAGCTCGGCCAGGCCGTGACGCGTCTTGAGCGCGTCATGAAGGGCTCAACAGATCCGCAGTTGCAGCTGGTCGCGCGGGTGCGACTTGCACGAGTGCAGATCGCCCAAGGGAATGCTGATGCGGCGCTTGCGACCCTGGCGGCGGTCACGCCCGGTGCGTTCGCAGCGCGTTTTGCCGAGGTGCGTGGTGATGCTTTGCACATCAAGGGAGATCGCCCGGCAGCGCTCGCGGCTTGGCGCGAGGCTCTATCTGCATCGAGTGATCCAACCAAACCGCCGACCGTCGATCTTGAGGGCTTGCGTCTCAAGATTGCCGATGCGGTGGCTGATGGCGTCGCTGAGCAGGCCTCGTGATGAGCACGCGCTTTTCTAGACGATCGGCGGCCTTGCTGTCGTTGCTGATGCTCGGCCTGCTGGTCGGGTGTGACAAAGATAAAGACGTGGAACCGCCAGCTGAGCTCGTCAACTTTAAGTCTTCGCTGACAGTCGATCGTGCTTGGAATGTTTCGGTCGGTGGTGGTGAGTCGGTGCTGCGACTCGGGCTTGCGCCAGCCGTCGATGGTGCAACGGTCTATGTTGCAGGTCGCAAGGGTGAGGTGCTTGCCCTGCAGGCCGATACTGGCAAGGTGTTGTGGCGCACTCGTATCGCTGGTGCAATTTCCGGTGGCCCAGGCGCGGGGCTTGGGCTGGTGTTGGTCGGCACGTCTAATGGCGAAGTGGTTGCCTTTGACCAGCAAAGTGGCGAGCAGCGTTGGCGGGTCAAGGTTGGTGGCGAGGTGTTATCGGCACCGGCCGTTGCTGCAGATGCCGTGATCGTGCGCACGGTCGCCGGTCGCTTGCTTGGCTTGTCACGCGACTCGGGCGCTGAGCTCTGGCGCGAAGAACAGCAGATTCCACGCCTGACGTTGCGTGGCGCTGCGGCTCCGGTGGTTGCGGGTAGCACCGCAGTCTGTGGCTTTGATAACGGTCGCGTCGTCGCAGTCGAGACCCGCAACGGCGAAGTCCTCTGGGATCAATTGGTCGCTGCGCCGCGCGGGCGCACCGAGCTTGAGCGACTCGTCGATATCGACGCTACCGTCAAAGTTTCTGGACTCGATGTTTTCGTCGCGGGTTTTCAGGGGCGTGTAGCCATGTTGGCTCTCGACTCCGGGCAGTCGTGGTGGTCGCGCGAAATCTCGAGCCATCGCGGTCTCGACGTGGATGACGAGTCGGTTTACGTCAGCACGGCAAGCGGCGAGGTTATCGCCTTACGGCGTCGCTCGGGTGTCGAACTATGGCGCCAAGACGGCCTGCGTCTGCGCGGTCTCTCAGCGCCAGTGGCTAGCGGATCTTACGTCGCGGTTGCCGACTTCGAGGGCTATGTACATTGGCTCGATGCCGCAAGCGGTGCGTTTGTCGCTCGCATTAAGGCGGGTGGCCGTGTGAGCAACGCACCTATCAAGGCGGGTGAGCTCGTCATCGTGCAAGACGACGAAGGGCGCGTGACGGCCTTCCGTCCGCGCGTCTGACCTGCGACCCTCGGTCATGCTTCCAGTCGTCGTATTGGTTGGGCGTCCCAACGTTGGTAAGTCGACATTGTTCAATCGACTTACCGGCACCCGCGATGCATTGGTCGCAGACATGCCGGGGGTCACGCGCGATCGTCAATACGGTTACGGGCGGCTTGGTCCGGTTCCTTATGTCGTAGTCGACACCGGCGGGTTGGTCGAACATCCATCGGGAATCGAGACGCCCATGCGTCTGCAGACCGAGCGCGCGGTCGCTGAAGCTGACGTGCTGATTTTTTTGGCCGATGCACGTACCGGGCTTACTCCGCAAGATCATTGGGTCACGCGCGAGCTACGACGTTCAGGCAAAAAGGTCGTGCTCGCGGTCAACAAGGCCGAAGGGCTAGACCCGTCAACGGCGGCTGCCGACTTCCACTCGCTCGGTCTCGGCGAACCGATGGCTATCGCCTCGGCGCATGGCGACGGTTGTCGCGACTTGATGGATCGCGTGCTCGCTGATTTTGATCTCGAAGAAGTTGCCGAGAGCATAGACCCAAAAGACGGTCGCATTCGAATAGCCGTCATCGGCCGGCCCAACGTCGGCAAGTCCACGCTCGTCAATCGACTGATCGGCGAAGAGCGCGTGATTGCGAGCGACATGCCAGGTACGACGCGTGACAGTATCTTCGTGCCCTTTGCACGTGATGATCGTGAGTTCACCTTGATTGATACCGCCGGCGTGCGGCGTCGCGGCAAGGTCGCCGATGGCATCGAAAAGGCGAGCGTCGCTCGCACCTTGCAGGCTATTGATACTGCTCACGTCGTGATCTTTGTCGTCGATGCGCATGACACCATCGGCGAGCAGGATGCGAGTGTACTCGGGCTCGCGTTGCAGCGCGGGCGTGCTTTGCTGATTGCCGTCAACAAGTGGGACGGTATTCCGACCGAGCAACGCGACGAGATCCGCCGACAACTCGAATTGAAACTCGATTTTGTGCCTTACGCGCCCGTGCACTTTATCTCGGCGCGCCACGGCACCGGTGTGGGCGAGCTCGTGCAGGCGACGATTCGCGCTTATGACGCTGCGATGACCGAGATTCCAACGCCCAAGTTATCCAAGACTCTTGAGCGGGCGATGGTGCAACATCAGCCGCCGATGATCAGAGGCCGGCGCATCAAGTTGCGTTACGCGCACCAAGGTGGCCGTAATCCGCCGCGCATCATCATTCACGGCAACCAGACGATACATGTGCCCGATGCCTACACCCGCTATCTCGCCAATGTGTTTCGCCGGGAGTTCGATTTGTTCGCTTCGCCGGTGGCGATCGAATATCGCACCGACTCCAACCCTTACGCTCGGCCGAACGAGCGTCCCAAGCGCGCTACTCGCTCCGAGATTCGAGGAAAAGCGCGGGGTCGACGAAAGCGCGATTGAGGGCGACGCCCCAGTGTAAATGGGGGCCGGTCACCCGACCGGTGGCACCGACCGCGCCCAAGAGATCGCCGGTCTCGACCTTTTGACCGGGCTTGGCATCGATGCGACTCAAGTGGCAGTACAGCGTGATCAGCCCGCGACCGTGATCGATGATCACCGTGCCACCGTTGAAAAAATAATCGCCGGTGTCGATGACCGTGCCTGGTGCGGGTGCGAGCACAGGTGTGCCAGTTGCTGCAGCGATATCCATGCCGGAATGTGGGTTACGCGGTTGGTTATTGAACACCCGCCGCAGCCCAAAGGAACTCGAGCGCGGCCCTTTGACCGGTGGTTCGAAGCGCAAGGTTTGGGGCGCTTCGGCGCTGAACGTGCCATAGCGTGCGCTCAGGTGGGGTTGCTCGCGCGCCACCCGAGCTGCATCCTCAGGCGACAGATCGACATGCCGCGGTGCAACGCGCAGCGCTTGCGTGCGGTACTGCTTACCCTCGATGGTAAAGCCTTGCGTCAGTGTGACATTACCGCGAGTGATCTCGATGGCTGCGGCGCCGGGTGCGCGCGATAAGGGAATACCAACGACGGCCACCCAACTGTTATCGCGTGCTACCACCATGACGCGCTGACCTTCGAAGCTGACTTCTGGTGCTTCCGCACCGGGCGCGGTGATTTCGAGTAATGCGACGCCACCCGGTACAGCACTCGCGCGTGGCAAGTTGATCGTTTGTGCCATCGCGCTGCCCATCATCAAAAGGGTCGAGACGAAGAGCCCCGCCCATCGCGACATCTTCAAGTTTTGATCTCAAGTACGCGCGCCCGTAAGTGACCTTGCGACAAACGGGCTTCGATCGTCTCACCTGGCTGGATGTCTTCTGCCGAACGCAGGACATGCCCATCGGATTCACGCTGAACGATCGCGTAACCGCGATCGAGTACGGCTAGCGGACTTACGGCGTTCAGAGTGCTTGCTGCGACGGCTAATCGCTGCCGCAGACGTTGCAAGTGGTGTGCAGGCGTTGCCCCGTGCAGCCGCGCATCGAGACGCTGCCAACGTAATTGCCGCGCGCTGATCCGCAGGCGCAGCGCATTGGCCAACCGTTGTTCGAGTTCATCAAGTTTCTGCGCGCCTTGCAGCAGGCGTTGTCCCGGGTGTGCACGGGCCAGTCGGGCGGTGAGGTTGGTCAGAAACTCTTGTTCGCCGCGCAGCGTACGCCGCACGGCTTGTTGCAGTCGCAGCGCAAATTTTCCGAGCGCCCCTCGCCACACTGAACTGTCTGGCACCACAAGTTCTGCTGCGCCTGAGGGCGTCGGTGCGCGGACGTCGGCGACGAAGTCGGCAATGGTGAAGTCGACTTCGTGACCGATGCCGGTGACCACGGGCATCGGTGCGGCGCGCAAGGCACGCGCCACGGACTCATCGTTGAAGGCCCAGAGATCTTCCATCGATCCACCGCCGCGGGCGACGATCAGTACCTCGCACTCCTCGCGATGGCTGGCCGCCGTGATCGCGGCGAGCAGCTCCGGCACGGCAGCCTTGCCCTGTACAGCGGTCGGATAGATCACAACCGGTACCGCCGGAAAACGCCGCGCAAGGATATTGAGAATGTCACGAACTGCAGCACCCGTGGGTGAGGTGATCACCCCGATGCGGTTGGGCAAGGCGGGCAGAGGGCGCTTGCGGTCGCTCGCGAATAAGCCCTCAGCCTTGAGTTTGGCCTGCAACAGCTCGAACTCGCGTCGCAGCGCGCCGACGCCCGAGTCTTCGAGATGCTCGACCTGCAGTTGATAGTCACCACGGGGTTCATAGAGACCCACGCGGACCCGGGCGAGCACCAATTGACCGTCACGGGGCGTAAAGCGCAGCAGAGCGTTTCGCTGGCGGAACATGGCGCAGCGCACCTGTGCGTCGCGATCCTTCAGGGTGAAGTACCAGTGCCCGGAGGCGGGGCGCGAGAAGTTGGTCAGCTCACCCTCGACCCAGAGGGTGGGCATGCCATGCTCGATCAGTAGCCGAACCTCCCGGTTCAGTCGTCCGACGGAATATACGTCTCGATCGAGTGCTGGCATCGAGGTGAGTTTACCCAGTCCGCTCGGCTGCAGTAGAATGAGACGTCCAAACACTACTTGGACGGTCCCCCATGCGTATCCTCGAAGAAGCACTCACATTCGACGACGTGCTTTTGGTCCCGGCTTATTCCGAAGTGTTGCCGCGTGAGGTCGAGCTGACCACGCAGTTGACCCGCAAGATCCGTCTCAATCTGCCAATCGTCTCGGCCGCCATGGATACCGTCACCGAGGCGCGTCTCGCGATCGCCATCGCCCAAGAGGGCGGCATTGGCATCATTCACAAGAGCATGAGTATCGAAGCGCAGGCGCTCGAAGTGGCTCGCGTGAAAAAGTACGAGAGCGGTGTCGTGCTTGATCCTATTACCGTGGCTCCTAACACCACGATCCGCGAAGTGCTCGAGCTCACCAAGGCCAAAGGCATCTCAGGGATGCCTGTCGTGCAAGGCAAGCAAGTCGTCGGCATTGTCACCAGTCGCGACCTGCGTTTCGAGACGCATCTTGATGCGCCAGTCTCATCGGTCATGACACCGCAAGATCAGCTCGTGACGGTTGGCGAGAGCGCAGCCCGCGATGAAGTGCTGCAGCTGTTCCACAAGCATCGTATCGAAAAGGTTTTGGTTGTCGGTGCAGGCAACGAGCTGCGTGGCCTCATCACGGTCAAAGATATCCAGAAGGCAACGGAAAGACCGCGCGCCTGTAAGGACGAAAGCGGGCGTCTGCGCGCCGGCGCTGCTGTGGGTACATCGCCCGATACGCTTGATCGCGTCGCAGCTTTGCGTGAGGCGGGCGTCGATGCCGTGGTGGTCGACACGTCGCACGGTCACTCACGCGGCGTTATCCAGATGGTCGAGAAGATCAAGGCACGCTGGCCCGAGATGCAGGTGATCGCAGGCAACATCGTTACCGCCGAGGCGGCAAAAGCGCTGGTAGCCGCAGGTGCCGATGGCGTCAAAGTTGGTATTGGCCCGGGCTCGATCTGCACCACGCGTATCGTGGCGGGTGTCGGTGTGCCACAGATTTCCGCGGTCGCGAATGTGGCCGCCGCACTCGAAGGCACGGGTGTGCCATTGATTGCCGATGGTGGCATTCGCTATTCAGGGGATATCGCCAAAGCGCTTGCAGCCGGCGCGCATGCCGTGATGATCGGTGGTCTGTTTGCGGGTACTGAAGAGTCGCCGGGCAACGTCGAGTTGTTCCAGGGTGCGAGCTTCAAGAGCTATCGCGGCATGGGTTCACTGGGTGCGATGGCCGGGCGCAACGGTTCGAGCGATCGTTATTTTCAGGACACCACGACCGAGCTCGAGAAGCTGGTACCGGAAGGTATCGAGGGTCGTGTGCCTTATAAGGGCAGTCTGCTCAATATCCTGCATCAACTCGCCGGCGGTCTGCGCGCTGCCATGGGCTACACCGGCAGTCACAGCATCGAACAGATGCGTACGCGGCCGTCATTCGTGCGCATCACCACCGCGGGCGTACGTGAGTCGCATGTACACGATGTCAGCATCACCAAAGAAGCGCCGAATTATCGGATTTCGTGATTGCCGCGTATGAGTGATATCCACGCCGATCGGATTTTGATCCTGGACTTCGGTTCGCAGTACACGCAGCTCATTGCGCGTCGTGTGCGCGAACTCGGCGTTTATTGCGAGATCTATCCATGGGACGTCACTGACGAGGCGGTACGTGATTTTGGCGCCAAAGGCATTGTTCTCTCAGGCGGTCCCGAGTCGGTGACTGTGGCGGGGGCTCCCGCGGCACCGCCTGTCGTGTTCGAGCTTGGCGTGCCCGTGCTCGGTATCTGTTACGGCATGCAAACAATGGCTGCCCAGCTCGGTGGTCGCGTCGAGCCCGGTGCCGTGCACGAGTTCGGCTACGCCGAGGTGCGCGCGCGCGGTCATTCAGCGCTGTTGCGTGACATCGAAGATCGCGTCAATGAGCAGGGTCACGGTTTGCTCGATGTATGGATGAGCCACGGCGACCGCGTGGTCGATTTGCCACCCGGTTTCAAGGTCATCGCCTCGACGCCCGATTTGCCCATTGGCGGCATGGCCGATGAGACTCGCCGTTTTTATGCGCTGCAGTTTCATCCTGAGGTCACCCACACCAAGCAAGGGGCGCAGCTCTATCAAAGATTTCTGCACGAGATCTGTGGCTGCAAGTCGAGCTGGAACCCCGGCAATATCATCGACGATGCCATCGCCCGGGTGCGCGCACAGGTTGGCAAGAGTCGGGTGCTGCTCGGGCTCTCAGGTGGCGTCGATTCATCGGTTGTAGCTGCGCTCTTGCACAAAGCCATCGGCGATCAGCTGGTATGTGTGTTCGTCGATCATGGTCTCTTGCGTCACCGCGAGGGTGATGCGGTGATGGATATCTTCGCTCGCAATCTCGGGGTGCGCGTGATTCGCGTCAATGCCGCCGAGCGCTTCTTTGGCGAACTCAAGGGGGTCGCTGATCCCGAGGCCAAGCGCAAGACCATCGGCCGCCTGTTCGTCGAGGTTTTTGACGAAGAAGCGAAGAAGCTCGCGGACGGCGAGGGTGGGGCCGCCGCCGGCGGCGACCGGGTCGAGTTCCTCGCTCAGGGCACGATCTATCCCGACGTGATCGAGTCGGCAGGCAGCAAGACCGGCAAGGCCCACGTGATCAAGAGCCACCATAACGTCGGGGGCCTGCCCGAGCACATGAAGCTTAAGCTCGTCGAGCCACTGCGTGAGCTCTTCAAAGATGAAGTGCGCCGCATCGGAGTCGAGCTCGGCTTACCTGCCGAGATGGTCTATCGGCACCCGTTCCCGGGGCCAGGTCTTGGCGTGCGTATCTTGGGCGAAGTCACCGAAGCTGCGGCCGAGACGCTGCGTCTTGCTGATCATATTTTCATTGAAGAGCTGCGCAAGGCCGGTTGGTACGACAAGACGAGCCAGGCCTTCGCGGTGTTCCTGCCGGTGAAGTCGGTGGGTGTCACAGGCGATGGTCGTCGTCACGAACCGGTGATCGCACTGCGCGCCGTTGAGACAATCGATTTCATGACGGCACGCTGGGCGCATCTGCCCTATGAATTGCTCGACGTGTGCTCGCGCCGTATCGTCAATGAAGTCAAAGGCATCAGTCGCGTCGTCTATGACGTGACGGGGAAGCCACCCGCGACGATCGAGTGGGAGTGAGGGGAATTTTCGGTCGGGCTGTAGTTCTGAAGAAAATCAGTTCGTTGCGGTGTCTGAGAGACAAGTTGATCCCGATAGTTTCCGAGGTCGTTCTTTCGCGCCAACTGACTG
>Ga0169931_10004847_pt1 | contig 20744 bp, 12 predicted proteins | sample Kivu_15m_20L_FD_129675 | JGI IMG/M metagenome (GOLD analysis project Ga0169931, IMG submission 129675) | Freshwater microbial communities from Lake Kivu, Western Province, Rwanda to study Microbial Dark Matter (Phase II) - Kivu_15m_20L... | ecosystem: Environmental > Aquatic > Freshwater > Lake... | reverse complement strand
GGGGTGCTGTTCGGCGAGTACCTGCCGCGGCTGGCCGCCAACGCCGACAAGCTGGCCATCGTCCGCTCCGTGCGGCACGATCAAGGCAACCACGGAGCGGGCAACCACTACATGATGACGGGCGCTCCGCCGCGGATTCCCGTGGCTTGCGGCGCGTACGTCAGCTTCCACCCCAGCCTGGGCGCGGCGACGGCCTACGAGCGGGGGGCCCCGCACGGACTGCCCGCGTACTTCTCGCTGCCGTCGATGACGCGTTCGGGCGGGCCGAGTTTTCTGGGAGCGAACTACGCGCCGTTCGTCGTGGGGGGCGATCCGAACGACAAGGACTTTCGGCTTCGCGACGTGGCCTTGCCGCCCGGCATGACCGACGGCCGGTTCCATCTCCGCCGCGACCTGCGCGGACGCATCGACCGCTTCGTGCGGATGACCGACCGCGCCGCCGCCGATCCGGCGGTCGCCCTGGACGATTGCTACCGCCAAGGCTACGACCTGGTCACCAGCCCCGCGGCGCAGAAAGCCTTCAACATCCATGCCGAAGACGACAAGGTGCGCGACGCTTACGGGCGCAACAGCTTCGGCCAGCGGGTGCTGCTCGCGCGGCGGCTGATCGAGGCGGGCGTGCCGTTCGTGACGATCGACTCGGGCGGCTGGGACCACCACGATTCGATCTTCGAGCAGATGCGCACGATGCTGCCCCCGATCGACCAGGCGCTCACTCAGTTGTTCGTCGATCTCGAGCAGCGCGGCCTGTTCGACAGCACGCTGGTCGTGATGCTGGGAGAGTTCGGCCGCACGCCCGCCATCACCACGTTGCCCCATGGCAAGTCGCCGGGCCGCGACCACTGGGCGAATGCGATGTCGATTTTGTTCGCCGGCGGCGGCACGCCCGGCGGCCAGATCGTGGGGGCCACGGATCGCAAGGGCTACGCCGCCTGCGAACGCATCCTCGCTCCCGAGAACTTCGTCTCGACCGTCTATCGCAAGCTCGGCATCGATCCGAACACGATCTACCACGCACCGAACGGTCGGCCGGTGCATCTGGTCAGCAATCCGGAACCGATCGCCGAACTGATGGGATAGCCCGCCCATGCCGCCGCTCGTCTCGCCGCCGCGCGCCGTTCGCCGCCGTCAGGCTCTGCTCGGCGTCGCGGCCGTCGCGGCCGCGGCAAGCGCCGCGCCCGCGCCGCGGGTCGCCGCGGCGCCCGAGGCCAGTTGGCTTTACCCCGCCGGCGGACAACGGGGGAGCACCGTGGAGGTGGAGGTCGGCGGCGCCGCGCCGCACTGGCCGCCGGTCGTCTGGTGCAGCGATCCCGACGTCGAGGCGACCCCGCGGGAAACCGCCGGAAAACTGCGCATCGCAGTCAGCGACGCCGCCCGACCGCACGTGGCGTGGATTCGGCTCGCCGACCGCGACGGCGCCGCCCCGCCCCGGCCGTGGATCGTCGGCAAGCTTCCCGAAAGCGTCGAAGCGGAGCCCAACGACGCGGTCCGCGAAGCCCAGCCCGTCGATCTCGAGGCCTCTCCGCACCGCGCCTGCGTGGTGAACGGCCGGTTGCAAGCCGCCGGCGACGTCGACGTCTTCCGCGTCATCGCCCAAGCCGGCCAGACGCTCGTCGCCGATCTCGACGCCCAAACGGAACTCGGGACGCCGCTCGACGCCGTGCTGCAAATTCTGCGGCCCGACGGTTTCGTCGCCGCCCAGAACGACGATCAATTGCAGCTCGATCCGCAGCTCGCCTATCCGCTGCCCCAGGAGGGAGCGTGGATGGTCCGCGTGTTCGGCTTTCCCCAGCAGCCCGGACAGAGCATCCAATTCGCCGGCGACGAACGCTTCGTCTACCGGCTCACCGTGGCGACCGGGCCCGTGGTCCAGCACGCCGTGCCGCTGGCGGCGCGCCCCGGAAGCCTCAATCGCTGGCGCCTTTTCGGCTGGAATCTCTCCCCCGAGCTGCGGCAACTGGAACTGGCGCCCCCCCCGGACCGCGGCGAGCTGACGCTCGACGCCGGACAGTTCGGCCGTTCGATCGAAGTGCCGACGACCGCGGAGGCCCTGGTGGCCGAAGTCGAGCCGAATGCTCCCGCGAATCCGGCAGAGGTCCCCTTTCCTGCGGTGATCACCGGCTGCATCGACGACGCCTACGATCGCGACGCGTTCGAATTCTCCGCGACGGAGGGCGAGACGGCCGAGATCCAGATCGCCAGCCGCCAGCTTGGCTACCCGCTCGATCCGCTCATCGAACTGCAGGACGCCGAGGGCCGTCGCCTGGCTCACGCCGACGACGACGCCGCGGCACGGGATCCCCGCCTCACGCACCCGATCGCCCGCACGGGGAAACTGCGGCTGGTCGTGGCCGACCGGTTCCAGCACGGAGGACCCGACCACGTCTATCGCCTGACGCTTGGCCGGGCCGCGCCGCAGTGGGGGTTGTCCGCCGAGGTCCATCAGGTCGTGCTGCCGGCGGGCGGCTCCGCCGAAGCGGCGGTGGTCGTGGAACGTCGGCACGGCTTCGCGGAATCGGTGCGGGTGCAGGCCGCGTCGCTTCCCCCGGGGGTCGCGGCCGAACCGGTCGTGTCGGAAGCGGGCGGCGAGACGGCCGGCAAGGTCGTGCTGCGGTTCACGGCCCGCGCCGACGCGGCCGCCGCCTCGGTTCCCCTGCGGATCGTCGGCCAGAGCGGCGACGGCCCCGCGCTGCCGGCGACTTTCGTTGCCCCAGGTTCGAGCCGGCGACTGGCCGATTTGTGGTTGACCGTCGCGCCGGCCCCCTGAGGGGCGGCCCCGGGGCCGCGACGCGGCGGCAAGCGCGGAGCCGACGCAACGCGGTGGACGACGCGCCCCGCGGGGCGAGGCCTTCCGTCGTGGCGCGGGCTCGGTTAACCTGCTGCGTCAGCCCCTTCGCCGGAGCGCGTCCCGCGCAGAGTCGCTGCCTCGCCCGCCGTCGCAGGGCGCGCGGTGCGGCCCGGGGCGTCTTGCGTCTTCCCCTTCGTTGGTGCGAGCTTTCTGCCATGCATCGTCCGCGGATCGTCGTTCTGGATGGATTTGCCTTGAATCCCGGCGATTTGAGCTGGGATCGTCTGCGGGAGTTGGGCGATTGCGCGATCCACGACCGCTCGACGCCCGCCGAAACGCTGGAGCGGGCGCACGAGGCCGAGGCGGTGCTGACCAACAAGGCGCCGCTGCCGCGGGAGGCGATTGCCCAGCTGCCGCGTCTGCGTTACATCGGCGTGACGGCGACGGGCTACAACGTCGTCGATACGGCGGCGGCCCGCGAGCGGGGGATTCCGGTGAGCAACGTGCCGATCTACGGCACCAGCTCGGTCGCGCAGATGGTCTTCGCCCACATCCTGAATTTCGCGATGAACGTGGCCGGCCACGCGGCCGCCGTGCGCGACGGACGATGGACCCGGTCGATCGACTGGTGTTTTTGGGATACGCCGCTGCTGGAACTCGAGGGACTCACGTTGGGCGTCGTGGGTCTGGGGCGAATCGGCGAAGCCACGGCGCGTCTCGCGCAGGGGTTCGGCATGCGCGTCATCGCCTACACGCGGAGCGGCATGACCGACCTGCCCGGCGTGGCGTGCGTCGGTCTGGAAGAGCTGTTTCAGCGGAGCGACGTGGTCAGCCTCCATTGTCCGCTGACGCCAGCGACGGAAAAACTGGTCAACCGCGAGCGACTGGCCCTGATGAAGCCCTCGGCGCTGCTGGTCAACACCGGTCGCGGACCGCTCGTGGACGAGGTTGCCTTGGCCGAAGCGCTCAACGCGGGCCGCCTCGCCGCGGCGGCGCTCGACGTCCTCTCCGCGGAGCCGCCGCGGGCCGACAATCCGCTGCTCGCCGCCCGAAACTGCTGCATCACGCCCCACATCGCCTGGGCGACGCAGGCCGCGCGGCAGCGGTTGCTGGACACGGCCGTCGACAACGTGGCGGCGTTTCTGGCCGGCCGGCCGATCCACGTGGTCAACCCGTAAGCCGCAGGGGCCCGATCGGCAGGCCCGCCGCGCCTCGCGGGACCGCGGTCCCGCGACGGGCCGCCCTCGTCCTGCGGCGTCGCCTTCTCTTCTCCTGCGTCCGCGACGCCGGGGGGCCGCCGCGCGCCGCGCCCAGGCCGCCGGCAGCGACCGCGGGGCCTCGCCCGAGCCGACCGCCCGTCGGCCCGCCGCGATACCGCCCCCCCGGCCGTCGAGGGCGACTCTGGTTGAGCGGGGGGAAATGCGTTAGGCTTGCTAGGCAGACTTGCGCCGCGAATGAACCGTTGCCGCCGCTCCTGACGGCGGAAAAAGCCGGAGGCGCAAGGCGAGCGGCGGCTCATGGACGGCGCAAGGATCCATTGAGCAATCGCAAACCCGACCGCCGCACGCCGCGTTGACGCAGTTCCGCAGGCGACGGCGCCGACCGACCCGGGGGCGGAATCCGCCCGCCGCTTCGGCGGGCAGCGGGGGGCTCGCGGCCTGGGGCCGCGGAGCATCTGCGGGGGGCTGCGGCTTGTCGCGAAACGCTTCTCCGCTTGCGGGGCGGAAAGAGCCGCGCCTGCGGCGCGGCGGGGACGTTGCCGAGGCAACCCGCCCTGGAGAGACCTCGCCCTGGCTGCCGGCGGCGAGCGCTGTTTGGGAAATTTTTCTTCTGGAGGCGCCACGAAATGCGACGCATGTTGCACGGAGTTCTACTCGCCTGCTGCCTGACGGCGCGGGTCGTTGCCGAGGACGCGGCGAACGAGGTCCCGCCGCACGAAACGGCGATTCGCGCGCGGGTGGCCGAATACGTCAAAGCCTTCAATGCGGGCGACGCCGCGGCTCTGGCGAATCTGTGGTCGGAACAGGCCGTCTACACGAACCTGCTGACAGGAGAGACTGCGGAGGGCCGGACGCAAATCGCCGCGCAATTCCGCACGCTCTTCGAGACGGCCAAGAAGGTCCGCATCGAACTGGCGACCGAATCGATTGAGTTGCTCTCTCCAAACGTCGCGGTCGAGCACGGACAAGCCAACCTGCTCGATCCCGAAGGCGATCCCGAACGGATCCAGTACACGGCCGTGTACGTGCTGCAGGGCGGCCGGTGGCTGCTCGATCGCGTGACGGACGAGGAGTCCTTGCAAAACGTTTCCCACTACGAGCAGCTCAAGCCGCTGGAGTGGATGGTGGGCAGCTGGACGACCGCCGAGGGGCCCGCCAGCATCCAGTTGGAATGCAACTGGACGGCCAACCGGAACTACTTGACCCGCGCATTCGCGATTGACCTCAACGGCTCGACCGTTTCGGGGATGCAGATCATCGGCTGGGATCCGGCGGCGAAGGCGATTCGCTCGTGGACGTTCGATTCCGACGGCGGCTTCGCCGAGGGATCGTGGAGCCAGCGCAACGATCAATGGTTCGTGCAGAACAAAGGAACGCTCGCCGACGGACGCTCGGCGACCATGCTCAACGTGCTGCGGGCGATCGATGAGAACGCTTTCGCCTTCAAGACGCTGGATCGCACCGCGGCAGGCGAACTCCTTCCCAATCTTCCGGAAGTGGCGCTCGTGCGGCAGTAGCTGCGCGTCTCCCCTCCTCGGGCTCCTGCCTCTCCCCACTGCTTTTTACGGATCACCGATGAAACGTTTATTCCTGGTGCTGGCGTTGGCCGCCGCAGCGGCCTTGGCGATCTCTCCGAACCTGTGGGCCCGCGGACGCGGCGGGGGAGGCGGCGGACGCGCGGGAGGGGCGCGGCCGGGAGGCATGGGAGGAGCGCGGGGCGGCGGCTTCACGCCTTCCGCTCCGCGGCCGAGCCGACCCAGCGCGCCGCAAGCGCCGCGGCCCTCCGCCCCTTCCCGCCCCGCTCCCGGCGCCTCGCGGCCGGCAGCGCCCGGCGGGGCACGACCCGGACAGGGGACGCGGCCGGGAGGACCCGCCGCACCCGGCGCCGCACGCCCCGGCGCCAATCGACCCGGCGACGGACCGGGGGCGGGCAATCGGGCGTCGGCCGACCAGCTCAACAAGTTTCTCGACATGCCGCGCCCCGGCGGAGCGACCGGCCCGCGGCCTGGCTCGGGCGGCCCGCGGCCCGGAGCCGGCGGCGGCGCCGCGGCCGATTTTCTCCGCGGCGAAGGAGCACGCCCCGGGCAACTCCCCGGCGGCGTCGGCGATCGCCGTCCCGGAGCGGGCGTTCGTCCGGGCGAAGCGGGCCTGGCCGACGGCCGCGGAGCAGCGGCGCGCGACGCGTTGCAGGCGGGACAACGGCCCGCCGATCGGCGCCCCGCTTCGCACCGTCCCGAGCGGATTGAGAATCGCGACCAGTGGCGCGACAACCGTGGCGAGCGTCGGGGCGAGGTCTGGGACCAGGTGCAGGACAACTATCCGCGGCTCGACTTCTGGACCGACCACCCGAATTGGGCCGCCTGGCGGATCAACCGGCCCTACCGCTGGGCGACCTGGGGGGCGTTGACGGGATGGGTGGGCTACGGGGCGGTCGCCGCCGTCCCCTACAGCTACGGCGACAACATCTACTACGAGGGAGACAGCGTCTATTCGGAAGGCCAGCCGGTGGCGACGGTCGACCAGTACGCGGCCCAGGCCGAGCAGATTGCCGACAGCGCGCCGGCGACGGCTCCGGCCGACGCGGAGTGGCTGCCGTTGGGCGTGTTCGCGATGACCGAAGACGGGCAGGCCAACGGTGCGGCGCCGACGCTGTTCCTGCAGCTGGCGATCAGCAAGGAGGGCGTGCTGTCGGGCCTGTACAACAACCAGGTCACGGGCGATTCCCAGGAGATCGAGGGGATGGCCGACAAGCAGAGCCAGCGCGCCGCCTGGACGATCAAGGGAAAGCAGCGGCCTTTGATGGAGACGGGGCTGAGCAACCTCACCGAGGACACCGCTCCGGCGCTGCTGCATTTCGCCGACGGCCAGACGCAGCAGTGGCTGCTGGTGCGGTTGCCGGACCCCGACCAGAAGCAGCAGCGCTGATTGACGGGGAAGCGGCGGCGCGGCCTCCTGCGGCCGGCGGCAAGCCGGTCTGCAACGCGCGTCGTCGCGGGGAATCTCGGGGCCGTCGGCCTTCCGTCGCGTCGGGCGCGACGGCAGGCCGACGCGGCAGGGGTTCCGACGGAACGCCCCGCGGGACGGGGCGCGCGACGGCGCTGTCGCCGCGGGACGGGGCGCGCGCGGGGTTCGATGACCGACGATTCGTCTGCCCGCCGCGCGGCGCGGGGGGCGCGATTTGACGGGACGCAGCCGGAGGCTCCGTTCTTTGGGGCTGCCTTTCGACCCCGTCGCGGACCGCGGGACGTCGCCTTTCCTTGAACCCGCCACAGCGCCCGCAATGATCATCTCCTGCAACGGCAGGAGCTGGTTTCGAAACGCCTTCTCGTGGTACGGCACGGCCTGGCCCTGGTGCTACGGCCGCATTCTGCTGGCGACGATTTACTGCCTCGCGCTGCAAGGTTGCCGGAACTACGGCACGGAGAGCGGCTGGCAGCGACCGCTGACCGACGCGGTCGCGGCGGAACTCGATCCCTTCGGTCACGCGGTGATGGGTTCGCTGATCGGTTTTCTGCTGGTCATGCGGATGAACGCTTCGAACGCGCGGTACTGGGAGGGTCGCTCGCACTGGGGAACGATCGTCAACTCGTGTCGGAACCTGGTGCGGGCGGGTGCGACGTACACGCGGGAGGGGAAGGAGCTGGCGAATCTCGCCGCGGGCTACGTGACCAGCCTGCGGCTGGCGCTGCGCGGGTCGCGGGACCTGTCGGAGGCCGCCCCCTTCTTGCCCGCCGAGTTGATGCAAGCCGCCCACGGCTTTGGCAACCAGCCGACGGCCGTCGCGGCGGCGATGACGCAGTGGGTCGCCCGGCAGGCCCGGACGGGAACGATCAACGCCGAGATCACCCGCCATCTGGAGATGCTGATCTCCGAACTGGTCAACGCGCAAGGGGGTTGCGAGAAGATCCAGAAAACGCCCCTGCCGTTCGCCTACGTCTCGTTGATCAAGCTGATGATCCTCACCTATCTGGCCACGTTGCCGATGGTCATTTGCGATCGGTTCGGCTGGTATTCGCCGATCCTGATGGCGGTGTTGGCTCTGGGCATGTTCGGCATGGAGGAGACGAGCCTGGAGATCGAGGATCCTTTCGGCTCGAATCCGAATTGCCTCGATCTCGACGTGTTGACCATCACGATCGCGCGCGACACGGCCCAGTTGGCGAGTTTCGCGGAGACGTCGGCGGTGCACGCGGAGATCGGCTGACCGCACGCCGTCGTCGCGAGGCGCGGGGTGCGGTCACTCCCCGCGGCCTGTTTCGCGGACCGCGTCGTCGAGCGGCCGCGCGTCGCAAAGCGCCGGACCGTTCGCGGCGAAGCGGGCGAGTTTCTCGCGAAAACGCGGGCGTTCGAGGACGTCCGGGTTCAGCACGTGGGCGGGAACCCTTCCTTGGGACGCCGCGAGCATGCCCCGCACCATGCATTCGCTGGTCGCGCGCACGGCCTGGCGGGTCGATGGCAGCCAGTGCGGCGTGAGGATCACGTTGTCGAGCCGCAGCAGCGGATCGTCGAGAGGCAGCGGTTCGTGCGCGAACACGTCGAGTCCCGCGCCGGCCAGCGCGCGTTGCGACAGGCAACGGACGAGGGCCGGCTGGTCGACCAGTTCCCCGCGGGCGACGTTGATGAAGTAGGCGGAGGGGCGCAGCAGGCGCAGATGGCGCTCGCCGATCATGCCGTGGCGTTCGGCGGTGAGCCGGCAGTGGAGACTCACGAAATCGGCCTGCTCGAACACGTCGTCCAAGCGATCGACGAGCGCGACTCCCAGCTGCTGGGCGGCGCGCGGGTCGGCGTGGGGCGAGTAGGCGAGGATCCGCATGCCGAAGGGCCGGGCCATGTTCGCGAGCAGCGAGCCGCTCTTGCCGAGGCCGACGATGCCCAGCGTCATGCCCGAAAGGTCGTTGCCGATCACGGCAGCCTGCCGATCCCAACTGCCCTGGCGCACCAGCTGCTGGTGCTCGGGGAGCCGCATCGCCAGGGCGAGCATCAGCACGAAGGCCGAGGCGGCGGTCGAATGGGCCAGCGTGTCGGGAGCGTTGAAGACGGCGACGTCGTGAGCGGTGCAGGCCGGCAGATCGATCTTGTCGTAGCCGGCGCCGGCGCGGCCGATGACGGTCAAATCGCCCGACCCGGCGGCAAACGCGGCGGGTTTGACCCACGGCCGTAGCACCACGATTCCATGCGCGCCGGTCACGTGGTCGGCCTCGAGTTCCAGCGCGTAGAGCCGTTTCCAGTAGCCCGGATCGTCGGCGGCGGGCTGCTGGCTGCGAAGAAAGTCGATGCGGACCCAGGGGGCCGAGGCGAACAGATCGAGGGCGATGTCGCCCACGGCGACCTCGCCCTCGGCGTTGAGATAGTCGCCGGTGAAGCACACGCGAAATTCGGTCATCGACTTTTTCTCCGAGGCGATCGAGCGGACTGAGCGATCCCCGCGCCGCAAACGAACCCGCGTCGCCGCTCCTCACGTCGGAAAACAACGGAGGCGATCGGCGCGCAGCCGATCAGGGACGGCGCACGGATCAGCAACGCCTCACAACCGGCTGACTTCGACGCACGCTCCGGGACGCTGGGCGAAATCGTCGTGCAGCCGCGTCCCCAGACCTGGCCGATCGGGCAGGGAAAGCTCGCCGCGCTCCACCGGGACGCGGTCGACCAGCACGTCCTGGTACCAGCCGTCGACGTAGCCGCGGACGTGCTCCATGATCGTGGCGTTGGGCAGATGCAGCATCAGGTGGGCCGACGCCCACAGCGCGACCGGTCCGATCGTGTCGTGCAGCGTCACCGGCAGGTAATGGACGTCGGCCAGGGCGGCGATTTTGCGGACCTCCGTCACGCCGCCGCACCAGGCGACGTCGGGCATCACGATGTCGGTGGCGCGACGCTCGATGAACGGCCGAAAGCCGAACCGGGTGAACAGCCGCTCGCTCTGGCAAATCGGCGTCCGTGCGCGGCTCTTGAGTTCGACGTAGGCTTCGACGTTGTCGGGCGGCATGATTTCCTCGAGCCACATCAGATCGAACGGTTCGAGAGCCCGGGCGATCTTCACGGCCGAGGGGAAGTCCCAACGGGCGTGCCCCTCGACGGCGATCGCCAGGCGATCGCCGACCCGGTCGCGGACCGCTTCCACCAGCCGCACGCCGCGCCGCAAGGCGTCGGCGTCGATGCGATGCCCCAGCGCCCCCGCGGCCGTCGGCCCCCCCCAGATCGAAAAGTCCTGTCCCGGCCGGTCGGGCCCCGCAAGCGTGGGACCGAACTGGTCGAACGGCCAGAACTTCATCGCCCCGACGCCCTGCGCGAGCAGGTCTTCGGCCAGGTCGCCCGGATCCCGGGAGAACCATGCGTGGTAGTCGTCGTAGTTCCCGGAACTGACGCACGTGTTGTAGACGGGCACGGAGGCGCGGCTGCGACCGCCGAGCAGGGCGTAGATCGGCTGTCCGGCGCGCTGTCCCGCCAGGTCCCACAAAGCGATGTCGAGCGCCGAGACGGCGCGCAGCTCGGCCCCGGCGTAGCCGCAGAAGTTGACCAGGGCGAACAGATTGCACCAGTGGTTCTCGATGTCGCGGGGATCGCGGCCCAGCAGCAGCGGCGCGGCCAGGTCGTGGATCACGGCGGCGACCGCGCGCGGCAGGTAGTAAGTTTCTCCCAGGCCGCACAAGCCCTCGTCCGTGAAGACGCGCACCCACAGGCAGTTGGGGCTGGCCTGCCGGGAGGTTCCCTGCCGCTGCGTCCACTGGTCGTCGGGGAGCGGCGGAAAGTGGATCGTCTCGATTCGCTGGATCTTCATGGCCGATCGGCCGCCTTCGCGTAGAAAACGAGGGCCGCGCTGCGGGGGGCGGGCAGCGCGACCGTCACGCCCTGGTGCAGCAGCGACGCCCCCGACATCCGCACGGGTTGCTCCTCGTCGGCGTCGCGCACGTCGTACTCGGCGGCCGGATCGAGCCCGCGCAGCGTCAGCTGGCGGCGCGACTCGCCGCTGTTCTCCCGGCGGAACGCCTGGACGACGCCGCTTCCCTGCTCGGGGCGATCGTACTGCCACGCGATCCACGCGTCGCTGCGGTCGCTGTAGGGCGTCAGCGGGTAGAAGTCGCCAAGGAAATTGGGAGCGGCCTCGCGCATCTGCGTTGTCAGTCGACGCAACGCGTCGTAGTCGAGGTCGGTCCGCCGCATGTCCCAGCAGGCGGTGACGCTGGCGGCCATGTGGCTGCGGAAATCGTACACGCTGAGCTCCTCGGTCGTGTTCTGACCGATGGCGCTGGCCCCGATCAGCGTCCCCGTGCCGTGGTACGGCAGCCAGCTCGAAATGCCGTACGCGTGGCATTGCTGGCCGGTGGGCTCGAACAGGTAGTCGCTGCGGACCTGCGGCACGGAGCGCCGCAGCGTCTCCAGGTCGAGCCGCCGCCCGCCGCTCGCACAGGTGTCGATCCGCAGACCGGGATGACGCCGCCGCAATTCGTCCCAGTACTTGAGATACCCTTCGACGTGGCGGATCTCCGTCACGCCCTGGCGATCCTCCGCGTCCCGAGCACGCCAAAACAGCAGCGGGTCCAGATTGAAGTCCTGGCGGTACAGATCGACCCCCTCGCTGGACAGCAATCCCGACACGCGGTCGATCAGCCACGCCAAGGCCTCGGGATTGCCCAGGTCCAGCAGCAGCCACTGCGGATCGTACAACTGGTCGCCGGGATTCGGCGGAGGACTGAGCAACCACTCCGGCCGATTCTGGAACAGCCAGGAATTGCGCGTGACGCGTTCCGGCTCGAACCACACGATCGACTTCACGCCCCGCGCCCGGCCGTGGTCGGTGATCGCCCGCAGGCCCCGCGGAAACCGCTGGCGGTCGACCTCCCATGTCCCGGTATTGATCCACGTGCCGTCGTTCACGTACCAGCCTGCGTCCATCCACCAGTGCGAAATGCCCAGCCGCTCCTCGACGTAGCGGTCGATGAACAGTTTCTGGTTCTCCTCGTTCGCGCGGATCATTTCGCCGAACTGGTGGGAACTGCAGGCCACCAACTGCGTGGGGGGCGGCTCCCCTCCGACCCGAGGCAGGTTGTGCGCGACCATCCACCGCCGCCAGACGTTTTGCGCGTCGTCGGGGCGACCCGCGTAGAACTGCAGCACCGCGAGCGGGCTGCGGAATCTCTCGCCGGGGCGGATCTTGAAGCGGGTCAATTCCTGTCCCGCCTGGATGCGAAGCTGGTCGCCGTAATTCCGCACGAAGCGCGCCGCCCACTGCCCCGGCCAGCCGATCGCCGCGATCAGCCCCCCTCCCTCGTGCTGGACGTTGAAATAGGGCCAGCCGCCGTTCGTGCCGCGACCTCCCAGCGATGCCAGCCGCAACTCCGTTCCTTCGCTTAGCTCGGTCGCGAACGGGCGAAAATCGGTCGGCGTCGCACGGGCGCCCTTGTGGTGGTGCAGCACGAATTCGGCCGCGCCCGGCCGCCGCCACGCGGCGTCGAGCACCTGAATGTCCTCCACGAGCGGCGTATCGCGATCGCCCCGATTCTCGAAAAACAGGGTCCACTCGACCGTCGGAAAGTCGCGGTAGACGATCGCCTCGGCGCGGACTTCCAGCCCGCTCGCCGGATCGCGGTAGGTCCGCCGCGTGGCAATCCGCTGCGGCTCGTCGGCGACGACCTCCGTCGATCGCTCCCACTGGGGAAGCAATTCGACCGAGGGACGACCGCCGAACGTGAACCGGAACGGCGCCTGGGTCGGGTCGTCGGACCAGCGGGCCTGCACCCACGCCTCCAACGCCGCGCGGGCGGCCGCCGCCGAACTGTCGACGGCGGCGGCCGCTCGCGGCGGTCCCAGCGCCAGGGCCGCAACCGCCACGCCGAGAGCCGTCGGCAGCGACCCGCGTCGGAAAGCAGAGGCGGCAGAACGCCGCACGGCACGGAAGGAAGCGGTCATCGGTGCGCTCACTGAGAAGGAGGAGGAGCGGCAGAAGGAAGAGGAGCGGCAGAAGGTCGCGACCGGCCAGGGAACGCCTCGGCGCCGGCGTCGCTAATTGTCTGATAATTTTCCGGCAGCGGGCCCGGTTGTCAACCAGCGGCGCCCCGGCCCGTCGCGCCGCACGGCCCGCGAGGAAACGCTCGGCCGTCGGTCGGTGCGGGGGCCCTGCCCGCCGCCGCGGCAAAGCCCAGGAGACGCCGCGGAAGGGGCTCGGCAACCGGGTCCGCATCGTCGTGGCGGTCGGCCGCCGCCGCGCACGCGAGCGAGGGGGGACGCACGGGCTGGCGAGGGGGGCGCGCGGTCAACGCGACCAGTACTCGGTCCACGCGTCCCAGGCGAACGGCCGCTGCGGCAGAAAATCGGGCTCCACCTGCACGACGTCGGCCCCGCTGCGCTGGAACAAGCCCGCCAGCGCCACGCTGCAGGCCTCGCGGACGGGGGGCGACATCTCCTGCGGCCAGCCGTTGGCGGCGGCCCGCGCGTGCAGGCGCCCCCGGCGCTCTTCCCAGGCCAGCGTCAGCAGGCGGCGCGGATTCTGGTCGAACTGCAGATCGACCTCGATCAGGGCGGTAGCCAGGCGCACGTCGCTGACGGCGGCCTGGAGCGCGGCCGTGCGGGGCGCTTGTCGCCAGATCGCGACCAGCGATCGGTCGACGAACCGCGTGATCGCCTCCTCGACGTGGAGCAGCGCGGCGAGCTTGCGTTCGGCGGCTTTCCCGTCGCCCGATTCGTCCGCCGCGCGCCAGGCGGACCGCAAGCCGGCGAAGAGCTTGGGAACCAGTCCCGAATGCAGACCCGGCCGCAGCAGGCGGACCATCGTCTCGCCATGGCTGCCGATCCGCGTGGGGGTCAGTTCGCGGGGTCGATTGGCCTCGTAGAGCCGCCAGTTCTCCTTGAGTTCCCATACGAGAAAGCCAAAGACGCCGGGAATCAGCCAGATCGTCGACCACACCAGCGTCTTGGCGCGGGTCGGACCGACGAGCGGGGCGAGCTGATCGACGATTGCCGGGCCCGCGGGGAGCAGCAGCTTGTGGGACACGGTCACCACGGGAAAGTGCTTGATCGGGTTGACTTGCGGTTCGATCAGCAGCGTGAAGACGAGAATCAGAATGTAGGAAATGAAAAACCAGCAGGAACTCGAGACGGCCTTCAGGGCCTGCATGCCGCGGTTGTCGCCGGCGCGGAATCGCAGCCATTCGTCGACCGTATACACGATGCGTTCCAGGTAGGCGAACACCCGGTGGAAGGCGTCCATGATGAAATCGAACAGCGCGGCGAACACCCGCATCCGCACTTCCTGCCACAGGCGAAGCACGAAATCCCCGAGCCACTCGTCGACGTAACGGCCGATCCGCGAATTGAGAAACAGCGCGGCGGCCAGAAAAATCTCGGCCGACGCGTGTCCCGACAGCGGACGGTCCATCCACGAGGCCAGCCCGCGGACCGCGAGCGTGACGATGCCGGGCAAGATCGCGTAGCTCCGCAGGGCGGCGTACGTCGGTCCGCGAAGAAAATTCTGCACGAGGGGCGAGAAGACGATGCGGCTGGGAAACTCGACGATCGCCACCCGCAACGCCGCCCTCACGACCTGGACCTTGGCGGCGCAGGCAGCGCGGAATCGGGGAGAGTTCAGCACCAGCATCAGGAAGGCGCCCATGGCGAGCACGGCGGCGAGCTTGGAATTGCCCGCCGCCGCCGACGCGGCTTCGGCGACGACGCTGGTTCCCTCGATCGCCGCGGCGCTCTCCGGCAGCTCTCCGTGCCGGCCTCCCGCGGCAAACCCCCACAGGTGCCGCAGCCCTTCCAGGGCGAGAAACGCTCCGCCGTACGGCAGGGCGACGTACCGGGTCAGGAACCGGCCGGTGGGCGTTCCGAACGCCAGGGAACTGAGCCGCTGGGCGGATCGCATGTAGACGGGCCCCGGGCGATAGACGCCCGCCAGTTCCTGGGCCAGCTGCCGGTCGGCGCGGAGCAGGCGGTCGCCGCGCAGCAGCTCAAGGGCCCCGGCCACGTCGGGCAGCTTCAGGTCGTTGCGGGAAATCGCGTCGCGAAGATGGCCGAGATTGGCGGCGCCCTGCTCGACGATCACGTCGAGCAGTTCCTCGACGACCGTCAGCCGTGCCACGCGCTCGACCGTGTTTTTGGGCTTGAGTTCCGTCTGGTCGAGCACGCCCGCCACCAACGGCCGCAGCGTTTCCCGGACGTGCAACTCGGCCCGTTCCGACGCGCGGGCCAGCAGTTCCGCGAGCCGCTCGCGGTCCGCGGACGAGAGCCGCGCCGAGGAGAGCCGCCGCGCCGCGGTGCGGAGATGCTTGGTGATCAATACGCCGCGGAGCAGCGGCAAGGGCCGCCGCAGGGGCGCCCTGCCCCGCTGCCGCAGCCAGCCGAAAAGATCGTAGCGAAAGATGCCGCGTTCCTGCTCGACGCACACCTTCTGCAGATCGTACAGCAGCCTGCCCTCGACGGTCCACATGTCGCTGGCCGCCGGAACCAGCAGCGGCTCCAGGGCGGCGATCCACTGCTCCGCGTCCGCATCCGAAAGCTGCAGCACCGGCTGCAGCCGACGCACCACGCCCCGCAGCTCCCGCAGCGCGGCGACGGGCGGCGCCTGATGCTCCTCTTCGGCGGCTGCTCCCGCGGCGCGAGTGAGCAGAATCGCCGCCTTCACGCCGTTTCCCACGGCCGCGGCCCGTGCGGCGCGGCCGCCGAGATCGCGACCGCGAAAACGCCAGGCGGGCAACGCTTCGCGACGCCCCGGAGCCGAAGCGCCCGGCGTCGCGACGCCGCGACGCGATTCGTTCGCCAACGACGATTGCACGATTTCGAAGATCGACGCGTGGTGGACGTCGAGATCCGCCAGCCGCTGCAGCGCGGCCCAGTCCTGGATGGCCGGAAAATAACTGCTCAACTGGTCGGGAGCGAAGTACCGCAGCTCGAAATAGACCGCCAGGAACTCCACGTACACGTCCAGGTCGGTCGGATCGGCGAACAACAGACCGTCTTTCGCCAGCACCGCGCGAATCTCTTCGAACGCGGCGGCGCCGATTTGCACCCGCCGCTGCTCCGCCAAGGCTTCGGGACAATCGACCGCGGCAAACTTGCGGTGCAATTCCAGATGGACGTGCGCGTGAAACAACTCGCGTCGATCGCGAAGCGCTTGCCGCTCGCACGGCAGGCCGCGGAGAATCTCGTCGTCTCCGACCTTCGTCAGCAGAATGACGTCGCGCGGAAGCTCGGTCCCCGGGGGCAGCCCGAGTTCCTCCAATTCCGAGTACGCCAGCAGCCGCGCGCGCTCGATCACGTAGTTCGTGTCGTGCGGCACATGGAGGCCCAACCCCCCCAACCGACGGTCGAGGCGAATCACGCGACGCAGCACCCGCGGCTCGACCGGCAAGCCGCGCGCGAAATCGATCGTCGGCCCTTCCGGCACGCCGCTCGCCGCTCTGTCGCTACCGACCACCGACATCCCGCTGCCTCGCTCCTTGAGGAATGCCGCCGCAAGAAAGCGGCGCGCCCCCCGCCGGCTGGCTGACGCCTCGCCGCCCGAGGGATCGATTCGCGCTCCGCCACGGCGCCCCTACGCTCCCGAGACGGATCCGCCGGGACGACCCGCATGGCGCCCCTGCTCAGGCCGACCCGGCTCAGGCCGACCCTCTTCAGGCCCCTCGTGGGAAGGGACACCGGCCGGCAAGCATGCTCTCGACGCTTCTCCCAACCCGCCCGCAGCGGGACGTCGTCGTCGCACGCGCGCGTCGACCTCGCGGTTCCGGCGTCATGCGGCACTCTACTCCACGCCGCACCGCAAAGCCAGCAGGCCCCGGCCGCGCCGAGGCGCCCGGCCCCCACCCCCCTACAGAGTCGCTGCACGCCGCTCCGCCAGGACGTGCGGCGCGCGGCCGGCGGTCGTTCGCGGGATCGGCGGGCTCCCGGCGGTCGCGTCCTCGCGTGGCGGCCGTCGCTGGAGAAGAGCCGTGTCCGGGGGCGAGGCGCGGCGGAAGGGGGGGGGGAAGCACGGCGGGGGGCCTTCGGGGCGGCGACTGCGGAGGACGGGGAGCTGCCGGTGCGGAGGCGTCTGGCGGGCGGCGCCCGTTTCGTCGGCCTTACGCTGAACGGCGAGCGCCTGTCCTACCGATAACAGGGGTTGGGGGGAGACGGCGTGCCGGGGGCATTTGCCGCGACGCGCGTCACAGCTTGCCTGCTCAGGTTTCGGGCCCTTTCAGGGCGGACGGACAGGGGCCTCTCGCGATTTCCTTGCCGCCCTTCGCCTCGTCTTCGCGCCGCCGCAAGCGATGCTGGAACTTCTCGCCATCGTATGCACCATCGCAGCGGCGGGAGCGCTGATGGAAGCGTTACTGCTGGGCTGCCAATCGTGGGAACACCTGCGACGCGCCCGGCCGCGTCTCCGCGGGGCGCAGCCGCCGGCGGGGGAGCCGCGGGCGGCGCTCATCGTGCCGTGCAAAGGTCTGGACCACGAACTGGAAGACAATCTGCAGGCGTTGTTCGTGCAGGACTACGCCAACTACCGGTTGCTGCTGGTGGCCGAGTCGCCGCACGACCCGTGTTGCGAGGTGATTCGGTCGCTGATCGCCCGCCACCCGGAGCGGCGGGCGAAGCTCGTCACGGCCGGACTGGCCGAGCAGGGCTGCCAGAAGGTGCGGAATCTGCAGGCGGCGATTGCCGCCGCGGACGCGAGCGTGGAGGTCTTCGCCTTCGTCGACTCCGACGCCCGGCCGCGGCCGTCGTGGCTGTGCGACATCGTGCGGCGGATCGACGGGAAGAACGTGGGGGTGGTGACCGGCTACCGCTGGTTCGTGCCGGAGCGGTTCACCCTGGCCAACGCGATCCTGTACAGCATCAACGCCACGGCCGCCTCGCTATTGACGCCGAAGGCCTACCAGCCGGTGTGGGGCGGATCGTGGGCGATGCGGCGCGACGTGTTCGAACGGATCGGCCTGGCCGCCGCTTGGGAAGGGCGGTTGACCGACGATCTGGTGGCGACCAACGCGGTGCGGGGCGCCGGGCTGCGGGTCGAATTCGAGCCGCGGTGCATGATTCCCTCGCCGCTCGACGCGACGTGGAGCAGCATGTTCGATTTTCTCCACCGCCAGTACCTGATCGGCCGTCTGTACGCTCCGCGGTGGTGGCTGGCGACGCTCGGCGCGACGACGCTGACCGTGGCGGGGTTTTGGGGAGGGCTGGCGACGGCGATCGCCGGCGCGGTCCAAAGGACGCCGTGGGCGCTCGTGCCGGCGGCGGCCTGCGCGGGCATCTGCGCGCTGAACGCGGCACGCGCTGCGATCCGCCGCGAGCTTTCCCGGCTCTACCTGCCCGACTTCGAACATCGACTCTCCGACTACAACCGATTCGACGCCTGGGCGGCCCCGATCGCGGCCACCGTCAACTGGGCGGCCGTAGTGAGCAGCGTGTTCGCCCAACGCATGACGTGGCGAGGAATCGAATACCAACTGACGACGGATGGCAAGGCGCGAGTCGTGCGTTGCGTCGCGGGGCGGATCGAGGACCACGGCTCGTCCCGCGAGGAAGCGGGGGCCGCGGCCCTGGCGCCGGACGTCGCCCCGGCGTCGATTCCCTTCGCGGCCCGCGGCGAAGCCGCGGCGCCGGGCAGCGCCGCCAGTCCCGCCCCCCAGTCGTCACGCGCAGCGTAAGGAGAGTTGCAATCATGCGGATCGTTCTCTGGGACACGCGTCAACGCCACGTCACCAAGGATTTCGCCGGCGGCTTCGGCATGGGCGCCTACCACGGCAAAGGGGGCGTGCGCGGCAAGCTGATTCGCCGCTGGTACACGCGCGACCAGCGCCCAACGGCGCTGACGTTCGCGTACATGGCGGGCGTGTTCAAGCGCTTGGGGCATGCCGTGGAGTACGCCGAAGACGGCGTTCCCGCGGGGGCCGACGTCTACGTCTTCAACCCGTCGCTGCCCACTCTCGACCTGGAACTCGAGGCGATCCGGACGGTTCGCCGGGAACAGCCGTCGGCCCGCGTGCTGATCCTGGGGGCGGTCGCTTACGCCATGCCGGGCACGTTCGCCGATCTGGGCGTCGTCGTCGTCCGCGGCGAGCCGGAACAGCTGCTGTGGAAGCTGGACGAAGCGCTGGCCTGCGAAGCGGGCGTCGTCAACGTCGGCAGCGTCGCCGACCTCGACGCCCTCCCCTTCCCCGACTGGACGCCCTTCCCGCACCGCCGCTTCCGGGTCAATTACGATTTCACCCGGTTCCCGACGGGCCTCGTGCAGCAGAGCCGCGGCTGCGCGTACACCTGCAACTACTGCCCCTACATCCTGATCGAGAACAAGACGCGGTTCCGCTCGCCGGAACTCATCGAGCAGGAAATCGTCGAAGGGACCGCGCGGTTCGGCTTCCGTTCGTTCAAATTCCGCGATCCGCTGTTCGGACTCAATCGACGCCGCATGCTCGATCTGGCCGAACGCCTCAGCCGGCTGCCGAAAAAGATCCAGTTTTCGATCGAAACCCGCATCGATCTCGTCTGCGGCGAGAGCCTGCGGGCCCTCCGCGACGCGGGACTGACGAGCATTACCGTCGGCATCGAAACGCCGAGCGAAACGACGCTCAAGCAGTATCTCCGCAAGCCGATCGCCGACGATCGGCAGCGGCAATTCATCGAAACGTGCCGCGGCCTGGGCATCCGCATCGCGGCGGGCTTCATGATCGGCTTCCCGGAAGACACGCCCGAGTCGATCCGCAAGGTGCTCGACTACGCCAAGGGTCTCAACCCCACCTTCGCGAATTTCAACATCGTCACGCCGTATCCCTCCACGGCCTTCTTCGCCGAGTCGTCGGCCAACGTCTCCGACGTGCCGTGGCAGCATTACGACATGTACACGCCGGTGATGAACTACGACAACCTGACCCGCGAGCAAGTGCACGACCTGCATGCCAAGTGCTTCACCAGCTACTACTCGCGGTGGCCCTACCTGACGGCCAACGCCCATCTGCTGTGGCCCGCTCTGCGGAAGCTCGGCGCGGGCCGCCGCTTCCGCCGGTTCGCCGACGATCCGACGCGCGCCTTGCCCGCCACGCGCCGCGGCGCCGCCGCCGGCAGCGAGTTGACGGTCGTCAACCGCGCCGCCTGATCCTCGCCGCGCGGCACGTCGCACCGAACCGCTGCCGGAAGGCGAAGCCGTCGCGTGCTGCAGGCGCGTGCGGGAGACATCCGCCAGCGCGCGTGGCCTGCGCGGCGGCCGCGCGGGGAGAGGCCCGTCGCCAAGCCGCCGCAGAGGGCGGTCGGGCGACCGCCGCCAAAAAACGCCGCTCGAAGATCGGTTGCCGCCGCCAAGCCGAGGTCCCGAGGGGAGAGGGCCCAACCCCTCGGCGTCCGCGGCCGCGGCGCGGTCACGACAACCCGCCGCACCAGGCGGCGCGCGGCCGGGCGGGGGAAGCGTCGCCTGGGCAAATCGGCGCCCTGGTCGCCGGAAGGCCCGCGAAACGCCCCTGCCTGGCGGCGGATCGCGGACTGCGACGGAGACTTCGCCGACCGCGAGCGCGGTGCGATCCGCAGCCGGTCAAGCCGGCTGCGGATCGCCCTGATCACGCGCGACGTCCGATCGAGGAATTGACGAGCCGATCAGGCGGTCCGTCGCCGTGCGGCCAGCGCCGCCAGTCCGCACAGGGCCAGTCCGCAGGCCGAGGCCTCGGGGACCGAGGCGGCCGATACGGCCGCGGCGGTCGTGCCGAAGTTCCGCTGCCAGGCCAGCAGATCGCCCCCCTTGAGCGCGCCGCCGAAGCCGCTCTGCCAGACCGCGAAGTCGG
>Ga0169931_10004846_pt1 | contig 20746 bp, 32 predicted proteins | sample Kivu_15m_20L_FD_129675 | JGI IMG/M metagenome (GOLD analysis project Ga0169931, IMG submission 129675) | Freshwater microbial communities from Lake Kivu, Western Province, Rwanda to study Microbial Dark Matter (Phase II) - Kivu_15m_20L... | ecosystem: Environmental > Aquatic > Freshwater > Lake... | reverse complement strand
ACAAGAACGAGTTTGAGGACAAGATTCTCAACGTACCTGAGTTCAAGCCCTACATCCTGGACATGATGGATGCTGCCCTCATCATCCGTCCTGAGGACCTTGAGCATCACACCTTCTCCTCTGTCTCCGAGCCCCTAACTGAGGACGAGCAGGCAGCCTGACCCTCAACAAGGAAAGAACAATGACAGACGCTGAAAACAAGGACAAGGCATTTGCAATGCAGTCCTACAAGACTGACGACCCCAACTGGTATGCCCCAAAGAAGATTCCTGAGCCCAAACTAGCCATTAGGTTCAAGAAGATGACTCCCACGGCAACGATTCCCTCTGCCTCCCGTGCAGGAGACATTGGGTTTGACCTTTGCTGCGACGAGGATTTCTTGATGTTCCCAGGCAATACCAGAAAGGTCTCCACTGGAATCCAGTTGGCAGACATGCCAACAAAGGATCTTGCGGGCAACAGCATCTTCCTTAAGATTGAGGGGCGCTCCGGCCTTGCTCTCAAGGGAGTCTTTCCCTCGGGTGGTATCATCGACCCAAACTATCGAGGAGAGATTGGCGTGGTTCTCAATGCCATGAGTACCGGTGAGCCTGCACGACCACTTGCCTTTAAACGGGGCGATCGAATCGCCCAACTGGTTGTCTATAAGGTTGCCACAGCGGGAGAAATCCCAATGGAGGAATCCTCGGAAGTAACCGAGACCAACAGAGGAGCCTCTGGGTTTGGCTCCTCGGGAGCCTGAGTACCATGTCAGATTTTCACAAACTTCTAATCGTCCAGTTCGCCCTTGGAGCCTTACTCATTGTTCTGAGCTGCGTTGGATTCTTCTTCATCCTTCTGTATTCCTCAGGATGCAGTCCTACCTCGGCTTCCGAGTCTAGGGCTGTCTCCGTGGAGTATGCTCGACAGGCCCGGGTTCGTCGTGAGGCTCGTTGTCAGGAAATGTTCGAGGAAGGCGACATTGCCGACATGAGAGAATGGTGCAACAACCTAGGTCTCAGACTCAGGGAATCCTCTAGACAACATGCCTGCGAGCTTGTGAGTGCCTACGAGTCTCTTTGCCCAGAAGTCTCAGGCAACTAACAAACCCATCCACGGGAATACAAAAGGAAAAGGGCTGCGGATTGTCGCAGCCCTTTTCTTGTTGCCTGGCATACAAGGTTCAGTCGATGAAGGGTTCTGCGCCGTTAAGGATGTCATCACGCCTCGACACCACCCGTCCTCGTCGAAGCTCAACGTCATCCACTGATAGATTCTTGTATTGTCTCTTAAGTCGGAATCTAGGAATGCTAAAACCATCAGGTCCGGTAATCAAGTTGCTCATTGGTTCATAGTATTCCGGGGAAGGTGTACCGTTGTAGCCAGTAACCACAAGAGGGAGAAGGCCCCTGTTTGCACGGTTCTCGGCTGCAGCCTGTTTTGCCCTCCTATCGGCTGCAATTTTACCAGCAAAGGCGACGGCGTCGGCCTTGTTTTTCTTTCTAGTTGTTGCAGCCTTCTGGGCTGCAGCAAGCTTGCTTTCTGGAGAGCGCCCTGCGGCACCAGCCTTAGACTTAAGGCTTCTTAGAGCAGGCTTGAGAGCATCGAGGTCGAGCTCGCTGACGGTGTGCGCCTTGCCGGTGTCTAGGAGCCCCTGCAGTTTGTCAACGAAGGCCCTAAGCTGTTCCTCAGCATTCGCAACCTTGACTTCTTCAATCTGTTCCTTTATCATCTTTTTTAGTTGTTCGGCTGTGATCTTCATTATTTGTGCTCCTTTTCTTGTTACCTGGCATACAAGGTTCAGCCGATGAAGGGTTAGCTGACCTATATTCAGGTCCTAACTCGCACGTCAAACCAGACGCCGAATCCTAGATCGACACTCAAATCCAGAGTGTCTCCGTCTACGACTTTGTTGACGATTGCTTTGTAGAAATACATGCTTCCTCTAAGGATTAAACACTATGTCTCTGACGCCCCTAAGACTCATGCCTAGTCTGTAAGGCAAATTCAGAACACATGCCTGAATTTTACTCACGCCTTGTCGTTTTAATTCTAGCACTCTATGTTGACCATCAAGCACAACATACGAATCTAGATGAGGCAATGCTAGAACTATGATAGGGGTTTTAAGCTGCTTTGCGGTAGGCTTTCTGCCCCAGTCCTTGTGTAGCTTAATCTTAGCTATGCTTATAGGTACAATTGTTGCTTCAGCTTTAGCGCTTTCAAAAGCCTGAATCAAAGCTGGAAGACCAGCACGCGTCCACTTCCAGCGAGGCCAGTTTTTAAGAACCCAGAAAGCATCTTCCCAATCGCTATCAGGAATCGGAGATTCAGCTAGCTGTTCCCCGGCGGTCGCGACCTTGACTTCTTCAATCTGTTCCTTTATCATCTTTTTTAGTTGTTCGGCTGTGATCTTCATTATTTGTGCTCCCGAGAATTGAGTGTAAATATGAAAGTAAAGACCATTTTTTTTGCAAAAGTAACTCTTAACACTTAAGACCAATTGGAGTAAGCTCTAAAGCTATGCAAACTAACAAACCAGAGGACAGGCCAATAATCATTCTCGACGGCTTTAACTGCTTTCTCAGACATTACTTCGTTAATCAGGAGATCAACTCCCGAAGCCAACCGGTTGGCGGAGTGGTGGGCCTCCTCAAGCAGATTGACTATCTGGTTTCCACCTTCTCCCCCTCAAAGGTCTACGTTGTCTGGGAGAATGGAGGTCCAAGTCCTCGGAGAAAGAGAATCCTCCCAACCTACAAGGCCAACAGAGCCAAGGCCAAGGAAATGAAGAGGATTCAGGCCGGTAAAGACTCCATGAAGGATGCCCTGGCCCTAGATGACCAGGCCCGAATTCTCCAACTAACCATGCTTGCCCAAATTCTCAAGACGACCCCTGTGTGCCAGGTGTTCGTTCCTGAGACGGAGTGCGATGACATTATCGCCTATCTGGTGAAGAACAAGTTTGCCAGCCAGCCAGGCAAGAAGATCGTGGTATCCAATGACAAGGACTTCTATCAGCTACTTGAGAACTCTGAGGTTCTGGTCTTTGATCCTGCCACTCGTTCCTTGGTGGACGATAAGAAGGTCTTGGAGAAGTATGACATTGCCCCAAGGAATTTCTGTATGGCCAAGGCCATGGCAGGGGACGACTCCGACAATATCCCCGGCATCGAGGGTGTTGGCTTCAAGACCGTCACAAAGCGGTTTTCTGGCTTCCAGGACGCCACCAAGGACGTGGACATAGCCTCAGTGGTCTCTGAGGCCAAGCAGGTCTCTGCGGCCTCCAAAAAGCCTCTAAAGGTGTATCTTGAAGTGGCCAAGTCCGAGGACCTCCTGAGAAGAAATTGGGATCTGATGTACCTGGATTCCTCGTCCCTGAGTGCCTCCCAAGCGGCGAAAGTTGACTATATTGTTGACACGCACGAGGCCAAAATGGACAAGCTCCAGCTCATTAAAACGATCATGGAAGCCGGAATTAACAGCTCTTTCGATTTCGATCGTTTTGCGACTCAAATGCGAATTTTCTTGCGGTAGTTGCCGATCTAACTTTAAGAGTTGAATGAAGGATGGTACTGTGTAAGACCACCCACCTGGGAGTATTTATGAAAACCACTATGCGTATAAGCGACGAACTTGCGAAGTCGGGGCTCCCCTCGACTCTGAGGGTAGTGCATCCCTCAAACAATACAGAAACCGAAAATACAGCATCCCCAAAGTCCAACAATGTGCCTGCCAACCAAAACCGTCAGCAGGCACATTTCTCGTTTGACAGGGGTTTTCAAGAAAAGATCGTGCAGGCCATGATCATGGACCGTGTGTGGGCCTCGCAGTTTGCAGAGGTTCTCCAGGTCGATTTCTTCGAGTATGGCTATCTCAAGAAGATTGCCTCCTCTTACCTCGATTACTACGCCAACTACAAGGAGTTTCCTTCCCTTGAATTGCTGGCAACCGTTACGGCCACCGACCTCAAGGGGCCTGCCGATGAGGCCATCAGGTCTCAGGTAAAGGAATTTCTCATCCGAGTCTCGGAGCATCAGAACCTAGGCGATCTGGCCTATGTGAAGGAAAAGAGCCTCGACTTCTGTAAGAGGGTCGGCCTCCAAAAGGCTCTCGAGCAATCCATTGACTTCATTGAGACCGAGAAGTACGAGAAGGTCGTGGAGATTATCAAGAAGGCCATTGCGGCAGGAACAGAGCATTCCTCTGGTCTTGACCTTGTGGCCGACGTGGATGCCCGTTACTCCGAGACTTTTAGAAGGACGATTCCCACTGGCGTTCCAGAGCTTGATCAGAGAAAGATCCTGAATGGTGGCCTGGCTGCTGGTGAAATTGGTGTTATCATTGCCGCCACAGGAGCAGGAAAATCACAAATACTAGTACATTTTGGTGCCCAAGCTCTCTTGAGAGGCAAGAATGTTCTTCACTACACCTTCGAGCTCAATGAAAGAGCCATCGGTGTTAGATACGACTCCCACCTTTTGAACATTGACTCCCTGGAGTGTGCCGAGCATACAGAGCAAATCAAGAACTTTTACGCCGAGAATGCTGACACCCTGGGTCATCTGAGAATCAAGTACTACCCAACCGGTGGAGCCACTGTTAACACCCTTAGGGCTCATATCGACAAGCTGGCCACCACTGAGGGATTTGTTCCCGATCTCCTAATTGTGGACTATGCTGGCATCATGCGTTCCACGGAGCGTTATGAACTCCTCCGTCTCGAGCTAAAGAAGATTTACGAGGAGCTTAGAGGATTTGCCAATGAGTTGGATATTCCTGTTTGGACTGCCTCTCAGAGCAACAAGGAAGGAGCCGATAAGGACTATGTGGACCTTACCAACATGGCAGAGGCCTATGGCCAGGCACACGTCGCCGACTTCGTGCTCGGCCTTTCAAGAAAGGCCCTTAACAAGTCAACCGGTCTCGGCAACATTTTCATTGCCAAGAACAGAGCCGGTGTGGATGGCGTTCAGTACCAGATCATCCTGGACACCGCACGTTCCAAAATGAGAATCCTCACCGAGAGTGAGGCCAACCTAATGAGACAAGACGCTGAGTTGCTCGAAGACGGAAATCTCAAGAATTTCTTCCGCCAAAAGATTCGGGAACACCAGCGGAACCAGTAAAACACAAGGAAACGGTCGGGTAGATAGCTGGCCCGACGTTTTCATTTAAGCGACACGCATGGAGATAATGATATGACACCGTACAAAAAAGCTCTGGAAAAGAGCCTGGAATACTTTGGTGGCGATGACTTGGCGGCCTCAGTTTTCCTAAGCAAGTATGCACTTACGTCCCCTCAGGGCGATCTGTTGGAACAGACGCCCACGGACATGCACAAACGCCTGGCAAAGGAATTTGCAAGGATTGAGACGAAGTATCCGAACCCAATGTCGGAAGAAGAGATTTTCGGGCTCCTAAAGGACTTCAAGTACATCATCCCTCAGGGTTCCCCGATGAGCGGCATTGGAAACCCCTATCAGACCATGAGTCTCAGCAATTGTTTCGTTATTGAGAGTCCATGGGACAGTTACTCGGGTATTCTCAAGGCCGACCAGGAAGAGGCTCAGATCATGAAGAGAAGGGGTGGTGTGGGCTTTGACATTTCCACCATTCGTCCTCGTGGCATTCCAACGAACAATGCGGCAAAGACCACGGATGGCATTGCTGTGTTCATGGAGCGGTTCTCCAACACTTGCAGAGAGGTTGCTCAAGGCGGAAGAAGAGGAGCCCTCATGCTCACAATCTCCGTTCACCACCCAGAGATTTCCACTTTCATCAACATTAAGAGGGACCTCAAGAAGGTGACCGGAGCCAACATCTCCATCCGTCTTTCGGATGAATTCATGCAGGCTGTAAAGGACGGTACAGAGGTAGAGCTTCGCTGGCCTGTGGACTCCAGGGAGCCTTCCATTAGGAGTCGTGTGGACGCCAAGAAGCTTTGGACCGAGATCATTGAGTCTGCCCATGCCTCGGCAGAGCCCGGTCTTTTGTTCTGGGATACCGTAATGAGGAGAACTCCCTCCCATTGCTATCCAGATTTCCAGTCTACCTCTACCAACCCATGTTTTTCAGGCGAAACACTGATTGCCACCGCCGATGGAAGAGGGGCTGTTAGCATAAAGCAGTTGGCTGAAGAAGAAAAAGATGTTCCAGTTTACTCAGTATCTCCAAGCTCTGGTGGCGTTTCAGTAAAAATGGGTAGAAATCCTAGACTAACTGGAACTGGCAAAAAACTCGTTAGAGTAACTTTGGATGATTCCTCATATTTTGACGTAACACCAGATCATAAGTGCTTGCTTAGAGATGGGACTTCAATTTTCGCGAAAGACCTTAAGACAGGAATGAGTCTTCCAAGGTTTACCAAGGAAATCTTCAAGCCAGCTAAACACAGCCAAGACTATAGTCGCATCAATGTAAACACGCGAGCTGAACGAAAGTATGTTTCCGAGCATCGTTTGATTGCTGAATTCAGCAATCCAGAAAAGTGGTCTTCTTTGTTTCAAAAAGAAAAGAAGAACGGTTGGATAAATGGCGGGTTGGTCGTTCATCACAAGGACTACAATGGACTCAACAATTCTCCTGATAATCTTGACATAATGTCGTTTGCGGAACACCAAAAGTTTCATGCCGCCCATGACAACGTGGGCGAAAACAACGGTAGATTTTCTGGTGTTTCAAATTCTACAGTGAAAGAACATGGGCTAGCTCTCACCAAGCAACTCGGAAGAAGATTTTCTGATAAAGAGTGGCAGAAGTATGCCGCAGCCCATCAAATTCCTGTAGGATTTTCCTCATGGAGGCAGCGTGATTTTTTTGCTTCGCCAATTGAGTTGGCCAAGGCCTGCGCTGTTGAAATGGGGTTCCAATATCCTGATGCCGACCCACGTTTGCTAAAAACGTTGCAGTCGATGCTATCTCAAGGATATTCAGCAGAAATAGTAGGCACTGAAGTCCAGGTTAGAAAGACATGTGAGACTTGCGGGGCACATTTTGCTGTAAAACACAGCAGAAGAGAGATTTCTTTCTGTTCTCATGCTTGCTCGCTAGTCTATGTAAATTCCAATCGGGAAATTGCAAAGAAAAGAACGATTGCAAGAAACAAACGTGCAACTTGCGACTCTGTCATAAACCAAGATAAACAGGCTGAAATATATTCAGAGCTTAAGTTCCGAAAAAACGGGATAGAGCCCAGGCAAAAAGAATGGGAAGCCTCTTGCAAAGAAAAGGGTGTACCATTCCGTGTCGGAAAGATGCTAAAGAATGGCTTCAAGACCTGGAAGGAGGTTAAAGAAGCGGGCAACAGTTACAACCACAAAGTTGTTTCGGTCCATGAGTTGCCCGGATCACACGATGTCTACAATATAACTGTTGATGATAACCACACACTGGCAATTATAACGTCCGATTCGCTGCTTAACGGAGTCTTTGTTGCTCAATGTGGGGAATTGGTCCTCAACCCCTATGACAGTTGCAGACTGCTCTTGGTGAATGTCCTTTCCTTCATCAAGGATCCCTTTACCGACAAGGCCAGCTTCGACTTCGCCAAATATTCGGAGGTTGTTCAAAAGGCCCAGAGGCTCATGGATGACATGATTGACTTGGAGCTTGAGAGTGTTGACAAGATCCTTGCCAAGATTCGTCAGGACCCAGAGCCAGAGGACGTTAAGAAGATTGAGCTTGACCTCTGGACAAAGATCCGCAATGCCTGCGAGAGAGGTAGAAGAACTGGTACTGGCGTGACAGCCATCGGTGATGCCCTCGCGGCTCTCAATGTGGTCTATGGTTCCTCCGAGAGCATCGAGTGGATTGAGACCATGTACAGAGAGCTGGCTCTCAACTGCTATCGCTCCACCGTGACCCTGGCAAAGGAGAGAGGCGCTTTCCCGGCCTTCAACTATGAGCTTGAAAAGAACCACGAGTTCCTAAACCAAATCATGGACCTGGATCCAGAGCTTCGCAAGAATTGGGAAGCCTTCGGCAGAAGAAACATCGCTCTCACAACCACGGCCCCAGCCGGTTCTGTGTCTATCCTGACACAAACAACCAGTGGCATTGAACCAGCCTTCCTCCTTCACTACAAGAGAAGAAAGAAGGTCAATCCTGAGGACAAGACCTCCAAGGTTCATTTCACTGACCAGCTAGGCGACAAGTGGACCGAGTTTGACGTTTACCACAAAGGATTCAAACAGTGGATGGACGTTACCGGAAAGACAAATGTCGAGGAGAGCCCCTATCACAAGGCAACCTCCAATGACATTGTTTGGGTGAACAAGGTCCGGGGACAGGCAGCCGCCCAGCGGTGGATTTGTCACTCCATCAGCAACACCACAAACGTTCCTAAGGAAACCACTGTGGACACCATCAAGGACATTTACATGACCGGTTGGGAGTCTGGAACGAAGGGTGTAACCGTCTATCGTGATGGTTGCAGAGACGGTGTTTTGGTTAGCACCACTTCCAAGAAGGAAGAGAAGAAGGTTTCCTTCGAGCGCCATGATGCACCTAAGCGTCCAAAGGAATTGACCTGTGACGTTCATGGTGTTACTGTTGGTGGTGAGAAGTGGACCGTGTTCGTGGGCAAGATGGAAGGCAAGCCCTATGAGGTCATGGGTGGACTGAGCAAGTTCATCAACATTCCTAAGAGAGTAAAAGAGGGCAAAATTGCGAAGCACAACGGACCACAAAATCCTGTGGCTCGCTATGACTTCCACTATGACTTCGAAAAAGGACCTGAGGATGAGGCTACCATCAAGGATATCACGAACGTTTTTGATAATGCAACTCATGCCGCATTTACTCGCACTATCTCCCTTGCTCTTCGTCACGGCACCCCTGTTCAGTACGTTGTGGAGCAGATCCAGAAGGGCTCGGAAAAGGAAGATGACCTCTTCTCCTTCTCTCGTGCAATCGGAAGGGTGCTTAAGCACTATATCGAGGACGGCACAAAGGTAACAAGCGACAAGAAGTGTCCTGAGTGCGGTTCTCACGACCTAATCTACCAAGAGGGTTGCGCTACCTGTAAATCGTGCGGTTATTCCAAGTGTAAGTGAATTCCCTAGGAAAATGGGCCACAAATATGCCTGTAAAACTGGGTGTGTTTGTGGTATCCTTAAGGGATGACCAAGAATTCTAAGGTTGAGGAAGCGGATCGTTCTGGAAACTTCATGGTAACCTCTCGTTGGAGAGGTGCCATGCACGTTTCTCCTATGAGGATTTTCTCCTCGCTTCAAAAGGCTCGTGATTATGTGAAGGCCTCGAAAGGGAGCGACTTGTCGGGCGGCGAGGTAGCGGCCTATGAGCTATTCCCTGATCGGGAGCCCCTCAAGATCAATTTGTGAGGTGAATCAATGTCGCTTAAGATTCTCAAATGGCCTGACGCAAGCCTGGAATTTCCCTCTGGTCCGGTGGAGGAATTCAACGAGTCCCTAGAGGTCTTGGTTCAAAACATGTTTGAAATCATGCGTAAGAACTACGGTACAGGCTTGGCGGCCATACAGATTGGCAATCCTGCCAGGATATTCGTTATGTCCGTCTACCGTGGAGAGCGCCGCAGTGATGAGCAAGTTGCATTCATCAATCCCGTCGTGGAAGAGGTTTCGACCCATATGGCTCTCGCTCAGGAGGGCTGCTTGTCCATGCCAAATGTTTTCCAGTCCATCCCTCGCCCGAATTGGGTAAAGGGCCATGCCTATCGAGTGGACGGGACACGCTTTGAATTCGAATACGCGGATCATGAGGCTAGGTGCATTCTCCATGAAATGGATCACCTTGACGGCATTCTGATGACCAAGCACATGAATCGTCTGCAGAGACGGACCACTGAGAAGATGCTTAGGGCCAGCAGAGGAAAGTAACCCATGAGTGAATCACTGCTGGATGACGAGGGTTTTTTGTTTGTGGGCAGAACCTACAGTGCCAATGGGCCTATAACGGTCATACCCACAAATGAACTCGGGCCAGAGTGGCTTGATCCTGACTGCGAGACGCTCAACTTGGTCAATTTCTCATTTCCTTTTGAGACGGTCGTGGATGGGCCATTGACGTTCACAACTGTTGGAAAGAAGCTAGTAACCCTCACCTACATTACGCCTCGCGACCGGGCCACTCGACGCCCATCGCGGCTTCGCAAATTCGCAGTCATTCTGCTCAACGGCAAGACGTACATATTCAGTATTGATGCTCACGAGCTAGCTAACGCGTTAGATCGCAGCCCTCTGGTGGCACCGACCTCTATTATGATTATGGATATCTGACATGGAAACTAAACCAGTCAACGGACCGGATTGGCTGCTCCTTGGTAGAACCTACACATGTCAGGAAGAGATCATTCTTCGTCCCATGACAGGCTTTGGGCGAGAATGGTTTACACAAGAAAGTCTGCACCTCGCCAATTGGCGTCTACCTCGTGGCCGGTGGGTGCCGTCAGGCAGCGTATTCACGGTGGTAGGAGAAAAGGTAGCTGGTTTCTGTTTCTCTATTGAAGGCATAGAGCCTTGCAAGGTAGCCTATTATTCCGAGTACACAATCCTTCTTCTCAATGGAAAGACGTACTTGCTTGAGAAGTCACCGGTGCCAGTCTATCGCAACTCTCTCCTAGAGTACGCAACTATCGTGGATATTTAGTGGGATGAAAAGCCCACATAGAAAACTGGAAGAGTCCAAAGTGGCCCTCAGAAACTTCATCTCAGAAGTGATTAGGTTGCAACTCTCAGAGGCACCTGTCCGTAAACATATGGACATTCCTCTGCCTGAGGACTTGCTTGCTATTTCTGCAATGTTCAAGGCAGCCGGAAAGGACTTCTATCTTGTGGGTGGGTCTGTCAGGGATGCCCTCATGGGCAAGGAGCCCAAGGACCTCGACGTGGCCACGAATGCTGTGCCGGATGAGGTCATTGCCATCCTCCGTCAGAATCCCGACTTCACGATTCTGGAGATCGGTAAGTCCTTCGGGGTAATCAAGGTGGTTACGCCCGAAAAGAATGAGTACGAGATCGCCACGCTCCGTAAGGACATTGGTGGAGGTCGTCGTCCTCAGGGCGTTGAGTTTACGAACATTGAGCAGGACGCCCAGAGGCGAGACCTTACGATCAACGCACTTTTCTACGATATCGAAAGAAAGGAAATCATTGACTATGTTTCAGGCATTGAGGACATTGCACGAGGCACTGTACGGACGGTTGGAGACCCTGTCGCTCGTTTTGATGAGGACAGACTACGCATTCTCCGTGCCCTGCGTTTTGCTGGTAGGTTTGGCACTAACCTGGACGGAGCCACGGCAGAGGCGATTAGAGCGAACAATTCGCTCGCAGGCGTTTCACCGGAACGTATCCGAGACGAATTCCTCAAAGGAGTAAAGAGCTCCAAGTCCCTTAGACACTTCTATGGGATGGTCTCCGACCATGGTCTCTGGGAACAGGTTTTCCCCGGACTCAGGGTCAACTCTGAGGACGTACACGAGACGAAGAACGTCCCGGTGCAGTTGGCCCTGCTTCTTAGGGACAACGACCCAAGGCATCTAATGAAGGCTCTAAACGGCCTCAAGTATTCTGCCGAGGAAGTGGCCCAGGTTTCTTTCCTGGTGCTTTTCCAGGGTCTGTCGGTCCAAACGGCCTATAGGCTTAAGAAGCTCTTTGCCAATGCAAAGCTCAAGGACTCGGACTTGATCGAGTATGCCCGTGCCCTGGGTTCACCTGAAAAGAAGCTTGTCATGGCTTTCCTGGAGTTTAGGCCTTCTATTGGTGGCGAGGAATTGCAGGGTCAGGGGTTCTCTGGTAAGGAACTCGGCCAAGAAATGGAGCGTCGAGAGACGGAGTTGTTCGCTTCTCTTTTGTAGCAACACTTATCGAACCCTAGGTACCATACTTACTCACATGAGGGTTTGCACATATGTCCAACAGGTCGGGTTTTCGTCTTGGTCTAGTTAGTGGTATCATTTCTGTTCTGCTTATCTTGGGTTCCCTAGGCTCTTCCTGCCTAGGCGGCTCGCCGGGAACCAGAACCCCTACAAACCTGGCAAACGACCCTGACGAAATCGAAAACCGCCTTCGTGCAACCATAGCAATCGTAGACCCCGAAACAGAAAGAATTTTCTGCTCGGGGTTTTTCGTTTCGGGCAGGCAGATCATTTCGGCAGGGCATTGCTTTGAGTCATCCGTTCCTTTCGTTTTGCCAGACGGACAGGTCATGCAGATTCCAGATGGATCGGATCCAACAGGCCAGGTGGTGAGCTTCATTACCTATGATGACCTGGATATGATCACCAATCGTTTCCTTCATGCTCCTCAGCAGGCAACCATTGTCTACTTTGACAGAAACTCTGACACAGTTATCCTGGAACTCAATTCCCCAGCTCAGGATTCTCGCTATTCCTTTGAGCTATCCGAGGCCCGCCCTAGAGTTGGCTCTCAGGCCTATGGTATTGGACACCCTCTTCGTCTTGCTTGGTCCTTTGAGACAGGTATCGTTTCCAGGGTTATCAGAAATCCAGAAAATGGCAGCATCATTCTCTTGCAGGCCTCGGTACCAGTGGCAGGAGGAAACTCAGGTGGTCCACTGATTGACTCAGCGGGCAGCGTTATCGGAATGGCATTGGCCTATGTTAATAGGTTGCCTCATTTGTCCATATTTATCTCCGCAGATCAGATCCGGTTTCACATGAGAAGGCTTCTGGTGCAGAGATTGATTACGGCCTATGAAGAAACGCAACAAAGAGATCGTCAACGGACCCCAGCAATCAGCCCACCTTCGTCGCCTGATTGAGAGTCTGGTTGTAAGCGAGTTGGAGGAACAGGCAGTTCTGAGTGGTGGTGCTGTTCCTGGCACTAGTGCCGCAGGTGGATTCTTTGACGACAAGAAGTTAAAGGAAGACTCTCAAGTCAGCACGATTCCTAGGGTGAAGATTTCCTGCCCAAAGGGCGCTAATCAGGAGAGTCTCGAGGTGATCAAGAATTTCCTCCGATTCTGCCACAAGAAGCTCAACATTCAGGATTTTCCTCACATGCGTCTCCATGCCGTGAAACAGCCCAACATGACAACCGGGGCCTATCACATGGAGGACAATGCCATCGATGTGTTGGTGGGCGATCGTCTCCTTGCAGACGTGCTCCGTACAATTGCCCATGAGTTGACGCACCGTAAGCAGCATGAAACCGGAGTGCTGGACACAGAGCTTGCAAAGCAAGACCCAATGGATGAAATGGGCGACCTCAACACCGTTTACGAAAATGAGGCCTATGAGAAATCGGGCAATTTCGTAAAGGAATTCGCTAGAATCCAGGGCAAGGATCCCGCTACCAAAGAGAAAATCTACTCTCTTTATGAGAGCGTGGCCTACCCAATAAGAAAAACCAGAACCCCTTAACAACCTAACCAATGTGGCGTATCCTGTGGTATGTTTCAGGCCATACGTCATTTTCTATCTGGAGTCTTTCGGAAATCTGAGAAGGAAATAACGGCAAAGGATCTTTGCCTTGGGGATTACATTGAACTCCAAATCAATGATCCCCGCACAATGGGCCTGGTTGATCCTGCTGGCATTCTAACTAAGCGATATGATCCAGAGGATCTTGAAACCTTGTGTCTGACCGGTATAGTTTCCCACACCTTCGTCGTTCAAGGGCTCTTTGCTTTTGAAATGACCGTCACCAAGGTAAAGCCCGCACTTCGTACCAGGATCTACACGATCATGGAACACGACATCAAGAAGATAAGGATACTCAAGCGTGGAAAAGAATAAGACCATCCTCCAAGTTCATGGACAGCCAGTTGCTCACTTCACAGCCAAGCTCGTTGGCACAAGGGAAGGGCTTGAGAAGCTCCACAAAATGCTCTCTCAGGTCGTTGGTGACGTGAAATCCACCAAGATTGTTCGAGAGGAGTTTGTGGCTTCCGATCAAAAGCCCTTTGCTCTCGAGATCCAGATGCTGCCGGAAAGCGGCACGGATGACCTGGTCCTTCCATACCACAGCAAGCCATGGGATAAGGAGAGCGTATGAACACTTCCATTGCCCAGGAGCATACCAATAAGGTAGAGTTACTTGGTCACTATGGCGGCGACATTACCCATGCTCAGTCAGCCTGGACTTCTACCGTCCGTGAGATTGACGACGCAAAGATGGCTCGGTTGCCTGCCCTTCTGAGCATGCTGGCCTCTAATGGGCATGAAACCCCATTCGAGAAAAGCTCTCTCCATTTCCTTGTGGACACGGACATTGCCACCCACATTCACCTCATCAAACACCGCATTGGTGTGTCAGTGAATGGACAGTCGGCTAGGTATCGAGAGTTGAACGAAGACAAGTTCTATGTCCCACAGGATTGGTCCGAGGACGAACAGAACCGTTTTTGCGTCTTCGCTGAGGATGCCATGAGGCAGTACCATGAGTGCCTGGACCGTCTGGTGGCTGGCGGCATGGACAGAAAGCGGGCCAAGGAAAGTGCTCGGTTCTATCTCCCTTACGGAAACCAACTCACGGCTGACGTGATGTTCAACTTTCGGAGCTTCGTTCACTTTCTCCGTCTCCGCTACTCTCACCATGCTCAGGTTGAGGTAAGAGACTTAGCCAGAACCATGCTAGAGCAAGTCATCGCCCTTGAGGGAAACCCCTTTGAGCATACCCTCAAGGCCTTCAAGCTCGTGGACGAACAGGGACACATGGTACCCCCCTTTAAGTGACCTAAACAAAAAGGAACAAGACACATGAAGAAATTCGAAGAATTGGCAAGAAAAATCGGGTCCCTTGTGGACGAGAAGAACACTGCCTATGGCAATTCTTTTGAGCAGGCTGGGGATTTCCTGAGACTGCTCTATCCAAACGGGATTCCTCCTGAGAGCTATAGTGACATGCTCTGCGTGGTCCGCATCTTTGACAAACTCAAGAGAATTGCAACCAACAAGGGAGCCTTCTCCGAGAGCCCCTATCAGGACATTGTAGGCTACGGACTGCTTGGGGTTGATAAGGACCTAAGGGCCGCAAAGGAAAACTCCCAGAGCCCCTCAGAGGACTACGAGGAGGTATCCCAGGCCGAGGTGAGTCCTGTGCCCGCTCCTGAGCCTGAAATGGTTGACATGAAGTGTCAGTTGTGTGGAGGGTTCGTTGGGCAGGTGGCCTCAGGTTCCTCCGAGTCCAAACTCCCGTATGTGCATGAGTCCTGCTGGAAGGGTCGCATTGCCGCCATGGAAAAGACGACTCCTGCCGATCCGCTACTACCAAAGATCACGTCCCCGTAAGATGAAGCCCAAGACCCTTACCACCATGCTGCCCTTCTTTCTGGCCGTTATCGAGTCTCGAAGGAAAGAGCTTGAGGAGCATGGGTTTGAGATAGTTGTTGCAGACATCAATTTGGAAAGGTCTGAATGTACCTATCGAATTAAGGACGGTCGCCGTGTCCTGTCTTTGCGTTTTGTCAAGAATCGTTTGGATACCCTGGTAATTTTCGTCTGCATTGAGGAAAAGTGCTATCAAACGGTTGGACATGCCACGGATTTTGACTTCGACCGGTACTTTAGTTTCCTGGTCGAGAAAGCCAAGAAAGAAGCAGAGCAAAATGGAGCAGAGTAAACGCATCTCCAAGCAAGTTCTCGTGGTCCGAAAGGACCTTAACATGCGTAAGGGAAAGGTTGCTAGTCAGTGTGCCCACGCTAGCATGAAGGTAATCCTGGACATGATGCCTCCTACCCGCAAGGGCCTGGAAGGGGAGAATGCAATTCTCCGGCACCGCATGCTGGACTATTGGACCGATACTGCCCTGGCCGATTGGCTTGACGGCATCTTCACCAAGATCACGGTGTCGGTTGACTCGGAGCTGGCTCTCCTAGACCTTTACGAAAAGGCTCTTGCTGCCAAAATTCCGTGTGCCCTCATTCAGGACGCAGGTAAGACTGAGTTTGGTGGAGTGCCTACCCACACCGCCATTGCAATTGGTCCGGCCTGGAGCGACGAAATCGATCCCCTAACCGGACACCTTCCACTTCTCTGAGTCCCTGCTTATGCTTATCAGGTACACAAATTGCCTGCTTCCAATGGTCCAGGCCACCCTTGAGGCCAGGCGGCAGGAGTTTGAGGAACATGGTATAGGTATCGTTCCCTATGCTGGCGATGAGGAACATGTGTACTACTGCGAGCTTATGGGCGATCGAAAGAGAATCAGCATGCAGTTTGACAACCTACGTTTGTCTTCCTGGGCCTTGGTTAAGTCACTGGAGAACGTTTTGCTGTATGGAACCGAAGAAACTTTTGACCTTGATCACCTCATAGACATTCTCCTGGACAAGAAACAGCCATGATTTATCAACACCGAGCATCCGAGTGGATCGGAACCTACATTGGAAACTTTGGCATTCTGTCGTTCTTTCGATGTGAGGACGGCACCCTTCGTTTTTGTGTGTTCAGCGAGGTCTCGCCCGTGGGGACTTACAGAACCACAATGTCATTCCCAATCACTCCAAGTTATGTGTACGCTCCCTACATTCCCTTGATTCAGACAAAGGTTGGCACCCCATGAACCAACTTTGGGCAATTCAAACCAAGCTATCCCAGGAGGATAGTTGTAGACACCTTGTTGAGGCCTTCCAGTACCTAGGCCTCAATTGGGCTGCCTTTCCATTTCCCCCAATGATTGGACATGTTCCAGATTTTCAGTGGAATGGGCCTATCACCTACTACGGGTCCACTGGCCTTGTGAAGCGAGTGAGCGAAACTCCAAACAACGGGGCGCTCCTGTGGTTTGACCCGGTTACTCACCAGCCCACTTGGTATGGTCCTCGCTATGGGGAGGCCTATCTCAACCATGGGGCTCGATGTGTGAGGCTCTGCGATTTTCTTGAGGAGACCCACGACCCCCATGGGCGTTTCTTTGTTCGTCCAAACAGCGGGCTCAAGGTATTTGCTGGTAAGGTCTATGACCACATCGACCTAAAGAGATTTGTGGACCTGAGCACCAACAACACCCTCTTGTCCATGGACACCGAAATCATGGTTAATCAAGTCCATGAGATAGAGCGCGAGTTTCGTACCTGGATCGTGAACGGTGAGTGCGTGGCTGCGGTTCAGTACAAGGTCGGTTGCAAAATGTGGTCTGACTCTGAGGTACCTCAGGAGGTTCGTGACTTCGCCAGCACACAGGCCAAGGTTTGTTCCCCGAGTCCTGTGTTCGTTCTGGATGTGGCTCAAACGCCTGAGGGTCTGAAACTGATCGAGATCAACTGTTTTCACTCCGCAGGCTTCTATCGAACCGAGCACATTCTGGACGTTGTGGCCGAGGTCTCCAACTATGTGAGGAAAACCCTTTAGAAAAAACACTTTACCCTTAGACTAAAATGTGTTACCATTTTGGTAATACCGTTCACACGTTGAGGTAAGCATGACGACCGACGCAATTTCGCAGCACTGTTCTGGAATGAGCCCTTCTTGGCTCCCTAAGGGAATCATCTTTCTGTGCAAGGCCGGAAGTCAGGCCTACGGCACAAACACACCCACAAGCGACCTTGACCTTCGGGGAATTGCAATTCCCCCTAGGGATATTCTGCTTGGATTCCACCGAACCTTCGAGCAGGCCCAAAAGACCGGGGACGTGGACGTGGTAATCTACGATTTCCGCAAGTTTCTTGGCCTGGCAGCCAACTGCAACCCAAACATCATCGAAATCCTTTTCACGGATCCCTCGGACTGGCTTGTCACGAGCCCCGAGTATGAGCTCCTTCGGGAGCATGCCAACCTTTTCCTTAGCCGGAAGGCAAGGCATACCTTCTATGGGTATGCCCTGAGTCAGCTTAAGAGGATTCGTACTCATCGAGCCTGGCTGCTCAACCCTCCCAACCACAAGCCCACCCGTGAGGAGTTTGGGCTCTCCATTTCTCACCGGGCCGTGTCCAAGGGAGACATGGGGGCCTATGACAAGCTCCTGGAGGAAGGCCACCAGTTTGACGAGAACGTAATGCTTACCCTTCAAAAGGAAAAGGCATATGCCAATGCCCTTACGGAGTGGCAGCAGTACGAAAACTGGAGGGCCACGAGAAACGAGGCCCGAGCAGACCTTGAGGCCAAGTTTGGATATGACGTTAAGCACGGAATGCACCTTGTCCGTCTGATCCGCATGGCCGAGGAAATTCTGACGAAGGGTCAGGTTTTGGTTAAGCGTCCAGACGCTCAGGAGCTTCTGGAAATCCGCAAGGGAGCTTGGAGCTACGACAAGATGATCGCCTGGGCTGAGAATATGGAGAAGATCCTGGACACCCAGGCCAAGTTGTCGGACCTCCCAGAGCAGCCAGACATGGAAAAGCTCAATTTCCTCTGCATGAGGATTTTGGACATGCGCCTTAGGGGTCTCTGAGAGACACGAAGGGAGCTAGTTATGTTCATGTCGTACCTCAAAGAGGCGCTTCACAAGCTCGGCCTTTACATTGCCAGTACGGGCTCTGATCCCATTCCGGGTCTGGTCTTGCTGCTCTACATGCTGATGATCTACTTTTTCCTTGCCTTTCTATCGGGGTGCTCGGAATTCACATTCCAGCTTGGAGGCCCCACGACCCCGGTGCATCTGCATCGAGCCATCCCGGCTGATACACAAACTTGCAGAACCGATTTCCATCCGTGGAACGAACCATGTAACAATCCCTAACTAAGGATAACACCTCACGCACATAAGGGAAGGAGAAACATATGTCATCGAATCAAGGAATCGAAGTTGGCCCAAAGAAGCTTTACGTCCTTGAGGCGAAACACAATAATGGCATACAGCTTCTCAAGCTCCGTTATGAAAATGAGCGTGTTACCTTTTCGGTTGCCATGCCTTCCGTTCTCCCGTGGTATCGACGTTGGTGGATTGGCCTGTGTTATGCCCTAGGTCTTCGTGGTCCGCTGGATACTCTCAGGGACACCTGGATGACCTTCCACATGAGGGATGAGGACATTGGAAAGCTGATGACTCTATCCACCGTGGCCTATTTGAAGCAGATTCAAAGGGGCAAGGCTCAAAACAAAAAACTTCCGGTTGAACAAACCCATGGGCTATCTCTATAGTGGCATTATGACCACTGAGAAACCAGACACCACTGCGGCCAAGAGCCCAAAGAAGTTTTACAAGGTAAGCGACGAGTTGATCGGCATGATCCGTGAGCTTGTCCAACTGGCGCTCCTTACGGGTACGAACATCGTTGACCATATGAGAGCCCTGGTTGTTGAGGAGTCCGACACGGACGGCCGTTTCATTACGGTTAGCCCTGAGTACGTTGAGTCCTACAACAGCATGGTCGAAAAGCTCAATGAGGAAGCCGAGGCTCGCATCGCAGAAATGCAGAAGCGCATGGCCGAGGAAGCTGATGAGGACGATCAGGGAAAGCTCCTGGCCCTCGTAAAATCTGATACCAACTGACAATGTCCAACCGATCCGCAAATCCCAACCGCACGAAAAAAGTCCAGGAAACTGGGCTTTTTTTATTCCTTTAAACCTGCTCCCTTTCGTGCTACTATAATTATATGTCGAAGATGATGAGCAAGTTTGGTGGGCAGGTGATCGGTGACTTCCGAGTCTATCCGCACCTTTTCGAGACGATGGTTTCGCACGACGGGCTCAAGTTTGTCGTGCATATCTGGGCCGACAATCGTGCCCATGCCATCGCACGCTTGGCCGTCGCCGCGGCGGCGTCCTTCTACTACGAGATCCTTTCCTGCGAGGAAGTTGACGAGCGGGATTGGGATGGTATCGTAGGCGCTTGCCGTACCCCGGTTGCCTGAAACCCTCTCACCCTGAGAAAGAAAAGACCATGAGCGACTCTACTTCCGATATCCTGGTTCCTGGACAGATTGTGATGATCACGGGTGACAACGGGTGCATGGATCACGTCGGCCGGTTCGCCATGATCGATGGTAGCTACCTGGATCGCCTGGGCCACCTGTGGTATCGAGTTTCTGTGAAGCTCCCTGGGGGTTCCATGATCGGTACCGACATGCGCCGACAAGACCTTATGACGGGCATCGAGTATGCCTGTTTCCGGGCCGAGGATGAGGAAGACAATCGCTTTGCCTGAAAAAACCCCACGGCAACAAAACGGAGAATGTGAAAATGACTATGACTGAGAAGACCAACAAGCCCACGACCCTTGACCTGGAGGCCGCCTCTGGTCTCAAGATCATGAACGACTCTGGCTGGGTCCACAATTCGTCGTCCTCGATCCCCCGTCGAGGGATCAACGACTATGATCGTTGGGTCGTTGTGGAATCGTCCACGGATCTCTATTCCACGGATCCCGCTGTGCAGGCAATGACGCACCATCTTCGCACGGTGAATTGTCCGGGGTGGACGCCGATGATCGTCCGTGCTCGGGCATGCTTCATGGGTCTTGTGGAGATCCGTTTCTCCACCACGATGGATTCCTCGGACTGATAACTTCCTTCCATCCCTCAAACCAAAGGAAAACGAAAATGGATTTCTCCAAGCTCCTCAATCAGGGTGACACGGTGGTTCTCAATGCTGGCGAGAAGTGCCACAAGGCCACGGTGGCTCTGACCTCGGTCGTGGACTACGAGCGCCGGTACTTCCTCCGATTCGAGGATGGTTCTAGTCGGTGGGTCAACCAGGCCCTCGTCCGGTCCCTTCTCACGGTCAACTGAGAGAGACGGCAATGCACAATAGCCCCAACGACCCCCAGAACGGTGCGCTTGACTTGCTAGCGATAATCTTTGTATTCGCCTGGGGCATCACGGCCCTGATTCTCCGAACCTTTCTCGTGGGAGCCTGAACATGAAGCTGGAATGCACGCATT
>Ga0169931_10004845_pt1 | contig 20749 bp, 15 predicted proteins | sample Kivu_15m_20L_FD_129675 | JGI IMG/M metagenome (GOLD analysis project Ga0169931, IMG submission 129675) | Freshwater microbial communities from Lake Kivu, Western Province, Rwanda to study Microbial Dark Matter (Phase II) - Kivu_15m_20L... | ecosystem: Environmental > Aquatic > Freshwater > Lake... | reverse complement strand
TTAGAGCAGTGGCAAGCGCGCAGTGGAGTGGTACGACGGCAGTTGCAGACTGCGGTGGGGCTCTGGCCGATGCCTGAGCGAACACCTCTGAATGCGGTCATCCATGGGAAGATTGATGGTGGCGATTACACGGTCGAGAAGGTTTACTTTGAAAGCCTCCCTGGATTCTTCGTATCGGGCAATCTTTATCGGCCGAAGAATGTGACTGGAAAAGTTCCTGGGGTGCTCTGCCCGCACGGGCACTGGAGCGAAGGTCGGTTTTACGACTGTGGTCTGGAGGAAGTACAGCGACTGATTCAGGCGGGTGCGGAATCCTCGGTCGAGGAAGGCCGGAGCCCGCTGCAGGCACGATGTGTCCATTTGGCGCGGATGGGTGCGGTCGTGTTTCATTATGACATGATTGGATATGCAGACAGTCAGCAGATCAGTGCGGCTGTGGCACACGGATTTGCGAAGCAGCGTCCGGAGATGAATACCGCCGAGAACTGGGGTTTGTTCAGCCCGCAAGCCGAATCGCACTTGCAATCGGTAATGGGGCTGCAGACTTACAGTTCGATTCGCGCGCTCGATTTTCTGCAGTCGCTCGAGGATGTCGATGCAGCGCGGTTGGGCGTTACCGGGGCCAGTGGTGGTGGGACCCAGACCTTTATTTTGGCAGCGCTCGATGATCGTTTGGCGACGGCATTTCCAGCGGTCATGGTTTCGACTGCGATGCAGGGAGGGTGCACGTGTGAGAACTGCTGTTTGCTTCGAGTCGGTACTGGAAACATTGAAATCGCGGCGCTCTTCGCACCCAAGCCGCAGGGAATGACTGCGGCCGATGACTGGACCAGGGAAATGGAGACAAAAGGTTTTCCAGAGCTCAAGCAACTCTATGCGCTTTACAACGCGGCGGATCAGGTGCAGCTGACCAATCGGGTGGAATTTGGGCATAACTACAACCAGGTCAGTCGCGTGGCGATGTACGAGCTTTTCCAGGGGGTGCTGGGGCTTGCCGCTGATTTCGAGGAACGGCCGTACAAGCGACTGTCCAAGGACGAGATGACCGTTTGGAATACGAATCATCCGCGGCCTGAGGGTGGGGACAAGGTTGAACGCGAGATCATTTCCACCTGGCATCGTTTGAGCGGCGAGAAGCTGCGCGAGCTGGTCCCGACAACGGGAGAGGATTGGGATGCGTATGCAAAAGTGATCTCGGCAGGAATTCAGGCCGTCATTGGGCGGCAGCTGAGGTCGCAAATCGTCCAGGGCGCGACCTCGTGGGAACTGGTTACGAAAACACCCCGAGAAGGATTCCTTGAGATGGCGGGGTGGATTATTCAGCATCAGCATGACGAGCGACTGCCGGTTGTTTTTCTCTATCCAGAAAGCTGGAACGGGAAAGTTGTTGTGTGGCTCACAGGAGAGGGAAAAGATGGGTTGTATTCATCGTCGGGAAGTCCGCGAGAAGAAATCGCCCAGCTCGTGAGTGCGGGTTGTGCGGTGCTGGGGGCTGATCTGCTCTATCAGGGTGAATTCCTCGTCGATGGGAAACCTCTGCAGGAGACGCCACGAGTCGCCAATCCGCGGGAATCGGCGGGGTACACTCAAGGGTACAACTACAGCGTTGCTGCCCAGCGAGTGCACGATGTGATGACTCTGATTGCGTACTTGAAAAATCAAGAGCAGCACGATGTCGACGAGATTCAAGTCGTTGGCCTCGGAGCGGCAGGTCCGGTGGTGGCAACGGCCGCCCCTTTCATCGCAGATCAGGCTCTGACGATTTATGCTCAGACGGGTGGATTTCGATATGTCGATGCAAAAAGTATTCGTGCAGTCGATTTTCTTCCTGGCGGTGCACGCTATTTCGATCTGCCCGGATTCATCTCGCTAGCGGGGGCGACGAAAGTGGTCCTTGCCGGCGAGCCGCAAGAGACTGTGGCATGGCTCGAGCAGATGTTTGCCTGCGATCAAGGCATAGGAACCATCAAGGGGCTCTCCATCGATGGTTTTCCGCAAGCGTGCGTGGAGATGATTCGCGGCCAGTGAGCGCTGCGCTGGGGGGCGTTTTGGGGGCGAGCTGCCGAGGATCAAGTGAATGGAATTGGATCGCCATGATAAACATGGTGAGGACGATCGAGTTCGTCTTTCCAGAGGGCAGTGGCGGGGATGCCGAGCGAGTGATAGATCGTCGCCGCGAGATTCTCGGGTGTTTGTGGTTTTTCGGAGGGATAAGCACCCTCGCGATCGGAGGCACCGACAACGCATCCGCCAGGGACACCCCCCCCGGCAATGAACACGCTCTGCACGGCACCCCAGTGGTCTCGTCCCGGGATTTTGCTTTCTCCTGTCCCGGCGTTAATGCGCGGGGTGCGGCCCATTTCACCGCACATGACGATGAGAGTTTCTTCCAGCGAGCCACTGGCGGCAAGATCATCCAGGAGTGCACAAACCGCGCGATCGGTCGGGGGTAAAAGACAGTCGCGCAGCAGCGGGAAATTGTTTTCGTGAGTATCCCACGTCTCATTATTCCCGAGGTTCACTTGGATCAGGGGAACTCCTTGTTCAACAAGATTTCTGGCCATCAGCAGCGACCACCCGAAAGCGTTTCGCCCGTAACGATCGAGATCGGAATCGGCACAGCGATGGACGTCGAGCGCTTTTTGGAGACGCGGATCGGTTAGCAGGGAGACAGCAGATTGCCGGTAACGATCAAAGGATTCGACGATTGCGTCGTGCTCCAGTTGCCGCTGCTGGCCATTAAAGTATCGAAGCAGACGCATGCGATTTTCCAGTTGCCCAAAGGTCAGTCCTTGCGGGAGCTGAAGATTGGGCGCCTGAAAGCGAAGATTCTCGGTCCGCTGGCGTCCGCGAACGAAATGAAACTCGTAATCGGGGTAGGCACCATAAGTGTTTGCGTTGAAGGGTGAGGCTTCGATGAACCAAGGATCGCGATGGTTCCCCATTTGGCCCCCGAATTGGCCAGGGATGACACGTCCGGTTCGATGCACCAAGCGTTCCGGAAGAACCACTGCCGGGGGAAGATTGTTTTTTCGCTGCCGCGTTTGATCCCCGACGACGGCGGCAATACTGGGCCAGTCCTGGGGCGTCGGTTGGGCGGGGTCGAAGCTTGGCGGTAAAGGAGTTCGGCCCGTGAGGATCGAGAGATGACCCTGGGAATGTTCGTTGTACGGCGTTGTGAGGGAGCGAATCAGGCTCCAGCGGTGACTCTGCCGCGCAAGCAGCGGCAAATGCTCGCAGATGTGGAGGCCTGGAGTCTGAGTCGGGATCGACGCAAATTCACCACGGATATTGGCTGGGGCCTCAGGCTTGGGATCAAAACTGTCGTGCTGAGAGAGTCCACCCGAAAGAAAAATGAAAATCACCGAACGCGCTTTTCCCTCGGTTGCTCCCCAAGGGAGTGCACCGCGCGCCTCACGCAGCGCCGCCAAGTGGTTGATTCCAAGTCCGAGCAGGCCGACCGAACCCACCTGGAGCATGGTCCGCCGGGAGTAATTTTCATGCTGAGGTGAAATCACAGCCATGGGTAGAAATCCTGAGGTCGGAAATGGCAAGGCCTTGCGAGGACCCCATCATAGCCGATCGACGACGCGTGGTGCAAAACCCACAATCGACAACTCATGGTGCGATTGCTCGCGATTGCCAGAGGGTGGTCGGGACCCGAGCGGAAGCGAGTAACCTCGCAGCACTCTCGCCCATGCTCTACACTTCCGCCAGCGATTGTCACGATTGTCGACTGCTTACTGGCTTACTGGCTTACTGGCTTACTGGAGCTGCATGTCGTTGAAACGCGAGGAAGAGCCGCTGCTCAGATGGCTCGATCGGCTGATTGAAGCGGAAGGATTTTGCCACTGGGGAATTGCTCCTGCGGTGAACGCAGAGGGATTCTCTTCGCTGCTCGACTGGATCTCCTTGGGGTATGCCGGAGAGATGGATTATTTCCAGCGTCGCGTGGACGCTTATGCCCATCCCCGTGGTGTGCTCCACGGCGTTCGATCGCTCGTCATGCTGGCCCTCCCCTACCCCACGGCACATCCCCCAGTGCCAGTCCCCATGAGGGACCAGCAGCGTGAGGGCCAGCAATTTCGCGAGCCGGTTCCGCAAGGATCCGGACGGCTGGCGCGGTATCTGTGGGATGGGGATGATTACCATGACGTCATCCATGAAAAGCTGCGGCGATTAGGCGGTGCACTGGCGAGCCGATTTCCTGAGGGACGATTTCGAGGGGTCGTCGATACGGCACCGCTGCTGGAGCGTGAATATGCACGCCTGGCAGGGATTGGGTGGCAAGGGAAAAATACGCTGCTGATAAACAAATGGACGGGGAGCTATTTTTTTCTCGCTGCGCTTTTAACCGATCTGGACCTGCCCTCTTCGACCGCGCATGCGACGGATCACTGCGGTACATGCACGCGATGTTTGGATGCCTGTCCGACGGATGCTTTCCCGCAGGCAGGGGTGCTCGATTCGCGGCGGTGCATCAGCTATCTGACGATCGAGCATCGGGGGCCGATTCCCACGGAGCTCCGTCCTGGGATTGGAGACTGGTTGATGGGGTGCGACATCTGCCAGGAAGTGTGTCCTTGGAATCGGCCGCGGGCTGCGAGTCGCGCGCGCCCGTCTGATCGAGCGCTGCTGCTTGAGCATGGTTTACTGCCTGATCATGCTCGTCCGGATCATCGCTCTGCGGGGCAGCTTGAGCTGCGAACGTTGTTTTATCTGAGCGACGAGGAATTTCGCGCGCGGTTTCGCCATACTCCGCTTTGGCGAGTGAAGCGGCGAGGGGTCTTACGAAATGCGGCGATCGTTTTGGGAAATCAGCGTGCGCGCGAGGCGCTTGAGTCCCTAGCGCAAGGCCTTGACGACCCCGAACCGATGGTTCGGGCTGCATGTGCGTGGGGAATTTCTTGTATCGGCGGGGGAGACGCGGAAACATTGCTCGGCCAGCGGCTTAGAATAGAGGTTGACACGATGGTGATTTCTGAACTGCAGCGGGGGCTTGGAATCGGCGGATGACAGCGATCTTAGGAATCTCGGCTTTCTATCACGATTCCGCTGCCGCGCTGGTGGTTGACGGCCGGATTGTTGCTGCGGCCCAGGAGGAGCGTTTTACGCGGATCAAGCATGATGCGAGCTTTCCTCGTGCAGCGATCGATTATTGCCTCCGCGAAGGGGGACTCGATGCCCAGCAGCTCGATGTGGTCGGGTTCTACGAAAAACCGCTGCTGAAATTCGAGCGGCTGCTGGAAACGTATCTTTCCTATGCCCCGCGCGGATTCCACGCTTTTTTGAAAGGATTACCTCCGTGGCTGACGGAAAAGCTTCATTTGCGGCGCGAAATCCGTCGTGGTTTGGAAGGGAAGTATCGGAAGCGGATTGCTTTTTGTCAGCATCATGAATCGCACGCGGCGAGCGCTTTCTACCCTTCGCCGTTCGAGCGGGCGGCGATTCTGACGCTCGATGGTGTCGGGGAATGGACAACGACCAGCTTCGCGCAGGGTGTGGGGAATCGACTTGAGATGCTCGGCGAGCTTCGTTTTCCGCATTCGCTGGGGTTGCTCTATTCGGCCTTCACCTACTTTTCTGGGTTTCGCGTGAACTCTGGGGAGTACAAGCTGATGGGATTAGCTCCGTACGGCGAGCCGAAATACGCGGAGCTGATTTTAAGGCATTTGATCGACGTCAAGGAGGATGGTTCGTTTCGTCTGGACATGCGGTACTTTCGTTACGGTTATGGACTGACGATGACCTCGCCTGCCTTTGATCGGCTGTTTCAGGCTTCGCCGCGATCCCCGGAAGCACCGATTCGTCAGTTGGATATGGACCTTGCCGCTTCGATCCAGCAGGTGACCGAGTATGTTGTCTTGCGACTGGCCGAACATGTTGCGAGGCGGACGGGTGAGCGGAATCTATGTCTTGCGGGTGGGGTGGCGCTGAATTGTGTGGCCAATGGAAGGCTGATGCGCGAGGGGCCGTTTGAGCATCTGTGGATTCAGCCAGCGGCGGGGGATGCTGGCGGGGCACTTGGGGTTGCGCTGCTGATTGGGCATCAGTTGCTCGGCTGGGAGCGACGTCCGGAGCCGCTCGATGCGCAGCAGGGTTCATTGCTGGGACCGGCCATTACGACTGACGAAGCGCGTACGGCGCTGACCAGGAGGGGGGCTGTGTTTGAGGAATATCCGAGCGATGCGGAACTGGTCCAGCGGGTCGCCCAATTGCTCGCCGAGGAGAAAGTGGTTGGCTGGGTTCAGGGGCGGATGGAGTTTGGTCCGCGGGCGCTCGGGAGCCGCAGCATTCTCGGCGATCCGCGGAGTGCGGCGATGCAGTCGGTGATGAATCTGAAGATCAAGTTTCGCGAATCGTTTCGCCCTTTTGCTCCTTCGGTTCTCCGCAAGCATGCGTCCGAGTACTTTGCGATCGGCGCCGAGGTCGAGAGTCCGTACATGCTGCTCGTGTGTGACGTTCGCGAGGGGGCGGGTGGCGCGGATTGCCCCGCGGAACCGCATCGCGAGGGACTCGACCGAGTCCACGAGGTTCGGGGCCGCTTACCAGCAATCACGCATGTCGATTATTCAGCACGAGTTCAAACTGTCGACCCCGGACGATTCCCGCAGTACTCGCGGCTGTTGCAGGCGTTTTACGAGCGAACGGGCTGTCCGGTGTTGATTAATACGAGTTTCAATGTTCGTGGAGAGCCGATTGTCTGTACGGCGGACGATGCCTATCGATGTTTCTTGGCGACAAAAATGGATGCTTTGGTGGTCGATCGTTTTCTGATGCACAAGAGTCAACAGCCCGCAGGCGGCGATGGAGACGCTGCAGAGCACTTCTTAAAACAATTTGCGCTGGACTGAACGAAGATGTTTGGAAAAGAAGATATCCTCACGCGATCCCAGCTCCGTTGGTTCGGGCTGTCGCTCGCGATGTTGCTGTGGCTTGTCGCGTTCGGTCTGTACTGGCGGTTGCGGATGCCGTGGCTGGCGGTGCTGGTGATGCTCGGGGGATGCGGATTGCTCGCGGTTTACTATCTTCAGCCGCAGTCGCGGCGGCCGATCATCTTGGGGTTTCGCCGCTTGGTTTGGCCGATCCAGGTGGTGGTCTCGACACTCTTGCTGGCAATCCTTTTTTTCATGGTGATCACGCCGATTGGCGTTGCGATGCGATGGTTGGGACGCGATCCACTGGCCAAGAGTTATGATCGCCAGCGAGAGAGTTACTGGGAAGAATATCCAAGCTCACGTGAAACGGACCGATATTTTCGGATGTATTGATGGACCATCACGCCGCAGAGAAAGCGATGCAGAATCAGAATCCGACGGAAGATCCCGAGCGACAAGCGGACGCGGGACGGGCAACGCTGGCCGCCGGCGAGTCGCCCCGCAGCAGCGAAGGGCTGAGGAGCAGCGAGGCATTTTTGGCAGCGGTCGAAGCGGGTGAGCCAAGCTTAATCCGCGAGTTCATCGATTTTCTGCGGGACAATAAGAAGTGGTGGCTCACTCCGATTATTCTCGCGATCTTCCTCTTGATGTTTCTCGTCGTGCTTTCGATGTCGCCCGCCGCTCCTTTCATCTACACCCTGTTTTAGATCCCAGTGGTAAGCAAGAAGGTGCAGCGGGAGGAGGACCAGCATGTTCGCGACCGCGAAAGCAATGCACAGAGGCCGGACTCCGCCGATTCCCCCAGCGGTCCAGCAGGCGACGGCAACGACGATTTGCCCGAGGGTTGCCGCCCAGTAGAGGCTTTCCCGCTTTTGAGCGCGGACGAGATAGCCGAGCGATGCGGCCCAGTGGTAAGCGAGCATACCGATCCCGAAGAGGAGAAGATCTAGCGGATCAATAAAGCGACTGCCCAGCGATATTTCCAGGGTATTCAAGATTGAAACAACGAGGGCAAAGGCGACGAGGCCGGTCAATAACAACAGCGATGAAGCGACTGAAATCTGTCGCCAGTAGGAGCGGAGCTGGGAGAATTGTGCGTTTGCGGCAAAGCGGGTTGCTTGTGGGAAAGCGGCATTGACCCATGCGATCGCCATCGACTGCAGGGCCAGCAGGATGCTCCATGTCATTCCCCATCGCCCTGCAATCTGGACGTTTTGCGTTTCGAGCAAGACGAGGGTCAGGGCTTGGGTTGCCAGATAGAGAGCGATCCCCTGAACGGCGATCCGCCACTGCATGGGGAGGACATTTCGTCGCCAGCGAATCGATGCATCCTCACTGGAGCGAAGGAGGTCGCCCCGCAGCAAATGGCGTCCTGGACCGAGTACCAGGACCAATTGCATCGCGAGCTGGACGGCGGCACTGGCCACGGTTGTCCAGAGAGAAAAATTGAAAAGCAAGGCGAGCCAGACTGTAATGCTCCCAAGGATCGCCTGCAGAAATCGATTCCGATAGACGGTCTTTGCAGAGCCGGTTCCTTCGAGGATCGCAATCAAGGGAGTCATTGCGAGGTTCAGGGTCGCAACGAGCATTAGGGCGCACCATGGTCCCTCCCACGGTATTGCCACCTGCTGTCGCGAGAAAAAGAGAAAGCCACTGGCGCCGGTGATGAGCAAAAACAGGAGGGAGCTGACTGCATAATAACGCAGCGATTTTCGTACGAGATCCGTTAGCATCGTTCGGGCGCCGAGGGAATCCTTCGCATCGGTCGATTCGATTGCGGCGTGCTGATGTCCGGCAAAGCTAATCAGGACGCTGCTGAGTCCGAGTTCGAAAAATGCTTGCGTCCCGAGGTATCCGCTGAAAGCATAAAAGAAACCTTGTTCGACTTCACTGAATTGCCGGGCAATGAGGAAAACAGTGAGGGGGCCGGAAATAAACTGCCATAATCGGCCGCCGATGGCAGCGATCACCGTTTGATTGAGATCCGAGGAGAGGCGGTGGCGAAAGTGCATCATTATTTACACTGTTTTCAGCACGATCTCCGCCACAGCGTTGGCCGTTGCGCGAAGCGAATGATGCTTCTGTAGATAATCGTCGACCTGGACCCAATCGATCGGTGCGGGGTGATTGTCGGAGCCGTTCTGCCAGAGCTGCTGGACCCGCTGGGAGAGAGTGTCGAGCGAATCGCAAGAGGAGTATCCTGCGCCGCAGCGCTCAAGAAAATGATCGAAATCGACGAGTGAACAAATCGGGGTATGTGTGGCTGCGGCTTGGAGCAGAACGTTTGGAAATCCTTCATGCGCTGGGTTTCCGGTACAGAGAAAAAGTCGTGCCGCGGCGAATTCCAAGGGCATCTGGTTGAAGGGGACATAGGGAACGATTTCGATATTCGCAGGTATCGATTGGGAGATTTGCCGTTCAACCTCCAGGTCATGCGGATTGATGATCATCCGAAACGGAATCGTCGGCAGTCGCTTGGCAACCTCGATTGCCAGGCCGGGCCGCTTGTGAAACGTATCGTAACGTCCGATCCAGAGTACATAGCGACGATCCACTGGATGCGGTGTCTGCCACTGATGGGGATCGATTGGATTGCGGATGAGGGTGCCTTCGATTCCGAACAGACGGCTCAATTGCTGCTGCTGAAAATCGGATTGGCAGATGACGTGCGAGGCGTGTCGGAGAGCAAATCGCTGGACTGCGGAGGATTCCCCATAGGCGTTGATAAAATCGGTCTCGGCCGCCAATCGTGGATCGAGGTCGGCATTGGACTCGAGGAAGAGCAGTGAGGGCTTGCCGAGAGTCATGGCAGTCGCAACGACGCGGGCGGAATCCGCGTTGACTCCGAATCCGGCCCATGCATCGACCTTGGCGCACAGCAAACGCGGATCGGGCTGGGTTGGATGCGGGAGTGGTATTTTCCTCCCCAGTCGTGCGAGCGCGAGCAAGGGAATTTGCCAAAGGAGCCGGGTGGAGAGGCGATGAACTCGCAGTGGAGGACCGAGTGAAATCGCATCGGAGAAATCGCGGCGAATATTCGCCAGCAGCTGACGGTCGTAGAATAAAGGGACCTCATCGACCACCGAAACATTTCGTAGGGTCGTCGTTCGGACAAAGAATGCCGGACCAATGGAGGTGAATTTTCGAAGCCCTCGAGCGAGCGTCCATGCCCCGGTTTCAAGTCCGCCGACGCTGGACCCGGCTCGCGGAACAATCGCTGGCAGGGCGTGCCAGGCGACCATACCAAGGCGAATGGCTTGGGTTGACGCGTCCTGAGTCATGAAAGAGAGTGAGCAGAGAGTGTGGGAGCTGAGGGATTCGAGGTCGAAGCCGGGGACGTAAGGGCGGTGATTGGCCGCTGCTGACAATATAGCGAGGGAATCGTGAATCGAGGGGATCGGTATCGTGCAGTGCGGATTGCTGCCCTGTTTGTGGGTCTGGGAATGCTGGTTGTCGCGATCGGTCCTGAGATTGCAGGAGTCGGAGCTCCGGGGCTGGGGGGGATGCAGTTGGGGATGCTGGTCTCGGCGATGGTCGCATTTCTTGTCGCTGTAGCGATCGGCCGCGTTCCAGGAAAATATATCCTTGGACTTTCCATCTCCCTTTTGGCGCTGGGGGGGTGCTTTGGGTTTCTTGCGCTCAGCCAAGGGGATGTGGGCTGGATGCTTTGGCGATTGAAGACGCAGGTCCTGGGGGGAAAGCCGCTGGAGATCCATGAGGCCGACGAGATTCTTGGCTGGGTCAATCGGCCGGGCGCGACCGCCACGGATCTTCACTACGACTATCAGGTCACCTATCGAATCGACCGAGCCGGTTATCGTCAGCAGGGAGCAGACGAAAAGGGAGCAGAGGAAAAGGGAGCAGAGGAAAAGGGAGCAGACGCGAAAGGTATCTTGAGCACAGAAGGAAAAAGAGTCGTTGTGCTCGGTTGTTCCTTTACCTTTGGCCAGGGGGTTGAAGATCATCAGACCTATGTTTCGAGGCTTGAGGCGGCATCGGGAGGGAAGATTGCGGGTCTCAATGCCGGTGTCAATGGGTGGGGTACGGTGCAAGCGATGTTGTTTCTACAGCGGATGCTCGAGCGAGGTGAGAAGCCCGACCTGATCGCTTATGGCTTTCTCCCGATCCATGCAGGACGCAATGGAGATCGCGAGAGTTGGCTGAGGATTGTCGCGCTCAGTGAGCGAAAGAAACCGATCGTGAAGGAGGTGGAGGGGAGCTGGGCTTTTGATCGGCTTGTTGGTGCCGGAGAGGGAAGTCAAGGGAGTCGTCGACTTGACGATGAAGAGATTGCGATCACTTTGGGGTGTATTGAGCAAATGCATCGGCTCAGTACTGCGGCGGAGATTCCGTTTTATTGCCTGCTGCTGGGTGAGGACCGATTGGAGGAGACTCCTGCCGAGATCCGTCCGAAATCTGTGCGTGAATTCTGTGTATCGAAAGGGATTCCAGTCTTGGACTTTTCCGCATTGCCGCACGAGCGATATCCCCACGACGGACATCCGACGGCAAGCTGGCATCAGCGGGTTGCGGAGGCAATCGCAGAAGAGCTTGTCTTCGATGAAGGGAATCGGGTTACAACGTATCGTCTGATGGAGAAGGATTCTGCAGTTCAGTCACAAGACTGATGATCTTTCCGCGTCGGAGGGAAGTGGTAATCGTCTGGCCATTCTGGACTTGTTCAAGAGCGCGAATGATAACACCGCTCGCATCGGTGGTGATCGAGTAACCGCGAGCGAGGGTCGCGAGGGGGCTCAGTGCCTCGAGGCTGGCGGTCGCTGTTTGGAGTAGTTGATTGCTTTGCCGTAGCCGATTTTCGACCCCCAGCGTCATCCGTAGGTCGAGTTCGTCAACTCGTCGATTGAATTCAAACAGAGGTTCCAAGGGTCGCTGAAAGCAGGGGCGATTGCTTGCTGCCACGAGTCGCGTCTGCAAAAGATTGACGCGAGTTCCGATCGATCGATTCATGCGCAAGCGGAATTGCTCGAGCAGATTACGGATCTGGGCTGCATCAGGAACCACAAGTTCTGCTGCTGCCGATGGCGTCAGCGCACGAACGTCGGCTGCGAAGTCGGCCAAGGTGACATCGATTTCATGTCCGACGGCGGAAACCGTCGGAATGTGCGAGGCCGCGATCGCGCGGACGACCGATTCATCATTAAAGCACCACAGGTCTTCGAGACTCCCGCCACCCCGACCGACAACGAGGACATCCAGGGGTGGTGCGAGCGCATTGGCAGCGGTGATCCCTGCGACGATCGAGCGTGGCGCGGTGTTGCCTTGGACAATCGCGGGGATAATGAGAATCGAAACTCCGGGCCAGCGGCGGAGGGCAACCTCAAGAAAATCGCGTGCCGCGGCCCCCGTAGGACTTGTGACGAAACCAATGCGGCGAGGAAAAATAGGCAGCGGTCGCTTGCGGTCGGTGGCAAAGAGTCCTTCTGCAGCCAGACGCTGCTGGAGCTGGTTGAAAGCCAGCTGCAAGGCACCAAGGCCCTGCGGTTCCATGCGACGAATGACCAGCTGATAGGACCCACGCGCGGCATAGACATCAACGCTGCCAAAACAGAGGACCGCCTGCCCATCGCGAAGGTCAAACTGCAATTGCTCGGCCACCGAACGCCACATCACACAGCGGATTTGGCTCGAGCCATCCTTCAGCGTCAGATAAAGATGACCGCTCCGCGGTTTGGCTAAATCCGAGATCTCTCCTTCGACCCAGACGCGAGGAAAAGATCCTTCCAGGGTATCCTTGATTTGGCTGGTAAGCTCGGTGACCGAAAGAATCTCTGGCGATGTTGATGGGGGCATAATTGCTAAGCTGCGGCAAGGAGAGTTCCGTCTGGCTGGTCCGTACTGCGTGAACTCGAGAGACTTGCAGGAGCGTTCGGAGTGCGAAAAATCCCCAGCGGCCGCGGGGCGCGGTGGAGCGGGCGTGCACCGACCAAGGGTTGTCCGGTGGAGGCCCAGTTTTCAGCAGTCTCCGTGAGCCGATTCAACACCGCTTCGATTTTTTTTCGCCAAACCTCGAGAGCCTCGCGATCGAGGTGTGCCGGAAGATAGATCGCAGGGCCGATGACGGCACATGCACGGCTGCCTGGGCGTGGGATTGCAAAGTGATCCCAAGCGCGAGTGTTGCGCCACGGATGATCGTAGCCAAGCCCGAGCGGTACAAGTGGCATGCCCAGTTTGGAGGCGACGTACAGACAGCCAGGAGCCAAAGTTCGCCGTGGTCCACGCGGACCATCGGGGGTCATCGTCAGGTTCATCGCTTTCCCTTTCTGCATCATGATCCGCAGAGCGGTGAGCCCACCGCGACGCGAAGAACCGCGAACTAAATCAAAGCCCATGATCCCCGCGGCGCGGGAAAGCAATTCGGCATCCTTATGCTGGCTGACAAGCATCGCGGTTTGGCAATGTCCGCGGAGATAAAACATGAAAGGGATGTACTCATGCCAGAAGATGAAGAGGGCTGGGCCGGAGAAGCGAGGACCCGCCGGATCGAGGGTGGGGTCGTAGAAAGCACCTTGATACCGGAGCGACCCCATCCACTGGCGAACGAGCGTTGCGATGGCGAGACCACCGGCACTGAGAAGATATTTTTTTAGCGGCTTCATCCTTCCACTCACGCTGAGGAAGCATCCGTATCGAACGTGTAGATTCCTGAGAAAACCTCAGTTGCCGGTCCCGTCATCATGACACTTTCACCGGGACCGAGCCACTGGAGGATCAAATCGCCACCGCGGAGGTGGTTCAGAATGCGAGCTTCGGTACGACCACTCAATTGTCCCGCGACACAAACGGCCGAGGCACCGGTGCCACAGGCCAGTGTTTCTCCGGAACCGCGTTCCCAGGTTCGCTGGCGAACTTCGCTGCGGCTGAGGACTTCGACGAACTCGACATTCGTGCGGCGTGGAAAAAGAGGGTGATTTTCGATTTTCGGGCCGAGTCCCAGGACAAGATCATCGGTCGCTTGGGGAACGAAACAAACACAGTGTGGGTTCCCCATCGAAACGCAGGAGACCTGCAAGGTTGTGCCGTCAATCACGAGGGGATAGTCGACGATCGGTTCCTCATCGAGGCGGAGGGTGCAAGGAATTTCGGCCGGTTTCAGTCGTGGGGGCCCCATATCGACCGTGGCGCTGCGGACAGTCCCATCGGCAATCTCCAGATCAATCGTCAAATTACCAGCCCCTGTTTCGATCACCAGTCGATCTTTACGGCAGAGGTCATGATCATAGACATATTTCGCGACGCAGCGGACTCCATTGCCGCACATCTCGCTTTCGCTGCCATCGGCATTAAACATCCGCATTCGTGCGTCGCCGGTACGGCTGGGCATGATCAGAATCAGGCCGTCTGCACCGACGCCGAAATGGCGATCGGAAAGAGCGATCGCCATTTGCGCTGGATTGCCTGGGCATGGATCGGTAAAGCAATCGAGATAGACGTAATCGTTGCCAGCGCCATGCATTTTCGTGAACGGGATTTTTACTTTAGGCATCGAGATCGAGGTGTGTACCTTGCGAGGAATCGAGACTGGGAGGGCGACGAGAAGCGGTGGTTTGCTGCTCCGAAGAATCTGTGGCAGATTCAGCGGCAGGAGCGGGGTGCTTGGACTTTCGCGGGGGTGGGTCGGAGAGTTGCCGACCGTCGGCATCGCGATCTTCGGAGCGAGCCCCCTGCTCCATTGGATTGTCCAGGTTTCGCTGGCTTTCAGCTACGCCCCCTCCGGCTGCCGGGCGATCTTTATCGCTGCCATGCGTCAAAGCGCGCGAGGTACCTGCAAGCGATTGCAGGGGTAGATTCGAGCGAATATCCATGCGATCCATCCTTTTAGCTAGGGAATCACGTCACGGGGAATCAAGTCTCGGTTTGTGGCGATTGAGCAGGTGTTTCTTTATTCCAGTAGTGATATTGGAGTTGTGGGGATCGCGCTTGCGGCTCGGTCCATCACAGGGAAGAGACGTTCGAGCGTGACTCCTACCGCTTCGAGAGCGCGGCGTTCAATCTGGGGCGTGTGCAGTGGTCCATGGACGTAAATTGTCCACAGTGTATACGGCTGGTTTCGCAGCGGGAGCATGAGTTTGCTCCATGTATTCTGCGGGCTCACGCGAGTGTTGAACGCGAGGTCTATTTCGCGACGTCCCGTAATCGTTCCTCCACCGTGAATCGCGACAACATTTCCCCACAGCTGAAGGTCGCTCAGCGTGAGCAGGTTCCCATCGACGGAGAATTTCGTGGTCCCATCGGTAAAGGCCGCATCTTCGCCAGGAGTCAGGCTGAGCTGGCTGAAGATCTGCACCAGCAGTGGTAATTGATAAAGGTTTGCCTGCGAAAGTCGGGCGGACCCCATCCCACGAAGAAGTCCAAGTTCACCAAGGTTCCCCTCGAGCCGCGCCGAACCTGCGAAATTTCCACGGATGCCTGCTTGGTTCTGTTTCAGCTCCGTGAGCAGTGTGGCAACGTTCCCTTCGGAGAGTTGCAGGAGGACGTCGAAGCGACCATTGGTCAGCATCACGTCACCACTGAGCTGCACCAGACCATCGAACATTTTTCCGACGATCGATACTGGGGTCGAAGAGTTGGTAGAGCGTGAACCGAGGATCAGATTCGGACCGCGAATCGTGAATGGACCGCGAACATTCGTAATCTGTAAATCATCGACATGCATCGAATCGATCACGACATTCCCCTCTGCCGCAGCGCGATCACCACTGGCCGCCCCGCGGACAAGGATCTCGCCACGAAGGTTATGGACGGGACCACTGTCGGTAATGCGATTCCCTTCCAGCTGGAGGAGCACATCCCAGCTGATGATTGGCTGAGGGTTTTCGAGGTTGGGGAAAATAAGCTGCGTCGTACCGCGCAGACCGACAGGTTCTCGGAGTTGCAATTTCGTAAAGCCACCCCGAATATCGGCAGGGAGTGCACTGATGAGATCCTGGTCAGGACGAATCCGTGATCCAGTGAGGAGCGTCAGGTCGAGCTGCCAGCGCCCATCCTCGCGTTTGCGGCATTGACCTTCGGCCGTGAGCCGCGAGGAACCATGAGCTCCATCGAGATCGCCGATCGTGATCTGGTCGCCGACCATTTGGACGATCCCACGCGTGATATCGAGGCGATAGGGAAAGGAGATCGGAGTCAGGCTGACCTCGCGCCGTGGACCTGAGCTGCCTGCACCTTGCTGGGCAATGATTTTCAACTCCGGGCGTCCACGCTCGGGCTGGTGAAGGAGGTGGACATGCACGTTCTGAAGAATTCCTGAGGGGACAAGCAGGTCCCAGGTTTGGCGGGCGTTTGTCGGCAGTGCTGCTCGTAGGCCTTCATCGAGTGGGATGTCGAATCCCTGGAAAGTCAAATCAAGTTGCGCAGGGTTTTCTCCCGCGGCAGCCAGCCAATGTCCATTGCAGTGGACCGCGGCACCGCCATTGCTATGCGCTTGAAACTGGACCAGCCGGACGCTGCGATTATCGATTGTCAGGTGGCCGCGGGCATCGTGAAGGGGAAATGAAAACCGATCGTAACGCATCCGGCCATCAGCGATCTCCAGTTCGATACTGCGCTGCAAAATCCCTTCGGCATCGCGATCGAATCGTGCCCGGTGCAGATGGATGGACCCACCAGGCTGCAGGGATCGCACAAAGCTTTCGACTTTGCTTGTCTCGAGACCGCGAGGTGTCAGAGCCGTGAGGAGGCGTTCGTCAATCGGCACCCTCGCATCTGCTTGAATCTCGATCCAGTGGGGCGATGAGGAGTTTTTGGGGGAAAGTTGAAACGAGGTTTGCAGTCGTGCCGCTCCGGCGCGGGCGGTCAGCAAATCGGTGGCCAACACCCCATCCTCGACGCGAATTCTTCCGCGCACATCGCGGAGCGGATAGGGAAACTTTTCGAGGTTTGCCTCGAGGCCATGGCAGAGGACTTCGGCTGCTGTTGTCCAGTGAAATCCGTCGAAGTGGAAACGGCCGCTGAGGTCCACCAGTCCTATGGGCGAGACGCTTTGGTAGAGACTCTTTCCTTGATCGGGGAGGATGGCGAGCAGCGAGGAGTCCAGCAGGAGGTCGTCGGCGCTGATTTCCAGCGACAGTGGCGCAGGCCATTTGAGGCCGTGCAACTGCCCTGATGCCAGGCAGTTGCTACCGTCGATGCAAAATCGCCCATCGACGAGCGCGACCCCAGTTGGATTGGCGATCAATTTGCCTTTGAACTTTTCGATGGACTTCGGAAGTTGGTGGGTGGCGTACCGGCCGTTGTGGACGAAAACTTCGGCGTGCCAGTCGCGGAGGCCAGCGTCTTTTGTCCCGGTAAGACTCCCGCGCACATCCGCGATCGCCGAAAGCCCGCTCCATGGCTCAATCGCCTCTGCCAGTTTCGATGGCAAACGATGGGTGGTGGCGGCATCCACTTGAAGCCTTTTCACCATCCCTTCAAGATGCCAGAGATTCTCGTGGTCCATCGTCGCGACCGCTTGGAAGGATTCTAAAAACCCGCCTCCTCCTTGTACGACCACTCTGCGGTGAATCACCTGATTCGCAGCAATCGACTGGTGAACTGTGAAGAGTACCTGGTTGAGCTCCAGGGCTGGTTCCATCCGCGTTCCAGTGCGGCAGAGCCGAACACGGATATTGTCTCCGTGAATGCTGGAACAGCCGGGGCCAAATTTGGGCAAGGGGAGCAGTGTTTCGAGCGACCAGCGGGAGGAGGCATCGAGCCACAGGTTTGCCGTTGCCCCGCGAACGAACACGCGCTGTGCTTCAAGCGGGGCCGAGCCATGCCGAAGCTTTTCAAGGTTCAGCGAGGTTTCAATCAGGAGTTCGTCGATTTTCACAAGCGTCGCATCGAGCGACGAGCGCTGTGGATCCTGAAATTCGATTCCACGAAGGAGAAGCCCTCGCCCTGGTTCGTAGGTTCCTTCGCGAATCGTGACACGAAGATGCGAGTAATGCGTCTGCAGCTGGAGCTGAATCATGCGGCGGGCCTGTTCGCCGAGGCTCGCCGGAAGCAAGAGCCACGCGACCAAACCAAGGACAATTGCCGACCAAACGAGTGCTGCAAACCCTCGGCGGCGCGATGTCTTTCGTTTTGGTACGGTGTTGGCTTCCATGCCGGAATCAGGGAATGCAGCAGAGGTTTAGGGTGGATCGTGAGACGGGATCGGTCCTGCGGTCCTACGACCTCGGGACCATCGCTGCAGCGAGCGGAGCTGAAGCATGATTTCGGGGGCCGCAAGTACGATGGCCACGAAGACCGCGGGTTGGCGGTAGCGGACCGAACCGACAAAAACCAAGTGGAGCAAGGTGAAATAAAGGAGTGGAAGAACAAAAGGGAAAAGAAATTGCCAGTCGCCAGCGCGCCGTACGAAAAAGGTGCATGCCGGGATTACGATCAGGAGCATCGGAACCGCGACGATCCAGCGAAAAAGGGGGCCGCCAGGAAGCTCTTCGGCCGTCGGCCAAGGCCACCAGGTCTTGACGAATTTTTTTCCGGCGAGGCGGAGCACATCACGCGGATGATCTTGGGCCCATTCCCACGCGGCACTCGAGAGCTTTCGATCGAGGCGATACTCGAAATTGCTCGGGGGGACTTGAGCCGCGCGATCCTCAGCCCGGAGAGTCGCCGCAAAATCCTGCGAGAACACCATCCCCGTGTCGCTCCCCCCCGTCGCCGCAGGGTGCCAGCCATCGTAAAGGCTCGCCCCGACCTGCAAGGTCGTGATCACGAAATGACCTGTCACCTGGTAATTGCGGTACCACCAAGGAGCCATGATCAAAGCCATGGACAGCCCTGTTGCCAGCGCTTGCCGAAAGATTGACGCTCGTCGTGGTCCGGCCAACCAGCGGATCGCATAATACAGCGGCATGGCCAGCAACCAGCTCGGGCGAATCAAAACCGCAAGACCCGAGAGAAGCCCCGACAGAATTGCAAATCGGAGCGCCCTGTGAGGGGCGCGCTCCGCTACCCACAGGGCGGCCAGTGCAAGGATCATCAGCCACTGGAACGGGGCTTCGCTGAGAATCAAGATGCTCATTCCTACCCCGCCAGGATCGAGTGCGGTGAGCAGCCCTGCCAGAAGCGAGACCGCACGATCGAACATCCAGGCGGTCAGCAGCATGATTGTCGCGACTGCAAGCGTTCCAAAGACGGAACCCATGAAGCGGGCGGCGAGAATTCCTGCGTCAGCCTTGGAAGAATCAACACACCATGACAAGAGCCACGGATAGCCAGGGACGCGGAAAACAGCCGCATCCGGACTTCCATACTCGTACGGCTCGTCAGCGGCCAAGCAATGAGCAAGATGCCAGTAGCTGACCGAGTCCCCGAACAGGAAAAGCGAACCGCGATTGTCCAGCCAGCGCTGCCACACCGTCGCCGTTCCAGCGCGAACCGAGAGCGCTCCGAGCAGCACGATCGCCGCGCAGATACCGTACCATCGACCGGACATCCTCAACTGCTGGTCCATCCAACTCTTGTTCCATCTCGCGGGGTGATCCATACCACGGCTGGTTGGTCCCGTACAAAGCGGAGTTTCCGAGCTGGATAGTAGCCGGAAAAATCGATGGTAATCCAGTCCATTCTCGCGGCGATTCAGTAGCCGAGAAAACGGTAGAGCCAGGGATGGCTCCAAGGTTGGTCGAGCGACTGCCAGACGGAAAAGCCGCTCATCAGTAGCAAACCCAGGCACAGCCACCGTCCCCAGCGACGCTCGCTGAGCCAGTCGACCGCTGCTGTGGCGAGCAAGAGCCAGCCTGGAATAAGCCAGAGCAGCCAGCGGAAACAGATGCTGACCCCGCCGTAGTTGCGATCAATGAGCGGACGCGAAAGGTAGAAGCCGAGGCAGATCAGAGTGACTGCGCAAAAGGCGGCGATTGCGTACAGCGTGTAGGCTGGGAATTTTGGGGTGGATGGAAAGCGTTTTGGATCGATTTTTTGGAGGGTACAGCTGGAGCGGAAAAAGGCAAAAAAGGGGCCGACAAGGGAGAGGAGCCAAACGGGAGTGAGGGAAAAGACGCCATGATGACCGACCAGAACGTGCCACGCATAACGCGCTCGAGAAGGTTCTCCCCGATCGACGCCGCGGAGGTTTTTCTCACTCCAGTAGGTGCCGGGGTAGTCATACCAGTCGTCCCAGTGGGAAACGACGATTGCAGTTGGCGAGAGGTCGAGCGCGGCGGTTAACGAAGGAGTGTCGACGCGAAGACGGCTGGGGGTCCGGGTCTCTGTGATGATCAGTTGATCGGGGGAGGCGTTGAGGATCGTTGCGAGCTGCGGGCGCGCCTCTTCGATGTTCTGTCGGGGAGCGAGGGTTGCCAGAGGAGGTCCGAGTCCACGGTGGGCATAAGGGGGGCGAAGGCTGTTGTGGGCGAGGTAATTCGTGGCGAAAAAGGAGATCGCAACGAGCGCGGCAGCTGGAATGAAAGCAAGGATCGTCCAGCGTGGGGAGTACCTGAGGGCGAGCAGGCCCCAAAACGGAATCATTGCGAGGGCGGGGAGTTCATTGGCAACAGCAAACGCAGCGGCTAGACCTGCGAGAAACATCCTTTTCGGGGATGGGCCATGAAAAGCTTGTCGATCGAACATGCAGAGTGCGAGCGCGACAGAGGCGGCGGCCGGAAGGTGGTTGCTGAGCGTCGCGGCGAAGGGGAGCAGGAGTGTACCGCATGTGAGCGCGGCCGTGAGGAAAAGAAGGCTCCAGCGATGCCGTACATGGCGGCGGAGAACATCGATGACCGACCAGTGCATCAGGGCAAGGAGGGGGAGGTTGACGAGGATCAAAAGGGTTCGGACGACGAGAAAGGTCTCCTGTTGAATGCTCCACGAAGTGATGGTCTTCAGGAGTGCATAGAATCCGGCGACGATCGTTGCCAAGAGCG
>Ga0169931_10004844_pt1 | contig 20750 bp, 18 predicted proteins | sample Kivu_15m_20L_FD_129675 | JGI IMG/M metagenome (GOLD analysis project Ga0169931, IMG submission 129675) | Freshwater microbial communities from Lake Kivu, Western Province, Rwanda to study Microbial Dark Matter (Phase II) - Kivu_15m_20L... | ecosystem: Environmental > Aquatic > Freshwater > Lake... | reverse complement strand
GAGCTCGGCGGCCCCGAGGTCGGCCGCGGCTGCGGCGGGCGCGGGATCATCCACGGCTTCGAGACGCTCGAGAAGCTCGGCTTCCACGACTGGGGCTTCGACTACGTGCTGCTCGACTTCCTGGGCGACGTGGTCTGCGGCGGCTTCGGCCTGCCGATCGCGCGCGACATGTGCCAGAAGGTGATCGTGGTCGGCTCCAACGACCTGCAGTCGCTGTACGTGGCGAACAACGTCTGCAGCGCGGTCGAGTACTTCCGCAAGCTCGGCGGCAACGTCGGCGTGGCCGGCATGGTGATCAACAAGGACGACGGCACCGGCGAGGCGCACGCGTTCGCCGAACGCGCCGGCATCCCGGTGTTGGCGGCCATCCCCGCGCACGAGGACATCCGCCGCAAGAGCGCCTCGTACGAGATCATCGGCCGCCCCGGCACGCAGTGGGCGCCGCTGTTCGAGCAGCTCGCCACCAACGTCGCCGAGGCGCCCCCGGTGCGCCCGAAGCCGATGACGCAGGACGCGCTGCTCGGCCTGTTCTCGGGCTCCGCGGTCGGTCGCGACGTCGTGCTCGAGCCCGCCACGGTCGCCGACATGACCGGTGGCGTCGCCGTGACGAAGCCGTCGCTCGAAGTGATCTACGACGACGCGGCCTGAGGGACGAGGCGATGCACACCCCGACCGCGCCGCTGCCGAACCCGGAAGGCCTGAAGGGCGACGGGCTCGGCTGCCACTCGGGCCGCGACGCGATGCTCGAGGCGGCCGCGCAGGCCGGCAAGGGCGAGACGCTGCAGCGCTACGCGGACGACTACCCGAAGGGCCCGCACGACCAGCCGCAGAGCATGTGCCCGGCCTTCGGCTCGCTGCGCGTGGGGCTGCGGATGCGCCGCACGCTGACCATCCTGTCCGGCTCGGCCTGCTGCGTCTACGGGCTCACCTTCACGTCGCACTTCTACGGCGCGCGGCGCAGCGTCGGCTACGTGCCGTTCAACAGCGAGACGCTGGTGACCGGCAAGCTGTTCGAGGACATCCGCGAGGCGGTCCACGCGCAGGCCGACCCCGCGAAGCTCGATGCGATCGTCGTGATCAACCTGTGCGTGCCCACCGCGTCGGGCGTGCCGCTGCAGCTGCTGCCGAAGGCGATCGATGGCGTGCGCGTGATCGGCATCGACGTGCCGGGCTTCGGCGTGCCGACGCACGCCGAGGCCAAGGACGTGCTCGCCGGCGCGATGCTGCGCTACGCGCGCGGCGAGGTCGAGGCGGGCCCCGTGGCCGCGCCGCGCGCGGGCCGCGCGACGCTGCCCACCGTCACGCTGCTCGGCGAGGTGTTCCCCGCCGACCCGGTCGGCATCGGCATGATGCTCGAGCCGATGGGGCTGGCCGCGGGCCCGGTGGTGCCCACCCGCGAATGGCGCGAGCTCTACCAGGCGCTCGACGGCGTGGCGATCGCCGCGCTGCACCCGTTCTACACCGCGTCGATCCGCGAGTTCGAGGCGGCCGGCCGCCCGGTCGTGGGCAGCGCGCCGGTCGGCCACGACGGCACCGAGGCCTGGCTGCAGGCGGTCGGCACCGCCGCGGGCGTCGCGCAGGCGCGCATCGACGCCGCGAAGAACCGCATCCTGCCCGCGATCCGCGGCGCGCTCGCGGCCACCCCGATCCGCGGCCGGATCACGATGAGCGGCTACGAGGGCTCGGAACTGCTGGTGGCCCGGCTGCTGGTCGAGAGCGGCGCCGACCTGCGCTACGTCGGCACCGCGTGCCCGCGCACGCCGTGGAGCGACGCCGACCGCACGTGGCTCGAGGCGCGCGGGGTGCACGTGCAGTACCGCGCGTCGCTCGAGCAGGACCTCGCCGCGATGCGCGAGTTCCGGCCCGACCTGGCGATCGGCACCACGCCGGTCGTACAGGCCGCCAAGCAGGCGCGCACGCCGTCGCTGTACTTCACCAACCTGATCTCCGCGCGCCCGCTGATGGGGCCGGCCGGCGCGGGCTCGCTCGCCACGGTGATCAACGCGGCGATCGGCAACAAGGCCCGCTTCGACGCGATGAAGGACTTCTTCGGCGAGGTCGGCGACGGCGACGCCGCCGGCGTGTGGCAGCAGGTGCCCCAGGCGCACCCGGGCTTTCGCGAGCACACCCGCCGCCAGGTGATCAAGCTCCTGAAGCGCCGCAAGGCCGAGGAGATGCTGTGAGGCGCCCACGCTCCCTTCGTTCGCTGCCCCTCCGGGGGGCGCGTCAGCGCCTTCGGGCGGCCGGGGGGCGCTGAGATGCTCGTCCTCGACCACGACCGGGCGGGCGGCTACTGGGGCGCGGTGTACGTCTTCACCGCGATCAAGGGCCTGCAGGTGGTGATCGACGGCCCGGTGGGCTGCGAGAACCTGCCGGTGACCTCGGTGCTCCACTACAGCGACGCGCTGCCGCCGCACGAGCTGCCGATCGTGGTCACCGGTCTGGCCGAAGAGCAGCTCGGCCGCGAGGGCACCGAGGGCGCGATGAAGCGCGCCCACGCGGTGCTCGACCCCGACCTGCCGGCGGTGGTGGTCACCGGCTCGATCGCCGAGATGATCGGCGGCGGCGTCACGCCCGAGGGCACGACGCTGATGCGCTTCCTGCCGCGCACGATCGACGAGGACCAGTGGCAGTGCGCGAACCGCGCGATGCTGTGGCTCTGGAGCGAGTACGGGCTGCGCAAGGTGCCCGAGCGCAAGCCGCGCGCCGCCGGCGAGAAGCCGCGCGTGAACCTGATCGGGCCGTGCTACGGCACCTTCAACATGCCCAGCGACCTGGCCGAGATCCGTCGGCTGGTCGAGGGCATCGGCGCCGAGGTCAACCTGACCTTCCCGCTCGGCAGCCACCTCGAGGACGTCCAGCGGCTCGCCGACGCCGATGTGAACGTGTGCCTGTACCGCGAGTTCGGCGAGTCGCTGTGCGAGGCGCTCGGGCGGCCGTGGCTGCGCGCGCCGATCGGGCTGCACGCGACCACGCGCTTCCTGCGCGCGCTCGGCGAACAGCTGGGCCTGGATCCCGAGCCGTTCATCGAGCGCGAGAAGCACACCACGATCAAGCCGATCTGGGACCTGTGGCGCTCGGTCACGCAGGACTTCTTCGGCACCGCGAGCTTCGGGGTGGTCGCCACCGACACCTACGCGCGCGGCCTGCGACGCCTGCTCGCCGACGAGCTCGGCCTGCCGTGCCACTTCGCGGTGTCGCGCCGCCCCGGCGACAAGACCGACAACGCCGCGATCCGCGCGCAGGTGCAGGCGCGTCCGCCGCTGGTGCTGTTCGGCAGCTACAACGAGCGGATGTACGCGGCCGAGACCGGAGCGCGGTGCGCGTACATCCCCGCGTCGTTCCCCGGCGCGATCGTGCGCCGGCACACCGGCACGCCGTTCATGGGCTACGCCGGCGCCACCTACGTGGTGCAGGAGGTGTGCAACGCGCTGTTCGACGCGCTGTTCCACATCCTGCCGCTGGGCACCGACCTCGACCGGGTCGAGGCGACCCCGGCGCGCGCGAGCGCCGAGCAGACCCGTCGCTGGGAGGCCGCGGCGCAGAAGCTGCTCGCCGACCTGGTCGCCGCCGAGCCGGTGCTGGTGCAGATCTCCGCGGCCAAGCGGCTGCGCGACCGCGCCGAGCGCGACGCGCAGCGTGCCGGCGAGGAGGTGGTCACCGCCGAGCGGGTCGCCGGCGCGCGCGACGCGCTCGCCCAGGGGAGCGCCGCATGAGTTCGCGCCGCCTCGCCCGAACGATCGGTCCGGTGTGCCGGACAGCCCGAACGTCGCGGCATCCGGCCGCGGCTGCCCACGCCGCGCGGGCTGCGCGCGGCCGCGGCCGAGAGGCCGTTCAAGCAAGGAGCTGACCGTATGGCAGAGAAGAGAAGCTCGATATCGGGCCTCACGGACGACGAGGCCCAGGAGTTCCACAAGTTCTGGGTCCAGGGCTTCGTGGGATTCACGGCGGTCGCCGTCATCGCGCACTTCCTGGTGTGGGCGTGGCGGCCCTGGTTCAACTGATCTGATCGGACTCCACGGAGGGTGACCCATGGCCCAAGTCAATGTCTCGTCGCGGTACGCCGAATCCGAGCGCAATTCCCCCGCGTTCTGGCTGCTCTACCTGGCGCTGTTCGCCGTCTTCCTGACGGTGGCCGTCTCGGCGGCGCTGCTGACGATCCGCTGGCGCGGCTGGTTGCCCGGCGCCGAAGGCGAGCGATCGCTGATCGGTGGAGTCAGGTCCGCGGTCTACACCGCGATATCTCACGTCATCTAGGAGAGAAGTCCACATGTGGCGAATCTGGAGGCTTTACGACCCGCTCAGGGCCATGGTCGTGCAGGGGATCTTCCTGTTCGGCCTGGCGGCGATGATCCATCTCATCCTGCTGAGCACCGACCGCTTCAACTGGCTCGACGGACCGAAGAAGGCACCGGCCGTCGCGGCTCAGAACTCCCCGATGCCCACCCAGGCACCGGCGACGAAGTAGCGGCTAGCGGAAGCGGCCGGCCGCGTCCCGGGTGCGGACCCGGGCCCGGTCGGCCGCGACGACGGAGGATTCAATCGTGGCGATGCTCAGTTTCGAGAAGAAGTACCGCGTGCGCGGTGGCACCCTGCTCGGGGGCGACCTGTTCGATTTCTGGGTCGGACCGTTCTACGTCGGGATCTTCGGCGTCACGACCCTCTTCTTCTCGCTGCTCGGGACGGCGCTGATCCTGTACGGGGCGGCGATCGGACCGACCTGGAACGTCTGGCAGATCAACATCGCGCCGCCGGACCTCAAGTACGGCCTGGCGCTCGCACCGCTGCGCGAAGGCGGTCTGTGGCAGATCATCACCGTGTGCGCGATCGGCGCCTTCGGCTCCTGGGCGCTGCGCGAGGTCGAGATCTGCCGCAAGCTCGGCATGGGCTACCACGTGCCGTTCGCGTTCAGCGTGGCGATCTTCGCGTACGTGACGCTGGTCGTGATCCGCCCCGTGCTGCTGGGCGCCTGGGGCCACGGCTTTCCGTACGGCATCCTCAGCCACCTCGACTGGGTGTCGAACGTCGGCTACCAGTACCTGCACTTCCACTACAACCCGGCGCACATGATCGCCGTGAGCTTCTTCTTCGCGACCACCTTCGCGCTGTCGCTGCACGGCGCCGCGGTGCTGTCGGCGACCAATCCGAAGAAGGGCGAGACCGTGAAGACGCCCGAGCACGAGGACACGTTCTTCCGCGACACGATCGGCTACTCGATCGGCACGCTCGGCATCCACCGCCTGGGTCTGTTCCTCGCGCTGTCGGCCGGCTTCTGGAGCGCGGTGTGCATCGTGATCAGCGGCCCGTTCTGGACGCGAGGCTGGCCGGAGTGGTGGGGCTGGTGGCTCGCGCTGCCCATCTGGAAGTGAAGCGGGGATCGGAGATCTAGACCATGGCCCAGTACCAGCCCTTCGTCCCGCAGTACCAGAACCTGTTCACCCAGGTCCAGGTGGTCGCGCCGCTGCACGACGGTCCGCCGCTGCCCACCGAGTACGAGACGCGCGGCCGGGTGTTCGGCGCGACGCTGTCGTACTGGCTCGGCGTGATCGGCAACGCGCAGATCGGTCCGATCTACCTGGGCACGCTCGGGATCCTGTCGCTGTTCTGCGGCGTGGTCGCGTTCCAGATCATCGGCTGGAACATGCTCGCCTCGGTCAACTACAGCCCGCTCGAGTTCCTGCGGCAGCTGCCCTGGCTCGCGCTGGAGCCGCCGCCGCCCGGCTACGGCCTGCGCATCCCGCCGCTGAACCAGGGCGGCTGGTGGCTGATGACCGGCTTCTTCCTCACCGCGTCGCTGCTGCTGTGGTGGGCCCGGATGTATCGGCGGGCGCGCCAGCTCGGCATGGGCACCCACGTCGCGTGGGCGTTCATGGCGGCGATCTGGCTGTACCTGGTGCTCGGCTTCTTCCGGCCGATCCTGATGGGCAGCTGGGGCGAGGCGGTGCCGTTCGGCATCTTCCCGCACCTCGACTGGACCGCGGCGTTCTCGCTGCGCTACGGCAACCTGTTCTACAACCCGTTCCACATGCTGTCGATCGTGTTCCTGTACGGCGCGACGCTGCTGTTCGCGATGCACGGGGCGACCATCCTCGCGGTCACGCGCTACGGCGGCGAGCGCGAGATCGAGCAGATCGTCGACCGCGGCACCGCGAGCGAGCGCGCTGCGCTGTTCTGGCGCTGGACGATGGGTTTCAACGCGACGATGGAGTCGATCCACCGCTGGGCGTGGTGGTTCGCGGTGCTGTGCCCGCTGACCGGCGGGATCGGCATCCTGCTCACCGGTACGGTCGTGGACAACTGGTATCTGTGGGCGGTCAAGCACGGGGTCGCCCCGGCGTATCCGGCGGTGTACGTGCCCGCGGTCGATCCCGCCTCGCTGATCGGAGTCAAGCCATGAGTCGTGTCTGGAAACTGCCGAAGCTGATGGCGGCCGTGGCCGCCGCGGCCCTGCTCGCCGGCTGCGAGCGCCCGCCGGTCGAGGTCGTGCAGTCGGGCTTCCGCGGCACCGGCATGGAGCAGGTGGTCAACCCGCGCCGCCTGGTCGACCAGACCTACCTAAACGTGCTGCCCGAACGGCTCGACCCGGCCTCGCCCGACGGCCCGAAGGCGAAGGACGTCTACCAGAACGTGAAGGTGCTCGGCGACCTGAGCGTGGGCGAGTTCACGCGGCTGATGGTCGCGATGAACAGCTGGGTGGCGCCCAAGGAGGGCCCGAACGCGGCCTGCCTGTACTGCCACACGAACAACTTCGCCGAGGACACCAAGTACCAGAAGGTGGTGGCGCGCAAGATGATCCAGATGACGCGCGACATCAACTCGAACTGGAAGCAGCACGTCGCCGATACCGGCGTGACCTGCTGGACCTGCCATCGCGGCCAGCCGGTGCCCACGAACGTCTGGTTCGCACCGGCCCCGCAGAAGCATGCGACGCGCATGCTCGGCGACAAGGCCGAGCAGAACACCCCTGCCGCGTCGGTCGGCCTGTCGTCGCTGCCGTACGACCCGTTCGGTCCGTACCTCGAGCAGGCCAGGCCGATCCGCGTGATCGGCGACACCGCGCTGCCCACCGGCAACCGTGCCTCGACCAAGCAGACCGAGTTCACCTACGGTCTGATGATGCACATGTCGACCGCGCTCGGCGTCAACTGCACCTACTGCCACAACACCCGAGCGATGGCCGAGTGGTCGCAGAGCCCGCCGCAGCGTGCGACCGCGTGGCACGGCATCCGGATGGCCCGGGCGCTGAACACCGAGTACATGACCCCGCTGACCGACGTGTTCCCGGCCCAGAGCCGCGGCCCGACCGGCGACGTGCCGAAGCTGAACTGCGCGACCTGCCACCAGGGCGCGTACAAGCCGATGTACGGCCAGAGCATGCTCAAGGACCATCCCGAGCTGGTCGGCGGCGGCCGGCCCGCGGCGGCCGCGGCTCCGGCGGCGGCACCCGCGGCCGCGTTCCCCGCGACGCTGTTCTTCGCGGTGGGCTCGGCCGCGCTCGACGGCGAGGACCTTCAGGTCGTCAACCAGATCGCCGCGGCGATGCGGGGCGACCCTGCGGTGAAGGTCTCGATCTCCGGCTTCCACTCGGCGGCGGGCGACCTGGCGCAGAACCAGGAGCTCGCGAAGAACCGCGCGTTCGCGGTGCGCGGTGCGCTCATCGCCTCCGGCATCGCCGAGGACCGGCTGGTGCTCGAGAAGCCCGCTCAGACCGAGGCGAACGTGTCCGGCGAGGACCCGCGCTCGCGCCGGGTGGACGTCGCGGCCCGCTGACGCGCTCCAGGTTCCCCGCCTTGCGACGGCGAGGCGGTTCGCCGGTTCGGTCTTCTCCCCGTCCGGCGATCACGGTGCCCTCCGGGCACCGTTTTTTTTCGGCCTGAACGCGCGGCGCTTGCCCGCTCGCTGGAAGCGCCCCGAGGGGCTTTGGCGGGCCGATCGAGGTCGCGGTGCGCGGGTCCTGGCGCGGCGCGCCGGCTCGACAAGCGGTCAGACCGACCCGGCCCCGGCCGAGCGACGCACATGGGATTCGACCGCCGCGACCAGCCTCGACCTCGAAGAATGTCGCGTTTCCGGGACGGCGCCGACGTCACGAAATGACTCGACAGTTCTCGACGCGTTTCCGCTGAAACGTCCGGCAGATGCAACGCCCTGCGTCCCGACGGCTCCGAAGCGGGCGGCGGCAATCACGGCTCGATGTGCGCCAACCGCCCCCGGCGGTGACGGGCGCCGCACGTCGAGAATGACGCCGTCATCCAGCATGAGCACGAGCACCCAACGTCGGCTCAGGCGGCATTCCGCGTTGCACGACCTGCCGGGCGCGGGTCCCGGCACCACCAGGCCCAACCGAACAGCGTGAGCACGAAAACAGGGTAGGCAAGGAAAGGCAACGGCTCGGACAGTGGAGTCAGGGTGCGGCCGGCGAAGACCTGGAGTGCCGTGAGCGCAAACAGCAGTGCCGCGACTCCGCCCAGGACGCGCACAACCCGTGGCATGACCTTGGCGGCACTGATGAGGACAAGAGCCGCGGCCCACAGCGCTGCACCGGCGGCGAAGAGCGGGCTGCTCGCCTCAAGCGACATGGCGGACCCCGACAGCACCAGCGCTTGCCCGGCGATGAAAACCAGGAATCCAGCGGCAACGGACGGGTGGTCCTGGCGGAGACAGTGAACGGCCAGCAACGCTGCCGCCACGATGAGGGCTGTGCCGTCGATTCCCCAGGCTATCCCGCGCAATGAAGCGGATGGGGCGAAACTTCCGGCAAGCCCGAAAAGTGCCCCGATGACGAGACAGACGGGTGCGATGGTGGATGGACGTTCGGTCGACAGCGTCTTCTCCATACGAGCCAGTCTGCGTGACGCAGCCTGGCGCTGACGTTGAACGGCGGCTTGCATGGGCCGGCGTGGAGCGGCCGATACAGAGGCTGCTGCACCGTCCGCACTGGCTCGCTGCCCTTGCCCGTGCCCTGGCCGAGGTCGAGCCGATCGTTCGTCACTGGGCCACCCGACCGATCTCCACCAGCCCAGAAAGATCCGCGCGAACAGCGTGCGCTGCAGCGAATCGCCGGCATCCTCCACGATCAGCCGGAGGTCGGGCGTCGCCAGCGCGTACTGCTGCGTGATGGACGACGGCCGCCGTGAACGACGGCCGCCGTGGACGACGGCCGCCGTGGACGACGGCAGCCGTGGACGACGGCAGCCGTGGACGGCCGTAGCGGTGGACGGCGGCAGCGGTGCGTCGGGCCGGTCGGGGTCCACCGGCATCTGCCCGGTGACGAACGGCAACGTACCCGCCTGTACTCCGTGCAGGTAACACGCGGTCGGCGGCAACGTCGCGGCCTCGTCAGACGTCGTCGATCCGGCCCGGAGCGCGTGCCGGGCCCGGCAGCGGCGCGGCCACCGCCGCGGCGCTCGCCGCGTGCGATCGCATGCCCCAGGCCCAGAGCCGCTCGGCCGGCAGCGGCAGCACGAGCAGCGCGTGCTCCAGGATCGCCAGCGACAGCAGCGTCGCCACCAGGGTGGCCGACGTCACCTCGAACGGGCTCGCGCCCGGGGCGATCGCCGACTGCCAGATCGGCACCGCGACCAGCGTCGCCGCGGTGACGGTGATCGGGAACAGCGCATTCATCGGGGCGCGCACGAAGTAGGTCTGCAGATACTTCAGGTGTTCGGGCAGGAAGTCGGCGTTGAGGTTGCGCACGCCCAGGAACACGTTGAGCTTGGCGCTCTGGCGCATGGTCCACAGCACCACGAAGGTCCACAGCCCGGTCGTGTTCGGGCGGTCCCAGGTGACCGCGGCCACCGCGAGCGCGAGCACGACCAGCGCGACCTCGTGGTGCGCGACCGTGGCGAACGCGTACCGCGCGCGCTGCCACCCGCGCGCGCCCGCGGGACACGGCCCGCGCCGCGGGCCGGTCACGTAGCCGAGCAGGAAGGCCACCTCCTGCCACGCCCACAGCAGGATCGCGCAGGTGAACCCGCAGTAGGCACCGGCCACGTCGGTGCGGCCGCTGCTCGCCCACAGTCCCCACAGCGCGAGCAGCGCGACCGCGGTCGTCGCCGCCATCGTGCGCGGATGCGTCGCGCGCGGCAGGCCGTCGAGGTAGAGGATCGCCCCGGTGCTCGCCCACCAGACGAGCACCGTGAACGCGACCGGTGCCAGGTACTCGATCACCCCGGGCGTCCCGGTCGCGCGGCGCTCACCACGCGGGCGCGACGCGCACGCGCTCGGGCAGGGCGTTGGGCTTGACCGGCAGCAGGTACAGGCGCGCGAAGGTCGCCGCGGCGGCCACCGCGCAGCCGGCACGCCGCAGCCCCCCGAGCAGGCCGCCGCGCGCCTTCGCGTCCTCGGCCTCGACCGACAGGCGGTACAGCCGGGCGAGGCCGGCGCGGAACTTCGGGTGATCGGTGTCCAGCACCAGCGGGAACACCTGCCGGGTGATCTCGGAGCAGATGTCGAAGACGCGGTAGTCGAACGCGTCGGACTCCAGACCCATCGCCTTGTGCAGCATCGGCCGCGTGTGGTCGCGCACGTACATCGTCGCGTACACCGCGAGCAGGAAGAAGCGGATCCACAGCGTGTTCAGCCCGGTCAGCAGCTTGGGGTCGGCGCGCATCATCATCGCGAACGACTCGCCGTGCCGGAACTCGTCGTTGCACCAGCGCTCGAACCACCGGAAGATCGGGTGGAAGCGCAGCTCCGGGTGCTTCTCGAGCTGCCGGTAGATCGTGATGTAGCGCGCGTAGCCGATCTTCTCCGACAGGTAGACCGAGTACAGGATGTACTTCGGCTTGAAGTACGTGTAGTGCTTGCTGCGCTTGAGCGCGCCGAGATCCACGCCCAGCCCGTAGTCCTTCAGCGCCATGTTGATGAAGTTCGCGTGACGCGACTCGTCGCGCGTCAGGTAGGTCATCAGCTGCTTGATGTCCGGGTTTTCGACGTTGCGGCGGATCTCGTTGTACAGCACGCAGCCCGAGTACTCCGAGGTCAGCGAGGTCACCAGGAAGTCCAGGAACTCCTGCCGCAGCTCGGGATCGAGCTCGCGGATCTCGTCGGCGAATTCGGCGGTGCGCTGGAAGTGGTCGTGGTTGTTGTCGCCCGCGTACTCGGCCATGTGCGCGTCCCACTCGGCGCGCATCGACGAGACGTCGATGCGGCTCATCGCGTCGTAGTCGGTGGTGTAGAACCGCGGGCTGATCAGCGTGCGCGCCTTCGCGTGCTCCATCGCCTGCTCGGGGCTGTCGATCGGTGCGGTGACGGTCGCCATGGCGGGGTCTCCAGGTCAGGGGCGGGTCGCAGCGGCGTGCAGCAGCCGCGCGAACACCGCCGCGTTGGTCGGTCCGAACGATTCCAGGTCGACGATCCGCCGGGTGGTCGGATCGCGCAGCGTCAGCCGCCCGTCGGCGCGGCCGATCAGCTCGAACGGGGGCCCGTCGTCGAAGCCAGCGCGCTTGCGCTCGCGCGCGAGGCCGCGCAGCGTGCTTCGCAGGAAGCCGTTCTCGCCGTCGAAGACCGCGATCCGGGCCCCGGCCACCACGTCGATCACCTCGACCCCGCCATCGGGCGCGTCGAGGAAGCGCAGCTGGCGGACCTCGAGCGCCGGGGCGTCCGGCGCGCGCACGTCGACGCCGGACAGGCGAACCGCGGCCGCCGCGACGAGGGCGAACAGCGCGACCGACACCATCGCGACCACCGCGCCGCGCGGCATCGCGGCAGGGGTCGCGCCCGGGGCGGGGCGCGCGCTCACGACGCCACCGCGCCGTCCGGCGCGAGCCGGCCGCCGGGTGCGAGGCCGGCCGCCGCGGCCGGCGACGCCGAGCCCACGTGCGGCATGGCCGAGCCCACGTGCGGCATGGCCGGGCCCACGTGCGGCATGGCCGGGCCCACGTGCGGCATGGCCGGGCCCACGTGCGGCGAAACCGTGCCCACGTGCGGCGAGACCGCACCCGCGGGCCGCGGCCCGGTCGCCGCGTCGGCTGCAGCACGCGCGGTGCCGCCGGTGGCCGCCGCCCAGGCCTGCGCGAGCAGCACGGCCACGCGCTCGCCGTCGGGCACGCCGCGCAGCATCGGCTCGGGCCGCCGGACGCGCCAGGGCCGCGCGTGCGGCCACAGGTGCGCCCAGCCGATCGCGTCGTCCGCGTGCAGCGCGAGCGGCAGGTCCACCGTGCCGTCGGCGTGCCGGCGCACGTCGGCCGAGACGATCCGCGCGAACGGCAGGTTGAACGTGACCGTGAGCACGATGCCGATGCGCATCACGACGCGCCGGTCGGTGATCGTGTACAGCGTGCTGCGCGCCGACAGGTGGGCGATCAGCACCAGCAGCCCGACCGCGGTCGCGGCGAGCGCGGCCAGCACCGACAGCCCGGCCAGCGCGTCGCGGACCGGGTCGCCGTCGGCCAGCGCGGTGGCGAACTGCACCGCGCCGACCGCGGCGAAGTAGACCGCCACCTTTCGGGCGTGAAACGCCCGCAGCGCGAGCGCGCGGGTGTCCGGCGCACCCTGCCACAGCAGCTGCTCGCCCGCAGGCAGCCGCTGCGGCAGGCCGGGCACCGGCTCGAAGTCGTGCTCCGGCCCGGGGCCGTGTCGATGGCCGCCCATGTCAGAACAGCGGCTCGCCGCGCGCGGCGTCGGCGTAGAGCAGTCCCGCGCCGAAGTACCCCATGATCTTCTCCTCCTCGAGCATCGTGATCCGGTGCGGATCCCGGGTGGCCGGCACGCCCGCGAACTGCGCCGCGTACAGCGCGTGAACGCGCACCGCGTCGCGGGTCACCCGGCCGAAGTTGATCGGCATCAGCACGTTGCGCGTCGCGCCGTCGGGCAGCGGCACCGCCACCTCGAGCAGGCGGGCGATCGCCTCGGAGGTGTCGATCCACACGTCGACCACCTTGCCCGCGACCTCGCCGTCGCCGCCGATCACCGTCATGCCGCGCGGGTCGCGGTCGCGCGCGGCGAGCGAGTAGTCGGACAGCGTGCGCAGCGGCACCAGCTTCGGCGAGCCGCCGAACGTGAGCTCGGGCACGTCGGCGCGGTCGGCCCAGGCCCCCGGTCCGACCCCGGCGCTGAGCGGGTCGCCGACCGGCTCGATCGGCGAGCCGTCCCACGGGTGCACCGACTCGCCCCGCAGCACCTGCGGCGACACGGTGTCGTTCGGCGCCTGCACCGTGTGGCCGTCGGACAGCAGGTAGGTCTTGGGGCGCGGGGGCGGCGGGAACCCGTCGAGCGGTCCGGTCGCCGACTCGAGCGGATACCCCTCGCGCTTGCCCTCGCGCACCAGGTAGACGATCAGTCCGGCGAAGAACGCCCAGAACACGTACAGCACCACCTGGGCGACGTCGACGTACTGCGTGATGGCTCCGAATCCCATGGCTTCGCTCCCTCGATGATCGGTCGCCGGTCTCAGCCCGGGAGGGCGGGCAGACCGAACTTGCTCGTCGACGCCTGGTCACGGCGGCGTCGTCTGCCGGCCAGCGGTCCGATCACGACCAGCGTGACGAACAGCAGGACCATCTCGACGTGATAGACGACCGCGTAGCCGGTCGCCGGGTTGGTCAGCACCTCGCCGAGCGCACCGCGCGACGCGAACGCGGACACCAGGTCGCGCAGCGCACCGCCCGCGGCGATCGCGAGGCCGGCGCAGGTCGCCTGCACGCCGCCCCACGCGCCCAGCGCGAGGCCCTTGTAGCCGTCGCGGTCGAGCGCCATCGCGGCGGTGAGCGTGCCCACCGAGAACAGCCCGCCGCCGAAGCCGATCAGCACGACGCCCGCACGGAACAGCGTCGCCGAACCCATCGGCTCGGCGAACACCACCATCGAGAACGCGACCAGCCCGGCGAGCGCGCCGACCGCGGCGACCCGGTGCGGGTCGGCGCCGCGCGCGAGCCAGCGCGCCGACAGGCCGAACGCGGCGAGCGCGCCGCCGGCCATCAGCGCGGTGAGCGCGGTGGTGGCGCCCACACCCAGGTGCAGGATCTCGGCGCCGTAGGGCTCGAGGATGACGTCCTGCATGCCGAAGGCCGCGGTGCCCAGCCCCACCGCCACGAGGAAGCGTCGCGCGCGCGTGCCGTGCGCGATGCTTTCCCAGGCCCGGCGGAAGTCGACGCCGTCGGCCGGACCCGGCGTGCCGCCGGGGCGGCGCGGCTCCTGCTTCCACAGCGCGATCAGGTTGAGCACCATCGTCGCGGTGGCCGCGCCCTGCACCACCCGGATCAGCCGCACCTGCGAGAAGTCGGCGAGCAGCAGGCCGAACAGCGCGCCGCAGGCGACCATGCCGACCAGCAGCATCACGTACATCAGCGCGACCACGCGCGGGCGGGTCGCCTCGGGCGCGAGGTCGGTGGCCAGCGCGAGGCCGGCGGTCTGCACGGTCTGCATGCCGGCGCCCACCAGCAGGAACGCGAGCGCCGCGCTCGCGTGGCCGATCCACCACGGTCCCCAGGTGATGTCGCCCGACAGCAGGATCAGCGCGAACGGCATGATCGCGAGCCCGCCGAACTGCAGCCAGGTGCCGACCCAGATGTACGGCACCCGCCGCCAGCCCAGCACCGAGCGGTGGGTGTCCGAGCGAAAGCCGATCAGCGCGCGGAACGGCGCGACCAGCAGCGGCAGCGCGACCAGCGCGGCCACCAACCACGCGCCCACGCCGAGCTCCACGATCATCACCCGGTTCAGCGTGCCGATCAGCAGCACCGCGGCCATGCCGACCGACACCTGGAACAGCGACAGCCGCAGCAGCCGCCCGAGCGGCAGGTCGGTGCTCGCCGCGTCGGCGAACGGCAGCAACCGTGCGGGCACCCGCACCCAGGACCGCCAGGCCGGCGGGCGCGGCGCCCTCACCGCCGACACGCGAGCTCCATCGCCTGCGACGTGTAGAACCCGGACGCGATGCGCTGCGTGCGCGCCGGCGCCCAGCGCTCGAGCCCGGCGGCCGACGCGAGCGCACCGCGCAGCCCGGCCTCGGCGACCGGCACGATCGCCGGCGCACGGTCGGCGCGCGGAAACGCCCGGCCGACCGCGTGCATCGCCGCCAGCAGCGGCGTGCGCGGTGCGAAGGTGAAGACGATCGAGCCGCGCGTGCGCGGCGCGAGCGCGGCGAGCGCGCGCACGAGGTCGCCGCGCTCGTAGTGGATCAGCGAGTCCATCGCGACCACGTGGTCGAACTCGCCGTGCGCGGGGTCGAGCATGTCGCCCGGCACCAGCAGCACCCGTCCGGGACCGACGTCGTCGGGCAGCCGGCTGCGGGCCAGGCCGACCAGCGTCGGCGACAGGTCGATCCCGAGCACGTCGGCACCCCGACGCGCGGCCTCGACCGCGAGCGCGCCGGTGCCGCAGCCGGCGTCCAGGATCCGCAGGCCGGTGAGGTCCTCGGGCAGCCACGACAGCAGCGTCGTGCGCATCCGGTCGCGTCCGGCCCGGACGGTCGCGCGGATGCCGCTCACCGGCGCGGTCGAGGTCAGCCTCGCCCAGGCCTCGACCGCGGTCCGGTCGAAGTACTGCTCGACCTGTCCGCGCCGCTGCAGGTAGGTGCCCTGGTCCATGTCAGTCGAACCCCAGCAGATCGAAGATCTCGCGGTCCTTCAGCGACTCGGGCGCGAGCGGATCGGTGCCGGCCCACAGCGCCGCCGCCAGCCGCAGGTACTCCTGCTTGACCGCCTCGAGCTCGGGCGAGGTCTCCATCTCGAACAGCGTCGCCTTCTTCAGGCGGCTGCGCCGGATCACGTCCAGGTCCGGGAAGTGCGCCATGCGCTTCAGGCCCACCCGATCGGCGAACCGGTCGATCTGGTCGGTGCCGGCGCTGCGGTTGGCGACCACGCCGGCGAGCCGCACGCGGTAGTTGCGCGCCTTCGCGCCGATCGCCTGCACGATGCGGTTCATCGCGAAGATCGAGTCGAAGTCGTTGGCCGCGACGATCAGCGCGCGGTCGGCGTGCTGCAGCGGCGCGGCGAACCCGCCGCAGACCACGTCGCCGAGCACGTCGAAGATCACGACGTCGGTCTCGTCGAGAAGACGGTTCTCCTTGAGCAGCTTCACGGTCTGCCCGACCACGTAGCCGCCGCAGCCGGTGCCCGCGGGCGGCCCGCCCGCCTCGACGCACATCACGCCGTTGTAGCCCTCGAAGACGAAGTCCTCGACGCGCAGCTCCTCGGGGTGGAACTGCACCGACTCGAGCACGTCGATCACGGTCGGCACCAGCCGCTTGGTCAGCGTGAACGTGGAGTCGTGCTTGGGGTCGCAGCCGATCTGAAGCACCCGCTTGCCGAGCTTGGAGAAGGCCACCGACAGGTTCGACGAGGTCGTGCTCTTGCCGATGCCGCCCTTGCCGTACACCGCGAACACCTTCGCGTTGCCGATCTTCAGGTTCGGGTCCATCTGCACCTGCACGCTGCCCTCGCCATCGGGCGGTCTCACCGGCCGGCGGATCTCGGTGAACGGGACCGACGCGACGTTCATGCTGAAGCTCCTTCGACGACACCCTCGAGGCGGTCCTCGAGCTCCTCGCTCGCGCGCCGCAGCGCCTCGAGCATCGGAGCGTCGGGACGCCAGTAAGCCCGCTCGCAAGCCTCGAGCAGACGGTGAGCGACACGCGCCGACGCGACCGGATTGAGCCGTGCGAGCCGGTCGCGCATCTGCTCGTCCAGCACGAAGGTCTGCGTCAGGTGCTGGTACACCCAGGGCTGCACCTGCCCGGTGGTGGCCGACCAGCCCATCGTGTTGGTGACGTGCGCCTCGATCTGGCGAACGCCTTCGTAGCCGTGCTCCAGCATGCCCTCGTACCACTTCGGGTTGAGGGTGCGGGTGCGGGTCTCGAGCGCGACCTGCTCGCGCAGGCTGCGCACCGTGCCGTCGCCGCGGGTCTGGTCGCCGATGTAGACCGGCGGCGCCTCGCCGCCGCGCGCCCGCTTGACCGCGCCGGTGATGCCGCCCAGCGTGTCGAAGTAGTGGTCGATCGTGGTCACGCCGAGCTCGACCGAGTCCAGGTTCTGGTAGGTCAGGCGCACGTCGGCGAGCACGCTGGCGAGCAGCGCGGGCTGCTGCACCGCGCGGCCGTCGCGGCCGTAGGCGAAGCCCTTGCGCCGCTGGTAGGTCTCGGCGAGCTCGTCCTCCTCGCTCCAGCGGCCGCTGTCCACCAGGTGGCTGACGTTGGCGCCGTACGCGCCCTCGGCATTGCCGTAGACCCGCAGCGCGGCGGTCTCGAGCGTGCAGCCGTGCTCGCGCTGGTAGGCGAGCGCGTGCTTGCGCACGTAGTTGAGTTCCTCGGGCTCGTCGGCCGACGCAGCGAGCCACGCCGCCTCGGCGAGCAGCCGCGTCTGCAGCGGCAGCAGGTCGCGGAAGATGCCCGACAGCGTGATCACCACGTCGATCCGCGGCCGGCTGAGCGCCTCGAGTGGCACCAGCGTCGCGCCCGCGATGCGCCCGTAGCTGTCGAAGCGCGGCAGCGCCCCCATCAGCGCGAGGCACTGCGCGATCGGCGAGCCCTCGGTCTTCAGGTTGTCGGTGCCCCAGAGCACCATCGCGACCGACTCGGGCAGCGGGTGGCCGTCGGCCGCGTGCCGATCGAGCAGCCGCTGCGCCTGGCGCGCACCGTCGCGCGCAGCGAAGGTGCTGGGCAGCCGGAACGGGTCGAAGCCGTGCAGGTTGCGCCCGGTGGGCAGCACCTGCGGCGTGCGCAGCAGGTCGCCGCCGGGCGCCGGGCGCAGGTAGCGGCCGTCGAGCGCGCGCAGGATCGCGGGCAGCTCGTGGTCCTGGGCGAGCAGCGCGTCGGTCCGGGCGAGCTCGCGCAGCCGCTCGAGCGCGGCCGCATCGGCCGGCATGCCGGCCTCGGCCAGGGCCGCGGACGCGTCGCGGCCGGCAACCAGCGCATCGATCGCGGCGCGCGGCAGCGGGGCGGCCTGGGCGTCACCCTCGGCCATCGCGGCGAGCAGATCGGCGCGCTGCGCCGGCGAGGGCGCGCGCCCGACCACGTGCAGCCCGTGCGGGATCAGCGTGTACTCGAGCTCGAGCACGCGCGCGCCGAGCGCGGCGATCGCCGCCTGCGCTGCGTCGCCGGCCAGGTCCCACGGCGGCTCGGCGTCGGCCAGCTCGAGCGCCGAGGCCTGCGCCTGGACCAGCGCCGCGAGGTCGGCGCGCTCGGGGGCGTCCCCGGGCAGTGCGCGCCAGCGGTCGATCGACGCCTTGAGCTCGAGCAGGCCGCGGTACAGCCCGGCCTGCGTGACCGGCGGGGTCAGGTAGCTCACCAGCGTGGCCGCCGAGCGCCGCTTGGCGATCGTGCCCTCGGAGGCGTTGTTCGACGCGTACAGGTAGACGTTCGGCAGATCGCCGATCAGCCGCTCCGGCCAGCACGCGCCGGACATCCCGGCCTGCTTGCCCGGCATGAACTCGAGCGCGCCGTGGGTGCCGAAGTGCAGCACCACGTCGGCGGCGAAGTCCTCGCGCAGCCAGCGGTAGAACGCGGAGAACGCGTGCGTGGGCGCGTGCCCGCGCTCGAACAGCAGCCGCATCGGGTCGCCCTCGTAGCCGAACGGCGGCTGCACCCCGACCATCACGTTGCCGTAGCGGCGGCCGAGCACGAAGATCGACCGGCCGTCGGTGAGCGAGCGGCCGGGTGCGGGGCCCCACTGCGCCTCGATCTCGGAGAGCCAGCGCTCGCGCCGCACGTGGTCGTCGGCGGGGATGGTCGCGTGCACGTTCGCCGGCGCGCCGTGCCGGGCCGCGTTGCCGCCGAGCAGGTCCTCGCGCAGCGCCTGCGGATCGGCCGGCAGCTCGACCGAGTAGCCCGCCTCGCGCATCGCCGACAGCGTGCGGTGCAGCGATTCGAACACCGCGAGGTGCGCGGCCGAGCCGGTCGCCCCGGCGTTCGGCGGGAAGTCGAACAGCACCACCGCCACGCGCCGGCGCGAGCGTTCGGTGCGACGCAGGCCGATCATCCGGTCGATCCGCGCGGCGAGCGTCTCGGCCCGCTCGGGGCACGGCACCATGTCGGTCCCGGCCTGCGAGGCGTCGAACCGGCAGGCGCGATCGCAGCCGCGACAGACCGTGCCGGCGGCGCCGGGCCGACCCCCGAAGACCGTCGGCGCGGTCGCGCCGTCGAGCTCGGGGATCGCCACCATGATCGTGTTCTCGACCGGCAGCAGCCCCCGGCCGTCGGCGCCCCAGGCCTGCAGCGTCTGGAACTCGAGCGGGTGGGCCGCCACGTACGGCGCGTCCAGCCGCGCGAGCGTCTCCTCGGCGGCGCGGGCGTCGTTGTACGCCGGGCCGCCGACCAGCGAGAAGCCGGTGAGCGAGACCACCGCGTCGACCGCCGGCACGCCGTCGCGCACGAAGAAGCGTTCGATCGCGGGCCGCGCGTCCAGCCCGGCCGCGAACACCGGCAGCACCCGCAGCCCGCGGGCCTCGAGCGCGGCGATCACGCCGTCGTAGTGACGCGAGTTGCCGGCGAGCAGGTACGAGCGCAGCAGCAGCAGCCCCACCGTGCCCCGCGCTCCCGGCGCCGCGGGCAGCGCCCGCGCGTCCTCGGCGAGCCGATCGGGCAGGCGCGGGTGGTAGACGCCGAGCTCCGGGTACTCGAGCGGCGCGGGCACCTTCGCGACGCCGCGCAGCGCGCGGCGCGGGCCGTCGGCGCACCGGTCGACCAGGAACCGCACCAGGTTGGCCGCGTTCTCCTGAGAGCCGGCGAGCCAGTACTGCATCGAGATCAGGTACGCGCGCACGTCCTGCGCGGTCCCGGGCACGAAGCGCAGCAGCTGCGGCAGGCGGCGCAGCATCCGCATCTGCTGGGCGCCGCCGGTCGCCGGCGGGCTGCGGTCGCGCGCGCCGCGCAGCCGTTTCAACAGCGCCATCGGCCCGCTGGCGGGCTTGCTCATGTCCAGGCGGCCGAGCCGCGTGAGGCGCACGACCTCGGGGGCGGACACCATGCAGACCACCGCGTCGCAGCGCTCGCGGCAGGCGCGCAGATCGGGGAGGATCGGCGTGAAGTGCTCCTCCAGGAACAGCATCGTCCCGATCACCAGGTCGGCGCGCGCGAGGTCCTCGCGGCAGCGAGCGAGCGCCGTCGCGTCGGCGGTCCATTCGGAGGCCGCGTGCACGTCCAGCCGCAGCCCCGGCAGGTCCCGCCCGAGCGCGGCGCGCGCGCGCTCGATCGCGCCCGACAGGTGCGTGTCCATCGTGACGACGCACACCCGCACCGGCGTGGGATCAGCGACCGAAGTGCGCCTTGGCGTCATACAGGGTCTCCAGCGTGATCAGGCCCACGCCGCGCTCGCGCGCGTAGCGCTCGGTGTTGCGGCGGGCCTTGCCGCGGACGAAGAACGGCACCTTCTGCAGTTCGCGCAGCGCCTCGTCGGTCCAGCCCGCCGCGGCGTCGGCGGGAGCGGCCGCGCGCGGCACGATCGGGTCGTCGGCCGGCACCGGCGCGGGATCGCGCGCCGCGGGGGCGGCCGCCGCGACCGCGGGGGTGGGGGCCGCGTCGGCGGGCACCGCCGCGACCGTCGCCATGGGGGCCGTCGCCGTTGCGGCCGTCGCGAGCGCCGACGCGATGGCCGCCGGCCTGGGCGCGGTCGCCGCCGCGGTCCTCGGCAGGTGCGACGGCGCCGCGCCCTCGTGGAACTCGGCGTCGTCGCGGAACATCGCGAGCAGGTGCTCCTCCAGGCCCATCATCAGCGGGTGGACCCAGGTGTCGAACAGCACCGCCGCGCCTTCGAACCCCATCTGCGGCGAGTGCCGCGCCGGGAAGTCCTGCACGTGCACCGGCGCCGAGATCACCG
>Ga0169931_10004841_pt1 | contig 20764 bp, 14 predicted proteins | sample Kivu_15m_20L_FD_129675 | JGI IMG/M metagenome (GOLD analysis project Ga0169931, IMG submission 129675) | Freshwater microbial communities from Lake Kivu, Western Province, Rwanda to study Microbial Dark Matter (Phase II) - Kivu_15m_20L... | ecosystem: Environmental > Aquatic > Freshwater > Lake... | reverse complement strand
TGCCAACGCGCCCGCCCAACTGCCCGCGCAGCCGGTGCGATTGCTCCTTGATGCGCTCCATCACGGCGGCTTTGTCCTTCACCGGGAAGAGGCTGAGGTACACCTTGGCCACGCCGAGATCCGGGCTGCACCGCACGCCTGTCACGGTGATGAGGCCGCCCGGCAGCAGCGCGCGGCCCTCGATCTGGAATACGGCCGCGATCTCCTTCTGCAGCAGGCTGTTCACCTTGTTCTGTCTGAGGCTGTCCATCGGCGGCGAAGGTATCGGCTCGTGCCGCACGGGCATCGTCGGATACCTTCGCCGCAGTTCGATGCGCAACTTCTTCCGGATCCTTCGCTATGCGCGCCCTTACCGGCGCTATGCGGTGCTCAACGTGGTGTTCAACCTCGTGAGCACCTTGTTCCACCTGGGCTCGTTGCTGGTCTTCATCCCTTTCCTCAACCTGCTCTTCGGGCAGACCCCACCGCCCAGCGCACGGCCTGAAGTGGGCTTCAGTCTCGAAGGCATCAAGCGGATGCCCGACCTATTCAACTGGCAGATGGCCTCCTACATCCAGGAGCATGGCCAGATGGGCGGCCTCATCTTCATCTGCGTGGTGGTGGCCGGCTGCTTCCTGCTGAAGAACCTCACGCGCTACTTCGCGCTCTGGGCCATCGGCATCCTGCGCAACCGCGCCGTGCGCGACCTGCGCAACGAGGTGTACGACAAGATCCTCGACCTGCCCATGCGCTTCCACACGGGCGAGCGCAAGGGCAACACCATCGCGCGCATCACCAATGATGTGCAAGAAGTGGAGTTCAGCATCATGAACTACATCGAGATGGTGTTCCGCGAGCCGATCACCATCATCCTCTCGCTCACGCTGATGATCGGCATCTCGTGGCAGCTCACGCTCATCGCGCTGCTGCTGCTGCCCATCAGCGGGCTGCTGATCGGCCGTGTGGGCAAGAGCCTGCGCAAGGAGGGCCTGCGCGCCCAGCAGAAGGCCGCCGACCTGCTGAGCACGGTGGAGGAGACGCTCACCGGCATGCGCGTGGTGAAGGCCTTCAATGGCGAGGACCAGATGCGCCGCCGCTTCCGCCGCGAGAACGAGATGCTGAATAAGCTGAACGTGTTCACGCTGCGCCGCCGCGACATGGCATCGCCGCTGAGCGAGTTCCTCGGCGCTTTGGTGATGGTGACGCTCGTGTACTTCGGCGGGCAGCTGGTGATCGGCGAGGGCGCCACGTTGAGCGGCGGCGAGTTCATCGGCTACATCATCCTCTTCAGCCAGCTGCTGGCGCCGGCCAAGGGCTTCACCACGGGCTACTACTGGATCAAGAAGGGCGGTGCCAGCGCCGAGCGCATCTTCGAGTTGCTGGCCGTGGAGAACAGCGTGAAGGAGAAGCCCGATGCGAAGGCGATCGCAGCATTCAACGAGCGCATCGAGTTCAAGAGCGTGCAGTTCGCCTATGATGAGAAGGCCGTGCTGCGCACCATCGACCTCGTGATCCCCAAGGGACGCAGTGTCGCGCTCGTGGGCACCAGCGGCGGCGGCAAGAGCACCCTGGCCGGGCTGCTTCCGCGCTTCTACGACGCCACAGGTGGGCAGGTGCTGATCGATGGCAAGGATGTGCGCGACCTGCGGATCACCGATCTGCGCGCGCTCATGGGCATCGTCACGCAGGACAGCATCCTCTTCAACGATACCGTGGCCGCCAACATCGCCTTCGGGCAGCCGGGCGTGAGCATGGCGGCGATCGAGCAGGCGGCGCGCGTGGCCAATGCGCACGAGTTCATCGCCAAGCTCGAGAGCGGCTATCAGACCGTGATCGGCGACATGGGCAACCGGCTCAGCGGCGGGCAGAAGCAACGCCTCGCCATCGCGCGCGCGGTGCTGAAGAACCCGCCCATCCTCATCCTCGACGAGGCCACCAGCGCGCTGGACACCGAGAGCGAGCGACTCGTGCAGGAGGCGCTCTACCGCATGATGGAAGGCCGCACGAGCCTTGTGATCGCGCATCGCCTGAGCACCATCCAGCATTGCGATGAGATCTGCGTGGTGATTGAAGGCGCCATCGTGGAGCGCGGCACGCATGCCGAGCTCTTCGCCAAGGGCGGGCATTACCGGCGGCTCTGCGACATGCAGGCCTTCGATTGATCCATCGCCGGTACTTTCACCGCGATGCGCGACCGTGTCTTCGGACTCGACCTCATGCGCGCCACGGCCATCGTGCTGGTGGTGTTCTGGCACAGCTATGATGCCATCACCTACCTGGCGCCGGGCTTCAGCCTGCCGCTCTTCCTCGATGGCGTTGACCTGTTCTTCGTGCTCAGTGGTTACCTGATCGGCGGCATCCTGCTCTCCTTGCTGAGCAAGCCCGGGCTCACTTGGAAGCAGCGGCTGGGCGGCTTCTGGTTGAGGCGTTTCCTGCGCACACTGCCCAACTACTACCTCTTCCTGCTGATCAACATTGGGCTGGCCGTCGTGGGTGTGCGCGAGGGCCTGATCAACTTCAATGCGCTGGCATACGTGCCATTGGTGCACAACCTCTGGAAGCCCTTCAGCCTGTTCTACTGGGAATCGTGGTCGCTGGTGGCCGAGGTTTGGTTCTACATCGCCTTCCCCATTGCCGTGGCGGCCATGATGGTGCTTGGCGCTGGGCACAAGAAGGCCATGTGGTGGACCGTGGCGCTCTTCATCGTGGCCCCCTTCATCCTGCGCTGGCGGATCGAGCCATTGATTGGGACCCTTCGCGAGCTGGAGATCAATGTGCGGGAAGTGGCCGTGATGCGTATGGACACGGTGGCCTTCGGCATTGCAGCCGCGCTGCTGCGTGCGCGCTACCCAGCGCAATGGCGCGCGTGGCGATGGCCGGCCTTCATCGCAGGAGCCTTCTGCCTGACTGCGGTGATGATGCGGTACGGGGAGAGCGACCTGCGCTTCTCGGCCACCTGGAACTTCACGCTGAGCGCCATAGCCATGGCCTTGCTGCTGCCGCTCATGTCGGCGTGGGAGAAGGCGCCGCGGTGGGGCGGGGCGGTCACCTGGCTCAGCTTGCTGGCCTATGCCACCTACCTCATCCACCTTCCGCTGCGCAAGGCGCTGGAGCCTTTCTATTCACCCTTCTCCACGTGGGCGGGCTGGCTGCAGCTTTCCCTGTACTGGGCCGGCTGCCTTGCGCTGGCCTGGGTGGTGTACCGGTTCTACGAGAAGCCCATGATGGACCTGCGCGAACGCTTCGCCGGGCGATGATGCGGCGCGATAGATTCACCGCATGCCAGCGCAGCGCGTATTCGGCCTCGATGTGATGCGCGCGGCGGCCATCCTGCTGGTGCTCTACGGGCACAGCTACGATGCCGTCATCGACTTCTGGCTCAAGCCGTTGCCCACGCCGCGCCTCGATGGCGTCGATCTCTTCTTCGTCCTCAGCGGCTATCTGGTCGGTGGCCTGCTGCTGAAGCAAGGCGCGCGCGAGGGGATAGCGCCTTGGCGGCTGGCGCTGGATTTCTGGCAGCGACGATGGTTGCGCACCCTGCCCAACTACTACCTCTTCCTCGTGCTCAACATCGTGCTGGTTCTCGCCGGCATCACCAATGGCGTCGTCAACCGGAACACGTGGGCCTATGCCTTCTTCCTTCAGAACCTCCACAAGCCCGTCGACCTCTTCTTCTGGGAGTCGTGGTCGCTGGTGGTGGAGGAGTGGTTCTACCTCGTGTTCGCGCTCTTCCTGTTCACATGGATCGCATTCGGCCAGGCGCCGCGCCGGGCTTTCGTGATCGGGGCGGCGCTGATGATCATAACGCCCCTGCTCCTTCGCCTCCACCTCGCTCCGGGCATCCCGTCGAAGTGGCACCTGGACCAGGGCGTGCGCATGCTGGCGATCACGCGCGTCGACTCGATCGGCTGGGGCGTGCTGGCGGCATGGCTCGCTTCCGCGGCGCCCACGGGCTGGCGCGCGGCGAGGTGGCCTGCGTTCGCGGCAGGCATGGCCGGCATGCTCACGAACAGCCTGTTCTACGATGAGGCATGGCTGCGCTACAGCTCCACGCTCTTCTTCACCGTGAACGCGATCAGCATGGCGCTGCTGCTTCCGATGCTCTCCTCGTGGACGCGCGTGCCGCGATGGGGCGCGCCGGTGGTCTTCACCAGCCTCATCAGCTACGCGCTCTACCTCGTGCATCAGCCGGCGCGCGCCGTGTTCAACAGGCTCTGGCAAGGCGCCGACCGGCCCGAAGGGCTCCTCCTCATCGCGCTCTACTGGGTCACCTGCTTCGCCATCAGCTGGCTCGTGTACCGTTTCTGGGAGCGACGCTTCATGGATATGCGCGCCGGTCTCAGTGGCCGGTTGATGGTTGGAGGTTGAATCAACCCTCAACCCTCCAGGTACTCGTCCTTGAAGAGCAGGTCGCTCTCGTACGGATAGCGCGCCACGTGCAGCGCCTTCACGCGCTCATAGAGCAGCTTGCGCAGCACATCGAGGTTCTGCCGGGCCGCCGCGCTTATGAAGATGCACTCCTCGTTCGTCATGCGCGCGATCCAGGTGGCCTTCAGCTCTTCGAGCGTGAACTGCTCCACGCGCTTCGGCGCCAGGTCGTCGGGGTCGTGCGGCGCGGCGCGGTACGCATCGATCTTGTTGAAGACCACGACCACGGGCTTGTCGCCCGCGCCGATCTCGCCGAGGGTCTGCTTCACCGTCGCGTACTGCTCCTCGAAGTTGTGATGGCTGATGTCCACGACGTGAAGGAGCAGGTCGGCCTCGCGCGTCTCATCAAGCGTGCTCTTGAAGCTCTCGATCAGCTGCGTGGGCAACTTGCGGATGAAGCCCACCGTATCGCTGAGCAGGAATGGCAGATTGCCCAGCACCACCTTGCGCACGGTGGTGTCTAGCGTGGCGAAGAGCTTGTTCTCGGCGAACACGTCGCTCTTGCTGAGCACGTTCATGAGCGTGCTCTTGCCCACGTTGGTGTAGCCCACCAGCGCCACCCGGATCAGCTTGCCGCGGTTGCCGCGCTGCGTGGCCATCTGCTTGTCGATGTCCTTCAGCTGGCCCTTGAGCAGGGCGATGCGGTCCCGGATCAAGCGGCGGTCGGTCTCGATCTCCTTCTCGCCGGCGCCGCCGCGCGTGCCGGTGCCGCCGCGCTGGCGCTCCAGGTGCGTCCAGAGTTTGGTAAGGCGCGGCAGCATGTACTCGTACTGCGCCAGTTCAACCTGCTTCTTGGCGTGCGCGGTGCGTGCCCGGCGGGCGAAGATGTCCAGGATCAGGCGAGGGCGATCGAGCACGGGCCTGCCCAGTTCCTTCTCGATGTTGCGCTGCTGCGCGGGCGTGAGCTCATCATCGAAGATCACGCAATCGGCGCCATGCGCGCCCATCCATTGCTTCACCTCGGCGAGCTTGCCGCTGCCCACATAGCTGCGGCCATCGGGCTTGTTCATGCGCTGGGTGAAGCGCTTCAGCGTGCTGATCTCCGCCGTGGCGGCCAGGAACTCGAGCTCATCGAGGTACTCCTGCACCTGCCCGGCGTCCTGTTCATCGGTGATCAGGCCCACCAGCACGGCCTTCTCCGCCTTCCCCTTCAGCTCCAGCGGATCGATCATCGCTTCTTGCCCAGCGTGCGCGCGTAATCCACCACGGCCTCGATCTCCTTCGGGCCGAGCGTGTTCTTATAGGGCATCATCCTGCCCTTGCCGTTGGCCACCTGCGTGATCATCTCGTCGCGCGTGAGGGTGGAGAGGGTGATGTCCTTCGCTTCGTTGAAGCCGAGCTTGCCGTTGGCGCCGTGGCACAATTCGCAGTGCATGCGATAGAGCTGCTGCCCCTTGGGCGTGCCAGCTTCGTCCGGAGCGGGGCCGGTGGCGCTCCCGCACGCGATGGCCAGAACGACGATGGAGGTGAGCAATGCGGCTGTGATCCTCATAGCCATCCTCTCGCGAAGAGCCTGCCGATCTCTGTGACCGGCCATGGCGTTGCGTACAGCATGAGCAGAAGGCCCACCCCGTATGTAAGGGCGATGAGCATCTGCTTGCGGCGTTCATCCTTGGAGCGCTTGCTCATCATCCGGCCAACGGTGATCAGCACGATGGCGAGCACCATGCTCCCGATGTGGACGTGCATGATGAACTTCTGCCATGCACCCGCATCGTCGGAGTGGAAGGCCTTCGCGTTCATGCCGTACAGCGCAAGGCCCACGACCAGCTGCACATGGCAGAGCACCATGGCGATGATGGTGGCGCTCCGCTCCCACACGATGATCGGGCGGCTCATGAGCCAGCCGCGCAGATTCACGGCGAACGCGATCAGCACGGCTATCAGCACGGCGTAGCGAAGGAGGCTGTGGATGAAGATCATGGGTGCCAGGTGTGGCCGGCGAAGGTAGATGGGCGCGGCTCAGAAGATGGCGACACTGGCGCCGAGGAAGACCATGCCGGCGCCCACCAGCCAGAGCATGAGCTTCCAGATCCACTTCAGCCAGAGGTTGAATGGGATGCCGCCGATCTCCAGGATCCCCATGGTGACTCCGCTGGTGGGGATGACGAAGTTGCACAGGCCATCGCCGAGCTGGTAGGCGATCACGGCGCTCTGCCTGGGGATGTGCAGCAGGTCGGAGAGGGGAGTCATCACGGGCATGGTGAGCGCCGCCTGGCCACTGCCGCTGGGCACGAAGAAGTTGATCGCGAACTGCACGAAGAACATGAGCTGCGCGGAAATCGCCGAAGGCAGCCCGCCGATGGCGCTGCTCAGTCCGTGAAGCACCGTATCGATCACCTGGCCCTCCTGCATCACGATCAGCACGCTGCGGCTAAGGCCGATGAGCACTGCCGCGCCTACCATGTCCCTCGCACCGCCCGCGAAGGCCTTCGCGGCTTTATCCGCGCTGATGCCGCCGATGACCGCGGACAGCGCGCCCATGCCGATGAAGAGCCCTGCGATCTCCTCGATGTACCAATCGTACTTGTTCACGCCGATGATGAGCGCACCGATGGTGAGGGCGAAGAGCACGAGCACGGCGATGCGGCGGTTCGTCAACGGCCGCTCGCCGAGGCCGCCTACGTCTGCTCCGCCGCCCGGCAGCCCGTGCAGGATGCTCGCCTTGGGATCGCGCTCCACGCGCGCGGCGTAGCGCATCACGAAGAGGATGGCGATCACGGTGAGCACGAACCACATGGCCATCCGCAGTTCCCATCCGCTGAACAACGGCAATTCGCTCAACCCTTGCGCGATGCCCACGGTGAACGGGTTGAACGCGGCGCCCGCGAAGCCGACACCGGCGCCGAGGAAAGGGATAGCCGCGCCCACGACCGCATCCCAGCCCATGCTGCGCGCCAACGGAATGGTGATCATCAGGAAGACCAGCACCTCCTCGGCCATGCCGAACGTATTGCCCCCGATGCTGAATGCGAGCATGAGCAAGGGGATCACGGCATGCTTGCGGCCCGGGCCGCCCTGCGCCCAGCGCAGCACGCGGTAGAGCCCGGCATCGATGGCGCCTGTTGCGTTCAGAACGGCGAAGGCGCCGCCGATGAGCAGCACGAAGGCGATGATCATGGCGGCTTGGTGGTCGGCCAGGCCCTTCACCGGAGCTGTGAAGAAGCCCCACCACGGCACCGGCGTCGCATCCACGGCGTGGTAAGTGCCGGGCACAACGGCGTTGCGCGTGCCCGCCTCGGTCTGCACCTCCATGCGATCAAAGGCGCCGGCAGGCACCAGCCAGGTGCATGCTACGGCAAGCGCCAGCACCGCGAGTATGATGAGCAAGGCATCGGGCGCCTTGCGCGACTTGTTCATGGAAGGATTCATGCGCGACAATGTAGGCGGGCTTCTAGATTCGGCCCCATGCGCATCACCTCCAAGCTGCCGCACGTGGGCACCACCATCTTCACGGTGATGAGCAAGCTGGCGTCCGAGTGCGGCGCCATCAACCTCAGCCAGGGGTTCCCGGATTTCCCGATCGACGACAAGCTCATCGACCGCGTGGAGAAGGCCATGCGGGCCGGACACAATCAGTATGCGCCCATGCCGGGCTTGCCTGCGCTCCGCGAGGCGATCGCCGCCAAAGCAGAACGGCTCTATGGCCACCGCTACGATTCCGAGGCGGAGGTCACCCTCACAGCCGGCGGAACGCAGGCCCTGTTCACCGCGTTGGGCGCCATCGTGCACCCCGGCGATGAGGTCATCATCATCGATCCGGCCTACGATTGCTATTCACCGACGGTGGAGCTCTTCGGCGGTACGCCCGTGCATGTGCGCCTCGCGGCTGACATGCGCCTTGACGCAGATGCGGTGGCCGCGGCCATCACGCCGCGCACACGCGCGCTCATGATCAACACGCCCCACAATCCGGCGGGCACCATCCTCCGCGATGCCGACATGCGGCGCATCGCTGCCATGCTGCGCGGCACCGGCATCATCCTCATCAGTGATGAGGTGTACGAGCACCTCGTCTTCGATGGTGAGCCGCACGCCTCGGCGATCAACTATCCGGAGCTCCGCGAGAGGGCCTTCGTGATCTTCAGCTTCGGCAAGGTCTTCCACGCCACGGGCTGGAAGATGGGCTACGCGCTTGCCCCGAAGGAGCTCATGACCGAGTTCCGCAGAGTGCATCAGTTCAATGTGTTCAGCGTGAATACGCCCATGCAGCACGCGCTGGCCGGGTACATGGCCGATCCTTCGAGCTATCAAGGCGTCGCTGCATTCTATCAGGCCAAGCGCGATCGATTCACGGCGGGCATGCGCAGTTCCCGATTCAGGCTCCTGCCGTGCGAAGGGTCCTACTTCCAAACGGCGGATTACAGCGCCATCAGCGAGGAAGGCGATCGCGCGTTCGCTGAGCGCGTGGCCCGCGAGTTCGGCGTGGCCACCATTCCGCTCTCGCCTTTCTACAAGGAGCCACCGGCCAATCAGCGCTTGTTGCGCTTCTGCTTCGCGAAGCAGGACGCTACCTTGGACGCAGCGATTGAGAAGCTATGCCGGATCTGAGGGTGACGCTCGTGCAGAGCATGCTCCATTGGGAGGATGCGGACGCCAATCGCACGATGTTCGGCGGCAAGCTCGCAGCGCTCAAAGGCGCCACGGACCTCATCGTGCTCCCTGAGATGTTCACCACCGGCTTCAGCATGCGCAGCGCTGAGCTGGGGGAGGAGATGAATGGACCGACCGTGCAGTGGATGCGCGATCAGGCGCGCGCGTTGGATGCTGCTCTCTATGGGAGCGTCATCATCACCGAGCAGGGCAAGCGCTTCAATCGGGGCCTGTTCGTGACGCCCGACGGCCGGGTCGACACCTACGATAAGCGCCACCTGTTCCGCTTCGCCAACGAGACAGATCATTTTTCGCCAGGGCACACGCGCGTGGTGGTGCAATGGCGCGGCTGGCGGCTCTTGCTGCAGATCTGCTTCGACCTGCGCTTCCCCGTCTTCGCCCGCAACCGGGGCGACTACGATGCCATCCTCTACGTGGCGAACTGGCCGGAGGCGCGCCGCTTTCCATGGAGCCAGCTGCTCATCGCGCGCGCCATCGAGAACCAGTGCTATGTGGCCGGCGTGAACCGCGTGGGCATGGATGGCAAGGGCATCCACTACAGTGGCGATAGCGTGCTGCTGGATCCGCGCGGCGCGGTGATCGCGAGCATTGAGCCTTCGCATGAGGGCGTTGCGACCGCGATACTCAACGGGGAGGAGCTGGATGATTTCAGGAAGAAGTTCCCGGTATCGCTGGAAGCGGACGACTTCGGCCTGCGCCTCTAGCGCAGCACCTGGATGTGGCCCATCTGGCTCTGCAGCACGCCCTCGGTGCCCTCCTTGTCGATGTAGAACGTGTACTCCATTCGCCATACGTACACGTCGCTCTTCACAGGCTCGCCCCGATAGGTTCCGTCCCAACCGTTCTCAAGGCCTTCCATTTCGTACAGCAGCTCGCCCCAGCGGTCGTGGATCGTCATGCGCATCGATGCGATGCTCTTGCCCACGGGCACGAAGATGTCATTCACGCCATCGCCGTTCGGCGTGAAGGTGTTGGGCACGAAGATGGTCGCGGGGCAGTACTCGATCACCTGCGCGGAGTCGAGCGTGGAGCAGTCGTACGCGTTGGTCACGTGCACGAAGTACCAGCCATAGGCGCCCGCCATGATCACCGGCGTGCTCTCGCCCGTGCTCCATTGGTAACTGGAGCCGGGATTGCCGGCGTTGATCACCACGTACTTCGGCTCATCGTCCAGACAGGTGTGGAACTCCCTCACGGCCATGCGCGCGGGCGATGGGTTGAAGTGCAATGTGATCGCGTCGCTGCGCGAGCATACCCCGTTGTTCACCGTCACGCTGTACGTACCGGCCTGCGTGACCTGGATGGTGCGCGAGATGGCGCTCGTGCTCCACTGATAGGTGCTGCCGGGGTTGCCAGCGTCAAGGACCAGGCGTTGTCCCTCGCAGAGCACGGAGTCCGGCCCAAGATTCACGTAAGGTGGCGCGATGAAGATCGCCTCGGCGCTGAACGTGCCGGAGCAGCCTGCGAGGTTCGTCACGGTCACGCTGTAGATGCCGCCAAGGGCCACGGTGATGCTCTGCGAATCGGCGCCGGTGCTCCACGCATACGTGCAGCCCGCATTGCCCGCATCGAGCACTGCGGTCTCGCCGGTGCAGCGCGTGACATCGGGCAGCACATCAGAGGGCCCTGCAACCACGTTGATGGCCACCGCATCGCTCGCCGTGCAGAAGCCGTTGCTCACTGATACCGTGTAGTTGCCCGACTGGTTCACGCTGATCGACTGCGTCTGCGCGCCTGTGCTCCATTGGAAGGTGGCGCCCGCGTTGCCGGCATCGAGGGTGATGGATTGTCCCTGGCAGATGGCCGTGTCGTTCCCAAGCGCCACATTGATCGCAGGCGCGAGGACGACGTTCGCATCGAAAGTGGCACTGCAGCCTTGCGGCGTGGTCACCGCCACGGTGTAGATGCCGCTGGTCGGTGCAGTGATGGATTGCGTGAGGGCGCCGGTGCTCCAGAGGTAGGTGCAGCCGTTGTTGGCGGCGTTGAGCACTGGCGGGCTGGTGATGCAGGCCTGGACGTCGAGGAGCGCATCGATGGGCAGCGAGTTGAACTGCACGTTGATCGCATCACTAGCGCTGCACATGCTCGGGTTGGTCACGGTCACGGAGTAGACTCCTGATGTCGTGACGTTGATGGTCTGCGTCTGCTCGCCCGTGCTCCACAGGTAGGTTGATCCAGCATTGCCAGCGTTCAACGTTTGCGGTGCGGCTCCGCAGATCGCGAGGTCGGCGCCGAGATTCACCACGGGCAGCGCGTTCAGCGTGACGTTGAATGTGCTGATGGCCTGGCAGCCGTTCGCGTCGGTGATGGTGACCGTATGTGGACCGCTCTGCGCAGGCACGATGGATGCCGTGCCCTGCCCAGTGCTCCACTGATAAGTAACGCCGATGGCGGGTGCCGTGAGCGTGGGCGGCGCATCGGCGCAGCTGCTCACGCTCTGCGTGGCGGGCACACCGGCATAAGCACGCGTGATGGTGACCTGGTCGCTCACTGAGCAGCCGACCGCATCGGTCACGGTCACGGTGTACGTGGCGGTGGCATCCACCAGGATCGTGGGCGATTGGATGCTGGCGGAATTGAGGTTCGCTGCGGGAGACCAGCTGTAGGAGGCGCCCGTTACGTTGTGCTGCACGGTGAGCTGGTGGCCCAGCGCCGAGCAAAGCGTGGTGTCGTTGCCCGCGTTGGCGGTGTACCCGCTGCTCACGGTGATGGTCACCGATGCGCTGAGCTGGCAGTTGCTCGCAGGGTCGGTCACTGTGCAGGTGTACGTGGTGGTCTGCGCAGGTGTGGCTACCGGGTTGGCGATCGAATCATCGCTTAGCCCCGCGCCGCTCCAGCTGAAGGTCATACCGGCGCCGCCGTTCAATGTCGCGGTGAGCTGCGTGCTCTGCCCAAGGCACAGGGCGTTCTGGGCGGCGCTCACGCTCAAGTTGAGGAGCTGGCCTACCGTGATGGTGGTCTGTCCCGTGGCCGTGCAGCCCACATCGTTCGCTGCGGCCACGCCGTAAGTGGTGGTCTGCGTGGGCGTGGCGATCGGATTCCAGATGGTGGTGCTGCTGAGCGTGCCGTTGTCTGGAATCCAGTTGTACGTGATGCCCGATCCGGAGCTTGGGGTGGCTTCGAGCTGTATTCCGCCCACGGAGCACAGGGTGGTGCTAGGCGTCATGCTCAGGCTGAAGGCCGGAGCCACAGTCACGAAGACGGAATCCTGATACACGCAGCCAGCAATGGGGTCGGTGGCGCTGAGCACGTACCAGCCCGTGGCCGTTGGTGTGGCGATGGGCGAGGGGCTCGCGTTGTTGTTCAGCGTTCCGGGCTGCGACCAGGAATAGCTTGCGAAAGCGTTGTCGTAGCGCGCGATCAGGAAGTCGTCGATGGCCCAGTTGTCATGGCCGGACCCCTGGTTGGCCAGTTGGCGCACGCGGAACATGGTGTTCGCTGTCTGTGCGGCCGCCGGGATCGGCAGGTCCACCAAGGTGAATGATGCGTAGAGCGCCTGATCAAGGAAGCTCATCGCGTTCCAGTTGATGCCGTTGTTGGTGGAGTACTCCACCTCTACGTCATCACCGGGCTCGGCGTCGTCGCAAGGCGTTGATCCACTGGCGATCTTTAGCTTGAAACGCACGAAGCCGCCGCCATTGGTGTTGAAAGCGGCAGTCTGCGCGCTGCGCTGTCCGTTGCCGTTGAAGTAGAGCGCGGAGCCGCTCACGCTGCCGCAGGCCGTGCTCATCGCACCGCCCTGGACCGCGGCCCACATCGCTCCCGGCGGGGCGTCGAACGCGTCTTCGGCTACGCGCCGCAGCAGGGTGCTGCCGAGCTGCGCCGTGTTGCCCTGGCAGACCGTCGCAGGCTGCGCGCTCAACTGCAGGTCGATGATCGCGCCGGGCTGCACCGTGACAAGTATGCTGTCCGTCATGGTGCCGCAACCCGCAGGGCTTTCCACGTGCACGCCGTACCAAGTGGTGGCCACCGGTGTGGCCACTGGCGCGGCGATGTTCGGATCGCTCAGGGTGTTGGTCGGCCACCAATCAATGTTGAACCATGCGGGATCCGGTGGCGGCACCAGCGCAAGCTGCACTGGCTCATACTGGCATGCGTTGATGGTGGGAAGGCCGTTGGCGGCGAGCAGTGTGGGGATGGTGAGAGGCATTCCCACGTAGAAGGTGAACTCGCTCGGGCAGCCACTCACGGGCAGCAGACCGCTCACTTGGTAGGATTCGCTCTGCGTGGGCGTGATGGTGAGGCTGTTGCCAGTGCCGATCACCGTGCCGGGCGCGCTCTGCGCCACCCATTGCGCGTTGTTCAGCGGTTCAGGGCTGTTCAGCGTGATGGTGCCCGTGCCGCACACCACACTGTCCTCCGGCAGACTCGAGTACGCGATGTCGTTCACGCTGAAGGCATAGCTCTCACCGAAGCCGATGCCGAAGGCATAAGCCTGGAAGCCTGCTGTGCAGGTGATCCGGTGCGTGCCGGCCGCGACGGGCACCTTGGCGTGCGAGCGTCCTGCGCATGCTGCATAAGGCTGGAACAGAGCGGCGTTCACCGGCACACCATCGATCTGCACCTGATTCACCGCGCTCGAAGGAACCACCAGGCTCACGCTGTGCTGGCTCACCTGGGCGCTGTTGCTCGTGCTGTAACGCGCGCTCTTCGATACGCGCTCCTCCGGAGCGATGAGCACCAGCGAGGGGTCGCCATTGCCGGCGCAGCTGTAGCCTTCGAGCACTTGCGCCACGCTCACGGGCAGCGTGGCATCGATGCACACGCCAGCGGTGGCGCCGTTCACCTCGTGCCGCTGCCCGGCGTTGAGCAGGATCGGCGCCCCGCCACCGATCGTCACCCAGGTGTTGTCCTGATGCGCCATCACGCGGTAGGTCACGCTCGTGGCGCCTTGCACCAGTACGGTATGGTAGCGCGTGCCCCACGTGTTGGTCGGCGGGCACTGCTCGAAGATGTGGTCGCAGGCGGAGCAGCCGCTGGGTGAGGTGCTGCACATGGATCCGCCCATCACCACGAACGGACGGCAGGGGCCGCTCTGCGCCGTGGCCTCGATCAATGAACCGGTGAGGTTGAGCTGGTCGGTGGCGGCCTGCACCTGGTAAGCCTGGCCGGCGTTGAGATTGATGATGAAGGGCACCCCCGCGAGGTGGCCGCCCGCCGTGTTCGCCGTTGGCGTGATGCTCACCTGCGTGCCGTCCTCGGTGGCGAGGATGGCGAATTCGCTCTTGTGCAGGTTGTTGAAGTTGGGCAGGCCGTGGTGCGCATCCACGCGGTAGGTGGTGCCGAGCGACTGCTCCGGCAGCACCTGGCTGAGGTCGTGCGTGTAATTCTGGAAGCTGGCCATGAACACGTTCACGCTGTCCTGCGCCTGCACCAGTACGCCGCGTCCTTGCACCACCTCGGTGCCGCTCAGCTCTGCCGAGGTGGGCACATCGATGATGATCACGCTGTTGGCCGCCACGCTGAACGCCTGGCTCCAGCCCAGCAACGGGATGCTCACCGTGCCGCTTGTGGCGCTGCCGCTGGCTATGTGCACGCGCAGCGATTGCGCGCCGAAACCGTTCTGTATGAAGGTGGTCCAGAAGCGCTTACCGCGCGTGGGCAGCAGGTTGCCTGTCTGCGCCGCGGCCGTGAAGCCGAGAAGCATGGCGCAGGCCACCGCCGAGGCGAGCCGGCACAATGACTTCAAGTGAGAGGCGTTCATTCGGGCCGCCGAAGAGTGGATCGCGGCGGGCCTTCTACGGCCTAGCGGCCAGCAGGTTCCGACCTCAGACCCCGGCTCATTCCGGCCCCAGTTTCCAGGTGATCCCCAGGTCCCAGGCCGCGCGCACGTTCACCGGCTCGGCATGGAGCAGCACCCGCTCCGGCTGGCGCCGCTCCGCCCATAGCCCGGTATCCCAACGGCCATTGCCATTGGCGTCGGCGATCAGCCGCAGGTTGTGGTTGCCGGGATCGAGCCCAACCCACGTCAAACGCTCGCCCGACACAGCGTTCGGCGACCTGCGCACCACCGTGCCCCGCGCGTCAAGCAATTCCACGATGCACGGGCAGAGGGTCTCGCCTCCCTCAAGCGTCAAGCGGAGTTTGCCGGAGGCGCTGGCCGGCGCCGTGCCCGCGGCGAAACGGAGCGTGTCGTGCGTTCCGCCGTAGATGTCGCGCAGGGCCTTGGGCAGCAGGGTGAGCGCTGCGTTCTGCGGCACCTCGCCCTCGGCCATGATGAGCACGGCGCGTGAGTCGCTCGTGTCGCGCAGGGCTGTGAAGGGGATCTCGATCGAGTCCGAGCGCAGCAGAATCGCTTCCGCGCTCACCTCGGCCAATGGCCGTGACGCACGCAGGCGAATTGGCTGGCCGGGCCCGGTATTGCCTCGGGCTTTCACGTCCAGCACGAAGGGCATTGGACGCATCGGGCGGTACCGCAGCGTGTCGAGCGCGCCGGTCTCGGTACTCGTCGCGTAGCGCCCATCGCCGAGCGCGGTGGTGTCAGAGGGCCAGAGCAGAACGGTGTCGCGCGCTGCGCTCCATTCTTCGCTCCAGGTCAACCGTCCGCCTTCACGGGCTATGTCTCGCAGCGCGATGCGCTCGGCGGGCAATGCGAGAACGATTCGCAGAGCGCGGTCATCGGTCACGTTCGAGTTCAGGATGCGTTGCACCGCGCTGGCTTCCTGGAAGAGTCGTAGCGCTTCAGGTTGCCGCGTGCTATCGGACGGAGCGGAGGGCAGCACGGCATCCGAGGCGAATGCGATCTCCTCGGCTGGCAGGTCGAATCGGTAATTGCCGTTGAGGTCCTTGAGCGCGGCGATGCGCAGATCCCTTTCCGGCAAATGCGTGAGCGCGTAACGGCCATCCTTGTCCGTGCGCGTGATGAATGCGGGCCGCCCTTGCGTGAACGCAGCGCTGTCCTGTGCCTCGTAGGCGAGCACTAAAGCATCCTCGATGGCGGCGCCGGTGAAGGCGTGCGTCACGGTGCCGTGGATCTCCAGGCTGTCCACTGCATCACCGGTGCTCAGGACGTAGTTGAGGCTCCGCGCGGCGTTGCCCTCGGCGAGGTCTGCGATGGCCTCGCCCACCGCGAAGCTGTACGTGACATTCGGGCGCAACTCGCTCTTCCAGCTCACGGTCACCTCGCGCGCGCCGCTCACCGCGATGACCGGCGGCGGATCCATCGGCGGAGAGACGAGCAGTCCGCCCTTGGGCCGCTTCACCTGCACGCGCTCATCGAACCGCAGCACGAAACGGTCGCCGGCGAATCGCACCGTGCCCATGGGCGGCGAGGCCTCCACGAGTCGCGGCCCCTGCTCATCCTTGGGTCCGCCGGTGATCTCGCGCACCTGAGCGCAGCCGCCTGTCAGCAGCGCTGCGATGGCGATGAAACGGATTCGGCTCACTCGAAGAGCGGTTGCAGCGTCTCGCACAGCGCCTCAAGGCCGTGCACGTCGACGGTTCCGAAGTCATCGAGTTCCGCGCTGTCGATGTCGAGCACGGCGGCCACGCGGCCATCGCTGTCGCGCAAGGGCACCACGATCTCCGAGCGAGAGTGCGGGCTGCATGCGATGTGGCCGGGGAATTTCTCCACGTCAGGCACCACCAGCGCCCGCTCCTCTTTCCACGCGCTGCCGCACACGCCCTTGCCGAAGCCGATGCGCGTGCAGGCCACAGGGCCTTGGAAGGGCCCCAGCACCAGTTCCGCGCCGGCCACGCGGTAGAAACCCACCCAGTGCCAGCCGAAGGTCTCCTTGATCAGCGCGCTGAAGTTGGCCATGGCGGCGATCAGGTCACGCTCGTCATCGAGCAGTTGCGACCACTGCGGGCCTAGTGCGTCGTACGCGGCGACGCGCTCCGCGCTGTTCTTCTTGGAATCGTGGGGCATCGGAGGGGTTTGGCCTGCGCCGTCGCGCGTTGGCGATGCGGCGGTCGCGGGCGAAAGTACCCGCTAGGCGCAGGCCGCCGTGAAGAGGCTCACGCGGGCTCCGGGCGCCGCGATGATCGCGGCGGCGCAGGCCTCGGCGGTGGCGCCCGTGGTCACGACATCATCCACCAGCAGCACGTGGCGTCCGCGCAGCGCCTCCGTGTCCGCCGCCTCGAAGGCCTCTTTCACGTTGCTCCAGCGCGCCAGGCGGCCCTTGCGCGTCTGCGTGGAGGTGCGTTCCACGCGCTGCAGGGCATGATGCAGCGGCTCAAGCGGGAGCGCCTCCAGGATCCCATCGGCCAGCAGCCGGCTCTGGTTGTAGCCGCGCTTCCGCTCCTTGCGCGGATGCAGGGGCACGGCGATCACGGAATCGATTCCCGCGAAACGCGTGCACTGCTTCAGCTCTTCGCCCATGAGGCGGCCCAGGAGCGCAGCGGCCTCCAGGTCTTGCGCGTACTTGATGTGGTGAAGGATGCGCTGCACCATGCCGTGCGCGCCGAAGCGCAGCAGCGCGCCGGCGGCGGTGAGCGGCACCTTGCCATGGAAAAGGCGCTCCACGGCGTTCATCGGGTCGTCGTTGAAGCGCGTGCGCGGCAATTCCTCCAGGCATCCATCGCAGAGGCTCTCCTCGTGGCTCAGCAGGGCGGTGTCGCAGCCGCAGCAACGGCGCGGCACCACCAACGACCAGAGATCGCCCAGCCAGAGGCCCGCCACAGTCGCCGCTTTGCGCATGCTGGTGTTGAAAATGGGGGTCGGTCGCTCCAAAGCCCGCTCGGGCCGGGAGTAATTTAGCCCGCTGAAACGCCTCCCTACGCTTATGGAACAATCCGCCCCGCAACCCGGGAAGAACCGCTCGAGCACCGGTCTGCTTCTGCTGGTCGTACTGCTACTCATCAGCAATGTGGTGATGCTCTGGCTGCTGATGCAGCGGGGTAAGGAGGTGGAACAGGGACAGCAGAAAGTTGAGGCGCTCGAGGAGCGCAACGAGGACGTGCTGGGCATGCTGGAGCGCACCCTCAACAGCTACGACAGCCTGTCCACGGAGAACGACACGATCAAGCAGGAGCTCGAGTTCCAGAAGCAGCAGGTGCAGGAGCTCATCGAGAAGGTGAAGCGCGGCAACTACAGCCTGGCCAAGGCGAAGAAGGAGGCCGAGACCCTGCGCTCCATCATGAAGGGCTACATCGTGCAGATCGACTCGCTGAACCGCGCCAACCAGGAGCTCACCGCGCAGAAGCAGCAACTCACCCAGGAACTCGGCGAGGAGAAGGCGCAGAAGCAGGCGCTGGCCACCGAGAAGGCCGCGCTGGAGGGCAAGGTGGCCAAGGGCGCCGTGCTGCACACCACGAGCATCACCGCTGGCGCGCTCTTCGTGCGCAACAGCGGCAAGCAGGTGGATACGGAGCGCGCCAGCAAGGCCGAGATGGTCAAGTGCTGCTTCACTCTTGGCGAGAACAAGGTGACCGACGCGGGCGACAAGATGATCTACATGCGCGTGATCTCCCCCGACGGCAAGGTGCTGCCCACCGCCGATGGCGGCAATCGATTCAAGTTCGACGGCGTGGAGGGCGAATACAGCGCCAAGCGCGAGGTGAATTACCAGAACCAGCCGCTCGACGCCTGCATCTTCTGGACCGGCGGCGAGGCCTTGCGCACGGGCCAGTACATCGTTGAGGTGTTTGAGGCCGGCTCGCTGGTGTCGAAGGCCAGTTTCGACCTGAAGTAGCGCTAGAAGAAGGCGCGCACCTGCGCGCCGCCCACGTGCACCGTCGGGTTGCCCGCGCTCTGCCGGCCGTTGTAGGTGAGGTCCACTTGCAGGTTGCCGCTGAGGTTGCGCTGCACGCTCACGCTCCAGGTGGCGTTGGTGCCCGGCTTCAAGCCGGCCAGCATCTCGTTGCCCAGCGCGTTGTTCACCTCGCCATCGTATCCGATGCGTACCATGTTCGCCGCAAGTTGCAGGCTGCCCTTGCCCGCTGTGCTGTAGCGCAGCTCAAGCCCCAGGTCGCTGATGTCGGCCTTCTGCCCGCCGAACTCCTCGCGGTTGCGCTTGGTGGTTGCCTTGTAAGCCAGTGCGGCGCGCACGCTGGTGTTGGGCTGCCAGGTCAGGCGCGGGCGCAGCGCCTCGTTGGTGATGGCCCATGACCGCCCGGCGAGCAGGTCGGAGGCATTCCCCGTGCGGCCACTCTCGGCCTCCAGGTCCAGTGTGAAGCGGCGTGTGATGTTGATGCGCGCGCGCACGGTGTGGGCCTCGCGTGATCGCGACTCGTATCCATTGAGAAGCAGGTTGCGCGAGCGATCGGCCTGCCAGGTGTGGTCCACGCTCCACACGCGTCCGGCGCGGTCGTAGTAGACCGTGTTGCGCAAGGAAGAGGCGAAGGAGGTGAGGTTGGTGTCGGCACGCTCGGGCGCGAAGGGATTCACCACTTTCCAAGGGTCTGGGGTGGTGGAGCGGCGGTCCACACGCATGGAGAAGAGGTCAGAGAACTTGCCGATGAAGCCGCGTGCGCCATCGGCATCGGCCCACTTCACGCCGGGGCGGAGGTCAACGGCGGCGCTGGTCTGGTTGCTGTAGCCGCGCACGTAATTGGTGGTGGGCACGAAGACGCGCAGGTAGTCGGCCTCGTAAGCGAAGTTGGCCAGCTCGAATTCATTGAGGTCCTTGATGCCGTCGCCGTTGTAATCGATCCAGATGTAGAGCCCCTGACCTGCAGGCACCTGCACGTAGATGTACTCGCGGCGCTGCTCCAGGCCGGCGCCGAACTCGTTGAAGAGGTCGAGGACGGCTACCCCGTTCCACAGCGTGAGGTCGTAGTCCACGCGCGCCAGGTAGGTGTCCTGAGGCTTTTGCGCGGTGAGTGTGCTGTCGTTGATGCGCAGCGCGCGGTAGGTGAGGGTGGTGGAGAAGCGGTTGCGCGGATTCTTCGTGAGGTCGATACCGGCGGAGTATGCGTGCGCGGTGGTGCTGGTGCGCAGCGCGCCTTGTCGCAATGCATGATCCACGCGTTGCCCGGCGGAGACGCGCCATTTGTTGGCCGCGGAATCGGCCGCCTGCACGAAGGCCTCGATGTCCTCGAAGGCGTAGGATCCCGCTTGCAGACCGGAAAGCGTATCGACACTGAAACGGTTGCGCTCGTTCTCGCTGTTGAGGCCGATGGTGAGCGGCTTGAAGCGGTAGCGCGCCTGTGCCTTGTTGCGCAGGAACTCGCTCTGCCGTGCGGCATCGGCGCGCAGCCAGCTCGCGGTGCCCTTCAGGTCGAAGCGTTTGATCCGCAGATCGCTGTTCAGGTCGTGCTTCCATCCGTCGTACAGCCCGTTCGCCTGGAAAGTGCCCAGTCCGTAGAGCAATTTGCCAATGCTCTTTCCTTCGACCCCCAACTGCACGCCAGCCAGCAGCTGGTCGGCCTTGAGCGCCACGCCCTGCACGTTCCAGTTGCGCTCGAACTCCACCGCGCGGTAGCGCTCCACGAAAGCGAAGTGCTCACTGATGCCTTCCGCTTCGCCGCCGAGCAGGAGATGGAGTGAAGTGTCCTTCGCGCTCAACGCGATGGCGTGCGCTCCGCGCAGCAGCAAACCATAGCCCTGGTCATCGGCGCGGTCGAGCGCGCTGAAGGTGTTCGCATCCACACGGCTGAAAGCTGCTTCACCACCAATGCTGCTGCGTGCTGAGTAACGGTGATCAAGGCCTAGGGTGACGAGCTGCTGCGCGCGCGGGGCCACGAGAAGCCGCAGCGGCGCATGATCGCCGCGATGCACGATGATGTTGTTCACCGTGTCCGGCGGCACCCAGCGGAACACGCGGCCATTGGGCGTGAATTCCAGCAGCGCGTAATCGCCGGC
>Ga0169931_10004840_pt1 | contig 20764 bp, 21 predicted proteins | sample Kivu_15m_20L_FD_129675 | JGI IMG/M metagenome (GOLD analysis project Ga0169931, IMG submission 129675) | Freshwater microbial communities from Lake Kivu, Western Province, Rwanda to study Microbial Dark Matter (Phase II) - Kivu_15m_20L... | ecosystem: Environmental > Aquatic > Freshwater > Lake... | reverse complement strand
TTCTTCGGTTTCTTGATGACCTTCTTCTCGGGAATGAGCACCATCGTCATGTTGCGGCCTTCCAGCCGGGCCTGGGTCTCGACCTTGCCGATGTCACCGATCTGCTCGAGCACCCCATCGAGGATCTTGCTTCCGAGTTCGGGGTGGGCCATCTCGCGTCCGCGGAACTGCAGAGTCACCTTCACCTTGTGACCATCGTTCAGGAACTCCTGCACGTGGCGCACCTTGGTGTCGAAGTCGCCCTTGCCGATCTTGGGTCGGAATTTCACTTCCTTCACCGTGACGTGGGCGGTCTTCTTGCGAGCCTCGCGGGCTCGCTGCGACTCCTCGTAGCGGAACTTGCCGTAGTCCATGATTCGGCACACCGGTGGCGTGGCCAGGGGCGCGACTTCGACGAGGTCGAGGTCGAGTTCACGGGCCAGGGCCAAGGCGTCGGGGACGGCCTTGATGCCGAGCTGCGAACCATCGGGGCCGATCACCCGTACTTCTCTCGCACGTATGCGCTCGTTGTAACGGGGCTCGTTCTGCGGCGTTGCTATGGCTGATCACTCCTGTGCAATGGGCTGGCCTCCCTGTTGTCGAACACTTCCTCCGTCCCGAAGGACGAACAACGACGCCAAGCCACCACCCAGCCGGACATCAGCCAGCAGTTGGTACGACCCGTCGCACAAGAGTCGGCGCTCTCGCGGGCGACTCCGTGGCCGGGTGGGGGCGAACCCCGCTTCACCTCGGTTGTGGGCGTTAGGGTACCCGCCCGACCCGACAAAACCCCCATGGGGATCCGCCCGAGGGCCCCACACCCAGCCATCCGGGACTCCCACATGACCGATCCGACGAACTTCCCCAGCAGTCAGAACGACCCCAGCATCCAGAACGACCCTGGCGAGACCGAACCTGGTGACATCGGTGTCGAGACTCTGGAAGCCATCGCCGAGGCGCGCCGTCGCCTGGCCGAGGCTCCAGCCGACGTGGTCGTGACCAACCATGCGATGGGTCTCTACGAGTTGGCCGCCATCCACCTGTCGAACACTCCCCCGCACCTGCCCTCGGCCGCTCTCGCCATCGATGCCTTGGCCTGCCTCGTCGAGGGATTGGGCGAACGTCTGGGTGATGATCACGCGGTTCTGCGCGACGCCCTCGGAAACATCCGCATGGCTTTCGTCCAGGTGAAGAACGCTCTCGAGCCCTGAACGTTCGACGAACCCGATCGTTCAGCGAATCCGGGCGATCGCGAACGCCTCGCGCCGTCCGAACTTGATCCGGGATTCGAACGCGACGCGCGTCCCCACCTCGATGCGACGGGATCCGTCGGCGATTTCGGCGCAGTGGAAGAGAATCCGTTCACGGTCGGATGCGTCCTCGATCTCTCCCAGTCCGACGTGGTCGTCGAAGGTCACGACGACACCGTGCGACGTCATGCCACGATCTTGGAGATCGGGATCTCCAGCAGGTCGCTGGCCCCGGCATCTTTCAGCGCGGGGATGAGCGTGTTGATGGTGCGCTTCTCGACCACCGACTCGACGGCGTAGCCCCCACCGGCGAGTTCGCTGATGGTCGGCGACTTCGCCGATGGCAACACGTCCAGAACATGCTGCAGGTCGTCGGCGCCGACGTTCAGTTTCACCAGCACCTTGCCCCGAGCGTCGAGTGTCCCGAGCAGCAGAGTCATGATCTGGTTCATGGCGTGCCGCTTGGCGGGGTCGGCGAACGCCATCGGGTTCGCGACCACCTCGGTCCAACTCACGAGCATGGTGTCGATCACCCGCAAACCGGCCGCGCGCAGGGCTCGGCCCGTCTCGGTGATGTCGACGATGCAGTCGGCGATGTCGGGAATCTTGGCCTCCGACGCTCCGTACGAGAGACGCACGTCGGCCTCGATGCCCTTCGACCGGAAAAAGCGCTCGGTGAGCGACGGATACTCGGTGCTCACCCGAACACCTTGGGGCAGATCGGCCACCGAGCGGGCCGGCGAATCATCGGCCACCGCCACGACCACCTTCACCGGATAGGTGGTGGCCTTCGAGTACTTCAGTTCGCCCAGACTCTCGACCGCGCTCCGGGTCTCCTCCACCCAGTCACGACCGGTGATTCCGACGTCGAAGAGCCCCTCGGCCACGTAGACCGGTATCTCCTGCGGCCGGAGGATGCGCACCTCGGCGATGCGCGGATCGTCGATCGTGGCCCTGTAGTCGACGCTCGACGAGCGACGCACGGGAAGGTCGGCCGCCTCGAACAGATCGAGGGTGGCCTTCTCGAGCGATCCTTTGGGGAGCACTAATCGCAGCACGAGGCCACGATACCGGGGGTGCCCTCAGTGGTCGGTGGGGGTTTGTGCGAGCAATCGCAACGCGTGGGGCAGAACGTCGGCCACGGCGCGGAACTGTTCGCAGCAGCCTTTCGGCGAACCAGGAGTGTTCAACACGATGGACCGACCGCGAATCCCCGCCATGCCTCGCGAGAGACGACCGAGTGGATTCACGAGACGCATCGCCTCGGCCAGACCGGGTGCCTCCCTCTCGATCACGCGTCGAGTGCCCTCGGGGGTCTCGTCGCGCGGGCTGAAGCCGGTGCCACCGGTCGTCACCACGAGTCCGGCGAATCCCTCGGCGAGCCGAACGAGCGCCTCGGCGACGTTGTCGGCGCCGTCGGCCACCAGAGCGCGCTCGACCACGACGAATCCGGCCGCCTCGATCTCGGCGGCCAATGCCTCGCCCGACGCGTCGACTCTGGTTCCGGCCACCACACCGTCGCTGACGGTGAGCACCTTGGCCAACAGCGCGTCCGGGGGCGACTCGGTCATGTCCGCCGACGGTAGCGAAGCAACACCATTCCATCGGTGTCGGATTCGTGCGGCAGGAGACGTCGACCCACTCCGAATGGCCGCCACGGACCGTCCAGAGCCGGCAGCAGTTCGTCACCGTCGGCGTCCACCACGTCGAGGTCGCCGGGAAAGTCGTGATCGATCGACTCGGCGGCGGTGAGAGTGCAGACGCTGTAGACGAACACCCCACCGGGACGCACCAGTCGGGCGGCGGCCACGATCAGTCCCGCCTGCAGTGCGACGAGTTCGGACAGGTCGGACTCCCGGATCCGCCAACGGGCATCCGGTCGGCGGCGTAGTGCGCCGAGTCCGGAGCAGGGTGCATCGACCAATACCCGATCGAACGAGGCGTCGGCGAAGGGTGCTCGCGTTCCGTCGGCGGCCACCACCGGCACGGAGACTCCGAGCCGTTCGGCGTTCGCGCGAACCAACCCGGCGCGGGCGACGGAACGATCGGCTCCGATCACAGTCGCGCCGGTGGTCGCCATCGCCGTCGCTTTGCCCCCCGGTCCGGCGCACAGATCAAGGATCCGGTCTCCCGGACGGGCGCCGACCGCCGCCGACACCCACTGACTGGCGAGGTCCTGCACGTACCCGTCGCTCCGCACGGAAACCGGAGGTGCCGCGTTCATGCGCTCGAGCGTGGCTGCTCCGTCGTCGTCACCGAGTTCCCGGAGGATCCGACCGTGGATCCAGTTCGGATAACTGAGGCGCGTGGCCTCGTCGGGCCATGTCATGGGAGTCGACGCCACCCGACGGAGCACCGCGTTCACGAAGCCGCGCGTGCGCTTCGGGGCGCAATCGACGGTGCCCGACACCGCCGCGTGCGCCGGAACCCCGGCGAACACCAATTGGTACGCGCCGAGTCGGAGCAGTCGTCGAGTCCCCGGATCGGGATCCGATGACACGAAACGATCGACCAACGCGTCGCACGCTCGACGCATTCGCGTGGTGCCGTACACCAGATCGGTGACGAATCGGCGATCCGGCCCGGACAGGTCGCTTCCGGTCAACAGCGGACCCAGCAACAAGTTGGCGTAGGCGCCTTCGTCCTCGATGCGCCGCAACGCCTCCAACGCGAGAACGCGCGAGGCCGTCACGCGAGAACGTCCGGCCGTGAACCACGGGCCCACGCCGAGGCATCCATGATGGGCTTGCCCTCGGGTTGGACCTCGAGGAGCCGTAGAACACCGTCGGCGACCGCGACCTCGACCCCCTCGCGACCGACCCGACAGGTTCCGGCCGGCCCGAAGGACGAGCCGACAGAAGAGCCGACAGAAGAGCCCGAGGAGGGGCCCGACACGATCTCGGCTCGAAGAACCTTCAGACGACGACCACGGAACTCGCACCACGCCCCACCGACGCGAACTCTCGCGAGCACGTCCATGATCGGCGCCGAGAATCGGAGACGGAGATCGTCCGCGCTGATCTTGGCGGCGTGCGACGCCTCACCTTCCTGTGGCCGCGGCACGCCGAGTCCCCGACGCAGATTCTCGATCAGCATCTCGGCGCCCAGCGGCACCAGACGATCGCGGAGTTCGGCCGCCGTGGTGCGGAAGGGGTCCACCGCCACGCGACGTTCGTCGAAGACGTCTCCGGTGTCGAGACCCTCCTCGATGCGCATGAGGTCGACCCCCGACTCGGTGTCGAGAGCGAGGATGCAACGCTCGACGGGCGCCGCACCGCGCCAACGTGGCAGCAACGAGTAATGCAGATTGACGAGTGGCACGCGCGCCAGAACGTCGGACTTGATCAGTTCGCCGTACGCCACCACGACGCCGAGTCTCGGTGCCGGCGACAACTCCAGGAGGTCGGCCGCGCGGTGCGACACCGGAATCCCGCGATCGATCGCCCACGCCTTCAGGGGACTCGGAGAGAGCGAGCCGCCGCGTCCACGGCGCTTGTCGACGCGGGTCACGACGTGATCGACGACGATGCCGGCGACCACGAGTGCCTCGGCGGTCGACACCGCCATGTCGGGCGTTCCGAGCAGAACCACCCGGTCGACGGAACCGACCGGCAAGGGCGCGAGGTTCATGCCTCAGTCGGCGCGCAGACGCCGGAAGGCGCCGGGACCGGTCGGTCCGTCGGCCAACTCGGCGAGGCGTCGGTACTCGGCGACGGCTTCCTTGCGCTGCTCGGGTTGCATTCGGTCGAACATCAGAATGCCGTTCAGATGATCGAGTTCGTGCTGGAAGAGCCGGGCCTCGAGTTCGTCGGCCTCGATCTCCACCTCGTTTCCGTCGAGATCGCGGCCCTTCATGAGAACCGTCTTCGGTCGCACCATCTCGACGTAGAGGCCGGGGATGCTGAGGCAACCCTCGTCGTAGGTCCATTCGCCATCGCTCTCGGTGATGGTCGGATTGAGGATGACCCGCGGTTCGTCGCCCATGTCCCAGACGAAGATCTGTCGTTGAATGCCCACCTGAGGAGCGGCCAAGCCGATCCCGGATTCGGAGTCGTACAAGGTGTCGAACATCTGGTCGACGATCCGGATGATCTTGGCGTCGACGTCGGTGACCGCGACGGCCTGGCTGGCCAGCACCGGGTCTCCGTATGTCCGGATTTCGTACGCCACGTCTGCGAGGCTACTTGCGGAATGCCCCACTACTTCGACACCGATCCGTCCTCGACGTCGTCACGTCGTCGCGTCGACGTGTTGCTCCCCCACGACGCGTTCTCCTACGACACCGACACGTCGGTCTTCTCGCACGGTCGCCTCGATGCCGGGACCAAGATCCTTCTCTCCGACGCCCCGCCGCCTCCGTCGTCGGGAAACTTGGTGGACCTGGGGTGCGGCGCCGGACCCATCGCACTGTCGATGGCACGCCGATCGCCCGGCGCCACGGTGTGGGCCGTCGACGTGAACGAACGGGCGCGCGAACTCACGAAACACAATGCCGAGTCCCTCGGCCTGGGCAACGTTCGCGTGGTCGCTCCCGACGGGTTTCCCGATCGCGGTGGTCGCGACGATCCGAGAATCGATCTGCTCTGGAGCAACCCGCCGATCAAGGTCGGCAAGGATGTCCTGCATTCGATGCTGCGACTCTGGCTCGGCCGACTCGCGCCCGATGGACGGGCCGTGCTGGTGGTGCACAAGCACTTGGGGTCGGACTCGCTGGCGGCGTGGTTGAACCACGAGGGGTGGCCGACCCGGCGCATCGGCTCGCGACGGGGTTACCGACTTCTGGACGTGAGTCCGTCCGGCGCGACGTCGCCGCCATGATCGGGGCGCTCGGTGGCGCGACAGAAGTGAAGATTTTTCACCCGCCCCGACCTGCGGTTTCCCTGACCCTGATCCCGTGACCACGGCCCGTCGTGACGACGCCCCGCAGATACGAATTCTGCGCAGTGCCCGCATCGAGATCGAGAAATCGGGGATGCTCGGGCTTCGGGTCGCCGACGTGGCCCGAGGGCGTACTGCTCCATCACACTGATCTACCGGTGCTTCGGGGATCGCGACGGATTGCTGGCCGCGGTGCTCGGCGAACTGTACGACGAGATCCAGAACAACATGATCGAGTGGCTGGAGGCCTTCGCCGCCGGCGACCAGCCGCTCACGCGCGACGACATCGTGGGGATGATTCGCGTGCCGTCGAAGGAGGAGATGGAGTACTCCTGGAAGATTCGCCTCCAGCTACTGGCCGTCTCGTCGGTCAACCCGGTGCTCCGCGCTCATCTCGAACGCACCACCCGAGCCGTCTATCGGCGATCGAAGGCGGCCGTGGCTCGGGTCAACTCACGGATGATCGACGGTCACCGCTTCGACGAGCGCATCTTCAACGTCATGGCGATCAACCAACTCTTCTACTACACCGACCTCATGGGCGAGGACGGTCCCTCGGCCGCCGACTACATCGGCTGGGTCGACGACCTCATGCGATTCCTGCCGGGCACCGGCAGCGAGTCGTAGAACCGCCGATCACACCCGGGGCGGATCGACGACGACGCGAACCTTTCGCGCGGGGTCGCGAGGTGTCGCCGTGAGCGCGACACCGAGACTCTCGTGGTCGTTCGCGCGCACCAACCATCCATCGCCCCAACGCGCGGTCGGCAATCCGAGCGAACTCGCCGTCTCCTCGGAACCCTCGCCCTCCAGCAAAGCGAGCGCGGAGTACGGAGGCAACGACGCCTCACGACGTCGCTCGGACTCCAGTCGTGCCGATCCGGCGAGGTCGACCCGGGCCAATGCCGCCACCACCGGATGGGTCGGAACGTTGGTCTGCAGACACACCACACCCCCACTGCGAGAGGGACCGACCAAGCGAGCCGCTCTCGCCACGAGAGCGATGGCCTGTTCGTGGGCCCGATAACGAGGCGCCAGTAGTTCGGAATCGAAGTCGAGGAACCACACCGAGTCGGCGCGCCGCACGCGGTGGAGAACGGCCTCGGTCCCGACGAAGACGTCGACCCGTCCGTCGTCGAGCACATCCTTGGCCGCGCCCGCCATCTCGACGACCTCGCGGTGCGATGCCTGCTCGATCTCGAGTCGCAAACGGGCCGTGCCCGGTCGCACCCGGGCCAGGTTGGTCGACCCGCACGCGTCACAAAGGCGGGACCTGACCAGTCCGCAGGCCGCGCACGACAACGTCCCGTCGCCGGATTCGCTCGAGGCGGATCCGCACCCGTCGCAGCGCACGATCGCGCGACAGGATCGACAGGCCAACAGTCGAGCGAACCCGGTGGTGTTGATCACGCACACCACCCGTCGCGAGTGATCGCGCAGTTCGGCGATGAGTTCCGACGACAGCAGCGAACGTCGCCAAGGTTCGACCTCGGAACGATCGACGATCCTCACCTCGGGCCAGCCGGCACGTTCGCGGTCCGGGGGTGGAGCCACGACGACTCGACCATGGGCACCGATCACCGTCGGACAGGGCGAGACCAACAACAAGGGAGCACCCGCCCGACGAGCTCGTTCGGCCACCACGTCGCGGGCGTGCCACGTCGGACTGCGTTCCTCCTGCAGGGATTCGTCGTGCTCGTCGAGGACGACGGCCGCGGCCAGTCCGGGGCAGGGAGCCCACGCCGCCCGCCGCGACCCGATCACCACGTCGACTCCCCCGCGCGCCGCCGCCCACTCGTCGGGAACCGAAGCCACCGAGATCCCGGCCCGACGAAGACGCTGAGCCAGCAGCGCCGCGCCGTCGACCGACGGCGTCACCACGAGCGTCGGACCGAGTCGCGCCGCCGACAGGACCGCCGGCAACTGATCGGCGGTGGGCGGGAGTCGCAACACCCCTCCACCGTCGGCCAGGAGGGCCGCCGCCGCCGGCGACGAAGGTTCGGCACGGACGACGGTGCGGCGGGGAGTCGCCGCGCGATTGACCACGTGATCGGGCGAGGCCGCAACCATGAACGGTCGCAGTCGACCGACACCCCAACGACGGGCGGCCCACGAGGCGAGGTCGACGAGGTCGGCATCCGGCCCGAGACCGCTCGACGAGACGATGCTCTTCAAGGCGCCGACCGCGACACCCGACGACTCCGGACCCATGGCCAGCACCCAACCACCCACTCGACGTCCATGCAGCGGAACGCGCACCCGAGAGCCGATGCCCACCACGCCCAGCAGATCGTCCGGGACGACGTAGTCGAAGACGCGGTCGAGACCCGTCACGTCGGGCAGGACGGTGACGACGAGCGGCGGCTCGGCCGCCGATGGTTCAACGGTGGCGTCCGGTGACGCCAAAACGCGTCAGAGACCGACGGCCGAGGCGAACTCGGACAGACGCGAGAGATTCTCCCACTCGAACTCGGGGAGCTCGCGTCCGAAGTGACCGTAGGCCGCCGTCTTGCGGTAGATGGGACGCTTCAACTTCAGATCGCGGACGATCGCGGCCGGTCGGAGGTCGAACACCTCGCGGACGGCCTTCTCGATGCGCTCGACACCGACCTTCTCGGTACCGAAGGTCTCGACCAGGATGCTCACCGGGTGCGCCATGCCGATGGCGTAGGCCACCTGCACTTCGCAACGATCGGCGGCGCCGGAGGCCACCACGTGCTTGGCCACCCAGCGCGACGCGTACGCCGCCGAACGATCGACCTTGCTCGGATCCTTGCCGCTGAACGCACCTCCGCCGTGACGCCCCATGCCGCCGTAGGTGTCGACGATGATCTTGCGCCCGGTCAATCCGGTGTCGGCATGGGGTCCACCCAGCACGAACTTGCCGGTCGGGTTGATGTAGACCGCGTAGTCGTCGTCGGCGAACTGGGCGGGAATCACCGGTCGGATCACCTGTTCGATGAGATCGGGACGAATCAGAGTGTCGCGATCGATGCCGTCGTTGTGCTGGGTGGAGACGAGGACGGTCTTCAACCTCACCGGTCGACCATCCTCGTAGTCGAAGGTCACCTGAGTCTTCCCATCCGGGCGAAGATACGGAATCTGGCCCGACTTGCGAACCTCGGTGAGCCGCTCGGCCACGCGATGCGCCAAGTGGATCGGCAACGGCATGAGTTCGGGTGTCTCGTTGCAGGCGTAACCGAACATCATTCCCTGGTCGCCCGCACCCTGCAGATCGAGATCATCGCTGCCCGATCGCGAGCGCACCTCCTCGCTCTTGTCGACACCCTGGGCGATGTCGGGACTCTGCGCATCGAGGGCGACCAACACACCGCAGGTCTTTCCGTCGAACCCGAACTCGGCGTTGGTGTAGCCGATGCCCTTGATGACGTCCCGCGCGATCTCGGCGATGTCGACGTAGGCGTCGGTGGTGATCTCACCCGAAACCAGGCACAGTCCGGTGGTGACGAGGGTCTCGCAGGCCACGCGAGCATTGGGATCGTCGGTCAGGATCGCGTCCAGCACCGCGTCGGACACCTGATCGGCCACCTTGTCGGGGTGGCCCTCGGTCACGCTCTCGGAGGTGAAGGTCCAGTTGCGAGTCATGGGAATCCTTTTCTGTGAACGCTCGGGTCGGGTGCACCGGCTGTCGTGCTGCGGCGCCGCAAACATGTTTCGTCGCTGTTCACGACGCGGCACCTTGCTGGCAACCACTATGGAAACGTTGGTGTCCGACCGGTGGGTGACGAACCGGACCGGGATCGATCACACCGTTTCGCCACGAAGGGCGACGACGCGGTCGAGCACGAGCCGGGCGATGTCCCGCTTGTCGATCAACGGGGACGACTCTACTTCGCGACCCGGGCTCAACAGGGTGACCGCGTTGGTGTCGTGCCCGAAGCCGACGCCGGCCCGACCGACGTCGTTGGCCACCATCAGATCGAGGTTCTTGCGGCTCAACTTGTCGACGGCGTTTGATTCGAGATCGGCCGTCTCGGCGGCGAATCCCACCAGGATCTGACCCCGACGCTTGCGCGCTCCCAATCCGGCCAGGATGTCGGGAGTGGGCTCGAGACGGATCTCGGGGATTCCGTCCGACTTCTTGATCTTGCCCGCGACGGGCGCGACCGGTCGAAAGTCGGCCACGGCCGCCGTCATGACGACGACGTCGGCGCCTTCGAAGAGACCGTCGACAACGCGTTTCATCTCGTCGGCGGTTTCCACCCGAACCACGTCGACCCCGGCCTGTACCGGACGTTCCACCGTCGACACCAGGGTCACCCGGGCCCCTCGGCGGGCCGCCTCGGCCGCGACGGCGTAGCCCTGCTTGCCGGTCGAGCGATTGGCGATCACCCGCACGGCATCGATCGGCTCGCGGGTTCCGCCCGCGGTCACCACCACGCGAACCCCGGCCAGGTCGAGGGTCCGACCCGACAGAACCCGATCGATCGCGTCGACGATCGACTCCGGCGAGGCCAGACGGCCCGCTCCGGAATCTCCACCGGCCAATCGGCCGACCTCGGGATCGACGATGTGCACGCCACGTTCTCGGAGGGTCGCCACGTTGTGACGCACCGCGGGGTGCTCCCACATCTCGGTGTGCATCGCCGGGCACACCACCACCGGGGCTCGGGTGGCGAGCAGGACGTTGGTCAACAGATCGGTGGAGAGTCCCGCCACCAGTGCGCCGATCAGACGCGCCGTCGCGGGCGCGATGACGACCAGGTCGGCCGATTGACCGAGGCGCGTGTGCGGAATGGGAGACTCCTCGTCCCACAATGACGTCTGCACCGGCTCGCTGGCGAGGGCCGACAAGGTGGTGCGACCGATGAAGTGCTCGGCTCCCCGAGTCATCACGGGGACGACATGGGCACCGGCGTCCACCAGACGTCGACACACCTCCACCGCCTTGTACGCGGCGATTCCGCCGCACACACCGAGAACGATGCGCTTGCCGTGAACCGCGGTGAGGTCGCTCATGTCGTCGGTCATGTTGACGTCGCTCAGGTCGTCGGAGTCGATCGTGGCGAGAGACGGAGTCGGGCCCGTTCGTCGGTGGACTCGGGCACGCGCCCCGAGGTCAGGCCTCGACGCCGTCCTCGGCACCCATCGTGTCGCTACCCGGAAGGCTCTCGGCCTGCTCGCGGGCGGCCAGTTCGGCGGCCTCGCGGGCCCGCGCCTCGTCGGCCGAAATGCGCACGATCTTGCCGTGCGAGATCTCCTCGAAGCTCGCGCTCAGAATTTTGCGCAGCGACGGGTACTGCGGGGGCGCGATGCGACCGGTGGTCTGCACCGATCCGTAGTAGTCCTGCAGTTGGCGGGCTCGGCTGGCGGCCAGGGTCACCAGGGCGAATTTGGAACCATCGACCTTGTCGACCAGTTCCTCGAGCGCCGGGGACATCATCGTTTCGTTGTTTGCGGCCATGGGCACCTCCGACCCGGCAGGCTACCGGTGACTCACGGGCGAACCGCAGCGCGGTGCCGGCGAATGATCGCGAGCATCTCGGCGACGGTACGGTCGAGACTGTCGTTCACCACCACATGATCGGCCAGTGAACGTCCGACCGGCTCCTCCTCCTCGGCCTTGCGCAACCGCTCCTGCACCTTGTGCTCCGGGTCGCCGCGGCCCTCGAGACGCCGGCGTTGCTCGTCGCGGGACGGCGGAAGAACGAAGATCAGGACGCACTCCGGATGTCGGGCCTTCACCTGCTGGGCACCATCGACCTCGATCTCGAGGACGATGTCGTCGACCAGATCGGCCGGGGGCACGGGCGAGCCATAGTAATTGCCGAGGAACTCGGTCCACTCCAGGAAGCCTCCGCGCTCCCGGTGGTTCTCGAACTCGGAACGCGAGACGAACCGATAGGCATCGATCCGCTCACCCGGTCGCCGTTCACGAGTCGTCCATGAGCGGCTGAGGTGCAAGGAGGGATCCTCGACGAGCAACGCGTCGACGATGGTTCCCTTGCCCACTCCGCCGGGCCCGGAGACCACGACGATGAGAGGGCGACGACCCGGTGAGAAGGCGGGGGGAACCCGCCCGCTCACTTGCTCAGATGTTCGAGAAGGGTCTTCTTCTGCTGGGCGCCGAGACCCTGGATCTTGCGGTTGTCGGCGATGCCGACTTCCTCCATGATCTTGCGGGCCTTCACCTTGCCGAGGCCGGGAAGGCTCTCGAGCATGGAGACGACCTTCAACTTGCCGACGTTGGGATCGGACGAGCTAAGGGCGTCGGCCACGGTGAGGTCACCCTGCTTCAGCTTGAGCTTGATCTTGGCACGGGCGGCCCGGGCCTCGGCGGCCTTGGCGAGGGCCGCGGCGCGCTGTTCTGGTGTGAGTTGCGGAGGTGTTGCCATGGGCGCAACATACTCCCGGGGTCGCGGATGCTGGTGGATACCCGCCCCATCCGGCCGCCGGATCATGCGCCGGGTCGCGCGTCGAGCCGGACCCGGCCCGGATCAACTGGCGACCCTCAGCGAGCGTGAGCTCCGTTGGTGATCTGGCTCAGGGCAGAAAAACCCTGCTCACGGGCCCAATCCTCGAGTTCCCGGGAAATCTTCTCCACAGCCCGAGGGTCGGCGAAGGTGGCGGTTCCGACCTGCACGGCCGACGCTCCGGCCAACATCAATTCCGCCGCATCCCACCCCGAGGCGACTCCCCCGACACCCACGATCGCCACATCGGGACAGGCGACCCGAACGTCGTACACCGCCCGAACCGCGATCGGATGAACGGCCCGACCCGACAAGCCGCCTCCGCCGTTGCCGAGCACCGGACGAAGGGTCCGGCGATCGAGCACCATGCCCAATGCGGTGTTCACCAGCGTGACCGCCGCCGCCCCGACCCCCGCCACCGACCGCGCCACCTCGATCAGGCGATCGGTGTTCGGACTCAACTTGGCCCAGATCGGCCGTCCGTCGCCCAGCGACTCCCGACAGGCTCCGATGACCTCGGCCGAGAGGCGCTCGTCATGGGCGAAGATTCCCCGGCGACCCTCGAGGTTGGGGCACGACAGGTTCACCTCGACCGCCACCACCTCCGGGTGGTCGCGCAGATTCGCATCCAACATCCGGGCGGCCCGTCGGTACTCGTCGACCGAACGCCCCCAGATGCTGACCACCACCGACGCACCAGCGGCCACGAGAGCCGGCAGATCCTCGCGACACCACGCCTCGACTCCCGGACCCTGCAGGCCGACCGCGTTGATCATCCCGGCGGGCGTGGCGTGCACACGGGGGGCCGGGTTGCCGGCCCACGGCTCGGGCGAGATCGACTTCACCACGACGGCACCCAGCCGCGACAGGTCGACGTAGGCCCCCAACTCGGCACCGTGACCGGCGGTGCCCGATGCCGTCATCACGGGGTGCGCGAGCTCGACGGCGCCCACCGACACGCGGGTGAGCAATGACCGATCGACCGGCCCCTCGGCCGAACTAGCGACCATGATGCTCCTGGAGACTCCGCACATCGAGGGGGCCGGTTCCGATCTCGGCCATTCCGCGCACGGCGGCCAGGGCCGCTTCGACCGTGGTGACCGAGCTGACCCGATTGACGTTGGCCGCCTTGCGAATCGCCTCACCGTCGGTGCGACCGCCGCGCCCCTGCGGAGTGTTGATCACGAAACTGATCTCGCCGCTGGCGATCAGATTCACCGCGGTCACGGCGGCACCCTCGCTCACCTTCCCCACCACGGCGTCGACCGGCTGTCCGAAGTGGGCGAGGTAGTCCGCCGTTCCGGGCGTGGCCACGATGCCGAAACCCAATTCGCGCAAACGTTTTGCCACCACGATGCCCGCCGGCTTGTCGACGTCGGCCAATGACAAGAACACGGTTCCCGACGACGGCAACACCGTGCCCGCCGCCAGTTCGGCCTTGTAGAAGGCGCGGCCGAAGGAGGAATCGATGCCCATCACCTCGCCGGTCGAACGCATCTCGGGACCGAGAGCGGTGTCGACTTCCGGGAAACGATTGAAGGGCAGCACCGCTTCTTTCACCGCGACGGTCGACGCGTCGAGCACCGACCGCGACAGGAGGCCCTCCGAGCGCAGTTCGGCCAGCGTCGCCCCGAGCATGACGCGCGTCGCCACCTTGGCCAGGGGAACACCCGTGGCCTTGGCCACGAACGGCACCGTGCGACTGGCCCGTGGATTGGCTTCGATCACGTACACCGTGGTGCCCACCACGGCGAACTGCACGTTGAGGAGACCCCGAACGTCGAGAGCGTGAGCGATCGCCGAGGCGTACGACTCGATCACCTCGACCACCCATGACGGAAGGGTCTGGGGCGGAATCGCGCACGCCGAATCACCCGAGTGCACTCCGGCCTCCTCGACGTGCTCCATCACCCCGCCGATCAGGACCTCGCCGGTGTGATCGCGGATGGCATCGACGTCGACCTCGATGGCCGCCTCGAGGAAGCGATCGACGAGCACGGGTCGCTCGGCCGAGAGACCGCCTTCTTTGCCCAGGCTTCCGAAACCCGACAGTTCGGCCATGGCCCGCGCCAGATGTTCACGGTCGTGAACGATCTGCATGGCGCGTCCACCGAGCACGTAGCTCGGACGCACGAGCACCGGAAAGCCGACCCGATCCACGATCGCCTCGGCTTCGGCGAGGCTCACCGCGGTTCCGCCGGGTGGTTGCGGAATCGAGAGTCGATCGCAGAGTTCGTTCCACTTCTCGCGATCCTCGGCCAGGTCGATGGACTCGGGGGAGGTTCCGGCGATCAGATCGCGGGGAAGGACTCCCGACAACTTCAACGGCGTCTGTCCACCCAGGGACACGATCACTCGTGGTGCCCGACCTCCCGCCGCCCGGGTCTCGGCCTCGATCACGTTCAGAACGTCCTCGTGGGTGAGAGGTTCGAAGTAGAGACGATCCGAGGTGTCGTAGTCGGTGGACACCGTCTCGGGATTGCAGTTCACCATGACGGTTTCGTAACCGGCGTCCCGCAGGGCGAACGACGCGTGCACGCAGCAGTAGTCGAACTCGATTCCCTGCCCGATGCGATTCGGTCCGGATCCGAGGATCACGACACGAGGTCTCTCGGAGGGTCGCACCTCGTCCTCGTCCTCCCACGTCGAGTAGTGGTACGGGGTGGATGCGGCGAACTCCGCCGAACAGGTGTCGACCGTCTTGTAGGTCGGAGTCACGCCGGCGGCCGTGCGTGCCGAACGCACCGCATCGACCGAAACTCCCCAGAGGTGCGCGAGTTGGGCGTCGCTGAAGCCGAGGCGCTTGGCGCGTCGCCACTGCGGGCGCGAGATATCCGTCGGCGCGACGTTCGACAACACCGCCCGTTCCTCGGAGATCATCGACATCTGGTCGAGGAACCACGGATCGATCCGGCAGGCTTCGTGCAGCCGATCGATTCCGACCCCCCGCCGCAGCAACTCGCCGACGAGGAAGATGCGCTCGGGGGTGGCGATCGCCACCTGGGCGAGGAGTTCGTCGTCCGAACGATCGGCGTACTGGGCCTCGGCCGCGTCGCAGTTCAGACCACCCCTCCCCTGTTCGAGCGATCGCAGCGCCTTCTGCAGACTCTCGGGGAACGTGCGACCGATCGACATGACCTCGCCCACGCTCTGCATCTGGGTACCGAGGACCCCCGACGTTCCCGGCAACTTCTCGAAGGCCCAGCGCGGAACCTTGGTGACGACGTAGTCGATGGTCGGTTCGAAGCTGGCCGGCGTGAGCCGCGTGATGTCGTTCGGAATCTCGTCGAGCGTGTAGCCGACGGCCAACTTGGCCGCGATCTTGGCGATCGGAAAGCCGGTGGCCTTCGAGGCCAACGCACTCGAACGCGAGACGCGCGGGTTCATCTCGATGACGACCTGATCGCCGTTGCGCGGGTCGACCGCGAACTGAACGTTCGAGCCACCGGTCTCGACACCCACGCGGCGGATGCAGGCGAACGCGGCGTCGCGCATCCGTTGATACTCGACGTCGGAGAGCGTCTGCGCCGGAGCGACCGTGATCGAGTCGCCGGTGTGCACCCCCATCGGATCGACGTTCTCGATCGAGCAGATGATCACGCAGTTGTCGGCCCGGTCGCGCATGACCTCGAGCTCGTATTCCTTCCAACCCGCGATGCTCTTCTCGATCAGGATCTCCCGGATCGGACTGGCGTCGAGTCCGGCGGCGGCGAGTCGCCCGAACTCGTCGATATTGGCCGCGATACCCGTACCCCGACCACCGAGAATGTACGCCGGCCTGATGATGACCGGCAGACCGATCCGCTCGACCACCCGCAGGGCCTCGTCGACGTCGTGGGCGATTCCGCTCGGCGGGACCGACAAGCCGATCTCGATCATCGCCTCCTTGAACTTCTCGCGGTCCTCCGCGGTGGCGATGGCCTCGGCGTTGGCACCGATCAACTCGGGGGTACCCGGCACTCCGACGAGGCCCCGCTCGAACAGGGTCATCGCCGTGTTCAACCCGGTCTGGCCACCGAGAGTCGGCAACACCGCATCGGGCTTCTCGCGATCGAGAATCCGCGCGACGACCTCCCACGTGATCGGTTCGACGTAGGTCCGATGGGCGAAGTCGGGGTCGGTCATGATCGTTGCCGGGTTCGAGTTGACCAGGATCACCCGATAGCCCTCGTCCTTCAGCACTCGACACGCCTGCGTTCCCGAGTAGTCGAACTCGCAGGCTTGACCGATCACGATCGGCCCGGAGCCGATGATCAGGATCGACGAAAGGTCGTCGCGACGGGGCACGTCAGATCTCCTCACCCGACATGAGTTGGTCGAATTGGTCGAACAGATAGCGGCTGTCGTGGGGACCGGGGCCGGCCTCCGGGTGGTACTGCACGCTGAAGGCGCGGCGACCGAGCACCACCATTCCCTCGTTGGTGCCGTCGTTCAGGTTCACGTGCGTCGGCGCGACGGTTCCGTCGAGACTGACCGGATCGACGCAGAAGTTGTGGTTCTGGCTGGTGATCTCGATGCGACCACTCGCCTCGTGACGAACCGGATGGTTGCCACCGTGGTGGCCGAAAGGCAACTTGTAGGTGCGGCCACCGAGGGCGCGACTCAGCAGTTGGTGACCGAGACAGATTCCGAAGACGGGAACCTGCCCCACCAGTTCGGCGATGTTGTCGACGGCGTGCGCCACCATTCCCGGGTCTCCGGGACCGTTGGAGAGGAACACTCCCTCCGGCTCGAGGGCCAGGACCTCGGCGGCCGGCGTCGACGCCGGGACCACCTGCACGGTGGCGATTCGCGAGAGACAGCGCAGGATCGTTGTCTTGATGCCGAAGTCGTAGGCCACCACTCGTCGCGGACCCCCTTCCACCACGTACGGCTGCGAGGTGGTGACCGCGGCCACCAGGTCGACGCCATCGGTGCCGGGTTCGCGGCGCGCGGCCTCCAGGAGTTCGGTGTGGGACGCGGTGCCGAAGGCACCCGGGATCGCCCCGGTGTCGCGAATCAGTCGGGTCAATCGGCGAGTGTCGACACCGGCGATACCCGGAACTCCGTGGCGTACCAGATAGTCGTCGAGGCTCCCCTGGGATCGGTGGTTGCTGTGCCGCCGCGCGAGATCCCGCACGATCACTCCCCGGCAGAAGGGCCGCCGAGATTCGTCGTCGACTTCGGTCGAGCCGTAGTTCCCGATGTGCGGATAGGTGAAGGTGACGATCTGGCCGGCGTAACTCGGATCGGAGACGACCTCCTGGTAGCCCGACAGCACGGTGTTGAAGACGACCTCGCCGGTGGCGATCTCGGCCGGAGCGCCGATCGCCTCACCCTCGAAGACGCTGCCGTCGGCGAGAACCAGTGCCGCCGGCACCAACGGTCGTGTCGTGGACCGATCAGTCATCGGTGTGCCCTTCGTTGCATCGATGGGTCCCATGGACCCGGTTGCCGCATCGATCGTGACTCATCGACGCGCCTCCCCCTCGACGACCACCGCGTGTCCCGCGAAGATCGTGTGTCGGACGCGTCCGCGCAGTACCCGGCCGTGATACGGGTTGTTGCTGCTGCGACTGGCCGACCGATTCCGATCGACGACCCACTCGGCCGTCGGATCGAACACCACCAGGTTCGCCGGTTCGCCCTCGGTCACCGGTCGACCATGACGGTCCTCGACGCGGGCGATGCGCGCCGGATTCCAGGACAGCGCGGCCAGCACCCCCTGAAGCGACACGAGGCCGGTGTCGACCAACTCGGTGATCGCGATCGCCAGGGCCGTCTCGAGACCGAGCATGCCGGGTGGGGCCTGATCGAGCGGCTGTTCCTTCAGGTGGGGAGCATGAGGAGCATGATCGGTGGCGATGGCATCGATCGTTCCATCGGCCAGACCGACCTTGAGGGCCGCGATGTCGGCCGCCGTTCGCAACGGAGGATTGACCTTGAAGACGGGGTCGAAACCGCTCAACATCTCGTCGGTCAGTGACACGTGGTGCGGGGCGACCTCGGCGCTGACGGGCAGACCATCGGCCTTGGCCCGTCGAACGAGTTCGACCGACCGTGCGGTCGAGAGGTGCAGGAAGTGCATCGTGGCGCCGGTGAGGCGGCACAACTCGATGTCGCGATGAACCATCAACTCTTCGGCGAGGGAAGGCCAACCAGGCAACCCGAGACGACTGCAGCAGGCCCCTTCGTGCATCACGGCACCCTTGGTGAGGCTCGCCACCTCGCAGTGCTGCGCCAGCACGATGTCGAGGTCCCGCGCGTACTCGAGTGCTCGTCGCATCAACAGCGGATCCTGCACGCCGTTGCCGTCGTCGGTGAAGAAGCGCACACCCGCCTCCCGCAACTCCGCGTACGGCGCCAGAACCTCACCCGCCCGTCCGACGGTGATGCAGCCGGACGGGAGCACCTCGCACAGTCCGGCTCGGCGGCCCTGCTCGCGAACGAACTCGACTACGGGACGCGAATCGTGCGGTGGCTCGGTGTTCGGCATGGCGACGATCGCGGTGAATCCCCCCAGAGCCGCCGCGCGACTTCCGGTCTCGATCGTTTCCGACTCCTCGCGTCCCGGTTCGCGCAGGTGCGCGTGCAGGTCGACCAGTCCCGGGGCGATGACGCAGCCCGAAACGTCGATCTCGAGATCCGAGGAGGGCAGAGCCGCGCCCGGGGCGACGACCGCAACGATGCGATCTCCGTCGACGCGAACGTCGGCTCGTCGACTCTCGGTCGACGCATCGACGATCGACCCTCCGCGAATGGTGATGCTCACGACGGAATACCTCCCTCGGGTTGCCCCAGCAGATCGAACAGAACCGCCATGCGAACCGCGATCCCGTTGGCGACCTGGTCCGCGATCGCCGAACCCGGCAAGAGCGTCGGATCCACCTGCATCTCGATTCCGCGATTCATCGGGCCCGGATGCATCACGATCGCACCCGGCTTCAGCAACGCGGCTCGACGGGCATCGAGCGCGAAACGCGATCCGTACTCCGCCATCGACGGCACGAGAGCCTCGTTCATGCGCTCCCTCTGCATCCGGAGCATGTACAGAACGTCGACCTCTCCCAGGACGTCGTCGATGCTTCCCGCGATCGACACCGGCCATCCGTCGACCTCGGGTGGCATGAGCGTGGCCGGACCCACCAACACCACATCGGCGCCGAGCATCGTGAAGGCCTGCACGTCGCTGCGCGCGACGCGACTGTGCTTCACGTCGCCGACGATCGCCACGCGGATCCCCCGCAGGGACGACAACGACGGGTCGAGACCGAAACGGTCGTGGACGGTGAGCAGGTCGAGCAGCGCCTGGGTCGGGTGCTGGTGCCAACCATCGCCGGCGTTGACGATCGAAGCGTTCGTCCAGTTCTCCATCTGCCACGGCACTCCGCTGGATCGATGCCGAACCACGAAGGCCGCCACTCCCATCGCGTCGAGGGTCTCGACGGTGTCGCGCAGGCTCTCCCCCTTGTTCACACTCGACGTCGAAACGCTGAACGTCATCGTGTCGGCCGACAGTCGTCGCGCCGCTGTCTCGAAACTGAGACGGGTGCGCGTCGAGTCCTCGAAGAAGAGACTCGCCACGGTCCGTCCGACCAGTGCCGGAACTTTCGGCACCGGACGTCGATTCACCTCGGCCATGCGGCGGGAGATCTCGAGGAGCCGAACGATGCCGTCGGGACCGATCTCCGGAATCGACCGCAGGTGCTTCACGTCGCTCCCCTCGACAACACAACTCCGTCGGCCGACACCACCACGATCTCGCCACGGGACGTCGGAAGGTTCTTGCCGACGTAGTCCGGACGAATCGGGAGTTCGCGATGTCCGCGATCGATCATGACCGCCAGTTGCACCGCCGCCGGACGTCCGTACTGGTTCAGGGCGTCGAGAGCGGCCCGGACGGTTCGACCGGTGTAGAGAACGTCGTCGATCAGCACAACCGTCGAACCCGTCAGGTCGACCGGGATCTCCGATGGAGCGAGCGATGTGACGGGGCGCAGGCCGATGTCGTCCCGATGCAGCGAGACGTCGACGTGACCCAGCGGAGGAGCGGCACCGTCGATACGTTCGATCGCTCGCGCCACCCGTCCGGCCAACCACACTCCACCGCGTTGAAGTCCGACGAGGACAACGCCTTCGATTCCCCGGTTGCGCTCGACGATCTCGTGGGCGATCCGGGTGATGGCCCGCGACAGATCGTCGGCCGAGAGAACCACCCGTGCGTCGGATGCATCGGATGCATCG
>Ga0169931_10004839_pt1 | contig 20770 bp, 18 predicted proteins | sample Kivu_15m_20L_FD_129675 | JGI IMG/M metagenome (GOLD analysis project Ga0169931, IMG submission 129675) | Freshwater microbial communities from Lake Kivu, Western Province, Rwanda to study Microbial Dark Matter (Phase II) - Kivu_15m_20L... | ecosystem: Environmental > Aquatic > Freshwater > Lake... | reverse complement strand
CATAGCGGTGCATTGCTGTAGGAGCAAGGCGGGGTGCTGGCCTTTAATTAAGATGATGCGGAAGTTGCACGCAGGCTCAACCAAGAGGCGGCCAAGGCGATGAAATATGGTAATGTGCCCGAGGCGGAAGCATTGAAATTTGTGACGCTCAATCCCGCCAAGCTATTACATCTGGACGATCGCATGGGCTCGGTCAAAACGGGCAAGGATGCTGATTTGGTCCTTTGGACAGATAGTCCGCTATCCATCTATGCCAAAGTGGAAAAGACGTTTGTTGACGGAGCAGTGCTCTATGACAGCGAGGAAAACCGCATGCTCGAGCAGCGCAACCAAGAAGAGCGCTCGCGTTTGATACAGAAAATGTTGGAGGCATCAGCGGGTGGGGCTGAAACCCGCAAACCTAACGCTGCACCCAAGCGCAAATATTGCTGCGATACGATCGAGGATTTTTTACGCACTGAAGATTGCCAAATCGACCACCAAATGGTGGGATTTGACTGAACCCAATGTCATGTGACTAAACGAATTTTTCGCCTCGAGTGATGCGGATGTCGTTGACAATGTTGCGGATTTCTTGCTCGTCTGCTTTGGGGCAAATAAGCAGCACTCCATCGCTTTCGACCACGATATAGTCCTTCAGTCCGCGCACAACGCCCAATTTGCCTTTAGGCAAATTGATGATGTTTCCCGAAGCATTTTGAAGGATAGCGTCTTCGCCTACCACCGCGTTGCCTTGTTTATCGTGCTGCATTTGGGCGTAAAGCGATCCCCATGTGCCCAAGTCACTCCAGCCAAAATCTGAAAGTACCACACTCACATTGGCTGCTTTTTCCAAGATGCCAAAGTCAATGGAGATACTGTCACATTCCGCAAAGGTCTTTTCCAAAAACTTGGCCTCTTCGGGGGTGTTGTACACTGCATTTCCTTCTGAAAAAGCCACATACATGTCGTGCAAATGCTTGTCAAATGCTCGGCTTATCGTGCTGCCTTTCCAAAGGAAAATACCGGCATTCCAGCAAAAATCACCAGATTCAATGAATTGCTCGGCCAGTTTGATGTCCGGCTTTTCGGTAAAGGTTTTCACCTTGCGAACGCGGGCATCCGAAGGTGTTTTGAGTTCGGTGTGTTGGATGTAGCCATAGCCCGTGTCAGGCCGAGATGGCTGAATGCCAAGTGTGATGAGGTCATCTGAGTCCAGTGCACGTTTGGTGGCCACGCTGATGATGTCGTTGAATTCTTTTTGGTCCAGAATGAGATGGTCACTGGGTGCCACCAGAAACAATGCATTCGGATTTTTACTTAGCACTTTGAATGTGCCATAGGCAATGCAAGGGGCGGTGTTGCGCATATAGGGCTCCCGTAGCACTTGTTCCGGGCCAAGTTCGGGCAATTGCTTCAGCACTAAATCGGCATAGCGTGCGTTGGTCACCACCAAAATGTTTTCGGGCGGACACACTTGGCGGACACGGTCAAAGGTCATTTGAAGCAGTGTACGACCCGTGCCCAGAATATCATGAAATTGCTTGGGGAATCCGGTACGGCTCAGGGGCCAAAAACGGCTGCCAATTCCCCCTGCCATAATCAGGGTGTATAGATTTTTGTCGGTTTTCATTTTTTTGCTTTTGGTTTTTTCAAACCAGCTGTTGCAGAGTGCTTCTCAATGAAGCGAACATCTGCGCGATTTCGTCCTTTTTGGCAGTGCCAACGGATAGGCGGTACCAACAAGAATCGGCCGAACTGCCGAAGGCATAAAAAGGAACCAGTGCCAAGCCGCATTTGTCCAACAAATAAGCCGTGGCTTCTGATGTTTTGGTGATTTTTTGACCATCAGGAGTGGTTTTGCCCACCAGATTAAACTTCACAGTCAGATAAATGGCCGCTTGGGGGCGGATACTGTCCACACTAAACCCATCACTTTTGAGATATTGAAAACCGTTGTGAAATGCCATTAGGCGGTCAGCTACTTCGCGATTGATCCACTCCATGTATTGGTCGACAGATTTCGAATCGTTCAAAAAACGGGCGGTGGCCATTTGCTCGGCTTTTGGTGCCCACGCACCAACGTGGCCCAACACTGATTTCATTTTGTCTATCACCTTGGCCGGGCCGAAGGACCAGCCCACGCGCACGCCCGTGGCGGCCAGAGATTTGGACAAGCCATCAACGAAAATGGTGTAGGGGCGCATTTCCGGAAAAAGGCTCACAGGGTCAAAATGCGTCACACCCGCACCTGTGAGTTGCCAGTAAATTTGGTCATACATCACATACAGCGGTTTGGCACCTGCGGGTCTTTGGGCGTTTTCGTCCAGCACCATTTGGCATATTTCGGTCAGCTGTTCGCGGGTGAAAACAGTCCCTGTGGGGTTCTGTGGAGAGCACAAGGCCAACAAAACCGCATTACCAAGATGTGGGCGAAGGTCATCCGCTATTGGCATGAAGTTGTTTTCAGGAGTCACTTCCACCACGCATTCGCTACCGCGGGACAAGTGGGTGTAATGATTGTTGTTCCATGACGGAACGGGGAAAATAATCTTATCTCCCGGGTCTATCAGCACTTGATAGATGGCATAGATAAGTGGACGGGCGCCACCCGCTACCAAAAAATCGTTTTCAGAATAGGTCAACCCTTGGCGTTGTACGATGAATGCAGCTAATGTCTTGCGCAATTCGGCCATTCCATTGGCAGCGGGATAGTTGGTGTGGCCTTCTTTATATGCATCAATGATGGCCTGCGTAAGTGCCTCGGGAATAGGAAACAGGGCGGGGTCGAAGTCACCGATTGTGAAGTTGAAAATGCGATTGCCTTTGGCTTGTCGCTCTCGGATTTCGCCTGCCAATCTGATGATTTCCGAACCAATCAGATTCTCGGCCATTTCTGAAACGCGGTCACTTTGCTTGCTGATTAAATCGCTCATGCTCAAAAATTTTCGGTGTTTTTCAAAAGGCGGGCAAAGGTAAGAAAATGCCCTGATAGCGAAGCCATGTGCAGCCGCTCCCCGGTGGATTGTTCACCATTTGTTCATTCAGCCCGATTGGTGGCTTCGGTTTGTACCCAAATGGACTGATTGACGGTGTACAATCGCCCATCATCAGGACATTGACAGCTGTAGCGTGTTCTGCGTCTGGGCCCTTTGATGAAACGCTTGCCTTCGATAATAAACACCGCTCCTTGGGGCAGTGTGGCCAGCGCAACTGTTTCGGGTTTAAGATCGTGCCCGGTGAGAGCCCTGTAAAGCGCAGGATGTGCGGTGGCTGACGCTACCGGGTTTTTCAAATAGTGGGCAAAACTGCGTAGAGTTTCGGTGGCGAATATTTCCGTAGTCAGAAAAGGAATGGCCAGAGTGCGAAATTCCGATTTCCACTCGGTGCCATGGGGCTTGGTGTCTTGAGGATGATTTTTCCACACAAGATAATGTGCAAACTCATGGAGCATGGTCACCAGCATAGCCTCAGGGCGCAGTTGATTGTCCAAAAAAATGGTGGTCAGCGGGTCGCCTTTGACATATCGAAAGGTGCCCCATTTGGTTCGACCCATTTTGCGTAACACGAAGAGAAATTTCTCACCTGCAAAAAGCGGTTTGAGCAAAGGCACAGCTGCAGAAGGAAAAATGGTATTGAGGAGGCGGTCGTCCACGCGCTCCGAAAGCAGCCTAGCGCGTACGATAGTCCTCATGCGCACCGGGAATACTGTCCCAAGTGGGGCAGGTGTTGCAGCGGTTTTTTTTGCGCATGGAAGCGCACGAGCCCAGCATCAAACCGAGCAATATCAGGGCAATCAAAGGCTTTTTGTTCATACCTGTCAAGAGTGACCGAGTGCAAAATTAAGGGTTAAAAGCGGGGTGGTGATAAAAAGTCTGCAACCTCGGTTGGCGGCTCGGCCCGGGCCCGATAACTTAGCGGCTCACCCATGAAAGCTTTTTACACCCACGTAGGTCGCTACTGCATCATGATAGGCCATGCTTTTGCCCGGACCGACCGCCTGTCAGTTCTGCGCAAGCAGGTGATGTTTGAAATTGACAAAATCGGGGTGCAATCGTTGGGCATTGTGGCCTTGCTCTCCCTGTTTATGGGTGCGGTGGTTACCCTTCAGACAGCAGTCAACATCGATTCGGCTTGGATTCCGCGATACACTATCGGCTTCACTGTGCGTCAAACAATGATTTTGGAGTTTTCGCCCACCATCATTTCCCTTATTTTGGCGGGCAAGGTGGGTTCCAACATCGCCTCTGAGATAGGCACCATGCGCGTCACAGAGCAGATAGACGCTTTGGACATCATGGGGGTCAATTCGGCCGGCTATCTCATTTTGCCCAAGATTATCGGGGCGGTCATGATTTTTCCATTCTTGGTTTTGATCAGCATGTTTTTGGGCATTGCCGCGGGTGCCGTTATTGGCGAGGCTGCCGGTGTCATCACCTACAATGATTATGAATATGGTATCCAGTTTGACTTCAGACCTTACCACGTGCCTTATGCACTGACCAAGTCACTTTTCTTCGCCTTCATCATCACTTCTGTTTCTTCGTATTGCGGCTATTTCACCAAAGGAGGCGCTCTGGAAGTGGGCCGCTCCAGCACTCAAGCGGTGGTCTACAGCATAGTGCTAATTATGACCACCAATTACGTCCTCACCCAATTGTTGCTATTGTGACCCATGATTTCCGTGAGCAACATATCCAAAACCTTTGGTGACCTGCCGGTGCTCCAGGACGTCAGCGTAGAACTCCACCCCGGCAAAGTCAATTTCATCATTGGACGCAGCGGTTGTGGCAAGTCCGTGATGACCAAGTGCATGGTTGGCCTTTTGGAAACCGAGCATGGGAAAATCGAATATGATGGCCGCAACTTCACCACGATGAACCGCACGCAAAGGCGCGAAGTGCAAAAGGAAATAGGTATGCTGTTTCAAGGTGGAGCGCTGTTCGACTCGATGACTGTGGAGCAAAACGTGCAGTTTCCATTGATGATGTTTTCTAACATGAATGTGGATGAAGCCCGAGACCGGGTCAATTTTTGTCTCAAACGTGTGGAACTCACCAATAAGAACCATCTCTATCCTGCTGAAATAAGTGGCGGGATGAAAAAACGGGTGGGAATAGCTCGAGCTATTGCCCTCAATCCCAGATATCTGTTTTGTGATGAGCCCAACTCCGGCCTCGATCCGCAGACCAGCATTGTGATAGACAATCTGATCCGCGAAATCACATACGAGTACAACACAACCACCATCGTTGTGAGTCACGACATGAACTCTGTCATAGAGATTGGTGACCGAATCAATTTTCTGAATCAAGGCCGCCTATGGTGGTCAGGCGATCGTGCAGACATACTTAGAACGGATAATAAGGAGCTGAATGACTTTGTATTCGCCTCGGGCTTTATGCGCGAAATCCGAGAAAACCTGAGGAAGTAGGTGCCAAATCAAATCTGCTTTTCTATCACAGAAAGCGTTGACCTCAGTGGAAATCTCAATTCACCCTGAAATCTCACTGCCCAATTTTCCATTCCAACTACTCAATACCTGTTCTCATCCTTCGCTCTTCCGCACCTGCAATTCCTCCAAGGCGATGTCTTCTTCCTCGTCTATGATTTCGAGGAAAGGCTCAGAGAAAGCCTTGGTCGTGATAGATTTTTCGAAACTCAGAAGAAGCGATGGCAAAATGACCAGATTGGTGAACATGGCCACAAGAAGGGTCATGGCCGTGAGTATGCCCAGCGCGCGTGTGCCTTCAAATTGTGAAGCAGAAAACATGATAAAGCCGAAAAACAATACGATACTGGTGTACATCATGCTGGCGCCCGTTTCTTTCACGGCCAGAAGCACTGAGTCTTTAATATTCCATTGTAGTACGCGAAGTTCTTGGCGGTATTTGGCCAGGAAGTGAATAGTGTCATCCACCGAAATACCAAACGCAATGCTGAATACCAAGATAGTGCTGGGCTTAATGGGAATTCCGGCAAATCCCATCACTCCGCCTGTTATAATCAGCGGCAGCAGATTGGGCAGCAGCGAAATAGCCACCATACGCCACGATCTGAACAAAAAGGCCATAATGAGCCCTATGACCACGATCGCCAGCACCAGGCTGGTGAGCAGATTATTGACCAAATAGCCGGTTCCTTTGAGAAACACGATACTGGTACCTGTCACCGTTACATTGAACTTTTGCGGATCGAAAATCGAATCGATTTTGGGTTTCAAATCACCCAACAAGCGGTTCATTTCCAGAGTTCCTATATCGGCCACTTGGGCCGAAATGCGGGTCATGCTTTGGGCGCTGTCCATGAAGGTGTGCTCAATACCACCCGTGGCATAGTTGTTTTGGAAATAAGGACCCAAAAAGCTCCGCTCGTTGGACGAAATGAGCGAATATCTCGAGCTGTCCCCACCGTAGAAAGCCTGCTTGGCAAATTTGGAAACATCCACCAAGGACACCGATTTTGAAATTTCCGGGTATTCGGTTAGCAGCTCTTGCAGTTCTTCAATCTTGCGCAGCATGGCGCTTTTGGTGACGGCTCCTTTCTTTTGCGCATCTACTAAAATCTCAAACGGCATTATGCCATTGAAATTTTGCTCAAAAAATCGCAGATCTGTAATCACACGATCATGGTCGGGAAGGTCGTCCACGATATTACCTGTTGTTTTGATGGTCGAGATACCATAAAATCCCAGAATGACAGCCAACAATGTAATCAAATAGGCTTTTTTGCGGTGAAACATCACGATGCGCAACAGTTTGTTGACCGCGGTGAAAAGCCATTTGCGATCCAAATGACGCGTGTGGCCGGAGCGAGGGGCGGGCATGTAGCTGAAAATCACAGGCACAGTCACCACCGATACAAAGAAAAGCGCCATGATATTGAGCGAGGCCACCACACCAAACTGCACCAGCATTTCGCTGTTGGTCAGAATAAATGTGGCAAAACCCAACGATGTGGTCAAATTGGTCATGAAAGTTGCGTTCCCCACCTTCTGTACCGTGCGACTCAGCGCCTTCATCTTGTTGCCGTGACGCTTGTATTCTGCATGGTACTTATTGAGCAAATAGATGCTGTTGGGCACCCCAATCACAATCATCAGCGGAGGTATAAGGCCCATCAGCGCAGTGATGGGATAGTCCAACAAGGCCATGGTACCCATGGACCACACCACACCTACGCCTACCACAGCCAAGCAAACAATCACCACGCGCAGATTGCGAAAAAAAAGCAGCAATAGCAGCGCACACACACCCGCTGAGAGGATGATAAACAGTCTGAGCTCGCCTTTCACCTTGCTCATCATGGTGGTGCGGACAAAAGGGAGCCCGGATATATAGGTCTGAATCCCTGTTTTTTGGGTGAAAGCCTCCGCCTTGTCCATCACGAGTTGGACGCTGGGCCCGCGATTGTCCGAGTTGAATAGTGGTGCATTCACAAACACCATCATCAGGCCGGCTCCGGTGCGCGAGTTGAACAAAAACCCGTCATAGAAGGGCAATGAATAAATCAAATTTTTGAGTGAATCCACTTCGCTCTTGGAGGTGGGCGTTTGACGGCAAAGAGGGCTCAGTACAAATCGCTGCGCGGCCGTGTCGGTGGTCAAATTGTAGCTGTGGGCTACGCTGAAAACCGAATCTACCACCGAAACCTCGTGGTGTGTGCGCTTTCCGCCCCGCACCGAATCCACCGGTACCGTAAGCGTTTTGAGGTCGTTTCCAAGGTCAAACCATGACCCGAAATTCTCAACTGAATAAAGGTTCTTGTCTTCAATCCCGATGACCAGAATATTGCCATCTTCTGAGAACTGATTGACGAAATTCTCATATGCAATCAGGGTAGAGTCGTCTTGAGGCAGCAGGCCGGCAAACTTATAGCTCAACCTCACATTGCGGGCATGATATCCCATGAAGAGGGTGATACCAATAAGCACCAGCAGCATGGTAAGACGATTGCGAAGGATGAAGGTGCTGAGGCTATTCCACATAAAATAAAAGTCCGTTCATCCGCTCAAATCAGCCCGCTGAGCCCAACAGCACTGTCCAACGAATGGCGCCCAAAGAAACGAAAAAAGGGAAAGCCAATGTCGGGGATTAACAGGACTTTGGAAAGCAGATTTCACTCAACTTAGGTGCTTTCTCGCACCCTTTTAAAAAGAAAACCCCCGCTCAAAGCGGGGGTATTTCTTTTCTGAATTTCACAGACTTCAGCATGTCTTTTGTCCCATAACTGAAACCATGGCGTCTTTCTAATCAATCCACTACCAATCTTCTTGTGGCCAAGGCACGGCCATCAGAATCGGTGAGCCTGACGAAATAGGCACCTGCGGTCAGAGCAGTTAAGTCAATGGTTTGCATAAGTCCTTTTACATTGTGAAGGGCAACTGTCTGTCCGGTCAAGTCGGTGATGACCAAAGTTGATTGACCCAAACCGCCATTTTGAATAACAGTCACCTGGTCCGAAGCGGGATTGGGGAAAAGGTCAAACTGAACAGTTTGATCTTGCTCGCTAATGCCTGGTGCAACAGTGAGATCAACGCAATAATCTTCGGTCTCGCCATAGTCATAGTCTCCGCAAGGCTGAGCAACAGTGGATGATCCACCGACATAGCTCATGGTGATGCGCATGCGGGCTATACCGGGTAATGATCCGACAAAAGGGATGTTCAATGTTCCATTAAAAATTTGATTGGAAGCTTGCACCGAACTCACCAATTTCTCAGATGTGCTGAAGGTGCCATCGTGGTTAAGATCAATCCAGATTTGATAGAACTCATTGAAAGTAAAGCCTCCGAAGCCGGGCGTGAGTGTCACGTTATACGGCACAGCGGTCTGCATTGGAATGGCCGAGTCGGTGAAGTCTCCATACCCATCATTGTTCCCACTGACATTGGAGAACCCGCCTATGACCACAGATTGAAGCCATTCATCTTCGGTGCTTCCCGATAGAGCTGCACAATATTCCAAATCATTACAAGCTCCGCAACCCGGTGAGGTGATGCTCACGGGTCCAGTGACCAAGTCTTTTGCACCATTGCAAAGTGTCTCGATGATGACGGTGTATTCGGTGCATTCCGTGACGGGTGAAAACTCATAGCTGTTGTCAGTCAGATCGGCAAAAGAGAAATCTTCAGTATCGGTGCTGATGTGCACGATGTATTGGTCAGCCGCAAAAACAGATGTCCAATTGATGGTCAGGGACTCAGTATTGACACTCAGTTGGACCGAGGCGGGCGCTTCGCAACAACCGTCTGTTGTGAAAACAAAGTCATTTGTCCAATCGGAGAATTCACCTTCTGCGCATGCCGCACGGATGTGAAGCTCATATTGAGCACACAGATCAAGAAAATCAAAGGTGAAATTGGGGCCTATGATGCTGGTTATCAGGCTCCATTCGGGTTCTCCGATAGGGCGGTATTCGATTTCGAAGTATTCAACCGTTCCCAGACCATTCCAGTTCACTGTCACGTTGTTGCCCGCAGGATTGATGTTGACTTGTGCGGGGACAAAGCAGCTGCCTTCTTGGCAATTGTCCATGATGATGAGCAGCGAGTTGTGCACGTTGAGTCGTCCACCGGTGGTGGTTTCGGTCAGCAGCTGGGTGGTTTGATCCACACCATCATAGATGGCATCGCGCACCAAATCGGCAGCGGCCTGAGGGTCGGCATGGGCCAGAGCCGCCAGCGAAGCACAAGGAGCCGAATACATCAGCGCTACCGCTCCCGCCACACATGGCGATGCAAATGAGGTGCCCGTTGTGTTGCCGTATCCATTGTTGTTGCTGGTCAAATAGACATTTCCTCCGGGGGCACCCAAGTCAACGGTGGTGATGCCATAGCCTGAGAATGTCCGTTGGTCGTTGTTGTTGGTTGCTGTAACCGAGATCATGTAATCGCTCGGACAAGCTGTCGGCATGTCACCCACCGCGTCTATGTTCACATTGTTGTTGGCTGTGGCTCCGCAGTTCAGGATGCCTACTTCGCCCATGGTGTCATACATGGCGCACCACAGCGGAAAATTGGTTGGATTGGCATTGTCTATTCCCCAGCTCGAATTGACCGCAACAACAAATGCCCCTCGGTCGCCCGCGGTTTCTTCGTAAAGCTGGCGCATAGTGTAGGGGTAATTGTATGCCGCTATCACATTGGCCTGCGTCAAACCGCCAACCATCACTTGCATAATTTTTACGTCCCAGTTGACCCCCGAAATGCCAATGTTGTTGTTGCCTTTGGCACCAATCATACCACTCACTGAGGTGCCGTGACCTCCGCCTGCAATGGTTCCATTGTTGCCCGAAGCATTCCACCCGTTGAAATCGTCAACGTATCCGTTGGCATCATCGTCCAGACCATTGCCGGCTGTTTCATTGGTGTTGGTCCAGTGGTTGCCAATTAAGTCCACGTGTTGGTATTGAGAGCCACCACCTTCTACAACACACACTACAATCTCGTCACCCGATGCTGTCAGACCTCCCGTGGTAATATCCCATGCCAAATCGGAGTCAATGTCTTTGTCGTTGGCGTTCACGTGGTGCCATTGGTTGCCCAGCAATGGGTCGTTGGGCACCTCGCGCTCTTGTATGAGGTAGTTAAGTTGGACTTTTTGCACCGCAGCGTGTGTTTTGAACCAGCGGAGCACCTCGGCATCATTCAGGTTTTGATGGTCATAAGAAAAATGCTGAATGCGCATGGCAGGGAAAAGCTCAGCCCGATGCACCAGCGGGGTTCCAAAAGTTTGTTGAAAGTCGTCTTGAAGATTCACTACTTGCCCATCTGATCTCATCATGGTCAGTATGTCACCGTGGACGTAAGGATGAGCAAATTGTGCAGTTGCCACTGCCATAGAAAAAGCAGCGAACAAGAGGGAAAAAAGTTTTCGCATGTTCATTACAGGTTTGGTTTCGAAATTATGGTTTTTATCGCTTCGCTATGCTTGCCGGCTGTAGACTCTTTTGACCCGAGCGGGGATGTTGGACAACAACTCATACGGAATACGCCCCGAGGCGTCAGCCAGTTGTTGCAACGTGGTGTGGGTACCAAACAACTCTACTTCATCGCCTTCGAGGGCCGTGATGTTCGTGAGGTCTATGATGGTCATATCCATGCAAATTTTGCCCAGCACCATGGCCGGTTTTCCATTAACCCAAATAGAGGCTTTTCCGTTGCTCAATGACCGCGGATAACCATCTGCATAGCCCGCGGGAACTATTCCGATAGTCATGGCACCGGGCGCGATAAACGAGCGATCATAACTTACGCTGTCGCCTTTTTTGATTTGCTTAATTTGTGAAATAACCGACACCAAACGATGGACCGGACGCAACAATTGATCGTCACCCACGCCATACAGCCCAATGCCGAAACGCACCAAGTCCAAGCGCGCTTCCGGAAACCGCAGCACACCCGAAGTGTTGGCGATGTGTTTTTGCACCGTGTGGCCCAGGTATGCTTCCATTTGGCGCGCACCATCCAGAAAAAGGGCTATCTGATTGCGGGTAAAATCATCGTGCGCGGGATTGTCTGCCGCGGCCAAATGCGAAAAAACCGTGGCCGGCTTAACAAAGGCGCGATTGTCAACCAGCGTACGAGACAACTCGGGCCACTCGTGAGGCAAAAACCCGAGGCGGTGCATACCGGTATCCAGTTTTATGTGGATGGGAAATGGCGTGTCCGAGCCCGCATTTTTCACCGAATCAATGAAAGATTCCAAACCCGAAAAACTGAAAATCTCGGGTTCCAATCGGTGCTCAATCATCAGCCTGTCTGTGCCAAACACCATGTTGAGCACCATGATGGGTGTGCTGATGCCTGCTTCGCGGAGCCTGACACCCTCATCGGCATAAGCCACGGCCAAATAGTCCACGCGGTTGAATTCCAACACCGAGGCCACTTCGGCACTGCCGCTGCCATAGGCCGAGGCTTTCACCACGGCTATGCAGCCCGATTGTCCGATGCTCTTGAGTGCGTTGAAGTTTTGCTCCAATGCGTCCAGGTCTATTTGGAGCAAGGTTTGGTGGCTTTGAAGGGCGCGGCTTTGAACCCATCGTTCCAGCCTAAATAAAGCGGCACCTTTGAATACCACCATTTCATTTGAAAACGAAATTTTGGTTTCGCCCATGGCGGCTTCGGTGGAAGGAAAAAACAAAGTGTCAGCCGGGAAAAGAACGGCTTGTGAGGCAATCTCGGGCCCAATGGCAATAAGACGGTGCACCTGTTTTTCCCGCAGCAGGCGGGCCACGCGGCCATAAAGCTCAGCGGGTGGAATGCCACTTTGCAAGATATCGGTGAGTACCAAGGTGAGCCAGCGACCGTGGCGATGAGACCGGGCAAAGTCCAAAGTGGACGCCAATGAAGCCAAATCTGAATTGCGCACATCGCTTACCAATAGACAATTGTTGGCGGCTTCTAAGAGTTCCATGCGCCATGCGGGCGGGGTGAAACGGTCCAGTCGGCCCGTGATGCGCGTTGGGGACATCCCAAGCACCATTAGGGTTGTGATGGTGGTGAGTGCGTTTTCCAAAGAGCCCGCATCGGCCACAGGAAGATTAAAGTAAAATGTCTGATGGCCATGGTGCAGGCTGACAATGGTTTCGTGCGTGGCGGAGCTTTGGATTTGGTAAAAGAAATCCGCTCCCGCGTCCGAAGTGCTCCAAGTGGTTTTTCGACCTTTATAGTTGCTCAAGGCGACCTCCCACTCCGCGTAATCAGTGCGAAAAATGACTTGCTGAGCGCCCTTCACCAGATGCGCTTTTTCATTCGCCAGTGCTTGACGATCGGAGAAATTTTCCAAGTGAGCCATGCCCAAGTTGGTCAGGACCACAATCTCGGGGGCTATGATGCGGTTGAGGTATTCCATTTCGCCCGGCTTGGAAATGCCCGCCTCGAAAAGGCCAATTTGATCGTGGTGGTCAATGTGGAGCAAGGCCAGCGGCACGCCTACTTGTGAGTTGTAGCTGCCGGGACTGCGCACAGCGCGCATGTCATCACTCAGTGCGCGGCCCAGCCATTCTTTGACAATCGTTTTTCCATTGCTGCCCGTGATGGCCAAACATTTCAGCGTGCTGTGGCGCATTCGGTGAAAGTGTGCCAGTTTTTGCAGGGAATGCAGAGTGTTTTCGGTTTGGAAAAAAGTGGCCTCGGGAAATTTGTTCGTGTTGATTAGGCCTTGCTCCGTTACAAAGCCGCGCACACCATGGGCATACAAATCCGCCACATAGGCGTGTCCATCGTGGCGCTCACCGCGCAGGCAAAAGAAAACCAAACCCGGGCGTGCCACTGCTTTGCGGCTGTCGGTAGCTATGCAGGTCACGCGGCCCTCTGCGGGACCTGAGATGCGGGCGCCCATTGCGCCCGCCAATTCCGCGATAAAATAATCGAGATAAATCATGATTCCGTCTCGCTTTCGGGGTTGGGTCCACCGTGATGAAACAGTTCATCGGGCAGGGGGCTGATTCCCGTGGGTAACCCCGCTTTTTGCAGACGCATGGCCTCAAAAAAAGCCTCGCGTGACAAAGGCACGTAGCTCTCGCGTTCGCCCAATTGGACCAGACTGTCGCTTGGGCCGAGGCGATAACTGAAGTTGGCCGGTTGGCCGGTTTTAACGCAGATGGCGTGCACTTTGGTCACATGCTCGGCCATGGCCAGAAGATTAGGCATGGGCCCGAATGGACGGCCCAGATAGTCCATATCCAGTCCTGCCACTATCACGCGGATACCTTGATTGGCCAGCAGGGTGCACACTTCGGGCAAACCGGCATCAAAAAACTGGGCCTCGTCTATGCCGATTACTTCCACATCGCCTGCCAAAAGCAAAATGCGCGAACTGTGCTCGACCGAGGTGGAGGGAATGGCGTTGCGGTCATGGCTCACCACTTCATTGGAGCTGTAGCGGATGTCCACGCCCGGCTTGTAGATTTCCACTTTTTGGCGGGCAAATCGGGCGCGTTTCAGCCTGCGAATCAGCTCTTCGGTTTTGCCCGAAAACATCGATCCGCAGATGACTTCTATCCATCCGCGTTGGGGGCTGTTGTTGTGGTTTGATTCGGTGATCATCCGAGAGGCGGGAGCAGCGGTCAAAAGTAGCCAAATGAATCTTTGCGCTTTTGCATCCTTGGATATGGGGCCTTGATTACTTTTGAGCCTCATCAAAACCCGCAAGAATGAAAAAACTACTGTTGGTTCTGCTGCCCTTGGCGGCTTTGACGGCTTGTAAGAAAGAAGAAGGCGAAGGTGGTCGCGCAGCCCTCTATGGCAAAGTGAATGTGGAAGCGCGCTTTGTGCTTAACAATCCCGGTATCGTGCTCTACACCGCTCCCGCACAAGACCAAGAAGTGTACATCACCTATGGCGACAACACAGGGCCCGATGACCGCGTGCGCACCAACTTTGATGGTGAATATGAATTTCCATACCTGCGCCCGGGCCAATACACCGTCTGGACCTATTCGCGCGATACCACCGACTTGGCTGTGGCCGGCCAAGCTCCGCGCGACATGGCTGTGATTCGCAAGGTGGAAATCACCGACAAAAAAGAGCGTTTGGAAGTACCCACCATGACCGTCTATGTCAAGCCCTAAGGCTTTTGCCCTGCTGCTGCTCCTCACCTGCACCGGTGCGGTGGCCCAAGTCAATGATTTCGGAGCGTGGACTTCGCTTTCTTTTCGCCAAAAACTGCCCGCGGGTCTGCGCGGTGATTTGGAATTGGAATCGCGTTTCAACGAGAATGGCACCTCGCTTGGCAACCTCTTTGCCGACCTCTCTGTTTCGCACAAGCTCAATGACTATATGCGCCTTGCCGTCAATGGCCGATTCGGCAACAAGCGTGACAACACCTTCGAATTTCAGACGCGCATGCGCTATGCCGTGGACCTGAGCGCCTCCACCGAGTGGAAAGGATACAATTTCAGCATCAGGTCGCGTTTCCAAAGCTCGGGTTCTTCCTTGGCGTCTGAGACGCGCAATGCCGAGTTCACCAACTCATGGCGCAACAAAGTGGGCATCTCGGCCAAACTGATGAAAAAGACTACCGGGTCGCTCTCGTGCGAGCTTTTCAATTCGCTCAGCAACTCCAACGCCATGATGCTTACCGACTGGCGGGCGGCATTCAAAGTGGATCGTAAAATAAGCAAACGCCAGACTCTCACGCTGGGCTATTTGATGCAGGGAGAAGTGAACCGCGCAAACCCTTTGCGCGATTACGTCATCGTGGCGGGTTATTCGTGGGAGCTGAAGAACTTCAAAAAATGTTCACCTCCCGTTCCGGACGAACCCCAAAAAGCGCCTGTACCCTTGAAATCACAGCCTCCGACAATGTGAATATTTCACTACCTGTAGCGCCACCGTGATTGACCAGTACCAGTGCCTGACGGTCGTGCACTCCGCATCGGCCTTGCACAAATCCTTTCAAACCGGCTTTTTCTATCATCCAGCCCGCTGCCAATTTCACCCCGTCCGGTTGGGGATAGGTTACTATGTCAGGAAATTCCTTTTTCAGCCTTTCGCCTTCGGCAAAAGACACGGTTGGATTTTTAAAAAAACTGCCCGCATTGCCCAGCACCGCAGGGTCGGGTAGCTTGCTTTGGCGAATACGCATCACCGCTCGGCTCACATCGGCCACTCCGGGATTTTGCACCCCCATGGCTTCCAGTTCGGAGGCTATGGCTCCGTAACCCACGTTGATATTGGGCTTTTTGTCCAGTCGCAGTGTGATGTCCAGAATGGCAAAGTTGCCCTTCTCTTTGCTTTTGAAAATGCTCTCGCGATAACCGAATTCACAGTCGTTCAAAGTAAACTCGACCACAGCACGGTCGCGCAGGTGATAGGCCCTGAGTGATGTAAAAACGTCTTTTATCTCCGCCCCATAGGCCCCTATGTTTTGCATGGGCGCGGCCCCGCATCGGCCGGGTATAAGCGACATATTTTCCAAACCACCCCAACCGTTGGCAACGGCCATCAGCACCAAATCATGCCAGATATGGCCCGCCCCGGCCTGCAACCACACGTGGTTTTCGTCTTCTTTTACCACCTTGACACCGGGTATGCGATTGAGCAGCACCCACCCGTCAAAGTCGCGCGTGAAGAGCACATTGCTGCCTCCCCCCAAAAACAAGTGCCGTTCCGCAAAAGCGGTCGTTCTGCGTGCTATTTCTTCCAGTTGGTCGAGGGAATCAAAACGGGCCAACCTGCGCGCCACCGCATCAATCCCAAAGGTGTTGAGCGTGCGTAGGGATGCATTTTCTTCGATGGTCATGGGGTCAAAAGTAGTTTTTGACCCCGCAATTCGCACCTTCTGGGCACCAACCGACAAACAACGCGATGTGCGTTGCGAAGGAAACGGGCGTGAGGCTTCCGTCCCTAATTTGGCCCCATGATATTGGTGACGGGAGGAACGGGATTGTTGGGAGCGCACCTGCTTTTGAGGCTGGCCGAAAGGGGTCAAAAAATCAAGGCACTCAAACGCGTGGGATCAAATGTGGAGGCGGTGAAGAGGCTTTTTGATTTTTATAAGAATCAGGAAGACGCGGCCGTTTTGCTCCGTCATATCACATGGGTTGATGGCGACCTCACGGATTTTGATTCTTTGGAAGAGGCAATGCACGGATGCGACACTGTGTATCATTGCGCTGCTTTGGTCTCGTTTCACCGTAGCGACAAGGAGGCTTTGTTCGAAATCAATACCGAAGGAACAGGAAACATGGTGAATGTCGCGCTCAAGACAGGCATTAAGCGATTCAACTATGTCAGTTCGGTGGCTGCGCTTGGCCGCTCTTCTGAGAAAAAAGTGATAGATGAATCAGCCCGATGGAAAAACGCTCCTGAAAACTCCAACTATGCGGTAAGCAAGTTCTTAGCAGAGAATGAAGTGTGGCGCGGAGCCGAAGAGGGTTTGGAGGTGTGCATTATCAATCCGGGCATCATCATCGGGCCGGGCGATGCCTCGCGTAGCAGTAGCACTCTATTTGACTCGGTGAGGCGAGGATTACCGCGGACTGCACCGGGCATGACAGGGATGGTTGGCGCCTTGGATGCGGCCGATGCATTGTTGGCTCTGTCTGATGCGGGCATTGTTGGTCAGCGTTTTGTGTTGGTCAGCGATAATTGGCATTTCCATGAATTGGCCACTCGATTGGCAAAAGCGCTGGGTGTTAAAAAACCGGGCAGTCCCGCACCACGATGGATGATGCGCTTGGCATGGTTGGTTTTGAGCCAGGTATCATTTATTTCGGGAAAAAAGGCACGTATTACCCGAGAAACAATGCGAGCGGCTTATTCGATCTCTGAATACGATGGATTAAAAATCACAAAGACGGTGGCTTTCAATTACCGCCCGTTGGAAGAGGCCATAATCAGCGGGGCAGACTTCTTCCTTAGGCACCACTAATCTGTGTTGACCGGAGTTTGTTCCTGTGTTTGAGGAAATTCCATTTGATCCAAAGAAGCCAAACACTTGTCATATATGCGCATCATTTTTTCGGGACGCTCCGCCCAATAAGCAAATGTGGTTTTGAATTGGTCCGCGTTGGTGCTGTGTTTTTCGAAAACGAAGGCATACATTTCGGCCAATTGGTCCGCTGAACCCGCATCATCGGTCATACGCTGCTTGTACACCGCTTCCAAGAGAAGCATATCGGTCATAACAGGGACAAAGGCTTCTTCGGTAAGCACATTGGCAGGCAGGATTTCCCGGGATTCTTGGCGGCAACCCACAGCCGCAATCAGCAGCACTATGACCAAGATTTTTTTCACCGTGCGCGGAAAGTCATGCGATGGCCTTTGCGGCTATGATCAAATTGGCCGTGGTCAAATACCTTGTGGCCGCTAACCCAAGTAGTGCGCACCGAAGAGGGAAATGTGTGGCCTTCGAATGGGGACCAGCCGCATTTGTACAGAATATTTTCTCGGGTCACCGCAGTGGGCGTGTTGAGGTCAACCAACACCAAATCGGCAAAATAGCCGGGGCGAATAAAACCGCGTTTTTCGATACCAAAGCAACGGGCTACGGCATGGGCGGTTTTTTCGGTGATTTGAGCCAAGGTCAGTTGGCCGCGCTGGTGCATTTCCAGAAGCGCGGGCAGAGCATGCTGCACCAACGGTCCTCCGGATGGAACCTGCAAGTAGGATTGTCCTTTCTCTTCGATGGTGTGGGGTGCGTGGTCGGTGGCTATCACGTCTATGCGGTTGTCACACACTGCGCGGAGGATTTCATCGCGGTCGGCAGCGGTTTTCACGGCCGGATTCCATTTGATGTTGTTGCCTTTGGTGGCATAGTCTGCATCCGAAAACCAAAGGTGGTGGATGCACGCCTCGGCTGTGATGTGCTTTTGTTCCAAAGGCAAGATGTTGCCAAAGAGGGTGCACTCGCGCGCAGTGCTGATGTGCAAGATGTGAAGGCGGGTGTTGTATTTGGTGGCCAATTCCACCGCCAGTGAAGATGACTTGTAGCATGCTTCGGCACTGCGTATGAGTGGATGAGCAGAAACGGGAATCACGTGGCCATACTTTTCTTTGAAAATCTCCAAGTTGGCTCTCACAGTGGCTTCGTCTTCGCAGTGAGTGGCGATGAGCATGGGACACTCTTTGAACAGGCCTTCCAGCGTGTTTCGATTGTCCACCAGCATGTTTCCGGTGCTGCTTCCCATAAATACTTTGATGCCGCACACTGTGCGCGGGTCGGTTTTCAGGACTTCGTCCAAGTTGTCATTGGAAGCACCCATAAAGAAGGAATAATTGGCCGCTGAAACTTCGGCAGCGCGGTCATACTTATCCTGAAGCAAGGCTTGGGTGAGGGTGTTGGGCACCGTGTTGGGCATTTCCATGTAGGACGTGATGCCACCTGCTACGGCCGCGCGCGATTCTGAGGTGAGGTCGGCTTTGTGCGTGAGGCCGGGCTCGCGAAAATGCACTTGGTCGTCTATGAGACCGGGCAAGAGGTGCAGTCCGGTGGCATCCACCGTGTGGTGGGCCTCAGGCAGCGGTTGATCATCAGGCACTATAGATTCTATCAATTGGTCGCGCAGCAACACCGCCCCGCGAAACACCGCGCCCTCATTCACGATGGTGGCGTTTTTAATCAGTGTTGTATTCATTGTTTTCTTTTGTTGACGGGCGAAAAACGTATGCGCAGCACTCCGGTGAAGGCTTCTTTGAAAATGCCCATATTCATTTTGCTCTTGCCGCGTTCGCGGTCTTTGAATGTGATAGGAACTTCCATAAGTTTAAACCCGAGTCGCTTGGCAGCAAATTTCATTTCTATCTGAAAGGCATAGCCCACAAATCGGATGGCGTTGAGGTCCAGGGCTTCCAAAACTTTCCTTCGGTAGCATTTGAACCCCGCTGTGGAGTCGCGCACGCCCAGCCAAAGCACGGCATTGACATAGACCGATGCGGAAAAACTCATCACAATGCGGCCGTTGTCCCAGTCTTTCACGTGGCCGCCCGCCACATAGCGCGACCCGATGGCCACATCGGCACCCGCTTGGCAGGCTTCCAGCAAACGGACCAAATCAGCGGGATTGTGCGAAAAATCAGCATCCATTTCGAAAATGAACTGAAAATCGCGCTCCAGCGCCCATTTGAACCCGGCTATGTAGGCCGTTCCCAGCCCGTTTTTGCCCGCCCTTTGGAGCAGATGGAGCCGCGGAAACTCGGCCTGAGCCTGCTTCACAATCTCGGCTGTGCCATCGGGCGAATTGTCGTCCACCACCAACAGGTCGAATTCCACAGGCAAGGCAAACACCGCCTCAATCATCAGCCGGATGTTTTCGCGCTCGTTGTAGGTGGGTATGATGACCAGGTTGGCTGACACGGCAGGCGTTTTTTATTTCTTACCTATCATTTTCAAGAATGCCACCTCCTGATCAGTCAGCATGCGATGGCGCCCGCGGGGCAAGTCTTTTTTGGTCAAACCAGCAAATATCACGCGGTCCAGCTTCTGCACGTCATAGCCCAGGTATTCAAACATTCTGCGGACAATGCGGTTGCGCCCCGAGTGTATCTCAATGCCCACTTCGTGCGTGTCGCCTTTGACATACTCGGCTTTGTCTGCTTTGGTAAATCCATCGTCTAACTCAAATCCGTTGAGCAGCGCTTCTATGTGTTCGGGTCTTACTTTTTGGGCCAAAGTGACGTGATACACCTTGCGCACATTGTAGCTGGGATGGGTGAGTTTTTTGCTCATGTCCCCATCGTTGGTAAACAGCAGCAGCCCGGTGGTGGCGCGGTCCAATCGGCCCACGGGAAACACGCGCTCTTTGCAGGCTTTTTCCACCAGTTCCATCACGGTTTTGCGCCCTTGGGGGTCGTCCATGGTGGTGATGTAGTCTTTGGGTTTGTTGAGCAGGACATATTGCATGCGCTCGGGTTTGATGCGGGCTTCGCCAAATTTCACTTCGTCTGTGGGCAGCACTTTGTAGCCCATTTCGGTGATGATTTTTCCATTCACCATCACCACGCCCGCTTCTATCATCGTGTCGGCTTCTCTGCGGCTGCACATGCCTGAGTTGGCTATGTACTTGTTCAGGCGGATGGGCTTGTTGGCATCCATTACTTTGCTCACATCGGTTTTGCTCAGTTCCGATGGCTTGGTGGGCCCGGGCTTGGCATCGCGTCTGAATTTGCGTTTGGGGTCGTATTTCTTTTTGGGCGCGGGCTTATTCATAATCCACTTTCAGCGGGCAAAGATAGGCGCGGGGCCAAGGCTTTTGGCGGAGGCTCATTGCATGGGTGCGCCTCGCTATGTTTGGGGCCAAATCCAACCCACATGCACGCAGGCAAACACTACTCTTTCACCGAGGT
>Ga0169931_10004838_pt1 | contig 20775 bp, 19 predicted proteins | sample Kivu_15m_20L_FD_129675 | JGI IMG/M metagenome (GOLD analysis project Ga0169931, IMG submission 129675) | Freshwater microbial communities from Lake Kivu, Western Province, Rwanda to study Microbial Dark Matter (Phase II) - Kivu_15m_20L... | ecosystem: Environmental > Aquatic > Freshwater > Lake... | reverse complement strand
TTGTTAATTTTTTTATTAAATAAAAAAAAAAAAAATTTGGTTTTTCAATTTTTATTTTTTTTAATAAAAAAAAAAAAAAATAAACAAAAATAAATATAAAAGAAAACCTACTTAAAAAAAAACCTTCTTTTGGCAAATATTTAATTAAATTTCTTTTCGAGAGATTAATTATATCAATTTTTTTTTCATACAAATCAGAATCATAATTTTTCCACTCTCCTATGGAAGAAATTAAACTCACATTATATTCTTTTGAATATTTTTTTAAACTATGAGCAGAATTAATAACAGCTTTTGTGGTAGCAATTTTAGAAAAATGAGGTGCCCAATAAAATATTTTTTTATTCATATTAATTTTTTATATGTATTTATTGTTTCTTCCGCATTATTTTCAATTGTAAATTTCTTTGAATTCTCATAACCTTTTTTCTTAATTAAATGTAAGTGACTATCGGAAAATAGATATTTTTCTAAAGTATCTTTCGCATAATCAATATTAGTAGAATTAAAAAAAATTGCTGAATCTTTTAATATTTCATGAGAAACTTTTGTATTAGAGGATAAAACAGGACAATTTAAATATTGAGCCTCTAAAGCTGTCATTCCAAATCCCTCGTATAGTGAAGTAATTATTAAAGCTCTAGCTTGACTATATAAATTTATTAAAATTTCATCACCTCCCTCAATATGAATTAAGTTATTTAAATTAATATTTTTTTTACGAAAATAGGAATTCTCCTCTTTTGTAAATTTTCCTCCACCGAAACAAATTATTTTAAATGATTTCTGCAAAGTTATTGAAATTGAATATACGTCAACAAGGAACTTAAAATTTTTGTATTTTCGTCTATCACCTACATATAAGATATAAGGAAATTCTAATTTAGAATTATTTTTTTTTTTTAAATCCAAATAATTAATTCCTAAATAAATGACTGAAGTTTTTTTAATATCGATATTATAAATTTTAATTAAATCATCTAATGTGTTTTTAGAAATGCAGATAATATGATCCGCTCTATCGAGAATTTTTTTTTTAAAATCACTTTTATTATTATAGATTAATTCATGTATTAAATCATAAACTGTAACAACTAATGCACTTTTTTGATTTAATAATTCAGAATTATAATAGCTTGTGTGAATAATATTTGGCTTATATTTTTTTATAAAAAAAAAGGTTTTTATTGAATTATATAAATTTATAATTTTTGAGCTATAAATAATCTTTTTATTTAAATAAAAATTTTCTTTACAATTTATATCATCTAAAAATTTATTAATATGTATAGGAGCATAAATTATTGAGGATATTTTTTTTTCTAATAATTTCTTGTGTAAATTTACTATATATCTTGAAATTCCCCCAACTTTTTGATGAAAAAATATTTTATAGTCAAAAAGTACCCTCATTTTAAAAATGATCTTGTTATAAAATCATTTATTCCGTCATATAAGTAATTTTTAATTTTATAAATATATGGAGACATTATTTAAAATCAAAGTATCGTAAAATATTTAAAAGTAAATTAGTATAGTTGGATGATAAAATATTATAAATCTAAAAAAAAAAGATTTTTAATATCAAAATATAAAAAAAAACCACTTTTTTCTATTATTACTGTAGTCAAAAATAGTGAAAAGTTAATTCTTAAAACAATTAAAAGTATAGAACATCAGGAATTTAAAAATTTCGAATATATAATTATTGATGGTAAATCAGAAGACTCTACTCTTAAAAAAATTTTATCTAAAAAAAACAAAATAAATTTTTTAATTTCTGAAAAAGATGAAGGAATTTATGATGCAATGAACAAAGGAATTAAAATTGCAAATGGAAATATTATTGTTTTTGTTAACTGTGGTGACATCCTAACAAAAAATGCCCTTAAAATTATAAGTAAAATTTTTATAAATAAAAATGAAATTGATTTTGTTTTTGGAACAGTAAAAAGACATTACACAAAAAAAACTATACTTAAATATGGCTTCAATGCAAAAAGAATTAAATATAATTTCGATTTTGCGACAGCACATTCAACAGGTTTTTTTATGAAAAGGGAATCTATAAAAAAGATTGGATTATATAATACAAATTATAGATGTTCCTCTGACTATGATTATTATTATAGAACTATAGTTAAAAACAATATGCTTGGCGACTCAACAAAAAAAAGTCAATTAATTGGCATTGTATCGAGCGGAGGATATTCTAGCAAAGTTAGTTTTATGAATCATCTTTTAGAAGATTTTAAAATTAGAATTAATAATGGACAAAATATTTTTTTGATAATAACTTTATTTTTGAATGCTATAATTAAGAATTTTTTTAAAAAATTTTATTAAACTTATTATATTACAGAACTTTGTAAATTTTATTTTCAAAATACCAATTAATAGTATTATTTAATCCAACACTAACTTTAGTAAAATTTTTTATCTTCAAAAATTTTTTGATTTTTTTGTTACTTCCAAAAGTTTTATAAACATCTGCTTTGTTAGCTTTTGTATTTGAGATTTTTGCTTTAGGGAAAAGTTTCTTAATATTGTTAGATAATTTTTTTATATTTATATAATTACTAGAGCAAATATTAAAAACTTCATGCGCTGATGTTTTTGTATTAATTAATTTTTCACAAATATGATTAACGTCTTTTATATATGTAAAATCACGATAATGATCTCCTGCTTTGTTTAAATAAAAAACTTTATTTTTGGTTATTGAATTTAATAATTTAATAATGAACATGTCTGGTCTGCCCCATTCTCCGTATACAGTAAAAAATCTAAGTCCAACAAAAGATATATTTAGAATTTTACTATAAATTAATGCTAATTCCTCATTTATAACTTTGGTAAGCCCATAAGGATTTTTTGAATTGGGATTAGCAGATTCATGAGTCGGGAAAAATTTTTGATCTCCATAAATAGAGCTAGAAGAAGCATAAATTACTTTTTTAAGTTTTTTCTTATTTACGCTGTCAATAATATTTATAAATCCTTTTACATTGGTGTTGAGGTATTTTTCTGGGTTTATTAATGAGTATCTAACTCCTGGCTGTGCCGCAAAATGAAACAAATAATCTATATTTATATTAGATATTTTTTTTTTTAACAAAATTTTATTTGTAATATCAGTATTTATAAAAGTATAGTTCTTGTATTTTTGTAAACGACTATTTCTTAATTTTTTTAATTTAACGCTATAATATGGGTCAAAGTTATCAATTCCTACAACATTAATACCTTTTTCCAAAAAAGTCTTTGCAACACTAAATCCTATAAATCCTGATGTCCCTGTAATTAATATTTTCATTTAAGATAACTAATATTAAACTAAATTATCTTGAAAAACATTAGAGAATTTATAGTCTTTTATAGCTTAAACCTTAAATAACATATCCAACATCGAATAACCAGATCTCCATCCTGTTATTTTTTTCAATCTTGAAATATCTGCAACTAAAGAGGTTGCTTTTTTATTGTCATAAAACAAAAAATTTTTTTTATTTTTTTTTTTTAAAATTAATAAAACAATTTTTTTTAATAAAATTGGCTTTCCAGATGCAATATTTATTATACCATTATATTTTTTTTTCCATAACAATAATAATATCTTTGCAATATCGTGAGGTGAAATAAAATCTCTATAGTGGTTTAGATTTTCAAATTTTAATAAGATTTTATTACTTGTACAAATTTTTCTTTTTATATCAGGAATAAAATAATTTTTTTTTTGATTTACACTGGTTGTGCTAAAAATTCTGCCTATACAATATTTTATTTCCGCTTTATCTAATTTTTTTTTTATATAATTTTCAGCCTTAAGTTTTGTCTGACCATAAATATTTAAAGGTTTTGTAATATCATTTTCTGATATTTTTCCTAATTTATTTTTATAAACATGTGATGTTGACGCAAAAAAAAACCATTTTAAAGAATTGTTAAATTTTAGAACTGAATCGATTATATTTTTAGTTCCTATATAATTAACATTGTAAGCTTTTCTTTTATTTTCATTCACTATTTTTATTGGCACTATCGCAGCCAAATGTATAATTAAATCAAAATTATTTTTTTTTATCCAACTATCGACGCTTTTTTTATTAGTTATATCTCCATAAAACTTTATAAATTTAAAATCAGATTTTTTTTTTATAAAAACAGAACCTATGCTGCCAGTTCCTCCTGTAATTCCGCATTTAATCATTGAGTCTAATACTCTTTAATTTATTTCTTTTTTCCATTCAGTTGAGTAAATATTTTTTATTTTAGATAACGGTAATATTTTTTTATTATTTAAATCTAAAATCTTTTTATTTTTAATAATATTAATTCTATCAAACCCCCGAACAAAATTTTTTTCTCCTTTATTATCTCTTGACTCTCTGAATCTAGAAGGAAAACTTTTAATATTTCGAATTTTTTTTAATACTCTTTTTGCATAATTGTTTCTAATAAAAAAAGCATTTACTCCGTTAGAATTTGTTCCTATAAAAGAGTATCCTTTCTTATTCATTAAATCTCTTAAAGCATTAATAGATGTTCCAAAAAATAAATTTGAATAATGCTCTGATTTTCTATTAAAATTTTCATTATAGGGAACTGTGAGCATTTTTTTATCACCCAAAATAGCATTATACTCGCAAACAATAATGTAAGGTTTCACACATTTTATATGTTCGATAATCCAATAATCATTGCCGTCTAAATCTACACTTAGCAAACCAACTTCTAAATTTTTTAAATTTCTTTTTATTATTTCATTAATGTTATTTTTTTTAATAAAAATATTTTTTACAATTAAATCATGCTTCCAATAGATTGGGTCTGATTTAATTTTTAATACATCTTCTTTATTTGATTCTAAAATTAATCCTTTCCAATTTCTATTTTTAATTAAAAATCTGGTATTAGATTCTAAATAATCACCTACACCAAATTCTATAAATATTTTAGGTATGTATCTAAATTGACTAATTAACCAATCAATAATTCCATCTTCACCCCATTGAGAAAAGACAGAAAATTCGACACAAGATAGATTGTTTATTAATTTTTTATTTTTATTATTATTAGATAAAATTTTTCCTTTTAAAAATATATCTTTTTCATAATAGTAAAAAAATAGTTTATTAAGAATTTTTTTAAAAAATTTTTTCATTTAATTATTAAAATAATTTATTTATCTCATCCGCAACAGTTTTTTTTGATCTAAATGGACTATCTGAACGTTTTTTTAAAAGCTTTATTTTCTTTATAAAAAATTTTTTATTATTTTTATATTTTTTTAAAAATCTATAAATACTTTCAAAATTACTTGCTACTGAACCAATTAAATTCATATCGCGAAAATAATTAGAATTTAAATTAAAATTATTTCGCAAACTATATTGAAAAGTTTTAGGAATAAAGAAAATAACAGGTTTATTAAATATTAATGCATAAGTATAGGCGGTGCCTGATAAATCAGTAATCATTAGTTTACTCTCTGAATATATTTTCTGGTAATTATAACTGGTATCATAAGAAAACCTTTTGTTATTAATAAATTTTTTTAAATAAAAATTAATTTTTGCATCATTAATATTTGATGGATGTGGCCTAAATACAATTTTATAATTAGTAGTTCTCAAAATGTAAGCAATTAATTTATCTAAATAATTTACTAGAGATATTTTTTTAAATGAATAAATATTAGTTGGTGCAATGACAATTATGTTTTTAATTAAATAGTGTACTTTATTTTTATAAAAATATTCTATTTTCGGATATTTAATAATTTTAAAAATTACATAAGATTTATTTTTGTATTTATTAAATAAATCAGAAAATATTAATTGTGAAGATTTTGATGGTACAAAAATATAATTATAATTTGATAAAACTTTTACTAAATATCTTTCATTATTCCTACCAACAATTGGTGTGTCGTATATGTCATGGTGCAAATAAATTCTTACTTTTGATTTTATAACTTTTTCAGATAAATAATTACTTAAAAAAATATCTACAAAAAAAATATAATTAAAATATTTTTGAAGAATAATATGATATTTATTATTTAAAAAAAAAGAATCTACTCCATAAAAAACAATATAATTTTTTTTCAAATTTTTTAATAGATCCTGAATATAATATGAAGTAGTTCCAACTAATTTTTTTCTAGCAAAAAAGAAAAATAATATTTTTTTTCTAAAAAAAAATTTAAAAAAAAAAAAAATTAAATTAAAGAAAATACAATTTAGTATTGAAATACTATTAAGAAAAAAAAAATTTAACATTTTTAGGTATGAATTAATATAAATATAATATAACACTCTTTAATTTTACATTGATTTCTTTTCATTAAAATAAAAAACTAATATTTATAAAATTAATTTCACATTAGAAATTTAAAAACTACAATAATAACTTTTCTAATATCAATCAAAGCTTTAAAATATAATTATGAAAAAAATTAATCATTACTGGGATCAGTTTTATTTTAATAATAAAGAATTTCAAAAACCATCAAATTTCGCTAAATTTGTAAAAAAAAAAATTATAAACAAAAAAACAAAATTATTAGAAATAGGGTGTGGAGACGGAAGAGATAGTTTTTATTTTTTTAAATATTCAAAAAAAATATATTCAATTGATCAATCTAAAATAGCTATAAAAAAAAATATTAAAATTGTAAATAAAAGAAAAATTAAAAATTTATTTTTTAAAAAAATTAATATTAATTCAAGTCAATTTCTAAAATTAAAAAACTTTAATCTTATTTATGCAAGATTTTTTTTACATGCTATAAGTTCTGAAGAAGAAGAAATTTTTATTAATTTTTTAAAAAATTACTCAAAAAGAAATACTTTAGTGACTCTAGAGTTCAGAACTACAAAAGATAGACTTATAAGCAAAGGTATTAAAATAAGTAAATATGAGCGAATTACAAATCACTATAGAAGGTTTATTAACGTCAATGATTTTGTTAATAAGCTTAAAGTAAACAAATTTAAAATTATTTACTTAAAACAAGGAAAAAATCTTTCCAAATACAAACGCGATAATCCCCATTTATGTAGAATTATATTTCAATTATGAAAAAAAAATTAAAAAAAAAAAGAGGTATTCTATTTTGGATTACAGGATTATCTGGATCTGGAAAAACTTCATTAGCTATAAAAATTAAAAAACAAATAAATAATTTATATGGCCCCACGATACACTTTAGTGGCGACCAAATTAGAAAAATATTTGATCTAAGAGGATATAGCGCTAAGGATAGGATTAAGATTGGTTTCATGTACTCGAAATTATTTAAATTTATAACTGATCAAAACATAAACGTTTTATTTTCTGGGATTGTATTAATTAAAAAAGTTAGAAAATGGAATAAGAAAAATATTAAAAATTATATTGAAATTTATATTGATTCCAAAATAAAAAGTATTTTAATTCAAAAAAAAAAAATTCTTTATAAAAAACAACATAATAATATAGTTGGAATTGATATTACTGCTGACATTCCTAATAATCCAGACATAATTATAAAGAACGATTTTACATTATCTATAAATGATTTATCAAAAGAGTTATTACAAAAAATAAATTTAAAATTATAAAAATTTATTTAATTTTATTAAGAGAACCGTTTTTAACTTCATAAATTTTGTTACAGAATTTTAATGCACTTAATCTATGAGAAATGCTTACTATTGTTAAATTTGTAAAATTAAAATAAATATTATCTATTAATGATTTTTCTGTTTCCAAATCCAATGAACTTGTAGACTCATCTAAAATAAGTAAAGAGGGACTGTGTAACAACGCTCGGGCTATTCCAATTCTCTGCGCCTGTCCTCCTGAAATCTTTTGACCATTTTCACCAACTATTGTGTCGATTCCATCCTCTAAATTTTCAATAAATTCTATAATTTTTAATTTTTTTAAAATATTTAAAATATAGTCAGTTTTATAAGCTTTATTATTTCTACCAAAAACAATATTATTCTTTATACTATCGTCAAGTAAGAAAACTTTCTGGGGGACGTAACCAATACTTCCTCTTAATCTATTAAAGTCATAATTTGTTCTATGATTGTTTATTAATATTTTTCCACTTGTGGGAGACACTAGACCACATATCAAATTAACAAATGTAGTTTTACCAACTCCTGAATTCCCTTGAATTCCAATTTTGTCCTTTTTTTCGATTCTAAAATTTAATGACTTAAAAATATATTTACTACTATTATTGTATTTGAAAGAAACATTATCAAAATATAAATTTTTTAAAAAGATTTTATTTTTTTTTTGATTAATAAATTTATTTTGAGTCGAATTTAACTCTAAGAAAATAACTTCCACAGATTTTTTTTTATATTTTAAATTTTGATAAGAACTTAGAATTCTATTTATTGAAGGTATTAATCTTGAAGATGCAACTACAAATGTTGACAAAATAATTATTATTTCTGTTAAATCAGAATTAACTGATGTAAAAAAAAATAAATACATTACAATAAAAATAACAACTAATAATTCAAATAAAATTCTAGGAATTTGAAATATTGTATTACTCTTCATATTTGAGTAGGCATTACTTTTATTATAAAAATTATACTTATCTAAAAAAAAATTTTGAACATTTAATAAAATTACTTCTTTAATACCTCCTAAACTTTCTTGAATCTGTTTAACTGCCAATGCTGAATTCTTATATCTTATATTTCCAAGATCTTTTATTTTTCTAGAAAATATTCCCGAATAAAGAAGTGCAATAAAAATAAAAAAAGAAAACAAACTAATAAAAATAAATTTATCTAAAAAAAATAAAAAAAAAGAAATATAAATTAAAAATGTTAACCCTATTAATATTTGTATTAATGATCCAATTACATCAAATACGAAAGAATTGGCCTCACTATTAATATCTATTAAAATTTTTGATGAATGATTATTTAAATGAAAGAAATAATCTTTAAATAAATAATTTTTAAATATTTTATTAGAAATTTGGATATATAAATTGTAATTAAATTTATTTACATAAAATATTAATAAAAAAGATAAGATTGACTTTATTAGAAATACAAAAATAAAAAGCAGACAAACTAAAGAAAATTTTTGGATAGAAAAATAATTAAACAAATCTAAAATGAAATTTATATTAATATTTGTAAAATCTTTCTTTGATGAAAAAAAAGATAAAATTGGAACTATAAAAGAAATGCTTATCAATTCTAATAATGAATTAAGTGTAGTAAATAAAGCTATAAAAAAAATTCCTAAGATACTTTTTCTTTCCAAAATACTAAAAATTTTTCTAACCATTACGAGACCTTTTCATAAAATATCGAACGACTAGATATTTTATTAATTAATTTGTTAAAATTTTGATCTTTTTGAATAGTTGTTGATATTTTTTTTTCTAACTCTGTATAAGGAATTTTATAGTAATCGCTAATAATATTAACCCAAAGATCTTTTCCAAAAGAGTGTTTGGGGTTACAAAAAAAGTCGTAACTTAATCTATAAAATAATGTTTTCGAAAAAAAATATAATTTAGTCCAGTCTTTTCTTAAAAGAACTGAATAATCATCTTTGTTTTTCCAGCAATTGTCACTTCGCAAATAATCAACATCCCATGTAACAGCACTAGAAAAAATTACTTTAAAACCAAAATAGATAGCTTCCATTAAAGCATTGGAATGTCTTGCCACCACAATTGTTTTTTTATTAAGTTTTGTTAACAAATCATAATTTTTATAAGAATAGTCCATAAAATAAAGATTTAATTCATTTTTAAATTTATTTTTTATTTTTTGAAATATCTCTAAATCTATATAATTATGATCAGTAAAATTATTAGTATAGAAATTAGGATGAGCTTTTACTAAAATATAATTGTCCTTATTTTTCACTAACTCCTTAATTGTAAATTCTAACCAATCCTCATATCCCAAAAAACCATCATTTCCAAAAATGTATCTTACTTCTAAAAATGAATGAGTATAAATTACATGGGTAAATTTTTTTAGATCTATTTTTTTTTTAAATTGCAAAAATTTAGCTTTCAACATCCATGGATATAATTCTTTATAGCAACATATTTTTTTTAAAGCTTTTTTGGTCGCGATAAGTTGTTTATGATTAATATTTCTAGGCTTTAATTTAATAAAATCTTCATATTGCATATTTAATTTTTTTTTTCTGGAGCTTCTAAAATCATAACAAAAAATACCCTTAGGATATCCATTGCTATAGATTAAAATTCTTTTTTTTATTGCAACTTGTAAAAGAATTCCATTAATATACATTCCATGATCAATATATGCTGCTTTAACCGAATCATTAATCTGATCTAAAGAATTTAACAATTTTCCAGCAACAATTAAAAACTTAAATTTTAAATACCAGAAATTAAATTTATTTGAATAAAATCCTCCTTTTCTCATGCAATGAGAAAGAACATATCTTCCTATTTGATAACTAGAATATTTTAAATTAATGAATTTTTTATTAAAGAAAAATGCTCCATTTAGAATTGTTAAGATTAAAAATATAATAAAATTTATACTAGGAAATTTTTTTTGTTTAAAATATACAATTTCTAATTGTTGCCCAAGGATTAATTCGGCATTATTTTTTGTTGAATTAATTAAAAACTTATATAGTTTTTTATTTTGTCTAGTTGATAAAAATAAATTAAAATTACTCATTCTTAGAAATTAATCTTTGATTAAAATATTCATTTATATATAGCAATATCTGGTTTTAGTTTAACAATATAGTTTGCATTTATTTAATTTTTTGAATTTATATATGTATATAAATTAAGATTTAACTATCACTAAAAAAAAAATTAATTTTGATTATTTAAAATGATTAATCTTTCAAGAGTAAAAACAGTAAATTTAAAAAAGGAAATTATTTTTCTTACGCCCTCATCTTCTTTGCCAATTCTCAAAACTAGTCCTTATTTAGCCACATTAACTAGTTTAGCAAAAGAGCATAGATCATTCACTTTTGTAAATTCAGATCAATTAGAATTGCCTTCAAGAAAAGGCACTTTAAAGATGGTGGGTAAAGAATTCAAATATTTTAATCCATCTTCTTTTAGTGAATTCAACACTTTTTTAAAAAACAAAGAAGATATTATTATAATAAATAATCTTAGCAGAACTTTTTCTTTTTTTAAACTACTTATTTTTTTAAGAATAAAAAATTATCCACAAATTCTTATAAGCAACTTAGGAAACATACAAGACAATGTCTTTAATTATTTTGAGATAAATATAACTTACTTAAAAAGATTGCTTACAATAAATTTGCCCGATAAAATTTGTTGGCTTTTATCTGTATTAGGTATTTTTAAAAAAATTGAAGCAAGATTTGTAAGTAATAAAAATATTTACAATCATTACAATAAAAAAAGCAAATTTAGAAAAAATTTTTTTAGTTATTATAAAAGAATTATTTTAGTTAGAAGTAATTTTTTTGAAATTTACAATAATAAATCAAATAAAATATCAAATGATTTTATAGTTTTGCTAGATTACTATCCTTACTACGGAGAACTATACAATTTACATGCCAAAGATGTTGCTGATCATTATTTAAAATTAAACAAATTGCTTAATACATTGCAAAAAATTTTTAAAAAAAAAATAGCAATATGCATTCATCCAAATTATCCAATTAAATTTCATAAAAAAGTTTTTCCTAGATATGCAGTTCATAAACATATGACAAATTTTTTTATAAAAAAAGCATTTTTAGTTTTGTTTTTTGACTCTAGCTCAATACTCCATGCTATCTTTTTAAATAAAAGAATACTTTCTATAAGATCTGAACTTCTTCAAGGAGCAAATAGAAACTACGCAGACACATACACGAATATTATTAATAATGAATCAATAAATCTTATGCACGAGTATAAAATTAATAAAAAAAAATTCTTATCTAAATTAAACAATAAAATAAAAGAGTACAAAAAATATAAATCAAGATTTATGGGATCAGATGTAATTGAAAACAGCGCAGAAACTATATCTAGATTTATAAAAAAACTTTAATTTTAATTGTTTATTTCATTATATAAATAATCTTATAATTAAAAATTATTTATTCTTTTATAGAACCCTAGATAATATCTTTATTTTTTAATAAGTTAATTCTTATATATTCAGGATTTTTCTTTAAAAAAGAAATGATATTTTTAAAATTAATATTTATTTTTTTTTTTAAAAAATAAAGCAAAATTTTTTTTATTAATATAAAATCTTCAATATAATCAACTGTTAATCTATAATTTCTATAACTTTTATCTAAATCTAATCTAAATAACCTAAATTGTTTTGGTCTTTTCCAAAAAAAATTGGTCACATGCTCTTTGTCAATCTTATTTTTGCACAACTTATAAGCTTTCAACAAATTAAAATAATTAAATATTTCGACATCCATGCCGTCCGTATAAGTAGCGTCATGGACTGGGCATGTAGTTGAAACGTAGTCATATTTATTACTTAAGAATTTTTCTATTGTTTTTTTAATTATTTCAGGATCTATAAGGGGACAATCTGAGGTAAGTCTAATAATAATATCAGCTTTAAAAAAAGTAGCTGCATCAAAATATCTTTTTAAGACATTTTTTTCGCTACCTCGAAAACAGTTAATTTTTTCTTTCTTGCAAAAATTACTAATAATATTATCTTTACTATTATTAGTTGTTGCAACAACAATGCTATCGATTAACTTTACTTTTTGCACCTGATTAATTTGGTAATATAGCAATGGCTTTCCAATTATGCGCTTCATAGATTTTCCTGGTAATCTCGTTGACCCCATTCTGGCCTGAATTATAGCAATGATTTTTCTTTTCAATTTAATCTCTGAAATGCGTCAGTTCTTACTTGAGTTAATAAATTTTTTTTTATTTTTTTTTCCTTTAAGATTTTTGAAATATAAGAAAAAACAATGTCACAATTTTTAAGATAATTTTTAATAATATTATTATTATGTTTTGATGAAAGATATACACTTGTAGCAGCTAGATAACCTCTTTTTAGCATTTCTTGAGTAAATAGAGTTATAATATAATTATTTAAACTCCCGTATTGCAGCTTCATAGAAATCAATGGATAAAAATTACAAACTTCAATTTTTAAATTATACTTTAAAAAAATTTTCTTCCAATTTATGGCTATCATTCTTCCTAGTTTGTTAATTTTTTTCCATATTTTTTCCCTCTCTATTATTTCTAATGTTTTTAGAGCGGCAACAAAACCTACTCTCTCACTCCAATTTGAGCTACTTATAAAAGTATCTTGAGCGCAATTCATAATTCTTTTTTTTCCTAATATAGCTGAAATAGCAAAACCATTACCGAGGCCTTTTCCATAAACAACTATATCTGGTTTAAAACCAATCTTTTTATAAGCACCAGTATTAGAAATTCTAAATCCCGTAGTAATTTCATCACAAATTAAAACTAATTTATTTTTTTTTACTAATTGATTTATTTTTTTTACGAATTTTTTTTTTGGATAATTATATCTTGCGCTTTCAACTACTATAATTCCTATTTTTTTATTATTATTTATAACTTTTTCAAAATCTTTTTCATCATCATATTTAAATGGCAATATAGTATTTTTAAGCTCGATTGGAACTCCATTAGTCGTAAGACCTTCTAACAAATGTTCGTTTAAATTAGTTTTATTTTTTAAATTTGAAGCAAGGTACCAGTCGAACCATCCGTGATATCCAGAAAAAGCTATTGTCTTTTTTTTACTAAATGCTCTTGCGATTCTCACTGCAACACTCATTGCTTCACCTCCACTTCTAGCGAATTTCACGGAGCCTGCAAAATTATTTAATTTTAGTAACTTTTGAGCTAAGAAAACTTCTTCTTTACAATTTAGAGTAGTATTAATTCCTTTGTTAATGGCTATATTAACGGCTTTGTTAACTTCTTTGTTATTATATCCTAAAATTGAAGAGCCAATTCCCATTTGGGCCATATCAATAAATTTTTTTCCATCTAAGTCCCAAATGTAAATACCCTTAGACTTTTGAAAATATATTGGCCAGATATCTTTTCCGTATCTTTCTGGTCTTTTTGATAAAATACTATTTCCTCCAGGAATTATTTTCTTAGCTTTTTGCCAAAGTTTAATTCCAGTTTTGTTTTTCAGAAAATAATTTATCATTCAATTAAATTAATTATTTAGAAATAATTTTTTTAACAAAAAAAATTGTCTCATTAATTGTACCACTTATGATACCAAATTTCAGTTGCAATATTACTAAACCTATTTTTTTGATATGCTCTTTGAGCTATATTATTTCTACCTTGAGTAATCACAATTAATTTCTTAACATTCTTTACGAATAATTTTGATTCTACGTATTTTAATAAAGAATTAGCAGCCCCCATACCTTGGAAATTTTTTTTAACACCAAACAAACCTATTTTACCAACTGATTTTTCTATTAATTTAATTGTGCAAAATCCAATGATTTCTTTTTTTTTTAAAACTAAATAACAAAAATTATCAAAACTACCATTAATAGATTTTTTGACCCATCCATAATAAAATTGATTAATTTTTGATTTTTTAAAATTTAAATCAAAATTAAATCGACTATCCAAATAGAGATCTTTAACAATATCTTTAATTTTCGGCAGATCATTAATATTTGCAATCCTATGTTTAAATTTTTTCTTATTTAAATTAAAAGTAGATGTAATTTTTTTTTCTAAAGTTACTCTTATATCTTTAAAACTATAATTATTTTTTTCAGCCAAATATATTGTTTGCTGATCATTAAAATCACTTAAAAATTGAACCATAACTATAGAATTTTTTTTTACAAATTGATTAATTCTATAAATAATATTTTTAGTAAGAAACCTAGAGCTTACATATCCTATTTTAATACCCCAAAATTTGGTATCCCACTTGAGAATAATTATTATATTGATAGCAGAAATTACTTCACTACTATTTATAAAACTATAATTTATAGAATTATAATTTTGATAATTTTCTTTCTTATCGGATTTTTTTTTGGGATTAATTAAAATATCTATATATTTATTAGCATGATCCTTGCTGTTAATTAATATCTTAACAATATTTTGTTTATCTAAAAAATTTAAAACCTTTTCTGGTAAAAAATTAAATATTACTACATCGAATTTTTTTAAAAATTTTTCACTTATTTTGTTTTCATTAAATTGAATCTTGGAGGATTTTTTAAAAGTATTTGAAATATTGATTAAATATTTAGAATAAAAATTTTTATTTTTTTTATCTATTATAAAAAGTTTTTTCATTAAAATTATACCTCGTCAAATAATTTAGGTAATTCTTTTATATTTGAAGGTATGTTTTTCTATATCTCTTAATTTTAAGATATTGCTTCCTAAGATTTCTTCGACTCTTTTTATCTCAGTAACTAATTTTCTCATCTGTTTTTCAGTAATTGAAACTGACTTATCTACACAATTAAAACTTTTGTTAATCATAAAATGTTTTTCTATTACTTTAGCACCTAATGCGCTCGCTAAAGTAGCTACATAAATATCGTTGGTATGATCAGATAATCCAACAATATTTTGAGGAAAAAAGAATTTTAATTCTTTTATACAGCTTAAATGAGACTGTTTTTCTGGATTTGGATATGAAGAAACACAATGTAATAATATTATTTTTTTGCTATTTTTTTTTAAAATATTAGTTGCCTTCTTAATTTCCTTCATTGATGACATTCCAGTAGATAAAATAAATATTTTTTTATATTTAGAAAGCTGTCTTAAAAAAATTTTATTTGAAGAGTCAAATGATGCTATCTTAAATATTTGAACTCCTATTTTATTCAAAAATTCAGCCGATTCTTTATCAAAAGGTGTTGAAAAAAAATCAATATTTTTTCTTTTAGAATAGTTATTTAAAATTTTAAAGTCACCAAACGGTAATTCGCATTTTTTTAGAATTTTATATATTGGTGAATTTTTTTCTACTCTCTTTTCAGTTATATATGTCTGAAACTTAACAGCATCAGCTCCTGCTCGTTTAGCCGAATCAATCAATTTCTTTGCTAATTTAATATCTCCGTTATGATTTATTCCTATCTCAGCAATAATATATGTTTGATTTTTTTGTATTTTTTTTAAAAAATTTTTAGACATAAATAATTTAAAATTACCAAGCTGACATCCCCCCGTCTACAATAAGGTTGTGACCGGTAGTATATGAAGAAGTGTCAGAAGTTAAATAAACAATTGCTCCTACAATCTCATATACATCAGCCATTCGATTCATTGGATTTCTACTAGAATAATTTTTAATAAAAGTTTTTCTTTGTGGATTTTTGAGATTATAAATACCTCCTGGTGATACTGAATTAACTCTAATTTTTTTTTTCGCCAAATGCACTGAAAAATACTTTGTCATTTGGTTAATTCCAGATTTAGTCGCACCATAAATTTCTGAGCTTTTTCTATCTCCAGATGAATAAATTTTTGGATCAGGACTTATGACTGAATAAACAGATGATATATTAACAATATTTCTTTTTTTATTTCTTGATGGAAGTTTTGAAAAAGAATTTATACAATAAAATGTTCCTTTAAGATTAACATTAATAACATCGTCTAAATCTTTAGTTTTTCTTTTTTCAAAGTGGTCAAATATTGCTTTCCCAGCATTATTAATAAGTATATCAATTTTTTTAAATCTATTAAAAATTAAATTAAATATTTTATCAACATTTTTTTCTTTTGTAATATCACATTTGTAAAAAATGAAATTATTTTTTTTTGAGACTAGGTCCAGCCCAACAACAACGGCTCCAGCATCCAAATAGAATTTTGCTATTGCGTTTCCTAAAGGACTGTTACAACCAGTAATCACAACTAATTTATTTTTAAAATTTAAAAAATTGGAAAATAAATTATAATCCATTTTTATTAATTGCTTTTCTTAAAGTTATAATAGATTTAATTAAAACGTTTATATCCTTATAATATTCTATAGTTAAATACTCGATTTTTTTAAATTTTTTTATTATTTTAATAACTAAATCAATCATTTTCTTATTGGGACGTAAATGACTATCAATCAAGATATTATTTTTATTATCCTTGCTTGGACAGCAAATATGAATTTGAATTGTTCGATTTAATGGAAGGCTATACAAATAATTAAAAAAATTTATTTTTCTATTATACGCTGTAATAATTGCATGTGCTATATCAAGTAGAAAATAAATTTTATTTTCTACCACTATTTTTTTTATAAAATTAGCATCTGTCACATATTTATAAGCTTTAGATGAATAATAATTATTATTTTCAACACCTATTTTAACTCCTTTTTTCAAATTTTTTCTAAGCCAAAAAATATTTCTTTTAGCAAATTTTAACATTTGATCTCTTGAAAAAGCATAACCAGAAAATTTAAATTTTCCATTTTTTACAAAATATGCTTTGCAACACCTTGTGGCTTGAAAGGTGATTAATTTTATTTTAGTTTTTTTTTTTAAAATTTTTTGTAATTCATTTTTAAAAGTGTTGCTCCAAGGATGAATAATATCATGATCCAAATGAAATAAACTTTCATTTTTATAATTCAAAAATAGATTTTTTTCTCTAATTTCTAAACAATCGGAATGTTTGATTATTTGTTTTGCATTTTTTTTATTTAAAAATAAGTGAGAAATAGGTGTTGCTATTTTCAGCATAATATATTTCTTACTTCTCTAACTATTCTTTCAATATCGTTCAGAGTTAATTTTGGAGATAGCGGCAAGCTTACTGTTTCTTCTCCTATTTTTTTTGCATTTGGATAATTATAAGAACTCCAATTATAATTCTTTTTGTAAAAACTAAATTCTGGAATACTTCTATAATGAACTCCAGTGCCAATACCTCTTTTATGTAATTTACTTATAAAGATATCTCTAGTTAAACCAGTTTTTTTTTTGTTAATTTGCAAAGTGTACAAATGCTTTGCATGAATAGTACCATTCTCTGTAGATTCTGGGTGTGGAGTTTCTACATTTAAATTTTTAAATTCATTATTGTATATATCCCAAAATTTGCTTCTTTTAATTAAATTTTTGTTTATAGATTTTAATTGATGAATTCCAACAGCCGCTTGTAAATCCATCATGTTATATTTAAATCCTGAGTTAACGACGTCATAATGTTTAAAACCTTTATCGCTAAATCTTTTCCATGCATCTTTACTCAGCCCATGCAGTGCTAAAGTTTTAATCTGAGAAATATTTTTTTTGTTATTAGATACAACCATTCCTCCTTCCCCGGTAACGAGGTTTTTAGTAGAATAAAAACTAAAGCACCCAAATTCTCCAAACGTACCACATGCTTTCCCTTGATACCGTGATTCAATGGCGTGCGCACAATCTTCAATTAAGTAAAGATGATGTTTTTTTACAAGATGCAATATTGAACTCATTTCGCACGGTCTCCCCGCAAAATGCACAATTACTATTGCTTTCGTTTTTTTTGTAATTTTTTTTTCTATTTCCTTAGCGCTTATATTTTGTGTATTAAAATCAACGTCTGCCAAAACAGGTTTGGCTCCTGAATGAATTATTGCATTCACTGTAGAACAAAAAGTTAAAGCTGGAGTTATGACTTCATCATTTTTATTTAATTTTAATTGCAAAAGACTCAAATGCAATGCTGCAGTACATGAATTTACTGCAGCTGAATATTTTGTCCCTTTAAATTTTTTAAATTCATTTTCGAACTTTTCCACTTTCGGACCTGTTCCAAGCCATCCAGATTTCAATGTCGAATTGACTTCTTTAATTTCATTTTTTCCAATCAATGGACTTCCAAAAACAATATAGTTTTTTTTAAATTTCATAAAAAATTATTTAAGCAAAATAATATCGTCTAAAATCAAAATATCTATCTTCGTTCTGTAAAAAGTTTCAATAGCTTGTTGATAAGAATTAACAATAGGCTGCCCTTTGATATTAAAACTTGTATTAAGAAGAACTGGACATCCTGTAATTTCAAAAAAAGATTTTAATAATTTGTAAAACTTAGAATTTGTATTCTCAGATACTGTTTGAATTCTAGCGGTTTCGTCAACGTGCACAACTGCAGGAATTTTTTTTTTTACATTTTTTTTTATTTTAGAAGCAATTAACATGTGTGGTGATTTTTGATTAATTTTAAAATAAATATGAGCTTTTTCCTCTAGTACAGCTGGTGCAAAAGGTCTAAAAGCCTCTCTAAATTTAACTTTTTTATTTAGAAAATTTTTGCTCTTAATAGGATAAGGCTTGGATAATATTGATCGATTACCTAAAGCACGAGGACCAAACTCCGATGCGCCTTGAAACCAAGCTAAAATTTTTCCGGACTTAAGAAGTTTAGCAGCATCTTTATAAACATTTTTTGAACTAATATGTTTAATTTTTTTTTTTATTAAATATTTTTTTATTGTAGCATTTTCATATCTAGATCCTAAATAATGATTTATTCTTTGTTTCACTTTAAGATAATTATTATTTTGATTTGCGAAAGCCAAATATACAGCGCCTAAAGCGGCCCCCGCATCTCCCGAGGCTGGTTGCACAAAAATTTCATCAAATAATTTTGATTCCTCAATTTTTCCATTTAGCGAACAGTTTAGCCCTACTCCACCAGCAATACATAGTTTTTTTAATTTATATTTAATTTTTGCTTCTTTTAGAATTTCTAAAACAACTTCTTCTAAACGTAACTGTAAAGCAGCAGCAATGTTTTTATGTTTTTTTAAAATTCGAGAATATGGCTTTCTTGGTTCTCCAAAAATTTCTACAAAATATTTGCTTACCCAGGTATTTCTTTGTTGATGATATGAAATCCATTTTTTATTAATTTCAAAATTATAAAAATTTTTTTTTACTATAATATCTCTAAATAAATCGATGTAAGTTTTTTTTTTTTGTTTGCTATAGGGGTCTCCAAAAGGTGCCAAGCCCATCACTATTCCCTCATCAGAATGATGCTTCCAGCCCAAATAGTGAGTAATTGCTGAATATATTAATCCTAAAGAATTTGGGTAATCAGGGCCCTTTTGAACTATATTAATCCTTCCATTATTACCGGTGCCTAGCATTCCAGTCTCAATTTCACCCAAACCATCATTGCTAAAGATTAAAGATTCATTAAAACCAGAAGCATAATAGGCGCTAGATAAATGGCATAAATGATGTTTATAGCTATTAATTTTTTTTTTATATCCTAAGGTCTTTCGAATATAATCTTCGAGAAAATATAGTTTTTTTATTCTATCTAAATCATTTAGCATAAACCCAATTCTTATGTTGGAGCTTATTGCTTGTTTTAAATAAAAATTTTTTATAATATCTATATTAACAGCTGATAGAGCTATTTCATCTATATCATTAATTTTTAAATTTGATATTTTTAAACATTCATTTATTGCATCAATTGGAAAGTTTCTTGAATGTTTATTTAAGTCAAATCTTTCTTGCTCGCAAGCAGCCACCACATTTCCATCGACTCCTATAACTGCTGAAGTGTCATGTCCTATGCAATTTAAACCTAAAACTATATAACTTTTCATACAATCATGTCTTGGAGAAATGAAACATAATAATATTACAATTTAGCATTGCAATTTGTATCTAAAAATTTTTTCAGTGCATAAATCAAGCCAATTGAGCTATTAGTAACGGTAAGCTTAACGTGTTACCACGCTTCCACACCCGTCCTATCAACGTCGTAGTCTACGA
>Ga0169931_10004837_pt1 | contig 20776 bp, 20 predicted proteins | sample Kivu_15m_20L_FD_129675 | JGI IMG/M metagenome (GOLD analysis project Ga0169931, IMG submission 129675) | Freshwater microbial communities from Lake Kivu, Western Province, Rwanda to study Microbial Dark Matter (Phase II) - Kivu_15m_20L... | ecosystem: Environmental > Aquatic > Freshwater > Lake... | reverse complement strand
ACAGACCGAAATAGTTTGCGGAAACTAGATGACCCCATCAATCAAGCAGTAATCCCCTTTCCTAATTTGGATTCTGCAGGGGAATGGACTAAAAAATATCAAGACAAAATTACCAAAGCTGAGGCAAGCAGGCTTCAAGTAGATGAAGTGCTACAGCAAATCCAGATGGCAAAAAAACTTGCTCTCCGAAATACACATCTACTTGAAGTGTATGAGCAGGTGGCCCAGGTGGCTCAATTTTCAAATAGGGCGATCTTGGCACTCGCTGAATATGACGAGCCAAGCGGAGAGAATAGAGCACAGGCTCAAGCCAAACTCGCGGCAATGGAGGTGGAGTGGGCTTCTATTCAATCTAAAGTGGAGGAAGTTTATGGCAAAACTCGACAGATCAATAAACCCGCCGACTACATTTTGGATCAGGACCACCATAGACACTTAGCCAATCAAGCCCTGAAGTTTTCAAATTGGCAGTTTTATGTGGAGGGATTGTTTTTGGAGAAAGTAAAAAAAGAGCTGAAGTAATGCGCATCATTCAATTATCTCTTCTGAATTCACAATTCCGCAATTGCAGATAGAAAGTGCTAGGTCTGATTTTTAAATATCAAAAAGGGGTATAACTATTCCCTTTCGAATAAGTGTCTACAAAAAAATAGTCACCTATCTTGTACTCAAAAAAAACTATTTTTAGTTGTATGATTATCGTCAATCATGCCAGTAGAACAGCTCCCCTATTTAAAACATGCGGATAATCGTTGACAGACCACAGTCAATGGTCTACAGCTCATCTAATTGAACTTCAAACCTTATTTTATTTGGTTAGTGGTGAAAAAGCGGACAATCATATTTAGTTAAATCAAGAAAAAAAGGAGGCTAAGGCCCCCTTATTTTAGTTTAGATTTTTCCTGAAAAATGCGATTGTCTTTTCCCAAGCCGACTTAGCCGCAGGTTCGTCGTATCGTGGGGTGCTGTAATTGTGAAATCCGTGGTTGACACCTGGATAATTAATCATCTCAAACTCTTTTCCATTGGCTTTAAGCGCAGCTTCGTAGGCAGGCCAACCTGCATTGACGCGCTCGTCCAGTGCAGCATAGATGATCAAGAGCGGAGCATTGATTTTGGGAACATCGCTGACTTCGGGCTGAACCCCGTAGTAGGGTACTGCTGCCTTGAGGTCTGGAATACGTATGGCCATCATGTTGGAGATCCATCCGCCAAAGCAAAAGCCTACCACACCCACTTTGCCATTGCAGTCGGGATGGGTTTTCAAAAATTCATAGGCAGCGATAAAGTCTTCTAGCATTTCCTCACGGGTACGCTTGGCCTGCATGGCCCGACCCTCGTCGTCATTGCCTGGATAGCCACCTAGTGGGGTCAAGGCATCGGGGGCAAGTGAAATAAAGCCATCCACAGCGCATTTTCTTCCCACATCTTCAATGTAGGGATTCAGGCCTCTATTTTCATGGACAACTACGATTCCTGGAAACTTGCCCTTACCGGTAGGTTTGGATAAGAGTGCTTTGATTTGTCCTCCACCTTTGGGGGAGTTGTACATCAGGTAGTCCGAACTCTGCAGTCGCTCGTCGTCTAAGGCTACGGTTCTTCCCGTATCGTAATCGGGCATCATGCTACCCAAAAGGGCTGCCACCGTGACGCCGCCTACCGCATAGACAGAAAGCTTTTCGATGAAGGTTCTGCGATCCAACTTGTTGTGGCAGTAGTAGTCGTAGAGGTCAAAGGCCTCCTGCGGGATATCTGCTTTGTTGAGTTTTTCCATGGTCTGAATTAGAGTGAGTTAAGGTAGGGAAAATTAAGCGAGGAAAAAATGACAAATACACCAAATTCACTCCATTGGAGGAGCTTGAGATCACTACGGAAGTTTGACAAACCGATCGTCCAGCTTTACGCTGAAATTAATTTCAGCTTTGAGTGCAGTAAAAATTTTCAAGAGGGTGTCTACCGTAGCACTGTTGGCGCTACTTTCAAGCTTTGAGATTTGGGCTTTTTGGACGCCCACCAACTGGCCAAGCTCCTCTTGGGTCAGCTTTCGCTCTTGCCGGGTGGATTTAATCATTTTGCCCAAAACTTCCATGCGAAGTTCGTACTCGTAGTGGTCGCGCTCTTCTGATCCAAGTTTACCGAGATACTTGTCTTTCATTTCGGCAAGGGAATGAAGTTTCATTTCTTTGTTAGACATATTTTATGGTTTTCAGAAGGTAGCAAAATAGATTTCTTTAAGTTTTAAGGCACGTTCGATTTCATTTTTTGGGACTTTATCGCCTTTTTTTAAAAAGCCATGAGTGGCAATTACCAAGGATTTATTCGTTTCTCTTTTATCCCAAAAAGCAAGAAGTCTAATTTGAAGTCCACTATATTTTGTTCTGAACTCCCAGATTTCTCGCGAAAGTTTCTTTAAGAGTTTTGGATCATGTGTCTGTTCTGCCAAATCGATGTTGTAAAGGACTTTTCTTACAATTTTTGGATCTAACTTGGACAGAAATTTATCAGCAGTATCTAAAAATTTTGTTTTAAAGAATTTCATTGTTAGAATAATCGAAGTTAAAAAAAATAATTAAAAAGTTTCCAAATATAGAAACAAAAAAATACCCTACTCTAAATTTTTAAACGCTTAGCCCTTGGCCAAGTGGACGGAAGAGGGGAAGCAAATTAGGGGGAGAATTCTCATTTTTCAGTTCTTAAAATTTTCTTCATTTTTCTCCCTTTTGCCAGTTCATCGACCAGCTTGTCTAGGTACCTGACCTTTCGAGTCAATTCATTATCCAATTCCTCAATTCGATACCCGCAAATCAGCCCTGTGATCATCGGTGCATTGGGATGCAGTCGAGCTCGCTCAAAAAAAGTAGCGAAGGTTGCCTTTTCGGCGATTAATGCTTCCCATTCCTTTTGGTCAAAACCAGTGAGCCATTCAATGACCTGGTGCAATTCCCCCAGACTTCGCTGATGCTTCAGGACCTTGGCGCAATAATGCGAATAGACCGAGGCAAAGGTCAACTTGGCAACTCGCTGATGGTGATCTTCAGTGGCTTTCATTTCCTTGGCTGATCATCCGTCACTTTTTTGATCACCCGAGCAGGTACACCTCCCACTACCGTATCAGCAGGTACATCTTTGGTGACCAGTGATCCGGCTGCAACTACGGAATTTTCACCCACAGTCACGCCTGGAAGAATGACAGAATTGGCGCCGATCCAACAGTTTCGCTTCAAGACGATTCGCTTCAAGTCCAGCATCTTGCGATCCTCCGGTCGAACGGGGTGATTTTCGGTAATCAAACTCACCTTGGGGCCAACGAGGACCTTGTCTTCAATTACAATACCTCCTAGATCAAGAAAAGTGCAGGCATGGTTGATAAACACGTTTTTACCCAAGGAGATGTGCTTCCCGAAATTGGTATGAAAAGGGGTAAATACAGTCGTGCTCTCGTCTACCGGCTGCCCGATTACCTCTGACAGGCGCTCTCGAATTTGGGTACTATCCGTGGAGGTATTTAGGGCAAGGGATTGTTGGATAGTCTTGGACACCTCCTCAAAAATCTTGGGGTATTCCGGGTCCGCAAAGGAAATCAGCCTGCCGGCGAGCATTCTTTCAAAAATGGAGGTTTCGTTTGGATTCATTCAACTCGGTTTTGGTCTCGAAACCTACGGAAAGTTTGGAAACCACACCCTTATTTTTCTGTCTCCTTCGCTTGAAAAAGTGGTAAAACAAAATCCCAAATGGAGGGCATGCAATCACTACGGCAATAAAACTTAGTTGCTCTCTGAGGTGGAGTAAGGTGTTGCTTGCAATTTCTTGTACCGTGATCACTACCAAAATCAACACCAATAGCAGAATAAGAGAGATTAGGAGAGTTTCCATAAGTTTAAATTTTAATAAATGGAAGAAATAAAAACACAAAAAACTGTGGATACTGCCCAGCAGCCGATCCAACCACTTAATCGAAGATCATTCAAGTAGGTAATTTTATCATTTATGTGCGCGCTTACTTTTCAAATAATAATTCGTGCAAATATCTGAATCGGATAAAACCGAATGACTGGATAAATTTTTCTTTACTAACTAGCCTTTTCTCTTGTAGTCTTTTAAAATCAATTATTGGTCTATACACGAACGCATAGAGAATCATCGCAATAGCAAAAGGTGCTAATCCAATTATCCTGTGTATGTAAAGTGGAAGAATTACCAGTAAGGGTAGTGATGCGGCTAGGTGATAGGTAAAAAGTTTTTTCATGGGTTTGGTAGTTAAAAAAAGTGATATGATCGTACAGCAAACTTTATACGTGCAATTGATCTAGAGGTTCAAATTGGAGAATTCGGAAATCCACTTTATTTATCCTTCCCCCGGTACTTCTCCTGCAAGCCCATCAAAAAGTTACGCATCACCTGATCCTTGCATTCACGGTACTGCGCTTGTGAAGGATTTCTAAAAAAGGCACTCAGTTCGTGCTTGCTCAATCGAAAGCCACGCAAACCAAAGATTTCCAACATCCCTTCTTCCTGGAGATTCAAGGCAATCTTCAGTTTCCGCAGGATCCCATTGTTGTTTAGCGACTTCTCCACCACCGGTGCAGCGCCCTCTCGTTTGCCCCGATTCAGGACGATCAGCCCATCTAAAAAATGGCAGAGGTCCTTGTCGTATAATTTTTTGAAGTCGGGGTCTTCCTCCTTCTTCAGACATAAAGCCACTTCCTCAAACGAGATTTCCTTTCCCCCCAGGCCAAAAATCTCCTTCATCTTGTGATCGTGGTAATGAAAGGTGTACCGCAAGGTGCGTAGGATGTCGTTGTTGTTCATGGACACAAAGATCGAAATTTTAAGGACTTACCCAGCAAGGCCAATGATTTCGCGCTTCTTTTTCAAATGATAGGTTCGATCCAGCACCTGTTTTCCCTATGCCTTCGTGACACGGACTTTCTAGCGGAAAAATCGCCTTTCTTTACGACCTTTGCTTCGGCCAACCACAAGCGCAGTGTCGACTCCAGTCTTATTCATCACCCCTCCATTCACCCAACTCAATACGCCTTATCCGGCTACGGCTTACCTGAAAGGGTTTTTGAATACCTTGGGTGTATCTTCGAAGCAGGCGGATTTAGGAATTGAGGTGATGTTGGCCATCCTGTCTAAGCCCGGCTTAACCCGGATTTTTGAACAGGCAGAAAAATCGACCTCCCTCTCGGATAATTCCCTGCGAATCCTTCGCCTGCGTGCCCAGTACTTGCAAACCATCGGTCCAGTTATCGATTTTCTTCAAGACAAAAATCCTACCCTCGCCTACAGCATTGCCGAAGGAGAATTTTTGCCGCAGGCAGGACGCTTCGAACAAGTGGAGGAACTGGATTGGGCTTTTGGTGCCTTGGGGATCCGAGACAAGGCACGCTACTTGGCTACCCTTTACCTCGAGGATCTCGGTGACCTGATCACCGAATCGATAGACCCACACTTTGGATTTACCCGCTATGCGGAGCGCCTGGGAATGTCGGCGCGTACCTTTGATGAATTGCAGGAAGCACTCGAGCAACCCAATAGTCTGGTGGATGAGTTGCTCCTCCAACTTTTAGAAGAAAAGATTCAATGCTACCAGCCGGAGTCGGTGGCTTTTTCGGTTCCCTTTCCTGGCAACCTCTACGCCGCCCTCAAGTGTGGACAATACCTCAAAGCCAAGCACCCCAAGATTAAAATCTGGATGGGAGGAGGCTACCCGAATACGGAATTACGTTCCCTGAAAGAGCCTCGCGTTTTTGATTACGTAGATTACATCGTCCTCGACGATGGGGAGGCGCCTGTACTTTTGCTTTTGGAGCACCTGGCAGGAAAAAGACCGCATGCGGAATTGAAGCGCACCTTTCTTCGACTTGACGGGCAAGTCACTTACCTGGATAATCGAGCGGTCAAAGACCTTGCGCAACGGGAAGTAGGCACTCCAGATTACAGTGACTTGCTCCTCCGAGACTACCTTTCGGTGATCGAGGTGGCCAACCCCATGCACCGGCTTTGGAGCGATGGGCGCTGGAACAAGTTGACTTTGGCCCATGGCTGCTACTGGGGAAAATGTACCTTTTGTGATGTTTCCTTGGATTACATCGGTCGCTATGAGCCGATCACGGCTTCCATTCTCTGCGACCGCATTGAAGAGATCATGGCCCAAACGGGCACGAATGGATTCCATTTTGTAGACGAGGCGGCTCCACCGGCGCTCATGCGTGACTTGGCGCTGGAGATCCTGCGCCGGGAACTCGTGGTGGTTTGGTGGACCAACATTCGATTTGAAATTAGTTTCTCCGCAGACCTCTGCAGACTACTCCGCGCATCGGGCTGTATAGCCGTTTCGGGTGGCCTAGAGGTGGCTTCGGACCGGTTGCTGGACTTGATCAAAAAAGGAGTGACGGTGCCGCAGGTGGCTCAGGTAACGCAAAACTTCACCCAAGCAGGGATTTTGGTGCACGCCTACCTCATGTATGGCTATCCTACCCAAACCGTTCAAGAAACGGTCGACTCACTGGAAATGGTGCGGCAGCTCTTTGAACAGGGAATCATTCAATCTGGTTTTTGGCATCGATTTGCCATGACAGTCCATAGTCCTGTGGGACTCAATCCCAAGGCTTTTGGGGTGGTCCGCAGGGATACGGAATTGGGTACCTTTGCCAACAATGAGGTGGATTTTGAAGATCCTTCCGGCATTGATCACGGCATGTTCTCAGAAGGCTTGCGCAAGTCCTTGTTCAACTACATGCAGGGGGTCGGGCTGGATCTCCCTTTGAAAAACTGGTTTGATTTCAAAGTGCCTCCTACAAGTATCCCCAAATCTTACATCCAGCATCAGCTTCAAAACCAATCGCCAAGGCAGGTGAAAGATCAGCAGCGCCTGTGCTGGTTGGGTACTTCGCCTCAGTTGGAGGAGCTGGAAGAGGGAATGTGCGAACTTATTTTTTCGGGAAAAAAAGAAGACTTTGCTCTAGAACTTCCGCTTGAATTTGGGCAGTGGGTATTTGGGTTGTTGGAAAAAATAAGTTACCTCCAACCCACAGTCACCGTCAAGGAAATTCGAGAAGCCTACGAGGAGGAGTTGGGTGATTTTGAGGAACTCCTAGATTCCGAGGTTTGGGAGTTGTTGGCAGAAAACGGGTTGCTTCTCGCTTAAACACTCTTTTACCTACTGAGGGCTTTTATGAGTTGTTGCTGTACCATTCATTTTGAGCGCTGGGTATTTTTTTGTACCCCATAGCTTTTGGTAGGATTTAGTTTGGTGAAAAGAAAACACCTTGCTGGTAGTTGAAATTTAGGTAACTCAGTAAATTGCCATAGGCATCAGCTGCCTGGAGTTGCCTTTCGCTGACCGGTTTACCAAGTAGTCGACAGAGCAGGAGGCCATATACCCCATTCAAACAAATTTGAATCTCATTTCCTACTTCTTCCCCTTCGGCTGCGTCAATGGCTTCTAGCAAATGGGGCTTGACTTGATGGAAGGTTTGTACATAGCCTGAATCAGATTTAAGCAGTTGATAGTGTAGGTCCAGAAGTGCATTCACGATTTCCTGGAGGGATTTGAGGTGACCCTTTTCCAGCAGGCCTTCCGCTTGCATTTGCGCAGCGAGTTCTCCAAACCAAGCCTTGATTTCCTGCTTTTCTTCTTCAGCGACAGGATAATGGGAAATCACGTAGGTGTAGATTTCTTCCAAATTGCCCTGATAGGAGCGAATGAGGTCCTCCATTTGGTATAGGTAGATCAGGTATTCCCCAATATTCTGAGTTTTTTTTCGGTCGGCGATGGCTTTCATCTGGCTGTTCTTTGGAAAGCAAAAGTAATTTAGAATCCATGCAGCTCCCAGAAAAACCATAAAAAGTCCATCAAAAGATTGTTTTCAGTCTTGCTAGAACTGATTTTCTGAGTTAAAATTTGATTATGTACCAAACAATTTCTGATTAATCCTGCTTTTTTGTTTAGGTAGTTAGACTTCTAAACGAGAGTGGAATTCCTTCGCTATTTCTAGGGAATACTAGCTGAGAACGCTACTTTTTTCCTACTTTTGCCACACGTAAGCTTATGAAAAACATTCGGAATTTCTGTATCATCGCCCATATCGATCATGGGAAGAGTACTTTAGCAGACAGGTTGTTGCAGACGACCAACACGGTTTCTGACCGAGAGATGCAAAATCAATTGTTGGACGACATGGACCTGGAGCGTGAGCGTGGCATCACGATCAAGTCTCACGCGATCCAAATGAAGTACAACTACAAGGGAGAAGAGTACATTCTCAACTTGATTGATACTCCAGGACACGTGGATTTTTCCTATGAAGTATCGCGTTCCATTGCCGCCTGTGAAGGGGCGTTGTTGATCGTCGATGCATCGCAAGGCGTAGAAGCACAGACCATTTCAAACCTCTACTTGGCATTAGGGCACGACCTAGAAATTATTCCGGTTTTAAATAAAATTGACCTTCCTGGAGCAGATCCAGAGGTGGTAGCCGATGAGGTGATTGACCTTTTGGGCTGTAAGCGTGAGGACATCGTCTTGGCTTCAGGTAAGGAAGGAATCGGTATCGAGGATATTTTGGCCAAGGTGATTGAAAATGTTCCACCGCCCAAGGGAGATCCTGAGGCGCCGCTACAGGCCATGATTTTTGACTCCCAATTCAACTCCTTCCGTGGGGTGGAGGTAATCTTCCGAATTTTTAACGGGACCCTTAAAAAAGGCGATCGCATTAAATTTGTCAATACCGGGAAAGAATACTTTGCAGACGAGATTGGGATTTTGGGAATTAACCAGATTCCCCAACAGACCATGAGTGCCGGCAACGTGGGGTACCTGATTTCGGGTATTAAAGTGGCCAAAGAAGTGGCCGTAGGGGATACGGTGACTCATGTTAAGAATCCTTGTGCAGAAGCCATCAAAGGCTTTGAAAATGTGAAGCCCATGGTATTTGCGGGTATTTATCCTGTGGACACCACCGAATTTGAGGAGCTTCGCGCCTCCATGGAAAAATTGCAACTCAATGATGCGTCCTTGGTATGGGAGCCTGAAACTTCGGCTGCCTTGGGCTTTGGATTCCGATGCGGGTTTTTGGGAATGCTTCATATGGAGATTGTGCAAGAGCGTCTGGAACGTGAATTTGACATGACGGTCATTACCACGGTACCTTCAGTGCAGTTCAAGGCCCTCATGACCAACGACGAATACCAGGTGGTCAATGCGCCTTCCGATATGCCTGATCCTACGCGATTCAAACATATCGAAGAGCCTTTTGTAAAAGCATCCATCATCACTGCTGCGGAATATGTCGGTCCTGTGATTTCCCTTTGCATGGACAAACGGGGTCAAATCAAAAATCAGGTGTATTTGACTGCCGATCGGGTTGAATTGCAGTTTGACATGCCGCTAGCTGAAATTGTTTTCGACTTCTTTGATCGTTTAAAGACCATTTCCAGAGGCTACGCTTCCCTAGATTATGAATTGAAAGGTTTCCAAGAGTCGCACATGGTACGCTTGGATATCATGCTCAATGGAGAGCCAGTAGATGCGCTCTCGGCTATTGTTCACCGAGACAAGGCTTACGAATGGGGAAAGCGCCTTTGTGAAAAACTGAAGGAGCTCGTTCCGCGTCAGATGTTTGAAATTGCGATTCAGGCGGCCATTGGACAGAAAATCATTTCCCGAGAAACGGTAAAGGCCTTGCGTAAAAACGTGTTGGCTAAGTGTTATGGTGGTGATATTTCGCGTAAGCGTAAGCTCCTAGAAAAGCAGAAAAAAGGAAAGAAACGCATGCGCCAGGTTGGGAATGTAGAGATCCCGCAGGAGGCATTTATGGCGGTGTTGAAGCTGGATTAATAAAATTAGGTCATAGTTTCAGTTCTGTTTCTTCTTCGTTATTTATTCTTCATTCGACATTCGGAGTTTACCCCTTCGTTAAATTACATTTTGTCCAATATTGAATTCTATTTTTTAATCAATTACACCTAAATTTTTTACTGAAGTCATGATGGAGAAAAAGTTTGATTTGGAAGAGCGATTAATTGAGTTTGCGGCTCAAATAATCCGGTTTACAGAAAGTATGATTTCCAGCAAATCCGGAAATCATTTAGCAAATCAGTTACTCAGAAGCGGAACAAGTCCTGCTTTGAATTATGGTGAAGCCCAAAGCGGGGAATCGAGAAAAGATTTTATACATAAATTTAAAGTCATTTTAAAAGAGTTAAGAGAGACGTTGATTGGGATAAAAATTGTAGAAAGAGCGAGCCTTCATCAGGATCATGGATTTTTGAATCAAGTGAAAGATGAGTGCAATCAACTGATTTCTATTTTTGTCAAAAGTGTATTAACTGCTGAACGTAATCGCTTTGAGTAGGGTGTGGCAAGAGCAATTGGCCTAATTGATTTTAGTCAACTAACTCTAAGTATGTGGGAGTTTAGTTTTTGAAAAGAAAGAATAATAATGAATGTTGATTGTTGAATATCGATTGAAGAATAAATAGAATACGAGACACTATGTCAATACTAATTGATGGAAAAAAAACCGCGCAAGACATAAAAAATGAAATTGCAGCGCGGGTAGCAGAAATTAAACAAGCAGGCGGTAAGCAACCGCATCTTGCAGCCATCCTGGTAGGAGAAGATGGGGCAAGCCAAACTTACGTGGGAGCCAAAGTCAAAGCCTGCGAAGAAGTGGGATTTACTTCTACGCTGGTACGCCTTGCCGCATCAGTTTCTGAAGAGGAATTGCTTCGGAGGGTCGAGGAAATCAATCAAAACCCGGAAATCGATGGCTTGATTGTGCAACTTCCGTTACCTGCTCACATCTCAGTAGATAAGGTGACCAATCGCATTCTTCCTGAAAAAGATGTGGATGGATTTACACCTGCGAATGTGGGCCGAATGACTCTCAACTGGCCTGCTTACGTGGCTGCTACCCCTTATGGAATCGTAGAATTGCTCAAACGCTACCAAATCGAAACTTCTGGCAAGCATTGTGTGGTCATCGGTCGAAGCCATATTGTGGGGAGCCCAATGAGTATCTTGATGGCTCGCAATGGCTATCCTGGCAATGCCACCGTCACCCTTACGCATTCCAAGACCAAGGACTTGGCCGCCATCTGTAGAACGGCAGATATTTTGATTGTGGCGATCGGTAAGCCTGAGTTTGTAACGGCCGATATGGTGAAGCCCGGCGCAGTGGTGATTGACGTGGGCATCCACCGGATTGCAGACGAAACCAAGAAAACAGGTTTCCGATTGATTGGAGACGTGAAGTACGATGAAGTAGCGCCCCTGGCATCTGCGATCACGCCTGTACCAGGCGGGGTAGGTCCCATGACCATTGCGGCCTTGCTTTACAATACGCTTCAGTCTGCCGAAAAGAAGGTTTTTGGTTAGGAAGTAAAAAAAGTGAAGAAAAGCGTAGGGAACCTTTGCTTCCCAAAGCATGGTTTTCTACTTTTGCAATCCCCAATCGCGCATGTGGTGAAATTGGTAGACACGCCACTTTGAGGGGGTGGTGCCCGTTCGGGTGTGGAAGTTCGAATCTTCTCATGCGCACAAAAAAAGGCGACTCGAAAGTCGCCTTTTTCGTTTTTAAATCAACCTAATTCGTTAGTTCCTTAATTGAATGGGCTTCCCCATTTTTCATGGGTGTACACATCCCTACCAGAGAGTGTCTGTATAAATGCAACGATGGCATTGATTTCGGCTCCCGACAGGTTGAGTTTTTGTAGATTTCCTCCTGGGTTCAAGCGGGCGTCTAGGTTGTTGTTTCCTGCTTGTGCGGGAATGTTGTTGTAATGCCCTACTACATTTTGAAGGGAGGTAAATGCGCCCGAATGCATAAAGGGACCATTGCTGCCTCCATTTGCATTCACAGCATCTCGCAGTGTAGGCGATCGGGTAATGCCAAGTTCTAAGCCCGCTCCTTGAGCCAAAGGACGAATAACTCCATTGTTTCGGCTATTCGGATCAATGTCAAATTCGGGTGCTTGGTGGCAACCTTGGCAACCTGCTCCTCCATTGATTCGAGTGCCAGTCCCATCAAAAACAGGTGGGGTCAAGAACAACTGCTTACCTAAATTTTCCTGGGCGGTAAAATTTGGAAAGGGGGCTCCGTCATTTCCTACCTATGCTCTTCCGATATCGTATTTGCTATCGAAGGATTGAATGCTGCGAATGAAGTTGGCCAAACTTTCCTGTATTCTTCGTTCGGTTACCTCAGGGCTTCCATAGGCCAGTTGGAATAATTCTTTGTAATAGTCTAGTCCTCCTAATTTAGTCAACAATGCATTGAGGTTGGGTCGGCCACTTTGTCCACTAAAGCCCATTTCTGCATGATCTTGGATCGGCGTAGTGACCTGCGCTTCGAGCGTTGCTGCGCGCTCATCCCAGAAGAACTTGGGTTCAACGGCAAATCGCGTATTGATCAAGCGCATGGAATGCCGGGTGGTTTGACCTCCCTGCACGCCTTGGCTGGCAAGGATAGGATCACTGAATCCAAAGGCTTGTTGATGGCAACTGGCGCAGGAAACCGTATTGTCGATGCTGAGACTTTTATCGTAAAAAAGTACCCTTCCTAAAATTGCTTTTTCGTTGGTAATTGAATTGGTCCCCGTATTGTCCTTACGAATGTAATTAGGGATGGTTTGATTGGCGTAGTTGGGAAGGTTTGTGGGGTCTATTTTCGTTCCAAACACCTCTTTAACTGCCTGATAGGGGATAGCGGTGGTCGTTTCCTGGTCATTGCAGGCGCTCAGTAGTAAAACTAAACCCATAGCGAAAACGGCAAGTATATTTTTCATAGTGGTGATTGAGGTTAGGTTTACTGATTTTTTAGATTAGACCCCATCCGCTATTTGGAGTTTAATTTCAAAACGTAATAACTTAAATAATAATTATTTATACACTAGTCCTTTCTTCGATTTTTACCAAAAACTAAAGAAAGGAGATTTGAAGTTTACTGAAAGGCAACTTGGACTGTGCACCGTCGTACGTTTGTCCCCTTAATTCCCATTCGTAATGAGCCAAGGGTAGTTGCAGTTAATTGGTTAAAATTTTAGTAGTTTGGGAAAAAATCTAAACTCATGAAGGTTCTCCACTTCTTTCTTCTTTGCACTGCTGTGTTTCTTGTTTCGGTTGCAGCGGTGGCCCAAACTCCTCATTATCCTCTCGTCAAAGGGCATGGAGGAATCTATGAAATCCCGGATGCCACCGAACGACCAGATGGGACCTTGGAGTACAAAATTCTAGTGGACCTAACTTCCCCTTCAGAAGACCCCAAGCAAATTTCCAGGTTTGTAGATAATGTGGCGCGCATGATGAACTTACATGGACTGGCTGGCGTGACCAAAGATCGAATCAAGGTGAAGGTGGTGCTGCATGGAGGAGGAATTTTTACCCTCTTGAATGACGAGAATTACAAGAAGAAATACGAGGTCAACAATCCCAACCTAGTAGTTTTTGAAGCCTTGGAAGAAGCGGGTGCGGAAATACTCGTTTGTGGGCAGTCTTTGATCGCTCGAAACCTGAAGACCTCGGATCTCTGGCCTGGGGTCACTGTAGCACATTCTGCGCTAACAACGATCACTACTTATGCCATGCAAGGCTACATTGTATTGAAGTTTTGATACGTCGGTGAAGGGGAAAATTTCAGATTATTTTAGGAATTCGGCTTTTTCAAATCGGTAAATCTTTTGAAAAAAATTAACTTTAAACTCTCGTTTAAACCCATCCCCTCTCTCCATGAGTGACGCTATCAAACATGAATGTGGAATAGCCCTTATTCGGCTTCGAAAACCGGTTCAGTACTACATCGACACCTATGGAACGGCTGCATTTGCAGCAAATCGATTGTACGTGTTGATGCAAAAGCAACTCAATCGAGGTCAGGATGGGGCTGGGGTAGCAAACATCAAAATCGGAACACAACCCGGTACACGCTACATCAGCAGGTACCGATCCGTAGAGCCTTCCGCGGTCAATGATATTTTTGAAAAAATCACCCGAAAGTTCAAGAAGGCAAAGAAGTTAGGAGGCAAGAAAGCACTTGCCGATGGGGAATGGCTCAAGGAAAACATGGCCTTTTCTGGAGAAGTTTGGTTAGGACACTTGCGCTACGGCACGCATGGTGAAAATAGCATCGAAACCTGCCATCCCTTTCTGAAGCAGAACAATTGGAGAAGCCGCAACCTGGTTATGGCGGGTAATTTCAACATGACCAACAACGAGGAACTTTTTGGAAGATTGGTGGAGTTGGGTCAGCACCCCAAGGAAAAGACCGATACTGTCACCGTGATGGAGAAAATTGGACACTTTTTGGACGAAGAAAATCAGCGCATATTTGACCAATTCAAGGAAGAATATTCCAACGAAGAATTGACCCATATCATTGAAGATAAATTGGATGTAGGTCGAATTCTGAGGCGATCCTGCCGAGATTTTGATGGAGGTTATGCCATGGCGGGAATGATTGGCAATGGTTCGGCCTTTGTGGTTCGGGATCCTTCTGGGATTCGACCTGCCTTCTATTATGCTGACGAGGAAGTGATTGTGGTGGCTTCTGAAAAGCCGGCCATCAAGTCCGCCTTCAACATTGACTTCAAGGCCATCAAAGAAATTAAGCCTGGACATGCGATTGTGATCAACAAGGATGGTTCCTTTGCCGAGGAGGAAATCTTACCTGCTCGTGAAAAGAAATCCTGTTCCTTTGAACGTATCTATTTTTCGAGAGGCACGGATCCAGGCATCTACCAGGAACGTAAAAATTTAGGCAAGGCCCTTATCCCTCAAATCCTGAAGGCCATCGATTTTGATTTGAAAAACACCGTGTTTTCCTACATTCCCAATACCGCCGAAACCGCCTTTTTGGGTATGATTGAAGGATTAGATGAATTCTTGGTAGCCAAGCGAAAAGAAGTGCTTTTGGATGGGAAGCCCCATGTAGGGGACCTAGATGAATTGCTGAGTTTCCGTCCACGCGTAGAAAAGTTAGTCAGCAAGGACGTAAAGTTGCGCACCTTTATCGCCAGTGATGCCGATCGAGATTCCATGGTGGCGAGTGTGTACGATACCACCTACGAAGTGATTCGTCCAGGAATTGACACGCTCGTGGTCATTGATGACAGTATTGTCCGTGGAACTACCCTAGAGAAAAGTATCTTGACCACCTTGGATCGATTGAATCCCAAGCGAATTGTAATTGTATCTTCCGCTCCACAAATCCGTTATCCTGACTGCTATGGCATCGACATGTCCCGTATGAAGGAGTTTGTGGCCTTTCGGGCGGCAATCGCACTCCTTCAGGATCGAAAAATGGAACAGACCTTGGATCAGGTATACCAGCAATGCAAAGCGCAGCCGGATCATGCATCGAACTTGGTGAAGCAGGTATACGCGCCATTTTCTGAAGAGGAGATCTCGAATAAAGTGGCAGAAATTGTAACCACCTCAGACATCAAAGCAGAAGTAAAGGTGATCTTCCAAACGGTCGACAACTTACATCGCTGCATCCCTGAACATACAGGAGACTGGTACTTTACGGGAGACTATCCTACCTCAGGAGGTACCCGTGTAGTCAACAAGGCCTTTGTGAATTACATGGAAGGAAAGACGGTACGGGCGTATTAAAAGTGCAGGCCATCCTTGGACTCTAGAAACAATGGATGAATTCCATTTAGCCTTAAAATCTAGTTGCTCAGTTCAGTAATCTTACTAATTAAATCATCCCCATGATCGACGTTTCCCTACTCAAGCAAATTTGTGAAATTCCAGGTGCTCCTGGTTTTGAAAAGCCAGTTCGTGACCTAGTGGTCTCCTTGGTGACCCCACATGCAGACGAAGTGCGAATCGACAACCTAGGCAATGTGATCGCCCTCAAAAAGGGAACACGCAATCCCGATGGGAAGCGCGTCATGCTCGCCGCTCACCTGGATGAAATCGGATTTATCGTTTCCCATATTGACGAACAAGGCTTCCTACGATTCAATACCCTCGGAGGGTTTGATCCCAAAACACTCACCGCACAACGCGTAATTGTGCACGGCAAAAAGGACTTGATCGGGGTGATGGGCAGCAAGCCCATCCACGTGATGACACCCGAGGAGAAGACCAAACTTCCCAAGACAACCGACTTTTTCATTGACTTGGGCATGTCCAAGGAAGAGGTGGAGAAATACATCAGCATCGGTGATCCTGTCACCCGCGATCGGGAACTGATCGAGATGGGCGACTGTGTCAACTGCAAGTCCATCGACAACCGTGTAGCGGTATTCATTGTAATCGAAGCGATGAAGCAACTCAAAAATCCAGCCTACGATGTGTATGCCACCTTTACCGTACAGGAAGAAGTGGGCATCCGCGGAGCGAACGTGGCGGCACACCAGATCAATCCAGATTTTGGCATTGCCTTGGACACCACCATTGCCTTTGATGTGCCTGGAGCAGCGGCTCACGAGAAGGTGACCGAACTTGGAAAGGGAACTGCCATCAAGATCATGGACGCGATGACCATCTGTGACTACCGGATGGTAGCCTTCATGAAACAGGTAGCAGGAAAAGAAGCAATCTCTTGGCAGCCGGAACTCTTGACTGCAGGAGGCACCGATACCGCTGGCGTGCAGCGCATGGGCAAGCAAGGAGCGATTGCAGGAGCAATTTCCATCCCGACGCGCCACCTGCACCAAGTGATTGAAATGGCACACAAAAAGGACATAGCCGATTCCATTGCCTTACTGGTGGCCTGCCTTGAGCAGTTGGATGCTTACGACTGGAGTCATTAAGTACCTAGAAGGAAAGTCCTTCTTGCGAAAGATTTTGTAGTTTGGTTTACGAGCAGTTACCTATTATGCCCAAACTCGCATTTATCCTGTATTTTCTGACACTTGGTCTCTCTGTTTTTGAAAGTGCTTTTCAGAGCAGTACCCAGGTTCAGCCGATTGCTTCTGACTGGCAACTGCTATTCAATGGTAAGGACCTAAAAGGCTGGATACCCAAGATTCACCACCATGAGGCAGGGGACAACTATGCAGAAACCTTCCGAGTACAGGATGGGGCCATTGCAGTCAATTACGACGGTTATGGAGAGTTTGACGATCGCTTTGGACACCTGTTTTACGAAAAGCCCTTTTCGAACTTTCACTTGGTATGGGAATATAGATTCACGGAGCAGTTTGTACCCTCTGCACCCAGTTACACCTACCGCAATTCTGGGGTCATGTTTCACTCCCAGGCTCCAGAAACTATCTTGAAAGAACAGGATTGGCCAATTTCGGTAGAATACCAGATGCTAGCCAGAGAAAAGGAGGGCGAACCCCGACCCACAGGAAACATCTGTTCCCCGGGAACGGACATTGTTTTTGAAGGAAAAATCGACCCTCGGCATTGCATCGACTCTTCCTCTCCTACTTTTGCTTGGGACGAGTGGGTGAAAGCCGAATTAATCGTTTTTGGAGACTCCATCGTGCACCATCTGGTGAATGGCGATACGGTATTGACCTATTCCTTTCCTCAAATCGGGGGAGGAGTAGCCAACCGCTACAATCCATCCCTTAAAGTCGATGGAACGCCCCTTCGCTCAGGCTATATCGGCCTGCAAAGTGAAGGACAGGGAGTGCTGTTTCGCAATCTAAAAATTCGGGAATTGAAGTAAGCCTCCCGATCCCTGAAACATCAAGAATAGGGAGTGATCCCTTAGCCCAATTGGACCAAACTTGCTTCCAGGGCCTTTATTTTTGCTTCTGCATCGGCCTGCTTCTTTCGCTCCATTTCCAATACTTGTGCAGGAGCACCCGCCACAAAGCGTTCGTTGCTTAGTTTTTTCTCCACCCCAGCCAAGAAGCCTTTCGTATAGTCCAGTTCCTTTTGGATGGCGGCTTTTTCCGCTTCCACATCGATGGAGTCACCCATCGGGATGAAGCATTCGTCTGCTTTGACCACAAAACTCATGGCCTGTTCCACTTTATCCCCAAACTGCAGTGAGGAAAGGTTGGCCAGCTTGATCAACACGGATTCAAATCTGCTGTACAAGCCTGAGTTCTGGGTACGTATGGTCAAGTCAAGCGCTTCTTTTGGAGACATTCCTTTGGAAGCACGGAGGTTTCTGATCTGAGATACCACCTCAAATACCTGTGCCGCATCCTCGGTAATCTTCACATCGTATGGCTTGGTTTCTGGCCAAGTCGCTAGGATCAAGGAATTCTCAACAGCACGTTCGCTGATCTGGTGCCACAATTCTTCCGTTATATACGGCATGAAAGGATGGAGGATCTTCAAAATATTTTCAAAGATCTCCAAAGTCTTGTCGTAGGTAGCCTGGTCGATGGGCTGCTGGTAGGCAGGCTTGATCATTTCCAAGTACCAGGAACAGAAGTCGTCCCAGACCAACTTGTAGGTAGCCATCAAGGCATCTGAAATTCGGAATTTTTCGAAGTGCTCGTTGATCTCATTCAAACTTTGGTAGAATCGCTGTTCAAACCATTCCATGCTAGCTGCATTGGCGGCGCCATCGAGGCTTGGATCTATTTCCCATCCGTTTACGAGACGGAAGGCATTCCAGATTTTGTTGGCGAAGTTTCTTCCTTGCTCCACCAACTTGTCGTCGTAGGGGAGGTCATTTCCCGCAGGAGAAGAGAAAAGCATGCCCGTCCGCACGCCATCGGCACCATACTGAGCGATAAGCTCGAGAGGATCGGGAGAATTGCCCAAGGATTTGGACATCTTTCGGCCGAGCTTGTCGCGCACGATACCTGTGAGGTAGACGTTTTTGAAGGGCTTCTCGCCCATATATTCGTAACCAGCAATGATCATACGTGCCACCCAGAAGAATAAAATCTCCGGAGCAGTGACCAGGTCATTGGTTGGGTAGTAGTAGCTGAGTTCTTTATTGGGCTTGCCTGTGGTGAACACTTCCGTATCAAACACGGAAATAGGCCAGAGCCAGGAGCTAAACCAGGTATCCAAAACGTCCTCATCCTGAGTCAAATCAGAAAGGCTGTATTGGGTATTGAATTTTTGATTGGCCAGTGTTAGTGCCTCTTCTGCAGTTTTGGCTACTACATATTCTCCGTTGGGGAGATAGAAGGCAGGAATACGGTGTCCCCACCAGAGCTGTCTTGATATGCACCAATCACGGACATTCTCCATCCACACCCGGTACATGTTTTTGAACTTGGGCGGGTGCAACTGGATGATGTCCTCCATCACTGCTTTGAAGGCAGGCTGGGTGATTTCATCCATTTTCAGGAACCATTGCATGGATAGCTTGGGTTCGATGACTGCATCGCTCCGCTCGGAATGCCCCACATTGGAAGTGTATTCTTCCACTTTCTGAAGCTGCCCTGCTTCTTCCAGTAGCTTTCCAATTTTCTTGCGCGCAACAAATCGATCTTCCCCTACGAGCAACTGTGCTTTTTCGTTGAGCGTGCCGTCGTCGTTGAGGATATCAATGACTTCTAATTTGTGCTTAAGCCCAAGTTCGTAATCGTTGAGGTCGTGTGCAGGAGTCACTTTGAGGCATCCTGTGCCAAATTCCATGTCTACGTAGCTGTCCTCAATGATTGGGATGCTGCGGTGGATCAGTGGAATGATCGCACGCTTTCCTTTCAGGTGGGTAAATCTTGGGTCATCAGGATTGACGCAAATCGCCACATCCGCCATGATGGTTTCTGGGCGTGTGGTAGCGATGGTTAGGAATTGATCTGTAGTTCCTTCGATGGCGTAGTTGATGTAGTACAACTTGGAGGCCACCTCTTTCATGATTACCTCATCATCCGAAAGAGCAGTTTGTCCCTTTGGGTCCCAATTGACCATGCGGATGCCGCGGTAGATTTTTCCTTTTCGGTGGAGGTCCACAAATACGGAAAGCACTGCATCGCTGAGTCTTGGATCCATGGTGAAGGCGGTTCGATCCCAATCACAAGAAGCTCCTAATTTCTTCAATTGCTCCAGGATGATGCCTCCATATTTTTCTTTCCATTCCCAAGCATGGGTAAGGAATTGCTCTCGGGTCAGGTCTTTTTTATCGATCCCTTTTTCTTTCAGGAGTTGCACTACCTTGGTTTCGGTAGCGATAGAGGCATGATCTGTGCCGGGTACCCAGCAGGCATTTTTGCCTTGCATTCGGGCACGGCGAATAAGTACGTCTTGTATGGTATTGTTGAGCATGTGCCCCATGTGGAGTACGCCGGTGACGTTGGGTGGTGGGATGACGATGGTGTAGGGTTCCTTATTGGGATCTACGCTGGAAGAAAACAACTTGTGTTCCATCCAGTACGCATACCACTTGGCCTCGGCGGACGCCGGTTCGTATTTGCTGGCAATAGACATAGGTACTGAGTTCTTAAGTTGCAAAAATAGCAGAAAAAGTTTGGGGGCAGGAGCCTAAAGGGAAAGAAAAAGGAGGATGGGTTAGTGACCGTGGTTTGAATACGCAAAACCAAAGGATTCTGGAACCCAAGTACACAAAAAAAGCCGGGGATTCCCCGGCTTTGGTTGGACAAGTTATTAATTCAGTTAAGAGTTGGAGTTCAATTAATTGAGCAATGGACAATAGGCAGTCCACAGTTGACGGTTGACAGACCACAGTCAATTGCGTTAAGCAAATGAAAACCCAATCAAAATCTGGATGCTAAACTTGATTCCAATAGAAATCGGCTGTCGACAGTCGACCGTCGACCGTTGACAATTACCCTTTATTTTTTGACGATTGGCAGTACAATTCGGCTTTGGAATTTGCCTCCATGGTGGATGGAGTTGTTGGCTACAATTCCCTTAGTTTCGTCGTAATTT
>Ga0169931_10004836_pt1 | contig 20776 bp, 19 predicted proteins | sample Kivu_15m_20L_FD_129675 | JGI IMG/M metagenome (GOLD analysis project Ga0169931, IMG submission 129675) | Freshwater microbial communities from Lake Kivu, Western Province, Rwanda to study Microbial Dark Matter (Phase II) - Kivu_15m_20L... | ecosystem: Environmental > Aquatic > Freshwater > Lake... | reverse complement strand
GCCCACAAACACCGGCCGGATAAGAGGCGGATAAAAGAATCCGGCCACGGCGATCCCTCCGCAGGTCATCCAAGCGATTTCGATAACTCCCCAGTGACCGGTTTTTTTGCCTACAATCCATCCCACCAGCGCACAGAACGCCGGGAACCAGATGCCGGCAAATTGCCGGAGCTGCTTTCGTTCAGGATTCCACTGGACGCTGATCATCGCTTTGCGAGGAGATAGGAGTTAGGAGATGGGAGATAGGGGGATACCCATCTTCCATCTGCCATCTCCGATCTACCTTTGGTTATCATCCTATTAGTCCAACTCAAACTTCTGGAGGTATTTCGCCCGGGCCTCCGCGCTGGCGGCGGCATTCTCCTCCTTGAGCAACAGAAAGTTCCCGATCACCAGCGCATCCATGTCGGTGTTCAGGAAGCAGCGGTAGGCCTCCTCCGCCGTGCAGACGATCGGCTCCCCCCGCACATTGAAGCTAGTGTTGATGATGACCGGGGAACCCGTCTTTCTTGCAAAGGCTTCCAAAAGTTTTCGGTACCGGGTGTTACCATTCACCGTTTGAAGACGCGCGGAGTAGTCCACATGGGTAACGGCCGGCAACGAAGATCGCCTCTCCTTCACGCGGTCCAAACCGGTGGCCCCATTCCGGGATTCGCCCTGCCGGTGCTTCTCCAAAATCGGCGCCACAATCAGCATGTAAGGACTGCGGTGGCGCCGATCAATGCCAAACCAGTCCGCCGCCTTTTCCTCCATCACGGACGGCGCAAAGGGCCGGAACGATTCCCGGAACTTGATCTTCACATTCATCTGGGTCTGCATTTTCTCGCTGCGGGCATCGCCTAGGATACTGCGCGCTCCCAGCGCCCTTGGGCCGAACTCCATCCTTCCGCTCACCCAACCCACTACCTTTTCCGCTGCGATTAGGCCGGCTACCTCTTCGCAAAGGCGATCTTCATCGGAGGTATGACGAAACTTTGCCCCTTCCCTTTCCAGAAAACTCCGCGTGGTAGCGTCCTCGGGTTGAGGTCCGAGGTAAGAGCCCTCCATGGAATCCTCAGCTTGCGCGGTTCGCGGCTTTTCCAACAACTGATACCAGGTAAAGAGTGCCGCGCCCAATGCGCCGCCGGCGTCCCCGGAGGCCGGCTGCACCCAGATGTCCTCAAACGTCCCTTCCCGCAGGAGCCGCCCGTTGCCCACGCAGTTTAGGGCCACGCCGCCGGCCAGACAGAGATGCTTCATCCCGGTCAGTTGGCGGGCGTGCCGGGCCATTTTTAACATGATTTCCTCGGTGACCACCTGAACGGACGCGGCCAGATCCATCTCGCGCTGGGTGATCGGACTTTCCCGACGGCGGGGCGGCCCACCAAAAAGCTTGTCGAACTTCTTGGAGGTCATGGTTAGACCCCCCGCGTAGTTGTAGTAGGACTGATCCATCCAGATCGACCCGTCGTCAAAGATCTTCACCAGGTGTTTCCGGATCAGGTCGGCGTAAACCGGCTTCCCGTACGGTGCCAAACCCATCAACTTGTACTCCCCGGAGTTGACCTTGAACCCGCAAAAATAGGTGAAAGCGGAATAAAGCAGCCCTACGGAGTGAGGAAAGTGTAACTCCTTAAGCAACTCGATTCGGTTTCCCCGGCCCACCCCGATGCTGGCCGTTGCCCACTCCCCCACCCCGTCCATGGTCAGGATGGCTGCCTCCTGAAAAGGCGAAGGAAAGAAGGCGCTGGCGGCATGGGATTCATGATGGCTGGGGTAGACAAAGGCTTTGGTGTAGCCGGGGAGTTGATCCCTCATTCGCTTGGCCAGGAATAACTTGTCCTTCAGCCAAACCGGCATGGCCCGGAGAAAGGAAGAGAATCCGCCCGGGGCCAGGGCCAGATAAGTCTCCAAGAGCCGGTCAAACTTCCGGATCGGCTTCTCGTAAAAGGCGACGAAATCCAGGTCTTCATTCCGGATGCCGGCCTCCCGCAGGCAGTATTCCGCCGCTTTGACCGGAAAAGCCTCGTCATGTTTTTTGCGGGTAAAGCGCTCCTCCTGGGCCGCCGCCACGATCTTCCCGTCCACGACCAGTGCGGCGGCCGAGTCATGATAAAAAGCCGAAATCCCAAGAATCTTCATTGAAAAAGAAGCTGGCCATAAAAAGCCGAGGTTTTTTCCGCTGTTTGACCCCAGTCAAATTGGGAGGCTCTCCGAAAGGCTCTTTTTTCAAGGACTTTTCTTCGGGACGGCGAAAGTAGGGACCGCATGCTGTGAAAAAGCTTTCGTGGCGTGCCGGATGTCAGAACAACCCCCGCGTTCTTGACGACTTCATCGACCCCGCTGCCCTTGAGGCAAATGACCACCCGCCCATGGGCCATGGCCTCCAAAGCGGGAAGGCCGAATCCCTCTTTTTTTGAGGGAACCACCACCGCCAAGGCTCCGGCATACAAGTTGGCCAGCTCCTTCTCCGTGCAATCTTTCCAACGAATTGAAGGAGTGATCCTGAGTTCATTCAGCAAACGAATCTCTTCGGGTTGGGGTGGCTCACCTCCGGCCAGGCAAAGCAAGGGGCGCTGCTGCGCTGGAAACAAAGACAAGGCTCGATAGACCAAAATCGCGTTCTTGTAGCCCCCCCGGTTTCCCACCAGCAGAAAATGACTTCGTCGGGCCGGATCGGACCGGAAACAGGAAAAAAGGGGACGTCCGTGGGGAATAATCCGTCCCGCCAACCGCACGCGGGGATAATAGCGGCGGAATTCTTTTCGGGTTTTTTCGGAAACCCATATTAATCCTTGGGCAGTCTGCAAGGACTCTTTTCTCTGAAACACCGCGCTGGTCTTTTTGGGCGGGACGGGAGGGTCGATCCACTCCGGAATCAGGTCATGAATTGTCATGAGATGGAGATCGGCACGTCGGGCAATCCAGGAATCAGAGCCGATGCCGTTAGAATGGTAGATGATTTTGTGCCCGTGATTTTTGAGTCTGCAGAAAATGGAAAAGTGGATGCGCCGCATCATTTTTCTCACCCACCCACTTTTTCGGGAAAGCCATGGCAAAAAATGCCAATCGCAGGAGAAGGACTTCTGGGTCTGGCGGCCGAGAAAATGACTCTTGCGGAAGCCTAAAGCCATCACTGGGATACCTCGGCCCGCCAAAGCCTCCGCCAGCCCTACCGTGGAACGGGCGATTCCCCCGCTGGGATTTCCTAAGAAGGGGAATTCGTCGAAGAATACGGCAATCTTCTTTGGGTTGGGCATCAGCAAAGCATCCGCTTGCGGCAGGACCGGATGAGTCGGCCCCACATGGGAAGCCGGGCCCCCATGGCATGGTGCCGCCAAAAAGTTCGTGTATCGGCCTTTGCGTCCAGCTTGACGGTTGCGGGGTTTTGCAGCGGAAAGTTCAGGGCCCCGGTTGTCTGCAAGGTTTCCATACCGGAATCATCCCGGGTGTGGGTGGCACCCTCCCCCGCACCGATATTACGGACAAGGTTGAGCCTCGGAGTGGCCGTCAGCATGCCTTGTCGCCAACAGCTCAGGGTCCAGCGATAGGCCCATGAATCAAGTTTTCCTGCATAAGTTCTTGCAAAGATATCCTGCCAATATTTTCTCTCCATTTGGCGTGGAATGGAAACTGGGGTTTGGGACAGGGAGCAGGGCCAACCCGATCCTTGGCGATCATAGGCCTGCCATGCCCTGCGCCAGGTTGCCCAACCCCAACAATGCGGATACTTCGAAAAATAGTAATCCGCACCTCCGGGAGACTCACCCGGGAGGCAAAAGCTTGTCCCCGTAATGCTTCCAACCCGGGAGTCTTCCGCGTACCGCGGCAACAGGGCAGTGGTGAAGGAGAAAAAGTCGGCGGTAGGCACGCAGTCATCCTCGAGGATCACGGCCGAATCTTCCCGGGAAAATACATCGTCCAATGCCGTTTCCACCCGAGACCGCAGACCTAAATTGATGGGGGACTGTTGCAGCCGTAGCTCGGTCTCCTTCGGGAGGCTGCTGCGCACCATTTCCGCGGCGGCCTGACAGGCTCTGGCCTCCTCCGAAAAACCGGGACGGGGGCCGTCCCCGTACGCATACACCCGCCGGGGACATGCCGCAGTCACACTCTTCAAAACCTCGGCCAGACAGTCTAGCCGCCGGAAAAAGATCAGCGCCACAGCGGTCGTGAGTTGGGCCATCAGGAAAAATCAAGGTGACTCTGGTAGCGGCGCATGATCCCCTCCAAAACGAGCAGGGTGTAGGCGGCGTTGGTATATCGGGCACCGAGCAGGTGCTTTTTTTGCAGGAGCTTAAGCCCGGCCGGAGACAAAATACCTGAAGACATCAGGCATCCATTCGGCAGCCAAGAGAAGTAGCGCTTTAAAATCGCCCGCTTCCATTCCCTTCCTGGGGGTGCAAAACCTCTCTTCCGCCTGCCCAAAACCTCGGCGGGAACTCCCAACTTGCGAGCCACCTCCCGCAACCTCGTTTTGGGTTCCCTGATATGGTCGGGGTCCTGCCTTTGGCAGGCCATCCAAGCCTCCGCCCATGCCGCGTCCAGAAGTGGCAGTCGCGCCTCGACCGAAGAGGCCATACCGAGTCGGTCCGCCAGAATCAGTCCGTTTCCGGCAAGATAAGTCCGGCAAATCAGTCCGGTGATTTCCATGTCCGGCCGGGTTCCGGTGAAACCGGAAATTCCGCGCTGATTTGGGGACGTGCGGGCCAGGAGTCTTCGTCCAAGTCGGCGGGCCTCGTTGCGCTCGGGATTCAGGTCTAACATTCTCTCCTGCGTGGTTCGGCCGCTGCAATCACGCCAAAAGCCCATCCCGTTCCGCAAACAGCTTTGGGCCCGCTTTCTCCACCTTGGATCCCCTTCTTTTCCCGGACCCACATATTCAAGCCAGCCGAGCAGGGGCCGACTCTTCAATCGCTGGGCCCGTTCGGTCTCGTTCACCGCTTGGCGGGTCCATTCGTACCCCCAGGAAAGCTCGTCCCCTCCTTGGCCCATCAAAAGAACTGGTATTTTCCTTTCCGCCGAGGCCTGGAAAATCTTCCGGTAGCCATGGGCGGCAATATCCGCCACCGGCTCATCCAACGCCTCCAGAAGATCCGGAAACTGATCGGCCACCTCTCCTGTTCGGACTTCACACTCATGAAGGGGAATTCCCAGTTGTTTGGCAAGAACCCTTGCCCCCGGCCGCTCGTCGTTTTCCGGCTCGCCGGGATATCCGACGGTGAAAGCCTCGATGGCTTTGCTTCCTTTGGAGGCCAGCACGGCAACCAGGGAGGAATCCAGTCCGCCGCTTAAAGCCACCCCAACCGGACGATCGGATCGCAGGGTGATTCGTCCACTTTCTTCAAGCAGCCCGGCCAGACCCTCGTTTCCCGGGCAGGCCCGGTTTTCCCCGGCCTCCTCCACCTTCCAATAGGTCAAAGACCGCCGTTTCCAGTTTTTCCGTTCCCAGATTTCCATCGTTCCGGGGGCCAACTTGCGGATTCCCTGAAAAATCGTCGCCGGAGGCGGTAAGTAGGAAAGTTCAAAGTTGGTGCGCACGGCCTCGGGATCTACCCGCAAAAGACCGCCAAGCAGCGGGGGCATGGCCCGGATCTCGGAAGCCCAGGCAAGGCGATTCTCGTTTTCCGACAAAACCAGGGGCTTTTCCCCAAAACGATCCACTCCCAACAACAGTTTTTCCAGCCGGTCGTCCCAAAGAGCAAAGGCGAACATGCCCCGGACTTTTTGCAGAAAAGCCTCCCCCTCCTCTTCGTAGAGATGGAGAAGCACCTCGCAATCGCTGCCCCCCTGAAAGCGGTGGCCCCGCCCGTTGAGTTCCGCCCTCAATTCGGGGGCGTTGTAGATTTCCCCGTTGACGGTGCCAACGATCCTTTTGTCCTCACTAAAAAAAGGCTGCCCGCCTTGTTCCAAATCAATAATGCTCAACCTGCGCATTCCCAGACTGATGCCCCGACCTTCCCATTTTCCCTCCCCGTCCGGCCCGCGCGGCCGGAGTCGCCGCAGAGCCTCTCCCAACCGCCCGGGCGGGATCGGCCCTGGTTCCCGCATCAAAAGTCCGGCAATTCCACACATGGGGCCTCTACCGCAGGAAAACTTCCCGGAACTTTTCCATCACGTTCGCCGGGGAAAACTCCTCCGCAAAGGAGCAGTCCATGGCGTCTCCGGGCTGAAAATGGACCAGCTTCGCGTGTAACTCCGCCGCGTCTGAATATCGCCAACACTCGTCGGTGACCCAATCAAGGTGGTTGCGCTCGGGAGAGTGGCGCCAGGTAAAAACGGGCCTTCCACAAATGCCGGCCTCCGCGATCGCCATGCCAAAGGTCTCGCCCCTGGTTCTGCCGTGCACCATGGCGTTGCAGGTGCGCAAGAACCGCCCCACCCGCCCGCGGTCGGCGGTTCCCTCGAGGTGGTGGACGTTGGCCGGCCGGGGAAACAGGAAGGGATCTGTGTTCAGAAAAATAAAATGAATCTCCGGGTGCTGCTCGGAAACTGTTCGCACCGCCTCTCGGGCGGCCGGCAGATCGAAGGAGTCCGCACCTCCATGCCGCCCAAAAACCTTGGCCTCGGCTGGGATGCCCAACTCTTGCCGGAGATCTCCTTCTTCCTCCCACGGCCGGATCATGTGGGGGACCCAGGGAACTTCGCCGTACCCCCAGGTCTCGGAAAGCCAGCGAGAAACGAAGGCATATTTCGTCCCGTGAGCCTGGACTTCCGGGAAAATGGCGTGAACCCAGGTGGGCACAAGGTCACTGGCCCAGCCATCCCAATGGCCGTTCTTCAGGCTGTAAAAAACATCACATTTTTCCTCCTGGAGGATGCCGTCGAGCTGGCCGGGATTCCCGCACTCCCGGCAGGAAAAGTTTTCCTCAAACCTCGCCCGCACCCCGGCCGGCTCTCCGCTGGACTTTGGCGGCATCAGAATCAGGGGCTCGATCCCCAGGTATCCCCGGGCTTCCAAGGCATAATCGTACAAGGCCACCTCCGTCCCGCGGTGACCAAGGTACGCCGACCGAAAGGCCACTCTCACGACCGGGGCACCAGATATTCCTGATCATTTTCCGCATAAACAGCGCGAAATTTTCGTTGGAGGCTTTTGGGCAGGGGTTGGGCGCGGAAGTTGTCCACCACCAGAAGACGCGGGGAAACTCCGATCGCCTGGGAAAGGCCATCCGGGCCTCTTCCACATAAAACATCGGCTTCCTGGGCGTTGGTTTCCTGCCATTGCCAGAACTTTCGCAGGTAAAGCGCCGGGCTTCCGGCCGCAAGGCTGGATCCATTTTGCCGGAAGGTTCCCTTTCGCCGGTAACCAAGGAATTTTCGGTGCACATAAAGATCCTGCTGCAACCGGGTAGGATGCTTCCCGTAGCCGGAATTGGCGGATCCTAAGCCTAGCATCTTTTTTCGATGGTTGAGGCCCAGACTCTGGGGCCAGAAACGGTACAAAGTACGCCGCATTTTTTTCCATCGGCTTTTAAGGGGAATCGGGTTTCCCTTTTCAATCAGCCTCTTCTCCACCTCTTCACGCAAAATCCGTGCGCCGGCCAAAAGGGCTGGCTGGGCCCGCTCGTCTCCAACCCACTCCAAGATTTGTGCCAAGCGGTCTTCCAGGCTGTGCTTCGCCTGAGCCAGATGCGCCCCTTGTCGGGCCATCCGCCACAGGGAAAAGGATTTCCAGTCCGTTTCGGCGACAATCCGCACACACTCTCGCTCATCTTGCGGGAGGATCACCGCGTCGATTCCGGGCCGGAGTAGGGCTGCATTGCGGGGCCGATCCGGAATTTCCTGCTGAAAAAGAATGCAGCCGGAGGCCAACGCCTCGAAAGTCCTTACGTTATATCCTCCGAAAACGCCCCGGGGATTGAGCACACCGGCAGAGCCTTGGTAAAGACGGCGGTAGGCGCCTTCGGCCATTTCGTGCGAGTGGACGCGAACCAGGCCGGCGGCTACCAAAGACCCAAGGAGTCGCCTCCGCGGGGCATATTGGGCGTACTCTTGGAATTTGCCTCGAAAAACTAATTCCTGTTTCTTTTTTCCCCCGGGACAAAAGCGATCCACATCCACCCCTTGGGGAATCCACCGTGCCGGCCTTCCCTGGGAGAACACCCACTTCTCGTCCACCTCGTCACAAACGGCGTAGTGGCTGAACATTTCCAAAGAGGAGAGAAACTTTCCGCGGCTTTCCGGCCAGAGGGAGTCGCGCAGGCTTTCGTAAGCAAGGCAAACCCGCGGACAACCCAGATTATGCCAGACTTTCCTTGCGGCCGGATCTTGGTGAAGTTGCGGAATGTGGAGGTCCCCCCCCACGGCCAGAATAAGGTCCGGCTCCTTCTTGATCCGTCGGTAATGTTCCAGAAGGTGTTCCGGCGCCTGTTGCCCCGCCTGCCACACCTGAACCTCGAAGCCCACCCGCCGCACCAGTCTTTCCCATCCTTCCACCAGGTTCCAGCTGTGCCGGTTGGGGGGGAAAATCAGGTCGATACGGAGCATATGGTTTTAAGTTCCTTGCGGATGCGCGCGCTTTGCACCGTCCAGCGGTGATTTCTTTCGACATGTTCCCGTGCCGCCATTCCGATTTTTGTGAAATCCGGTTTGGCTGCCTCAAGCCGCTTGAGGCAACGGGTCAAGCCCCCCGGCTCCGGGGCGAAAAAAAAGGCGTGCTCACCTTCTTCGAGGGGATGATCCCTCTCGATCGTAGGATAAGTCATCAACGGCACGGCTCCGCAAGCGGCCACCTCGTAATGGCGGTAGCAGTCCCATCCCCTTCCGGGCGGAGAAAGAACCAACCGGGAGTTCCCGCATAAACGGAGATACTCCGCATGCGGAATTTGCTCCTCAAAGACCTTGAGTTTCCAGCCGCGGGGCGCGTTTTGGTGAAGTTCCTCAACCCAACGCCGGCGTGCTTCGTTGGTGTTCCATTTGCCCGCCCAAAGGATATCGATGGCTTTTTCTGTGGGCCTGACTTCACATTTCCTGAAGATTTCATCGCAGATTCCCAAAGAGTGCGGCTGAAGCTTCTCGGTCATGACCGGCACTTCCAGCTTGAGACCCGTCGAGCGCGCCATCAGGGGCAGGACCCCGGTGACTTCTTGCTGGCTGGGAAAAAGATCCAGTCGCCGCGGGGGAAGTTCCCGCATGAAGTAGCGGCAACTTAAACCGTAAAGCAGAAAACAGGCAGGATCGATCTTGGGACGGTCATTCCGATCCACGACGAGGAAGGGCACTTTTTCCTGGTGAAGAATCCAGGGAATGATTTTTTGGACGCACCGCTCCGGACGGAAAAGCATATCCATCGCCATCCGACGACATCCGCTGGCCAAGCCTTTGCCGGGCCGCCACCAGGCGTGGCTCGATTCTCCAAACAAGGCAGCACCGTACCTTCCACTCCGGATCTCCCGGATCAACCGGGTAATCTGGCCCCATCGAACCGGTTTTTTTTCTGCCGCGTCGGGGTGAAACACAAACTTGTGGATTCCGGGATCCTCCTCCTCGAGCAAGCCGGCCAGATTCATGGCCCCACTGTCCATTTTGAGGATTTGTTTCACGGCCAAAGACGGTCTCGATCAGGCATGGAGCTGGTACCTTGGGAACGACTTCCTATCATCAGGCCAATGATTGGTCTGTCATCAGGCTTGGGTCCGCTGCTCCCGCTCTTTCCCCGGAGTTGGCTCAACCGCCTGGAAACGCACGTCCTGCCCCAGGGTTTTGAAAAAGTCCCCTCCTCCGACCAGATTCGTTCGGAGTGGTCCCACATCCGGACGGCTTTTCTGAAGCAGTCCCATTATTCCGATCTTTATATCTCTCCCCCGGGCAAGGATGGCGCCACGGCTGTGAAATCGAGTCTGAAGCGAACCGGGCCAATGGGTCTTTTGACGGACTTGAAAGCGGAATTTTTCAACGTGTTTGAGGATCCGGCACCGGAGTGCCGCGCGTGGGAGGAAAGTGTCGGCAGCAACCCGGGCACCCGGGCGGATGACCTTGCCCGGGCCAGGGAGCATGGAAAAAGGATCGGCGGCTTGGCCGTGGATGCCGTCCCTTGGAACTCTTTGGATGTGGTGATCTCCCTCGATCTTTGCGTTCCCCGCCGAATTCTCAAACAGCACCCCCACATACTTTGGGTCTATTTTCCCTCCGATCCGGGGACCCCCACGGCCAAGGCCTCACGGCGGAGGCCCCCGGAGGGCTTCGACGTCAGCCTCAGCCACTCCCACCGAAGATTTCCGGTTCGGCCAGGCTTGGGCAAAAAAGCCGTGGAATTTCCCTACTCTTTTCAAAGCTCTTTTTCCTGGGACTTGATTTGGCCTTCCGATTCCCGGCGCGCCGGGGTTATGGTTGAAAATCAAACCTTCGCCAGACTGGAACCCCGGGACCGCCGCCGACTGGAGGCCTTCGGCCCTATTCGTGTGCCCCGGGGCTCCGTGGACGAGGTGGCCGGGGGTCTGCGCAGTTCCAAATACTACCTCCGGCTGGGGGGGGGTCCTTTGACCGGCAACGGCCAAATCGAGGCCGTTATGTCGGGGGCTTTGGCCTTGGGAGATCCGCAGACGTTTGTGCAAAGATCCCTTTTTACGCCGGCAACCATCGCCCCCACCCTGAAGCAGGCCATGGATAAAATTGCCCGCTGGGAACGCTCGCCCGAACTTTACCGAAAAGATCGGAAGGAGCAATTGACCATCGCTGAATTTGTCTGCTTCCGGAGACCGGCTTGCCATCTTTTGTCCCTTTATCGAAAAAAGAGGGGCCGACAGACATGAAGCCGGTGATTTCCCTGAATTTTTCAGATTGCCCGCCCCAGTTTGAGAATTTTTTTCTGCCGATCCTTGAGGAGAAATACTCCGTCCGGCGTGACGAGCGTCCTGATTTCCTGATCTATGCCCTGACAGGCCAACGGCACCGCTTGTACAACTGCGTCAAAATTTACGTCCACCATGAGACCTATCCCCCGAATTGGAAGGAGTGCGACTACGCAATCCTGCCGGTCTGGTCTCCGGACCCCCGACAACTGCATGTCCCGATTTTTGCCTTTGACCGTTCTCCGGCACCCCTGTTCCGTCATGAAACAGACTGGGATTCCATCTCACGCTCCAAAACCCGCTTTTGCGCTCTGCTTTCTAGTTACGCAGACCGCACCGTGGCGCGCCGCATTCGGTTTTTCGAGGCCCTGAACCGCCGTCGCAAAGTCGACTCCGTCGGTCGGGCCGTCAATAACTGCGGCTTTGCGGGAATTCCAGGTCATGAGGCCAAGCTTGAGTTTTATCGCCCTTATCGCTTCGTCATTTCTTTCGAAAACAAGGAGCGCCTCGGTTGGACGACCGAGAAGATGTATGACCCTCTCGCCGTCCATGCGATTCCGATTTTCTGGGGGGATCGCCAGGCTTCCCGTTATTTTAATCCCGGGTGCTTCATCAACGCCCACGACTTTGCGAGTGAAGAAGAGCTCGCAGAATATGTCCTCCACGTGGACGATAACCCGGAGTTATACATGAGGTACCTCCAGGCAACTCCTTTCCGGGACAACCGACCTCCCGAGGAGTTTTCCCGGCAAAGGATTCTCAGCTTTTTCGACCAGGTTTTCACCCGTCCCCTCAAGCCGGTGGCCCAACGCCGCTGGTTTTTCCCACTCACCAAATGGCGCCTTGCGAAGCGCAACAAGCTTCCCAGCGAATGAGAGCCGGCCGGCGGTGCCGGGATGTCTGGCTTCTGGATTACACCGGACAGCTCGGAAACCGGCTGGTCCTCCTGTCCCATTTTATCGCTGCCGCTGAAGAGTTCGGATTCCGGGTCCATGACTTTGCATTGGCGCCCCACCGGAACCAGTTTGCCGGCCTTGTGCATAACCCCTTTTTTACTTACCCGGCCCGCCCAATCGGCTGGGATGCCGGCCTTTTGACCAAGGGGCTGCGTAAACCGCTGGCCCACTGGATGCAGCTTAAAGGCCCCAAGTTGGAGGGTCGGGACGGTTGGTGTGGATATTACAACGCCAACCATCGGCCGGGGGTCCGCCTGGATGAAAGCAAGTTCGCCGGGTGGATGGAACGTCACCGGATTTTTGTGCCTTGGGGGTTTGATTACCGATGCGCGGAATGGGTGGACCGCCATGCAGAGAAAATCAGGGCTTTTCTTCGCCCCTGCGGCCCTGCGGCCGACCGGGCTTCCGTTACCCTGGCCCGCCTGCGGGCTGCCGGGCGCACGCCGGTGGGAGTCCATTTGCGGATGGGTAAGGACTATCAGGAATTCTTTGGCGGACGCTGGCATTTTCCTTTGGAATCCTATCTTGGGTGGATGTCCCGATTCCTTGTCTTGGCCCCAGGGCAAAATACGGTTTTTGTCGTCTGTGCGGATTCGCCACTTTCGGAGGGAACTTTTGGAAGCTTGCCGGTGACCTATGCCCGGCGCTCCATGGAGGAGGACTTTGCCCTGTTGATGGGATGCGACCGGGTCATGGGCACGGTTAGTTCCTTCAGCCAGATGGCCTGTTTTTTGGGACAAAAACCCCTCCAGGTTTTCCAAAGTGCCGAACAGGTGCTTGGTTCCTTGGAAAATTGTCGTGTCCCTACCTTGGCAAACCAGTTGCTTCCCGCATGAAAAACTCGGCTTTCCGTTCGAAACTGCAACGGCTCCTGACCCACACTGGCTTGTTGCCGGCTCAATCAGGCCGCCCCAGCGGAAAGGTGATGCACATTTCGGATTTGCCCGGGTTTCGGTCCGCCGGCCAAACCTTGGTCTCGGAGCCGGCTTTCAAATTGCCGCCGCTGCGGGAACACGGCCCGCGGGTTTGCAACCGGATCGTCCAACAGGAAAGCATTCCGGCGCGGGACTTTTACTCCATCCGCCTTCAGGACACCCATGTCTTTGGCCCTTCGGTCATGGTGGTGACCGTGGAAGGCACGGTGATTTGCGAAGTCAGCAAGGAGTGGGGGGTGTATTTGGATGCGCCCGAGGCCAGCTGGATTCAGAGAAGATTTGTTCTGCCGAAACCACGTCACCTTCCAGGAAGAACTTTTCTTCTTGCCTCGACGGGTGCGGAAACTTTTTACCACTGGATGTTGGAGTCACTTCCCCGATTGGCCTTATGGAAGATGGCCAGAGGGTCGTTGGGAGAGGTTGACCACTGGTTGGTCAGCCGGAAATCTCCTTCCTTTGTTCGCGAATCACTGACTTACCTGGGTATCCCATGGAAAAGGGTGCTGGATTTTTCGGAAAACCAGCACTGGAACTGTGAGAATTTGGAACTCGTCTCTTTGGCTTCGGACTGGGGCATGCCTTCTACCTTGGCTGTGAATTTTCTGCGGAAAGCTTTTTCGGAGAGTGCAGGATCATCCGGCCGCAGAATCTACCTGCGGCGCGGGCACGCCAAGGACCGCCGGGTGCGGGACGAGGAAGCGTTGGTCTCCGCTCTGGCCCGCGAGGGGTTTCAGGCCCTGGATTGCGGGACTTTGGGCGTCTGCCAGACGGCCGCCGAGCTTTCCCGGGCGGAATGCATCGTGGCCCCGCACGGGGCCGCCCTGTCCAACATGGTCTTTGCCCCACCCGGCTGCCGGGTGGTGGAAATCTTCAATCCTTCCTTTACCAATCCGTGCTACCGCATGTTGGCCGGCAGGTGCGCACACTCCTATTCGGCCCTTTATGCCCGTCCGCAACACCACGCCCCGAACCCCGCTGCCGACGCCAGCGGGCATATCACCGTGGATCCCATCAGGGTTCTGGAATCCATCCGGCAAATATGAGGGGTTTAGGCAAACGGATCAAAGGAGCTTTTTGGCCCAATGGTCAAGTCGTGCCGAATTTTTTTGTAATACCCGTCGGATCTTTCGTTTCGGGCGGATCAGGCTCTCTTTGAGTCGGAACCATGGGTTTTTTCTTTGCTCCGCCTCGTGCGCAAGTTTTCTGTTTCGGTAAATTGAGTACGGACTTTTGGCGGGACAGCTTGAGAAAGAAGCCGTACTCCCACGCGTTTCGAAACAGAGGTTCCTGAGTTCCGGTTCCCGCCGGGCGGAACTTTTTTTGGCGCCAGAAAGAAATTTTTCGATTTCGGTTGTGATCAGGGATGAGGTCTCTGCAGAGAGCTCATGGAGCCGGAAGATGTGATTTCGGGAGTTATTGCCGATGCCGGGAAGCTCGGATTTTTGTACGGGGGGGAAAAGGCAGATCTTTTCCTCATCTCCCGCGTAGAGCAGGCCTGTGGATCCGTGCAGGATGTATTCGTTGGCGGTGGCCTGATTCTCGGCAACCACCACGCATCCCATGCCCATCGCCTCTAAAAAAGCCATCCCGATGCCCTCGAACCTCCGGGGCGCGATAAATACCTGGGAGGCGGAAATTCTTTTCAGGTTTTCTTCATAGGACTTCCAAGGGCCGGCGGTTTGACCGGACGATTTCCCGGGCTCAAAGGTTAGCCTTTTGTCTTGGAATTGGCGGAAGTCGAGGATTTCACAGCCAAGTCGGCGGGCCAGAACTTCCGCTGTCCGACAATCCAGATCACCGGGCTCTCGTTCCCAAAAATGAGCCTGCAGAGGCGCTTCCCAATTGACCTTCGGAAGGGTCGCAGGGTTGGGGGCGTATTGGAAATACATGGACTTCCCTCCGTGGGCGGAAATGAATTGATGAAGTTTTCGGCACATGTTGATGTAAAAAACATTATCCCCTTTTGGAAAGTAAGAGCTGGGTCGATTCCGGCTGGCGTCATACATCGGGCAGGCGATGACCTTGGTTTGGCTTGCCAGGTAGGGTAGGCACGCGTCCAACTGAAAGAGGCAGACTCCGTCAAAAGCGCCGTCATCCACCTTGGCCAAAAATTCCGCCAAACCTGCTGGGTCCCCGTAATGAACTTGCGGGGGCTCTGGAAACCACCGAAAAAGCCAATCGAAGACCTGCGTGAACCGATGATGCGGATGGGTGAGAAAGCCTATCATCAATCCGTCTTTTCGCGCTCCTCCTCCTCGATCATTTTTTTGATGATGCCTTCCAGGGGTGTTCTTGCCTTCCAGTGGAGTCGCTCGTGGGCTTTTTGCGGGCGACCCCGGCTGAAGAGAATGTCTGTTTTTCGAATCAACCCGGGATCGAGCACTACATGTCTTTCATAATCCATGCCCAACTGCCGGAAAGTTTCATCCACAAAGGAGCGAAGGCTTTCCGCCCGTCCGCTGGCAATGACATAATCTTGCGGTTCTTCCGTTTGCAGCATTCGCCACATTGCTTCGACATACTCCGGCGCATAGCCCCAATCCCGCTGAATCTCCAAATTCCCAAGTTCCAGTTTTGATTTTTTACCCCGGCGGATTTGGACGGCCCGCCTGACAATTTTGCGGGTGACGAACTGTACGGGACGCAAGGGTGATTCGTGGTTGAAAAGAATGCCCGTCCAGGCGTGTAGATCGTAGTTTTCCCGGTAGTTCTTCACCTGCCAGATGGCGGCGGCTTTGGCCACCCCGTAGGGACTGCGCGGCTGAAAGGCGGTGGTTTCGTCTGCCCCCTCCGCCGGGGTGGTTCCGAAAACCTCACTTGAGCCTGCGTTATAAAAACGGATTTTCCGCTGCAGCCACCGGATGCTTTCGAGGATGTTGAGGGTGCCGGTCATGATGCTTTCGAAGGTTTCCACGGGCTGCTGGAAGGAAAGGGCGGGTGAGGATTGCCCGGAGAGATTGTAGATTTCATCCGGCCCCACCTTTTGGATGCATTGGAAAACGCTTCGAAAGTCGTTGGGGGCCACGGACTCGATTTTGATCCTTCCAGAAATCCCCAGTCGATGGAGACCCGGAAAGGACTGCCTCTGGCTTACCCGGGAGGTGCCGGTCACCTGATAACCTTTTTGGAGGAGAAGTTCAGCCAAATAGGCGCCATCCTGTCCGGAGATTCCAAAGATCAAAGCCGAGCGGGGGGTATTTTCCATCAGGAAAACCAGTCTTCGGAGAAATAGGAAAGTTTTCCGAGGGCATTCTGGGAGCCGTCGGCCAAATTCACGACAGGCAACGGTTCAATCACCCGCGCCTGTTCCCGGCCCCTTAGAAAAAGAAGTTCCTGGTTGGGGCCGCGCACTTCCGAGAATTTCGCCGGCGTGAGGGTTTGTTTGGCAATTCGCGGGAGAACATGCCGGGAAAAGTCCTCCCGGACAAAAAAACTGTTGCAGCCGTATGAACCGGTGCCCAGAAAATTATATCCCTTTTTCGCGGAGATTTTGATCATCGCCTGAATTGACGCGCCAAAATAGATGTTTCCTCCGATGCTTGGAGAGCGGCGAAATTCCGCATGATATGGAATGGTCAGGGGCAGCAAATCGCCAAAACAAGAGTTGTACTCCAACACCACGAGCCCGGGTTGGCAGGACTGAATCGCCTCCCAAACCCAATAGTCGTTGCCGTCAATATCTAGGCTCAACAAACCCGGTTCCCGGGGAACTCCCTGGGATCGAAAAAGTTCTTCAATATTCTCTCGCGTGATAAACGCCTGCTTGATTCTTAAATCGTATTTCCAGGCTAGGTGACTTTGTTGAATGATTCGCACATCTTTTTCGCTTCCCTCAAAGAGGAATCCCGTCCAGTTACGGTTCTGCAACAGATAGCGGGTATTGCTTTCTCGGTAGTCCTGGGTTCCGATCTCCACAAAAACCGGTTTTAGTCCCGGTGTTCTTTCGATCAGCCAATCAAGTATTCCATCCTCCCCCCACTGAGAACTTACGGAGAACTCCACCGCGGCCAACGAGGGAATCTTCTCCTGCCTGCGGTTATCATTCCGGATACTCATGGCCGCAAGCAGGGCCGCTTTTTCATTCTGTTCCCTCTGGCCGCGTTCCATCTCCTCCAGCTTATCCCGAATTCTTCGGTCCCGGAAAATCATCGTCCCCTCCCATAGTGCCCCTGCAGAACTTCTCTGTTAATCTTCAACAAATATCGGTTGAGCCGGATTTTTTGTGCAACAGACAATCCCTTCATGGCGGTAAGGGCGCACTTTGTGAAACGGGCAGTGGGCCAAATGCGATCAATCCACGTCGGGGAAAATGCGCGATAGGGATTCTTTTGCTGGCAGGCTCCTTGATTCCCAAAATGAATCTCCGTACTGCCAACCCGTCCTACTTCCCCCTGCCCGACAAGGAAGCAGTCGATCGCCCAGTCTGCTGCGGGAAAGGTTTTTCCCAAATGCGGGCATTTTCGAATCACATCTGTCCTCATCTGGGAGTAAAAAATAGCATGGGAGCCTCAGATATTTTGCAGAAGTTTTTTCAAACGCATAATTTTATCTCCAAGACATTCAAAAGTGATCGATCTAAGTGGGTCGTTTGGATGCTGGTTCCTTGCCGCGGCCGCCACCCAGCCGGAGTGTTCTTCCAAGCTCCGGACGTTTGCATCCAGGAAGTTGGGAGACCAAAAGTCATCTGCTGCTGCCCACATAAAATACTTTCCCCGTGATTGGTTGAAAACAAAATGGAAATTGGCAGAAGCCACAAGAGTTCTGCTTTGTCTAAAAGATTGTATTCGTGGATTCTTTTTTTTCGCGGTCCTGATGATCTCTTCCGTTGCATCTGTGGAGGCATTGTCGGAAATGCAGATTTCATAATCAGAAAAGTTTTGCCCATAAAGAGATTCTAAAGCTTTGGATAGTGTCTTTTCGCCATTTAAGACGGGTATTCCGATCGATACAGCTGGAGGCATTCGAACTATTTTTGCCTTCGGACGTTACTGGCTTTGTGCTAGCGACATTTCTTCAAGTATCCATCCGGCGCAACGGTGATCAGGAGCTTATCCTGAATGCTTTTGTCGATTTCGAACTCGGGATGAGTTAAAAAGTGGATCATATAATCACACACTGTGGCTATTTTTTAGCCGAAAGATTGCTACATTCACGAATATTGATAGCCGGTTTATAATACATTCAGGAAAGACAGGCGTATGTCGCTACGAAGCATTTGCCTCTCGCAATTTTTGAATCGTCCCCCTTATTCCCACTCGGAGATTTCCACGGAAGACAAAACCGGTTTTTAAGATTCGCCCAGAGCACACCTCATAAGAGAGTTGATTCATAATTTTTGAATTAGTATACTTAATTTTAAGCTTAGGCACATGATGATAAATTTCCATGGCCACTTGTCGGACAGTTGCGTTTTGAGTAACTGCATTAAATATGTCTCCATCAAATTGCTGCCTTGATATAAAGTGATGAACTACGCGAATAGCATCACTCAGATCGAGATAAGGTCGCACTTGATCTAAGGCCGTTCGCCAAACGGAGATTGGCTCACCCATCACCGCCTGCCAGCAGAATTTGTTCACGGCGGTATGAAAGCGCATTCCTGGCGAAACTCCGAAAATCGTCCCAAAGCGAAGGGTAAGATAACGAAGTCCGGTTTTTACCCGATACTTTTTTAACCACTTTTCTTCCATGAGCTTGAAATGAGCGTAGGGGCTCTGTGGCTTGAGTTCGTTTTCTGGACAAGATTCGTCTACCTCGTTTTTTTGTGTTCCATAAACACTCGTACTTGAAAGATGGATTAATCTGGCTTTTTTCTTGGCAATAGCTTTTGCCACATGCTGGAGGCCTTTGTAATTATTATCTTCGAACTCCTTTTCTCTGCCGAAACTCGAAGCCGCATCGGTAATCGACGCCAAGTGAACCAGAACATCCTCTTTTCGCAGAATCATTGTAAGATCTACATTCCGAACATCTTTTTCGATAAATGTGTACTTTCCTTTTTTTGGCAGGTTGAATAGCGAGCAGTATCGCTGAGTCATCAGATTGTCGATCATCAGAATTTCACATCCCGGAAAGGAAAATGGCAAATCACGAATTAATCTAGACCCAATATGTCCGAGCGCACCTGTGACAACGATTCTCATCTATTTACGATTTCGCGTTGAGGTAGCCGCCAGGATGGCAGGTGAACAAAAGTTTTGCTTCGATACCCCGGTCTACCGAAAACCTCTTATTTGTTTTAAGAAATTCCTTTAGTGCTGTGGCTGGGTTGTTACCTGGTCCCCATGGGCGGGGTCGATGACCTTGCGCTGGAATTGACTCCACAATGGTATCACCACAAATCAGGTAGAAGCCTTTGCCTACAAAAGGAGCGTAACTCCTCAATTCCTTTAGAACATGATCGTGGGTGTGAAATGAATCCAATATCACCATTACTTTTTTGCATTTCCCGATTATTTTTTTGACTTGTTCAATTATGCCGCAGTCAGTGCTGCTTCCTGTGACAAGCTTGATGCGGGAAAATAATCTCGTGTTTTTTGCCAGTCGTGATCGAAGGTTTTTAGGAATATATATATCGATCCCGATGACCTTTTTCCCACCTATTAATTCTAACATGGAAGCGCTAAAAAGCAGACTTCCTCCCCAAGCCACCCCAGTTTCAATAATATAATCCGGCTTTGTTTTATAAATAATTTCCTGCACAGCAAACATATCTTGGGGAAGATTCAGCAGAGGCTCTCCCATCCACGAGTTCTGATGTATCCATCGATACTTATCCGCTTCAACAAATACACTTTTTGCTTTGTTCCCCAGACGTGAATTTTTATTCATCATAATTACAGCTTTTTGATTTAAGGCCAGAAACTGTTGTTTTGTAAATATTTTGCTCATTTATTTTTTGTTCCCTTCAAAAAGTTATCATATTTCCTGATATAGTCCCTCTCTTCATATGGACGATTGCAAAGAACCAACATTACAGCCTTCGAGTCCAAATATCTTTGCTTGGCCCAGATCCTAGGAGGAATGAGAAGCCCTTGCCCCTCATGGCTAAGGACGTACCTCCTTTTCGACTTTCCATCGTCACATTCGACGCTGATTTTACCATGGATACATACGAGGAGTTGAGCGCATTTTTTATGGGCATGCATTCCTCGGACTGCGCCTCGTTTTGCCCATACGGTAAAAACTCTTTTTACCGCAAAGGGGACACCCTCCACCTTACCGTAGGCGCATAAACTTCCGTTTAATGATATGTGCCGCTTAAAATGTAATTTTGCTTCTTTATTGGATATTTTCAAAGATATTCTCTTATGCGTATTTTTGTGTGAGTTGTTCGTAAAAATCATCATTTGGACGCCAGCCCGTCACTCTCCTGAATTTAGATGAATCAATCACTACATTTCTGTTTTCTATTTCAGAAAGCCCCCCGGGTGCTTTCACATTTTTAATTTTGACTCTTTTGCCAGTCTTCCGAGCGGCTAATGAAATTACATGACGGAATGCTTCACCTATACTTGTGCCCTTCCCGCTTCCTATGTAAAAGGTTTGACCGTTTGTTTTTTTTGCATTTATTGCAGCAGCACACAAGGCTGAGACCACGTCATCTATATATATATAATCTCTTTTACATGTTTGTTTAATAAAAACTTTAATTGTTTTGCCCGAAAGAGCTTGCAGATATATTTTATCTAAAATACCTCGATTTATATTTTGTGAGTCTTGGCGCTTTCCGTATACATTGCCAAGCCTCAAAGCACACCCTTTAACCCATCCCTCCTTGATATACTGTTTTAAATACAATTCAGCCGCAAGTTTGCTTATATCATAAAATGTACATGGGTTATCTCTTGTCTTCTCATTAATTGGATTTTTTTTGGTTATTCCTGCTTGTGTAGCCGTTCCTGTTATTATCACATTGGGACAATGGCTTTGTGTCTTTAGGTATTCCATAAGCTTTAGAAGCCCCAGAACATTAGACTCTAAATCAGCCACGGGGTTTTTTTTAGCTTCGTAGATGCTCGTCTGACCCGCGAGATGAAACACGTAGTGAATCACCGGCAGTCTTCTTTTGACCCAAGAATCCGTCACCAGATTATGCTGGATCCATCTAACT
>Ga0169931_10004834_pt1 | contig 20779 bp, 20 predicted proteins | sample Kivu_15m_20L_FD_129675 | JGI IMG/M metagenome (GOLD analysis project Ga0169931, IMG submission 129675) | Freshwater microbial communities from Lake Kivu, Western Province, Rwanda to study Microbial Dark Matter (Phase II) - Kivu_15m_20L... | ecosystem: Environmental > Aquatic > Freshwater > Lake... | reverse complement strand
CCTATGGCCATCTCCAGGATAGTTCGCTTGAACCAATCGCCTGAAGACCCTGCCCCACATGGATTACACCTTACTGAGGAAGCAGGCCGTTCTGCCTGAGTGGCCGAAACGATGATTAACGCCCGATTATACGTGTCCTCATCAGACATTCACCGTGTCCAGATGAAAAACAGATGAAATGATCACTCCTTCTGTAGAATCAACCTCGTGGTCGATGGGGCTAGCGCCATGCGCGTGCTGCTGGTGGAAGATGAAGAGGACTTGGGCCTAGCCATCAAGCAGGTCTTGGTGGGTGAGAAGTACGTAGTGGACTGGGTGACCAACGGTGCCCAAGCCTGGTACTGCCTGGAGAACCAGTGGGCCGACTACACCGTGGCCATTGTCGACTGGCTGCTGCCAGAGCTATCGGGGCTGGAACTGTGTCAACGGTTGAGGGCGCAGCAGAACCCCCTACCCGTGCTGATGCTGACGGCTCTGGGGCAGCCAGAAAACCGGGTGGCTGGCCTGGATGCCGGGGCCGACGACTATCTGGTAAAACCCTTTGTGATGGCGGAACTGCTGGCCCGGCTGCGAGCACTCCAGCGGCGATCGCCCCAGCTGCGACCCCAAACCCTGGCGGTGGGTCGCTTTACCCTCGACGATGCCAATTCGGCTCTCCAGGTGGTGAAGACCGATCAACCCAACCAACAGATTCCCCTGACGCTGAAGGAGTTTCAGGTGTTGGCCTACCTGATGCAGAACTGCGATCGCATCATCTCCGGCAGCAAACTTCGCGCTCAACTGTGGGATCTGGACGACGAGTCCGTGAGCAATGTGGTCGCCGCCCAGATGCGTCTGCTGCGGCGCAAACTGGCCAGCCACAGCTGCGACTGCCCCATCGAAACCATCCCTGGACAGGGCTACCGCTTTAACTCGTCAACATAAGAAATCTCATAATGGATGGGAAGATCCCAGGGTTCTTGGATTAATTAGCTAGGATTTGGGTCACGCCCTGAGGGTGCACCCCACTTTTGTAACCCTCACCCTAAATCCCTCTCCCAGGACGGGAGAGGGACTTTGAATCCGGCTCCCCTTCTCCCATTTTGGGAGAAGGGGTTGGGGGATGAGGGCAAACTTGCAAAACTGGGATGCACTCCGCCCTGAGGTAGAACCCTGGGATCTAAGGTCGGTCATGGATAACCAGTCGCTCTTTCGCCGCAGTCGCGCTCGCCTCGCCCTCTGGTACACCGGGGTGATGGCCGTGATTTTGGGTCTCTCTAGCTTTGGCCTCTATCGCGCGCTGGTGCTGGCCAACTGGGTCGCCCTAGAGCGCGAAGTGGAATCGATCGCAGGCACCCTCCACGACAGCATCGAGCCACTGCTGCTGCCCGCCGAGAGCCCCACGGATCTGCTACAGCAGATTTTCCCTGACCTGTGCGTGGCTGAAGAGGTTTGCAATCCACCGACCACCCTGATTCAGCGGCACACCATCGGCATTAGCGATCGCCGCCGCTACTACATTCGCCTGTTCGACCACCACGGCACCCTATTGGCCTACTCGCCCAACCAGCCCCAGCCCCTGCCCCCAGCCCTCAACCCCACCCCCTGGCAAACCCTCCAGGCCGACAATGGCCCCCGCTATCGCCAGTTCACCACCATTCTGCATGCCACCCACACCCATGCCGGCTCGGGCGAAAGCCACAGCCATGGCTCTTGGGGCTATCTGCAAATTGGCCGCACCCTGGCCCCCTTTGATGCCGAAGTGCAGAGGCTGCGGTGGATTCTAGCCGTGGGGCTGCCCCTCGCCTTGGTGCTGGTGGCGGTCTCTGGCTGGGGGCTGGCGGGGTTGGCCCTGCGGCCCCTCTACCAGGCCTACCAGCGACAGCAACGGTTCACCGCCGATGCCGCCCACGAGTTGCGATCGCCCCTGGCCAGCCTGTTGGCTACGGTAGAAGCTACCTTGCGCCTGCCTGCCTCACAGCCGCAGGATGTTCCCCCCATGCTCCAGACGGTTGAGCGCCAGGGCCGCCGCCTCAGCCGCTTGATCGCCGACTTACTATTGCTGACCAGCCTGGAGCAAGACACCTCGCCCAAATCGTTTCGGCCCTGCTGCCTGAATGATTTGATCGCTGATTTAACAGAAGAACTCTCCGAACGGGCGACCGCTGCCGACATTCACCTAGCCCATCACCTGCCCGATAGTGAAATTTACGTTTTGGGTCACGAGTCTCAACTCTATCGGCTCGTCTCTAATTTGATCGCCAACGCCATTCAGTACACCCCTCCTGGGGGATCGGTGCTGGTCAGTTTAGGGACTCACGACCGCACCGCTGTGATTACCGTCAAAGATACAGGAATTGGCATTCCCTCGGCTGAACAAGATCAAATCTTTGAACGCTTTTATCGGGTGGATAGCGATCGCTCTCGCAAGACCGGCGGCACTGGTTTAGGGTTAGCGATTGCGAAGGCGATCGCGCATCATCATCAGGGACGTCTCACTGTTCAAAGTGAAGTTAATCAGGGCAGCGTATTCTCAGTTTATTTTCCCTGTCTTTCTCAACCTTGGGTGAGCCTGGAATTGTAAGCGAATTGTCTCTCCCATTGGTAGAAAGCACCCACTGTCACAATAGGGTACGATCAGCAACGGCTTTTCACTATCGCTGCCATGACTGCCCGCATTGAGCTGACCGACGCCGCCCCCCACCAAATCCTCACCCTGGAATTCCCCGCCGATGGGGTGGCGTTGACTGGGCGCGTGCGGGTGCCTGGCGACAAGTCGATCTCCCACCGATCGCTGATGCTGGGGGCGATCGCCCTGGGTGAGACCCGCATTCAAGGCCTGCTGTTGGGCGAAGACCCCCGCAGTACCGCCGCCTGCTTTCAGGCCATGGGCGTCACCCTGTCATCCCTAGAGGACGAGTGGGTCACCGTGCAGGGGGTCGGCCTGGGCCATTTGCAAGAACCCGCCGATGTGCTCAACGCGGGCAACTCTGGCACCACCCTACGGCTGATGCTGGGGCTGTTGGCGTCCCATCCCGATCGCCTGTTTACGGTCACCGGAGATGGATCACTGCGATCGCGCCCCATGGATCGGGTGATTGTGCCCCTGACCCAGATGGGAGCCGAGATCTGGGGCCGCCAGGGCAACCGTCTGGCCCCCCTGGCGGTGCGGGGCCAAGCCCTCAAACCCATCCACTACCAATCGCCGGTGGCCTCGGCCCAGATCAAGTCGTGCCTACTGCTGGCCGGGCTGATGACCGAGGGCGACACCACGGTGACGGAACCCAGCCTGTCGCGGGACCACAGTGAGCGCATGCTGCGGGCCTTTGGGGCCGATATTTCCACCGATCCAGATACCTGTAGCGTTACCGTGCGGGGGCCAGCTACCCTGACCGGGCAAACCGTGGTGGTACCCGGTGATATCAGCTCCGCCGCCTTTTGGCTGGTGGCCGGGGCGATTACCCCTGGCTCTGACCTGGTGGTCGAAAATGTAGGCATCAACCCCACCCGCACCGGCATTCTCGACGCCCTAGCGGCCATGGAAGCCGATATTACCCTAGAAAATCCCCGCGAGGTGACGGGGGAACCCGTGGCCGACCTGCGGGTGCGCCACAGTCGCCTCAAGGCCGCGACCTTTGGCGGCGACCTGATCCCCCGGATGATCGACGAGGTCCCGATTTTGGCGGTGGCGGCTCTATTTGCCGAGGGCACCACTGTGTTTACCAACGCCGCCGAGCTGCGGGTGAAGGAATGCGATCGCATCGCGGTCATGGCCAGCCAACTGACCCGGCTGGGGGCTCGGGTCGAAGAGCATCCCGACGGCCTCACTGTCCATGGCGGGGCCAGACTGACCGGGACCACCGTCGATAGCTACCATGATCATCGGATCGCCATGAGTATGGCGATCGCAGCCCTGCGGGCGGACGGCCCGGTGCAGGTGCAGCGAGCTGAAGCCGCCGCCGTGTCTTACCCCAGCTTTACTTCTACCCTGGCCCAGCTCTCCGGCCTGTGCTAATTGATCGCCAAACCATGACTGAGAGCGTGACCTTGGGCACAATCAAACCAAGCCCTAGAGGCCTGACGTTCTGAAAAATCGATGTGGCAACCGTTGAGAAACTTTGTCAATAGCCTCACCACCTACATGGCGCTCAGCCCAGATATAGTCGCCCGCGAACGGGTGAACCGATGGCTGCGATCGCGCCCTTGCCTCACCTGCGACGAGTGGTCACGCCGTTATTGGATCCCGCCCGCCCAATCCCCAGGGCTGCCCAAGGCCCTGATTGACTTTGTGTACACCAACGTCGAGGCCTACTCTGGCCTCGATATTGGCCGGGTACAGCCTAGCGATCACCTCGTTGAAGACCTTGCTTTTCCGGCGGTATGCTGGTTCGACTGGGGCATTACCCTGTGCGACGATTTTTACGCCACCTTTGGTCTCGATATTAGCGAGCACTTTGACGAAACTCAATTTTCCACCTTTTCAGACCTGATCGGCTTCCTAGCCCAACAGCTAGAGGGGATGGGTGAGTAGGGGCAGACCCGTGTGTCTGCCCTGCACCAAAGGGATGGGTGCCCGGCCTGTCCTCAAATGGATCGGGAATCTCCCTACTCCGTCGCGATCGCCAACGGTTTAAAGTGGGAGAGTAGCCTACAACGCGCCGCCGAGATAGGCGTAAGGATGTCTTCCCATGAGCCTGAAAGACCGCATTAGCGATGACATTAAAACCGCCATGAAGGCTAAGGACAAAGTACGCCTGGAGACGGTGCGCAGCATTAAAAAAGTCATTCTCGACCGAGAAACCCTGGTTCGCCCCAACGGGCAAGACGCCCTTACCCCCGACCAGGAGCTAGAGGTGCTGACCCAGCTCGCGAAGCAGCGCAAAGACTCCATCGAGCAATACCAAAAGGCCAACCGGGATGACCTAGCGGCCCAGGAGGTCCAGGAGCTGGCCATTATTGAAGAATACCTGCCCCCGCAGCTCAGCGATGGGGAGGTTGAAGCGGTCATTGACGCGTTAATCGCCCAAACCGGAGCATCATCCCCCAAAGACATGGGTAAGGTGATGGGGCCTGCTATGCAGCAGCTCAAAGGCAAAGCCGATGGCGTTAAGGTACAGGCCCTCGTCCAGTCTAAGCTAGCGGGTTAAGCCCGAGATGTCAGGCGGGGTAAGGGTTTGCGGTGCAGGGTCTACGGTCTACGGTGCAAAGTCTACGGTGCAAGGTTTGCGGTTCAGGGTCTGGATCTGTGGCTTGCCGTAAACCCCTCACCCCTCACCCCGCTGCGCCCCTAAGTTGATCACGCAGGTGGTTCAGCCGATCCTGATCGGTAATCAGTATTTCATCGTAGTTGCGCTGCCACACCGATTGTCCCTGCTGGTTCAGGCAGAGATTAATTCGCTTGGCGGCGGCGGCCTTAAACCCGGCAATAAAGGATGAGAGCAGCCACGGCTTATGGCCTAGGGCACTCTCGGTCGTGCCAGGTTCTGGCAGGCTAGACATCTGCACGAAGACAATGCTTTGCAGACAATTGGGCTTGATCGCCCAGGTATCTAGAACAATGCCCTTGTGGTTGGTGGCCGAGCGCACCCACTCGTCAACGACAATCCGACCACAGTCATTGAGACACAGCTTACCCTGTTCATAGCCACCCAGCAAAGGCTGCTGCTGAAAAGTAGAGAGCTCAATTAAATAGGCCCTCGGAGCGGTGGAATGGGTCAAGGTGGTTGCCCTCGAAGCGATTATGGCGTGGGCGTTACTGCGTAGGCTCATGGGCGCAAAACCAGGAATTCACCAGTGCCCCTATTGTGCCCAGCCACCCTTGCCCAGGCATCAGCCCCAAGGGTGAACTACCGTGAGGATAGGGGTTTTGTCGGCGGGCAGCCTCAATTCGCTTTAGCGGGGGGCTCGGGCTGGTCAATGATGTCGTTGATGACGTTATCGACCGCAACGGTGAGCCGGTACGAAATGGGCGTACTGCCCCGCGAGATCACCACAATTTCGTAGTAGCCCGACTGGGTCAAATCTCCGGCCCAAGTATTTTGGTCAGCACCGGCCAGAATGTGGGGTAGCTCGTCGGTGGGCACGGGAACATACACCGAGAGCCGGGTGCTGTCAGGGGGAGCCTGGAGGTTCAGCCGCAGGAGTTGACCAGCACTGAGATTAAGAATGTAAACCTGGCCCTGACCTGGGTTGAGACTGCCCTCTTGCTGCTGGCTCAAGGCCCCGGCTGCAAACTTGATTTCGGTCAGCGCCTCGCCCCGCTCTAGGGCGTTGACCTGGTCTTGGGCCAGGGCAAACCAGATTTGATCGATTGGGGTTTCGACAAACCCTTCCTTGACCTGGTCTGGAAAGAGCTGATTAAAGCGGGCATTGGCCAGATCGTTGAGGGCCTTGCTGCTGACGTAGAGCTGGTTGACTTGGCGCTGCCAGCGATCGCTGTCGGTGGGGTTATAGCGACCCAGCTTGCTCCGGGCTTCGGTACTGAGGTTGGCCTCGAGGAGATCGAGATTGTCGGTGGCGATCACATCCCAGGCGGCCCGCAGCGGTTCGTCCTGGGGCTGGTCGGTGAGGGGGGTACCCTGGCGATCGGGGTTTTGTTCGTAGAACAGCTGGTCAGTCAGGCTGGTGAGGTAGGCCCAGTCCACCCCCAGGGCCATGGCGCGATCGCGCAGAGCCTGCTTGCGATCGCGTTCTACTGCGTTGAAGGCCGGGTTCTCCCCATCGCTGTCGCCGGGCACCGCCACCTCAGCCCCACCCTGGACAAACTGATTCAGCGGATCGAGCCACCACCACAGCCACCCAGCCACCCCTAAAATTAGCAGTAGCCCCACCAGGGCAGGCCCACACCCCGACGACGATTTTTTCTGCACCGGCACTGCTCTAGCGGGGAGGGGTACGGTGGCCGTAGGGTCGTAGGTCATCACCGGGTAGGGAACCACTGGGGCCGCTGGGGCTGTCGGGGCCGCCCGGTAAGGGGCCGCCGGGGCCGCCACGATGGTAGGTTCTGGCCTGGGCTCTGGCTCTGGAAGCGGGGGCGGCACCATGGGCTGCATGCGCACCGGCATGGGTTGCGCCCAGGCGGCCGCCTGGGCATCGGGATGGGCCAGGTTCAGCGCCGCGAGTACCTGACCGGCCGATTCGTAGCGATCGCCGGGGTCGCGCGCCACTAAACGACGGAGCACCTGGGTCAGCGTGGCCGATAGGTCTAACGGCTCTGGCCAGATCCAGACCTGGCGGCGATCGTCGTAGAGCGCATCGGGTTCTTTACCCGTCAGCAATACCAGCGCCGTCATGCCTAGGCCATAGAGATCGGTGGCGGGGCTCACCTGGCCTGACGACAGCTGTTCCTCAGGGACATAGCCAAGGGTGCCTAGACGCGTCACAGTGCCATCGGCGGCCTGGTAGGGCTGGGCTACCCCCAGCTGATAGCGCACATTGACCACCAGCTGCTTGACGCCGCCAAAGTCGATCAGCACAGGGCGACCGTCAGCGTTGCGTTGAATCAGGTGATCGGGGGAAATGTCACGGTGCACAATGCCAATGCTGTGTAGGTATTGCAGCAGCGGCAGCAGTTGCATTAAAAACTGCACCACCTCGGCTTCACTAAAGTGACCATCGTAGGCTCGGCGGCGTTCCAGCACCTCGCGATAGGTGGGGCCTTCAACGTAGTCTTGCACCAAAAACAGCTGAGCCCCATCCCGCAGCAGTTCCCGAAACCGAGGCACCTGGGGATGGTTGACTTGGTAGAGAATGCTGGCCTCGCGCTCGAACAAAACCTGCGCCTTGTCGAGGGCCAGCTTGCCGGGCACCTGGGGGTTAAACGCTTTCAGCACGCAACGTTCTTGAAACCGGTGGGTGTCTTCGGCCAGGTAGGTGTTGCCGAAGCTGCCCTGGCTTAGCTGCCGCAGCACCCGGTAGTGGCCCCCCAACAACCGTCCTCCCTGTCCTGTTTCAGCCATCGGTGTAGATCATGGTTCCATACATCTGTCACAGATTAGCGCAAAGTAACCCTAGGTTCTGCTGGTAGAAGAGGATGAACATTACCAGACCCAGATCGCGGCTACTGCGGGCAGTCTCTGGGCAAGTAGACCCTCGTCCAGACAGCTCGGCGACAAATTATCTCGCACCCATGATCGACTTTTATCGGTGGTACCGCATTAACTGGAGTTTAGACTAGATGGGTTTTTCCGCTACATATGGTGGTCTTGTGCGTGAGCGCTACTCCACCCATGGCGTATTTTCAGCATTAGTCTAAACTCCAAGCATTAACCCATAGTTCTAGACACGGTTCTTTCAAACAAGTTAAAGTGGTACTGACTATGAATTATCTCCCTTGACATTCCCCTGACATGGAAGAGCCAGCTGTCCCTAGGAAGCCAATTACTTCCCTGGAAGACGCCCTTGCACGCTGCCAGGTACTGGGCATGCGGCTGAGTCGGCAGCGCCGCTACATTTTAGACCTGCTTTGGCAGCACCAAGGGCACCTCTCCGCCCGCGAAATCTACGATCGCCTCAACCAGCAGGGTCGTGAGATTGGCCACACCTCGGTCTACCAAAACCTCGATGCCCTGTCGGAACAGGGCATCATCGAATGTGTAGAGCGCGCCGATGGTCGCCTCTACGGTCACCTGAGCGACTCCCACAGCCACATTAACTGCCTGGACACCAACGAGATTATCGACATTCAGGTGACCCTACCGGCGGATCTGATTGAGCAAATCGAGGCCCGCACGGGGGTCACCATTACCGACTATCGCATCGACTTTTTTGGTACTACTGTTGCGGGTTAGGTCGACCGAGCTGGTCGTCGCAGTGGCTCAGGCTTAGAGGGAGACAACAACTGCACCATCGGGTCGATCAGCCAGGGAGCTAGTCTCTGGGCCCACACGGTGGCGTGGCTTTGCCAGCCTACTAAGATTTCAGCCTGGCGGCGCTTGAGCCCCCGCACCAGGGCCTCGGCCACCTGGTCTGGGGTCGAGGGCTGTACGCCACGAAACCACTCAAACCCCTGCACCATGTCGGTATCGGTCAGGGAGGGCAGCAGAGCTACCACCCGTACTCGGTGGGGGGCCAACTCGCTGCGGAGGGCTTGGGTAAAGCCTACAATGGCGAACTTCGTGGCGGAGTAGGTGGCCATGGTAGGGGCCGCCACCTTCCCCATCAGACTCGATACGTTCACAATACAGCCCTCCCGGCGTACCGCCATGCGGCGGCCTAGCAAGCGCGTGACGGTGTACAGACCAATCAGGTTGGTCGAGATTTCAGACTGCACCTGGGGCAGCTTGGCCTGCAAAAACGGGGCCTGGTGGGCCACCCCAGCGCAGTTCACCAGCAGGTGCACCGGGCCGTGGTGCTGCCAGGCCCGGGCAATGACCACGTTGGCCTGGATCGGGTCAGTTAAATCGACCGGCAGCACCACGGCCTCGGCCCCGAGGTGTCGCACCTCGGCCGCCACATCCTCCAGGCGCTGGGTATTGCGAGCCACCAGCAAGATGCGTTGCATACCCTGGCGGGCCAGGGCGTGGGCAATGGCGCGGCCAATGCCGCGAGACGCCCCGGTAACCAGGGCTGTTTTACCGTAAAATTCCATAGGAAACCTCCTGCTGAACCTGAACTAGGTCAGGCAGCGTGATCAAATGTTGATGGCAAATGGGCTAAAAACTGAATTAGTAATGAGTTGGTCAATGATCCGTGTGCTCAGTACACCCTGAGAAAAAGGGCTGCAGCCCCTGGGTTTGGGAGCATGGGGCGATCCTTAGATGCGCTTTGAAACGGACATTCTCGAGCAGGGCTAAGCTAGTTGAGTGGCGCAGCGGGAGCAAGTTAGCAACGGCAGGTGACAACCCCTAGGGCGCTATTGCTGACTTACTCACTGAAGAAACTAAGGGGTGTAGCTGGGTCATGGATTGGGCTCTCCTGAGCGAAAGACTATCCGAACCATTGACTCAGACATTAACACCGGGATCAGGCACCGACAACGATCCTGAACGAAGTCGTTGAATTGTAACAGTGCTTATCAGGATTCTCAGAAACGGTGCTTTTGGGAACCTTACCTTTCCCCAGGCCATTTTCTATAGCCGACAGAGAATTGCCTGTTTACAAAGACTGAGGGGATCCATGGACTTCTATGAGAGCGCTAGCAGTCGGGAACATCAACCTGAGAAGACTGCTTCGTAGTTTAAATTACGTATCGTTGTGTTACGAGAGATGAAATAAGCTAGACAAATTCTTCGATCCAGGCGTTTGCTGCCCAGTATCGGAGCAAAGGCTTCATAAACTGGACGGAACACGAGCAGGGGCCTGGTGAGTTGGATTCATCACCCCTACCCAAAATCTGATGTTTTGGGATGGAATAGGCTAAGACCTAACGGTACCCTACGGTTATTCCCTGCATTCCCTAGTTTGCGTTGCCTATGCCCCCTCGCGATATCTTGATTCTTTCTAACGGGCCGGGGGAAATCTCGACCTGGGTACGCCCGGTGGTGCAGGCATTGCGATCGCACCTGCCCGATCACACCCAGACCCGCATTTCGGTCGTGCTGTCGCCCTGCGCCAATGCCTCGGGTCGTGAGGCGGCGATCGCCCGCCGCCTGGTAGGGGTCGATCGCGTCCAGGGGCCAGATCACTTCTTCCCCTTTTTGCTGGCGGGCAAGACGGCGGAGCCCTGGGACTGGCACCCCCAGGGGGTGGTGCTGTTTTTGGGCGGCGACCAGGTGTACCCGGTGGTGATTGGCAAACGCCTGGGCTACCGCACGGTGATCTATGCCGAATGGGATGCCCGCTGGCACCGCTGGATCGATCGCTTCGGCTGTATGACATCCACCATTGTGGACGCGGCCCCTGCCCAGTATCGGGCTAAGTGCGCGGTGATTGGCGACCTGATGGCCGATGTCCAGGGCGATCTGGTGAGTGGGCAGGCGGTGCGCGATCGCCTCCAGCGTCAGCCCAGCTACGACCTGATCGGCCTGATGCCCGGATCCAAAAAAACTAAGCTCAGCATCGGTCTGCCCTTCTGTTTGAGCACCGCCGAGGCGATCCACCGCCTGCGCCCCCAGACCCAGTTTGTGATCCCCCTAGCGCCGATGCTCTCCCTAAAGGCCCTGGCGCAGTTCGCCGATGCGGCCCACAATCCAGATATCCATTTATTTGAGGGGGCCACTACGGCGGAGCTGGTGGAGACAAGCTCGCCCCTGCCCTGTCTGCGCACCCCCAGCGGGCTGGAGATCTGGCTGTGGCAGACCCACCCCGCCTACGACGTGATGGGCCAACTGACGTTCTGCATTACCACCGTGGGGGCCAACACCGCAGAACTGGGATCCCTAGGCATCCCGATGATTGTGCTGCTGCCCACCCAAAAGCTAGAGGTGATGAAAGCCTGGGACGGCATTCCGGGGCTGCTGGCCAACCTGCCCCTGGTGGGGGATGGTTTCGCCAAATTCATCAACAGGTTCATCCTGCGACAGATATATAAGGAGGGGCGGCTGTTTGCCTGGCCGAATATTTGGGCCAAACGGGAGGTGGTGCCCGAGCTGATCGGGCCGCTCAAGCCCCAGAATGTCGCAGCCCAGGTGGTCAACTACCTAGAGGATCCCGAGGCACTGAGGGCCATGGGGCAGGAGCTGCGATCGGTGCGGGGCGAAGCCGGGGCCTCGGCCAAGCTGGCGGCCATGGTCATTGAAGAGCTGAGATCTTAATGGGAAAATCAGCGCAGCCCACCTATGGTTAAGACACCCATGACTCGATCTACCCTCTGGGGCCCGGTGTGGAGCCTAGCCTTCATGCAAGGAGCTATTACTCTGCTGTGGGTGGTTTATAACCTCTACCTGGTGCAGATCCTCACTCAACTGGGGTTGTCTCAGGTGCTAGCCGTAGGGTTACTGGTGATTGAAAACCTGCTGGCCATGGTGGTAGAACCCTTGAAGGGCAGCTTCTCTGACCAGCGACAGCACCAGATCGGCACTCGCCTACCGCTGATTAGCCTGGGAGCCGTACTGGCGGCCGGCCTGTTTGGGGTCATCCCTACGGTACTGGTGGGGGGGCAGGGACCACTGCGTTGGGGGCTACCGCTGCTCCTGATCGCCTGGACAACGGCCATGGCCGTCTTTCGCAGCCCGGCTCTAGCACTGCTGGGGCGATATGCCCTGGGCACCCAGTTGCCCCAGGCGGCCAGCATTCTCACCCTGGTGGGAGGGTTGTCAGGAGCCCTAGGGCCATTAGCGGGCCAATTCATTCTGGGCCTAGGGCCGTTTGTGGCCTTTACCTTGGGGTCGGCGGTGCTGTTGCTAGCCACCCTGACTCTTTGGTGGGCAGGGCCTAACAATCGTCGGGCTATGGTGCTGGGTCTGAGCGCCATGGCGAGCTTGGCCATTTTAGTAGGAGTGGTCTCTAGTACGGCAGTCGGAATGGTGCTAGCGGCGTTGTTTGGGGCGGCCCTAAGCCTGGTCTCTAACGGTAACCCTGCCCTTTGCCCTCGCCATGGTGCCACCGACTCGGGCGGGGATAGGCACAGGCACGTACTTCAGCGGCGGTGCGCTGGCCGCCAGTGTGGGAGGAGGGCTGTTTAGCGGCAGTGGGCTGCCCCCGACAGTGATTACCCTGGTCGCCGCGTTATCGTTTTTGCTGGCGGGGCTCTGTGTAGGGTTTAGCGGGCGGTTTCGCCAGCATTAGCGGGGGATGCGAGATGGGAGCTCAAGGCCTCAGGTGCAGGCCCGACTTTACCCCTGAGGCTGAGTCCCTAAACCCTGGACAGGTGATCAGGTTGGCGGGTGACCTCTAGATAGACGTGCTCTAGTTTGACCGGGCTACGGGCAATCGAGTCGAGGGGAATGCCCTCAAAGCGGTGGATGAGATCTTTGAGCTCAAGCTGGTCGGGTACCCAAAAGGCCAGATCGCCGCCGTAGTGGCGGTGGGGGTAGCCCAACTGCTGGGCGCGGGCGATCGCCCCCTCGGGATCAGTGGTTTCAACGGTGACGATCTCGCGGGCGGGAATGCGCGATCGCAGCTCCTCCAGGGTGCCTTCAGCCAGCAGTTGCCCCTGGCGCAAAATGCCCACCCGCTGGCACAGCCGCTCGACCTCATCGAGCAGGTGCGAGGTCAGCAGCACCGTGACGCCCATGGATTTAAACTGCCGAATCAGCTGCCACAGCTCCTGCCGCGCTTCTATATCTAGCCCCGTGGTGGGCTCATCGAGAATAACCAGCTTGGGGCGGTGCAGCATAGCCGCCGCCATGCTCAGCCGTCGCTGCATGCCGCCGCTGAGGCGCTCGACGGGGGTATGCTTTTTATCCATCAGGTTGACGGACTCCAGGCAGACATCTACCCGCCGTTTGCAGTCCTGGCGGGCAAGGCCGTAGAGGCGACCAAAAAAGAAGAGGTTGTCGCTACAGGTCAGGCTGCCGTAGAGCAGGTTGCTCTGGGGCATGACCCCCACCCAGGCCTTGGTGGCCTCTCCGGCCGGGCGATCGCCAATGGAGACCGACCCGCTATCGGCCTTGAGCAACCCGCAGATAATGTTGATGGTGGTGGTTTTGCCCGCCCCATTAGGCCCCAGCAGACCGTAGATTTCCCCTGGCTGTAAGCTCAGGCTGAGGTTTTGCAAGACCGGTTGGGAGCCGTAGCGCTTACACAGGTTGTCGAGTTTTAGCATTCGGGTCTACAACTTTGGGGCCGGAGGTGGCTACCCCCCCTTACCGTTAGCTATGCTCAAGACGGGAGGCAGGGAAACGCCCCTGTATCTTATCAGTGAGGACCCTATGGCTGGCGATCGTGACTTGGTCTTAGCCGCAAACAAGGCTTTTTACCGCTCCTTTGAAAAAAAAGACCTGGAGGCGATGGAGGCCGTCTGGTCGAAGGGCATGGGCTGCCTTTGCATTCACCCCGGACGGGATGCCCTCAAGGGCTGGGCTGAGATCCGTGACGCCTGGGAGCGCATCTTTCAAAACACCAGCTACCTCGAAATCGACACCGATATTCTCACCGTCGAGGTCAGCGGCGACCTGGCCTACGTGGTGCTGATCGAAAACGTGCTGCAAATTAGCGGCGGCGAGGCGGGAACCGATCGCTTCGGGAATCGCCGCCTGGAGGCCCGATCGATGGCCACCAACGGGTTTGAACGTATAGCAGGACAGTGGTACATGATCCACCACCACGGTAGCCCAGTAGTAGATTGAGGGCGATCGCCCCCTGGAGACCAAATCCAGTAACCGCAGGCAGGCCCAGCCTGAGAGGGTGTTTGAAAAGGGTTGTCCCAGGTCTGATTTGCCACCAAGAGACAGCAAAAACGCTGATTTTTGAGGACATTAGCCTACGACCTAGGTATAAGCTGTTAGGCATTCAAACCGCACTAGTACAATCGACACAAAAGCCTTGCAGCAAGGGCTTTGCGGAAGTCAGCATGCAATTTAGATGCTCAACAGCTTAACCTGAGACGCTCTTTGATTTTTCTAACACCCTCTGAAGTTAATTTTTGCGGCAACTTTAACCCCGGTTAATCTAGAGCCGATATGCTATAGTGACCCCGCATGGCTTGAGGAGCAACGACTGTGAGTAGCTTTAGCTCAGATTTGATCAATCGAGACTACGAAGTCAAAATCGGCGACTACTTTAGTCGTGGCTGGGAAATTTTCAAGCAAAAAGCGCTGCTCTTTGTCCTGTTTACCCTTCTGCTCATACTCATACAAATTATCTTGGCTGTACTACCCTATCCGTTGGGTTCCAGCAGTGAGAATGGCCCCAAGGGAGGTATCCTCACCTTTGCCTTTAATGTGATTAGCCCAGCCCTAACGGCAGGCTACTATTTTGTGGCCTTCCAGCTCGCTCGGGGGCGCAGCGCTGTCTTTGGCGACTTCTTTCAAGGGTTCAATAAGTTTCTACCCCTCTTTCTCACATCGCTGGTGTCTGGTATTTTGACTGTCATTGGGTTTGCGCTACTGATCTTACCCGGTATCTATCTAGCGGTGGCTTACCTGTTTGCCCAGCCCCTCGTGATCGATAAAGGGGCCGACTTTTGGCAAGCGATGGAAACCAGCCGCAAGCTAATTACCAAAAAGTGGTTCTCATTCTTTGGGCTCCTGCTGGTGCTGTTCTTACTGAACCTGGCCGGGGCAATTCTCTTGGGTGTGGGTCTACTGGTCACCATCCCCCTGTCGTCCTGCATCCTAGCCGCCGCCTACGAAGACATCGTGGGTCTCAACTCCGTGGCTGACGTTTAAGCCGGAAAAGTTACCCCAGGTCATCACCCTAGGGATGGACGCGGTCTGACTGCGTCCATCCTCAGTACACTATTACTCAGTCTCGCCTCGTTTTACCATCCATTCGTTAAGGAAGATGTTACAAATACGTCCGGAACGACGCATTTGTTTACGTTTAGACTTACATTAGGGGGTGGCTGATCGCCATGCTAATTGGTTGTAAAGAGTGGATATTGGGTTAAACCGCCATGGGCAATCTCTGGAAGGCTCGGCTGCAAAAGCTGAAGCCGGTGCGACTCAAGGCCGTAAAACTGACGCCGTTGAACCCGCAGGCATTGCGGTGGTCCAAGACCGGGCCCCTAGGATCAGTGTCCTGGGCCAAGATCGAGGGTCGCCGCCTTAAGGTATTGGGTGGCCTAGCCTTTGCTGGGCTGGTATGCATGCAGGTGTCGGCGGCTCCCCTGGGCGGGCTGATGGGCAAGTCAGGGCAAAATACCCTGAGCCCGGCGCTCTGGCAAACCACTGGCATGGTGCGTCAGTCCATCGTCGATCTGTACCGGGCGCGGCGAGTGCTGGCTCAGATTGCGGCAGCGCCAGGGTCTGGAGCCAAACCGACCGGTGCCCCAGCCGCCGCCAGCTCGACCCCTAAAGCAGCTCCAGGCCCAGAACCCTCGAACTCCAAGGCTGGGGCCAGCAACCCAGCCGCTAATTCTCCGGCGGCGGCCAGTACCTTGCCCCAGCCCACCGCCCCCCCGACGGCCAATGGCGGGGCTAGCGTTACTTTCGACCCCAGTAAAACCATCGACACCAACTTGGAAATGCGGGTGGCGATCGCCAAAAACTCCTCCAGCCTAGAGGTCGCCACCTCCGTAGACGGCTACTTGATGGATCGCAACGGCCAAAACTACTGCAACCTGGCCGCCCAAAAAAGCATGGTGATTACCCCCGGCAGCTCCGGGATAACGGCCGGTAGCTGCAATCTCACCAAAACCGTGTGGCTAGAGCCCGGCGGAGGAGGATACGTCTACGTCGGCGATAGCTGGTACAAGGGCCGTGTGCTGCTGCTCATGGATGGTGCGGGCCTGATGGCCGTCAACTTTGTGCTCATGCACGACTATCTCAGCAGCGTGGTCGGCAGCGAAATGTACGTTGACTGGCCCACGGAAGCACTCAAGGCTCAGGCCGTGGCGGCTCGTTCCTACGCCCTGGTGCACCACTCCCGCCACGCCAAACGTGCCTACGACCTCGACAACACCCAACGCTACCAGGCCTACAAGGGCATTGCCAAAGAAACCAACACCACCCAGGCTGCGGTAGCGGCCACCACCGGCGAATTTATCAGCTACAACGGCGGCATTGTCGAGTCGCTCTATGCCGCCTCGGATGCGATCGTAGAAGCGGCCCACGGCGGCAACGGCATGAGCCAAACCGGTGCCATGGAACTGGCCAATAAGGGCTACAACTACACCGAAATTTTGGGCAACTACTACCCCGGCACCAGCCTGTCTCGCCTAGTGGTGGAATAATCGGGACGCCAAGCGAACAACCATCACGCCGTGGGATCAACGCGACTAATCGATGCGCCTAGCCGTTGCTGTCGGCCTTGATTTCCCCATCCCTACCTGAGGGGGACGGTTAGCCTGCTTTTGCGAAGGAGCCAATTATCACGGCACTCGGTCATCCTTCGCCCCCCATCACTCGCCTCCTGGGGGGGCGAGTTTTTATTGCGAAACGTACTACATATGTCACACGTGTCGTCCTGCCTGCACTACTTAGCGAGGGCAGCCAAGGAGGCAAATTAGCCATGTCTATTTTAGATACACCCATGCAGGTTGTTCTAGACAGCAAACTCTACCCCGGCGTCGGGGTGGTCCATGCCGTGGTACAGCCCGGTTTGGAATGGGTCGTGCGCGTCAACGGCGTGTACTGGACAGCCCGTGCCGCCGCTGGCTACAGCTTTCAGGCGGGCGATGCTATTCGACCGATCGATCGCCAGGGCAACACCCTGCTGGTCGAGCCAGCCTAGGCCCGCCCATCTATGGGGGAACCTGGCCGTTCAGGATTTAAAAAATAGTCAAGTCGATTCGGTCACAAATGGGTGCCTTCACCGACTACCCCATAGATGGTCCAATTTTCTGCAACGTTCGTTAAAGGCATAGATCCATGGTTGTTCATTTCGTTCCGACCGATACCGATACTGACGATATTCCGGAGCGATTGCGCTCTAGGAGCTGGATTGCCAGTGCCCTGCGATTGGCTCGGCAGCGCACCCATAGTCCCAAACAATTGCGATTTAAGGATTGGTTAGCCAGCACAAAGAGTCAGGTGCTTCAATTGTATCACAATTAACATCATGAAAACTCCCACTCTGGATCAACAATTTCTTTCTTCTCTCAGCCCAGATCAAAAAGGCCAGGTGTGGAATTATTATCGGTTGATCACCCATCGAGATATAGAATTTGATCAACAGGTTGAACAAATCACTCAGGTTTGGAGCCACGCCGAAGACGATGATCGCCTGCTTGAATGGCTGGAGTTTATCGACTATGTCTATAGCGATGTTGACGACGCCGATTTGCCCACGGCCGCCAAGCGAGCTTATCTCAGCGAATACCTGACCGAAAAGGTCGGTCTACCGCCCAAGGATGATAGTTCCTATGCCCCCTTATTTTTGGAATGCCCCCAGGGCAAAGGTTTCGTAGCCGTCTTAAAAGACAGCCAAGTGCCCTATGACTCTGCTACGTTTCAACAGCAACGGTGTAAAAACTGCGGCTACGAGTATGGTCAACATACCAAGGCCGCTCTGGGTTTGCCCTGGCCCGATGCCCGAGACCCGATGCCCGAGACCCGATGCCCGAGACCCGATGCCCGAGACCCGATGCCCGAGACCCGATGCCCGAGACCCGATGCCCGAGACCCGATGCCTGAGATCAGAGGCTATGTCGGTATTCCAGCCCCTGCCGATCGCAGCGATAGCCGCCTGTCCTGGTTTACAGGGCAGGCGGCTTTTTAGGGGCCTGTCCTTCTCATGGAAAAACAGTGGCAGTCAACTGCTGCTGGATCAGCGCGGTGAGCTCCACCGCCAGGGGCTGGTAGTCGGCGATCGCCCCAGAGAGCTCCCTGGGCTCCCTGGGCAGCACCAGGCTCACCGCCACCCAGGGGGTGAGGGCTCGGCGGGTGAGCTGAGACCATGGATTAGCCCAAAACCAGTGCCCTGGCGAGGGGTGTCCACCGCTGGGCATGGCGTACCACTGCACCACCGCAACGCTCTGGCGATCGCCCCAGGCCCGAACGAATCGAGCATTCACCGGCCCAGCACCGGGGGAGGGGGCCACCTTCAACCTCCGGCGCGACTCAATCCGCCAGTGTTGGGCACCGCTGACGTCCATCCATTCCAGCTGGGGCTGGTTGCTGTGCCAGGGCTGGGGCAGCAGCAGCAGCACAAACTGTCTCGGTCAGCGCCTGGCCCAGCACAAAGTCTCCCTGGGCGATCACAGCACTCATGACCCCGTGAATTGCCTCCTGCAAAGGGGTATGTTGCCAGGCCAAGCCCTAGGAGCAATCGGAATGCGCCGGGCAGCCGAAAGCTGGCCCAAGCGGTAGACTGGGGCAGGTAGAGATGTCATCCCCTGAGTCAGCACGCGCGGGGCCTAGTCACCCGATTCAGCGCCTTATTGAGCGCCTTATTGAGCGATCGTTACTCCTATGGATTTTCAAACCGCCCGGGAATTTGTGGTCCGCCAAACCCTCGGCACCAGTGCCGATCTGCCCGATACCTTTATTGCCTGCCTGCGCCAGGGCAAACCCCCAGTGCCGGGCCAGGTGACCTCGTTGCTGCTCGCCCTCAAGATTTTGTTTGAAGGGCTGAAGAGCGAGCCCACCCTCGATCGCAGCCTCGTCCAGGCCCTGTTTATTCTCTCCTACGAAAGTCGACAGCTCTACACCCAGGGCCAAAAGGCCGGAGTTCATTGGCCACCCATGCTGGACGAGGACCTGGGGCGCATTGGCAAGGTAGCCCAGTCGATTGTATTTGGGGAATGGCAGGTTTAAGTCGATGGGGCCATTGCCCTGGCCTGATCGGCAGAGGATAGTGCCGTTGCAGTCGAGGGTGGTGGCGATCGCCGCCGGGCTGGTGTCGTCGCGCCAGTGGTGGTCAACGTACTTAAAGGGCGCATTGGCCCCCAGATATTCCTGCTCAAACAGATCCCACAGCATCGGGGCGATCATTTCCTTGCCGGTGGTATCCATGGCCCGCTGTACCACCTGGCTAAACTCAATTTGCAGGCGGCGGGGCAGGCTGAGGTTATAGTCACGCTCAAGCAAGAAGGCAATGCCCCCCTTGCCCGACTGGCTGTTGACCCGTACCACCGACGCGTAGGAGCGGCCCAGATCCGCCGGGTCGAGGGGCAGGTAGGGCATCTCCCACCGCTCGCCGGGGCGGCGGGCGGCAAAGCCCTTGCGAATCGCATCCTGGTGGGAGCCCGAAAACGACGTAAACACCAGATCACCTACGTAGGGGTGACGGGGGTGAATGGGAAGCTGGGTGCAGTCTTCGACGATGCGGGCCACTTCATTAATGTGCGAAAAATCTAAACCGGGGTGAATGCCCTGGGTGTAGAGGTTGAGGGCCAGGGTGACGATATCGACATTGCCGGTGCGCTCACCGTTGCCAAACAGGCAGCCCTCGACCCGGTCGGCCCCGGCCATTTGACCCAGCTCGGCGGCGGCGATCGCACAGCCCCGGTCATTGTGGTTGTGCACACTCAACGCCACGCTGTCGCGGTAGACCAGGTGGCGATGCATCCACTCCACCTGGTCGGCAAACACGTTGGGGGTGGCGCTTTCGACCGTGGCGGGCAGGTTGATGATGGCCTTGCAATCGGGCGTCGGCTGCCACACCTCCAGCACCGCATTGCAGATATCTCGGGCAAACTCCAGCTCCGTTTGGGAAAACAGCTCCGGCGAGTACTCGAAGCGCCACTGGGTTTCGGGGCTCGCCGCCGCCAAATCGCGGATCAGCGTGGCCGCCTGCACCGCCAGGTCAATGGTGGCCGCTTGGTCATGGCGAAACACCACCCGCCGAAACACCGGAGCGGTGGCGTTATAGACATGGACGATCGCCCGCTTGGCCCCGGCCAGGGCGTCAAAGGTGCGGCGAATCAGGTCTGCTCGGGCCTGGGTCAGCACCTGAATTTCGACATCGTCGGGCACCCGGTGCTCGTCGATCAGGCGGCGCACAAAGCGAAAGTCGGTCTCCGAGGCCGCCGGAAAGGCCACCTCGATCTCCTTAAAGCCGATCGCCACCAGCAGCTCAAACAGACACAGCTTTTGCTCCACTGACATGGGCTCGATCAGGGCCTGGTTACCGTCGCGCAGGTCGGTACTGAGCCAGATCGGGGGCTGGGTAATCACCTGGCTGGGCCAGGTGCGGTCGGGCAAGGCGATCGGCGCAAAGGGGCGATACTTCTCGGCAGGGTTGGTCAACATGGAGATAAGTAGGTGGACATAATTAAATGCTGTCATTCCGACCAAAGGGAGGAATCTCGGACTCCGCCAATGACCGAGATGTCTCGACTTCGCTCCGCTTCGCTCGACATGACAGGACTACGTTT